>Ga0194130_10009147_pt1 | contig 10301 bp, 8 predicted proteins | sample TA2KigsurfametaG_FD_160084 | JGI IMG/M metagenome (GOLD analysis project Ga0194130, IMG submission 160084) | Freshwater microbial communities from Lake Tanganyika, Tanzania - TA2015050 Kigoma 12 surface | ecosystem: Environmental > Aquatic > Freshwater > Lake | place: Tanzania: Lake Tanganyika... | reverse complement strand
CGCCGCGCCCGGGCGTGCTGCGCCCGCGGTGGACCTCCAGCCCGTGCTGGACAGGCTTGCAGAGGTGCTCGCCCGGCCGGCGCCTGTCCCGGTGCCGCCGCCCGCGGCCGCCACCGAGCTCGGGCCCGTCCTGGAGAAGCTGGCCGAGGTGCTCGCCCGCGCGCCGGCCGCCCAGGCCCCGCCGCAGCCTGGCCGCCCCGAGGTGCGCCGCGTGGACATCACCGCCCAGCTGCAGCAGATGCAGGCGCAGGTCTCCGTCCTCGCGGGCGCGGCGAAGGCCGCCATGCAGGGGGAGGGCACTGGCAAGGTGGAGGCCATGCAGGTGTGGCAGCAGGCCAACGACGTGCTGGAGCTGCTGCGCGCCATCCCGGGCGTGGCGCCGAAGCACCGGCGCCGGGGCTGACGGCGTCCGTGACCGGGCGGGCGGGGGCCGGTATCTTCCCCGGCCCCATGTCCGCCCGGCACGCCGCCCTCCTCGCGTCCCTGCTGTCCCTCCCCGCCGCCGCGGAGCTGCCGGCGCGCTACAGCGTTCCCTCGCCCACGCGCGGCCTGACGAAGGACCGGCGCGTGGCGGTGGACGCCGGGCGGCTGTACGAGCAGGACAAGGACGGCGCGTGGAAGCTGTTCGGGGAGACGGGGCTGCCCATGCTGGACGGCAAGCCGGCGGTGGACGCCGTCACCGAGGTGTCCATTGACGACGTGCGGCTCGTGGCCCGCGGCCGCGACGGCCTGCTCTACCGTCACGAGGACGGCGGGTGGTCGAAGGACTGGGGCCTGCCCGTGCCGCTGCCTGGCTTCCTCAAGCCGCTCGCGCTCCCCGCGGACACCACCCAGTGGACGCTGAGCATGCGGCTGGGGCAGGTCGTCTATTACGAGGACCGCCACGGCAACCAGTTCAACTACGGCTCCGCCGGGTGCACCACGGTGTTCGGCCTGCGCGGGGACGGCCAGCGCATTGCCATGGCGGACCCCTGGTTCCCCCCGGACGTGAGCCGCGAGATGTGCGGCCCGGACCGCGGCGCCTTCCGCGCGGTGGGGCTGGCCTCCAGCGCGAGCGTGACGGCGGTCATCAACGCCGAGGGCGAGCTGTACACGCGCTTCTTCGACTACGACGTCAACGGCGGGACGCCCTTCTTCCGCTACCGCTACGACGACTTCCCGAGACAGCCCCTCCCCGGGACGGACGTCCGGAGCGAGCCTCAAATCCGCGGCCTGCCGGAGATGCCGTGGGTGGAGCAGCCGCGCATCCCCGGCGAGGGGCAGACGCGGCTCACCCGCCGCATCGCCGTGCTGCAGGACGGCATGGGGAACAACGCCCGCGAGCTGCGCGTGCTGGCGGTGGGGCCCACCGGGGAGCATGGGTACTTCACCAAGCCGCTGCTGGGGGATGCGTGGACCTTCGTGGCCACGGGGGAGGAGATTGACCCCGCGGACTTCATCCTCAACGACCCGGAGCGCCGCGAGCGCTTCGCGTCCCGGGACCGCCGCTTCACCGGGGTGCTGCAGGTGGGGCCGCGCGAGGCCCGGCAGCAGCTGCGCGTGGAGATTCCGGACTTCAACTTCCACTGCGGCCCCCTGCGGCTGGTGGTGGCCCCCATGGGGGGGCCGCGCTTCACGGTGAACCTGCACACGGTGGACAGCTGGACGCTGTTCGACGGCGTGGACCCCGAGGACGACGCGGAGGCCTTCAAGTCCCTCAAGGTGACGGTGGAGGTGCCGGAGGAGACGCGCGCCCACCCGGACCCGAAGGTGCAGGCGCTGGTGCAGGCGGCCTTCGCCCCGCTCCACTGGAAGTCCTTCGCGGTGTCGCTCGTGGCCAACACGCGCGAGCTGCACCTGCAGCCGGTGGGCTACCCGTGGAACCTGGGCACGCCGCTGTTCTCCGCGGTGCTGCGCGGCAGCGGCCCCGTCCAGCTGGCGCCCTACTCGCGGGCGTTCGCGCAGGTGCTGGACGGGACGGCGTGCGTGCCGCGCGCGGAGCTGGAGCGGCTGCGGGCCGCGCGGAAGCAGCTGGAGGACCGCCGCGGCTTTGCCACCTCCCTGCGCCGCTTCCTCCCGGCGGCGCTGCTGCCGCTGGATGCCATCTCCGTCGTCACCACCACGCGCTGGACGTGGGACAAGATGAAGACGCTGCCCGCGCTGGAGGAGCACGCCCCGGCCATGACGCACGCCATGGCGCTCTCCCAGGAGCTGGCCTGGAAGCGCTCCGCCGCGGACTACGCCCAGGTGGAGCAGGCCATGGTGGGACGGCTGTGCGACGGCTCAGTGGAGCCCGGCGCTTCCGCGGGGGCGAATCCGCTCCCGTGAAGCACCGAAGCGCGGCGGACGGCTCGCCTCGAAGCGGACGAGCCACCCCGGCTGTTCGCCTTCTTCGTGCACCCGCTTGACGTTGCGGACGTGCGGGTCGCGCTCGAGCTGGTGGACGTCGCGCGTTGCCTTTGGGAGCGTCCGGTGGGTGTGGATGTGGCGCTGGAACTCCCCGGGGGCAGGGGCCAGCTCGCACCACGCGCAGCGTCCCGCGTGGACGATCTCAACAGGGTCATGACAAGCATTGCACCAGGCCAGGTACACCGGCCCAGCGGGGGGCAGGCGGATCTCGAGCCGCGAGCGGTTGGGGTGGCGGAGTCCGAGGGGCGTGGCCTCGGAACGGACCTCCCGGGAGACGTTGGAACGGGGGGCGGGGCGGCGGTGACTCCGGGTCGTAGGCATGGGCGGTTCCTCAGTTGAGAAGAGTGTGGGGGGCAGGGGTCAGGGGGAATCCCGCGGCATCCCGCTCCTTCGTGCCTTCCATCACGCAGCGTTCGACGGCGCCGGCGTTCTCGATGCGGATCCTCAGCGCCCTGCGCACGTAGCGGGCCCCGCGGCGAAGCACCACGTCCATGCTCATCAGGCCCATGCGGACACCGTGCTCGTCCAGTCCCGTGTAGAGCAAGACAAGGAAGCCATTGAAACCGGGAACCACGGGCGCCTTTGTCTTGTGGACGATCACATAGACGGTCCACCCGTGGTGGCGGACCTTGAAGTTCCAATAGTGCTTCACGCGGGAATGGTGGGTTTCGAGGAGGTTTGTCTGGATGGTCATGTGGTTTGCTCGTTTGTCCCGAATGAATGTCGGGATGGTATATATATACATAAATAGACGAATTGCGTCAATGATTGCCGGTTTTGCGCGGCGTATGGTTTGGGGTGCGAGCGCGCGGTCGCGGGGCGTGCTGGGTGGTGGGGTGGACAGGCCATGCCCCTGACCCACCACGCGTGGCGTGGTGGGTCAGGGGTCGGCATGGCGCCCTGACGGGGGAGTCATGACAAGTGCCGTGGGCGTCTCTGTTCAGGGGCGCCGTTCGTAAGTCATGACAAGTCGTCCCGCGGCCCAGCGGGGCGGATAAGTCATGACGGGTGGCTCCGGCCAGGGGTGCGTCATGAACGTGACGCGACGGCTGTCCGTGTCTACCTCGCCCGCCTGAACCCCAGCTTCCCGTCCACCGCGTCCACCGCCACGTCGTAGCGGAAGAACCACCCCACCCCGAGCAGGGCGAAGGGCGCCTGTTCGTCCACCAGGAACAGGTCCTTGCCGGGCTGCGGCACCGTGCCCACCGTCACGCTCTCCTCCCACGCGCCGGGCAGCGACACCTTCAACGTGGCGCCCGGGGCCAGCGCGCCGTCCACCACGGTGCCTGCCGGGAGCTGCGGGGCGTGGAAGATGTCCATGCTCGCACCCGTGTCGAACACCGCCTCGGTGCAGCGTGGCGGCACGTCCACGCCATTGACCGCGAAGCAGGCCGTCAGCGAGCCGTCCCGGAAGGCCCGCACGCCGTTGGGCTGCAGCCCATCCGGCGGGAGCGCCAGCATCGCGAACCCCGCGTCCGCTGCCTCCCGGCCGAACAGCACCGTCCCGCCAGCGCTGGCGGCACCGCCCGTGCGCACGGTGAACCCCTCGCGCGCGCGGCCCTGCAGCTGGGCGAAGGGGCTGTACAGCGCGCCCACCTCTCCCCGCCGCGTGCTGACCCCGAGGATGCCCTGGACGCCCGCCTCCTCGAAGAAGGGCGCCGTCCCTCCCGCGAAGGCGCAGCCCGGGTTGTGCGCCGCGCAGGTGAAGCGCTCCACCCGGTGGAAGGCGATGGGCCCTGCCGTCCCCGCCTCGCCCACCGTCACCGTGCCGCGGGCGAGCTTCCCCTCCATCCGCTCGCCGTAACCGAACTCAGCGGAGATGGCCTGGGCTGTCTCGTCCACGGCCGTCCCCTGCAGCGCGCCGGGGAACAGCCGCAGGCCGTCCGCGCCGGTGTCCACGAGCACCTGGATGGGCGGCGAGCCGTTGACCGAAATGGGCATCCGCAGCAGCGGGCCCGAACCGTCCGGGTACTGCGCCACGGAGAATCCGGCGGAGAGCCGGGGGGCCTCCCCGGCGTCCACCCCTGCGTCCACGCCCGCGTCGGCGGATGGCGGCAGGCCCGCGTCCCGTGGCGCGGGCGGCCCCGGAGGTGGAGCGGCGCAGGAGAGCGCCCATGCCAGCGAGGTGATTGCGAAGCGTCGGGCGGAGGCCATGGGTGACACCGCACGCTGCCCGTTCCAGTCGCGGGATTCATCCCTCCCGGACGCCGGGCGCGACAGCGGGCGCCGCAGCCCGGGGACCAAGGCGGGGCGTGCTAAGCCAGCAAACTGTCAATGGGCGACGCGGCGCTGGAGATGACGAGGGTGGGGCTGCACCTGGCACCGCTCCGGGCGCGCGTCTTCCAGCTGGGGACGGTGCTGCGCTGGGCGCCCGGCGAGGCGCTGTGCCGGCGGGGCGCGGTGCAGCGGCAGCTCCACGTCGTCCTGTCCGGGCGCGCGGACTACCCGGGCGGCTGGTTCGGCCCCGGCGCGCACACCGGGGAGCTGGGCTTCTTGCTGGGCGTGCCGCGCACCGCGGACGTCACCGCCCGGGACGAGGTCACCACCTGGTCGGTGGACGCGGAGGTGCTGGAGCGGGACGCCGCGGCCGCCGCCGTGCTCGTCTCGGCGCTGGTGCGCGAGCTGCCGAGCCGCCTCCGGAAGTTCCGCCCGCCCGCGGCGCCCACCGGCAATTTCTGCGACGACGGCCACCCGGCCATCCGGGGCCTCGCCGCGGTCCTGCGCGGAATCAGCGAGGAGGCCACCGCCACCGCCATCTGGTCCTTCGTGAGGGACCTGCCGTACCGCTTCGGCCCCTGGTGGATGCGCGCCTCGGACACGCTCCGCCTGGGCCACGGCATGTGCACCACCAAGAGCAACCTCGAGGTGGCGCTCTTCCGCGCCGCCGGGCTGGAGGCCGGCTTCGTGGAGGTGCGGGGGGACGCGGCGCTGGTGCAGCCGCTGTTGCCTCCCGCGTGGCGGCAGCTCGTGCAGGGGCCCGTGCGCCACTACATGGGCGCGGTCCGGCTGGAGGGGCGCTGGCACGTGGCCGAGTGCTCCTTCACCGATCCCTGCCTGCGCCAGCTGGGGACGCGCTGGCCCGCCGTGCTGGAACTGCTGCCCTGCCGCTTCGGCGCGGGCGCCCCCTTCCACCCGGTGGCCCACGTCTTCGGGCAGGATCCCTTCGCCGTGGACGTCCTCCCCGAGCTGGACGAGGCCATGGCCCGGCGCAGCAGCTACGACACGGACCAGCTGGAGCTGCTCAACGTGCTCACGGACGCGCTCCAGCCCGGCACCTTCGACGAGCCCGCCTGGCTCGCCCGCGCCCGCGCATTGCTGGACGGGGAGCCCGCCCGGGCGTACCACGTGGCGCTGGCCGCGGCCGTGGCGCTCGCCGGTGAACTCCACGGCCACCTCGAGGAACCCGCATGAAGACGTTCGACTGGGACTTCTCCCCCCCGCAGAGCCCGCCGCTGGGCGACCACGACGTGCCGGCCGTCTCCGGCCACCTGCGCGGCAAGCGCGTGGCCCTGCTGGTGTGCGGCGGCATTGCCGCCATGAAGACCCCGCTGCTCGCCCGCGCGCTGCGCCGCCGCGGCGCGGAGGTGGTGGCCTTCTGCAGCGATGAGGCGCTCCGCTACGTGGGGCGCGAGGCGCTGGAGTGGTCCACCTGCAACGCGCTGGTCACCCAGCTCACCTGGCGGGCCGAGCACCTGTCGGACTCGGCGCCCTTCGACTGCTACCTGGTGGCGCCGGCCACCTACAACACCATCGGGAAGATGGCGTCAGGCATCGCCGACTCGGTGGTGACCGCGGCGCTCGCGTCCGCGCTGGGGCGGCTGGCGCAGGGGCGCACGCAGGTGCTGGTGGCCCCCACCATGCACGGCTCCATGCACCACGAGGTGCTGGTACGAAATTGCAGGTCGCTCGCGCAGCAGGGCGTCCGCTTCGTCACCCCGCGGGACGACTACGGCAAGCACAACCTCCCGGACGAGGAGCTGCTGGTGGCCGCCGTGTGCCGGGCGCTCTCCACCTCCCCGCTGAAGGGCCGGCGCGTGTTGGTGACGGGCGGCCCCACCCCGGTGCCGCTGGATGGCGTGCGCCGCATCCTCAACCGCTTCCGCGGGCGGCTGGGCGCGGCCGTGCACGAGGAGCTGCTGCTGCGCGGCGCGGAGTCCACCTTCGTGCTCGGAGACGGCGCGTGGCGGCCGGCGCGCTGGATGCCGGTGGAGGTGGCCCGGACGTACGACGACTACAAGCGGTTGGTGCTGCACCACGTGGCGCGCGGGCAGGCGGCAGGCGTCTTCTCCGCGGGCGTGGCAGACTACCGGCCGGCGGCGCCGGTGGAGGGGAAGATTCCCAGCGGGCAGTCCACGCTGCCGCTGCAGCTGGTCCCCACCGAGAAGGTGATTGACCTGGTCCGGGCGGCAGACCCGGCCCTCTTCCTCGTGTCCTTCAAGTACCTGGAGGGCGTCTCGCACGAAGCGCTGCTGGCCGAGGCGCGCAGGCGGCTGGACCGCTACCCGGTGGTGGTGGCCAACCGCGGGGAGGAGACGCACGGCACCGCGCAGGTGTCCTGGATCGTCACCGCGGAGGGCGAGGCGCGCGTGGAGGGCAAGGCGGCCATCGCCGCGGCCCTCGCGGACCTGCTCGAGCGCCGCCTCCTCCAGCGCTGAGGCGTCCGGCGACGGCTCGCCCGGGGACAAGCCGGTCCGGGCAGGCCTAGCATGCGTGCGCCCCATGGCCACGGACGACGAGCCCACGCGAACGGCGCCGCCGCGCCCCTCCGCGCGCCCCGCGGAGGCGGACCTGCGTCCCGGGGGGAGGCTCGGGCACTACACCCTGCTGGAGAAGGTGGGCCAGGGCGGGATGGGCGAGGTGTACGCCGCGTGGGACGGGCAGCTCGGGCGGCGCGTGGCCATCAAGCTCATCCACGAGCAGTACCGGGGTGACGCAGGAGAGCGGGCACGGCTGGTGCGCGAGGCCCGCACCCTGGCGCAGCTGCAGCACCCCAACGTGGTGGCGGTACACGAGCTTGCCAGCCGTGCCGGGCTCGACTTCCTGGTGATGGAGTACGTGGAGGGGCGGACCCTTCGCCAGGTGCTGCACGAGGGGGCGCTCCCCCAGGGGCGTGTGCGTGCGCTGCTCGCCGAGGCGGGCCGGGGCCTGCAGGCCATCCACGCCGCGGGGCTCGTTCACCGTGACTTCAAGCCCAGCAACGTGCTGGTGGGCAGCGACGGCCGGGTGCGCCTCATGGACTTCGGGCTGGCCCGCGTCGCGGGCAGGCGCGAGGCGGGGGAGGGCGGGGGCAGCCCCGCCTCCGAGGACGACTCGGTCACCCAGTTGGGGGCAGCGCCGGGGACGCCCCGGTACATGCCACCCGAGCAGATGGACGGCGGCGTACTGGACGCGCGCACGGACCAGTTCGCCTTCGCCGTCGCTGCCTGGGCCGCGCTCACCGGCCAGCCGCCGTTCCCCGACGGACAGGCGCCCAGCGAGCGCTGTGCCGCCATCCGCGCAGGCCCCCCCGAGGAACAGGGCCGCAAGATTCCCCCGCCGCTGCGGCAGGCGCTGCGGCGCGCCCTGTCCGCCCACCCGGGCGACCGGTTTCCCTCCCTGGCGCCGCTGCTGCACGAATTGTCGGGAGCGGCAGAGGCCCAGCGGCGGCGCAACCGACTGGTGGTGCTGGCCTCGCTGTGCGGGGCCATGGCGGTGGCCGCAGCCGCGTGGTGGGGCGGACGGGTGGACCGCACCTGCAACCCCCGGCTGCTCGCGGGGCAGGCCCTTCCGCCCGCGCGCGTGGCCTCCGTGAAGCAGGTGGCGCGCGCCGTGCTCGGGGAGGGCACCCCGGAGGCGGAGGGGCTCGGGGCGGAGCTCGAGGGGTGGTACGGCGCGTGGGCCGTCGCCTCGTCCGCGGTGTGCAGGGCCGAGCAGGCCGGGCTGGCCCGGCAGGTGTCCGGGCAGCGGGTGTGCCTCGAGGCGCGCCGCGCGGACGCGGACGGCCTCCTGGCGCTGCTCGGCGAGGGCCACCGGGAGGTGCTGGAGGTGGGGCGCGCGGCCGTGCGGTCGCTCCCGGTGGTGGACGGTTGTGCGCGCGCCGTGGTGCGCCCGGGACTGGACGCTGTCTCGGAGTCAGACCGGGCGGGCGCGCGCCGGCTGCTCGGGGGGGCGCGGGCCGCCTTCCTCGCGGGGGACGCGGCCCGGGCGAGGCAGGAGGCGGAGCGGGCCCTGCAGCTGCCAGCCATGGCCGCAGACGGGGTGCTGCGCGCCGAGGCGGGGCTGCTGCGTGCCCGGGCCGTGTCGGAGCTGGGCGGAGAGGCCGCCGAGGTGGAGTCCGGCCTGCGCGAGGCGTTGACCCTGGCCATCGCGGAGCGGGATGAAGGGGTGGAGGCCGAGGCGTGGATCCACTACCTCGGCCACCTCTCCGAGCGGCCCGGGGATTGGCCGGCCGCCCAGGCGCTGATGCCGGTGGGGCGCGCGGCGGTGTGGCGCACGGGGGACGACCTGTCCAAGGCGGGGTTCCTGCACATGCGGGCCTCCCTCCGCTGGGACGAGGGGCGGTACGCGGAGGGGTTGGCAGACGCCGAGGAGGCGCTCGCGCTCGCCCGTGCGCGGCGTCCGCAGAGTCCCCGCCAGGTGGGCCGGATGGAGATGCTGGTGGGCATGCTCCTGTCGGGGCTGCAGCGGCTGGACGACGCGCGGGCCCACGAGGAGCACGCGGTGTCCACCTTCGAGGAGGCGTACCCGGCGGACCACCCCATGCTGGCGGCCGCGCTCAACAACCTCGCCAACACCTGGATGGAGCTGGGGCGGCTGGACCGGGCGGTGCCCCTGTTCGAGCGGGCCCTGGCTGCGCTCTCTGCGCGCCGCGGACCGAGCCACCCGTCCACCGCGGCGCCGCTCAACAACCTCGCGGACATTGCCCTCATGCAGGGGAGGCTGGACGAGGCGGCAGCGCGCTACCGGGAGGCACACCGCGCGCTGCTCGCCGCGCTCGGCCCCACGCATCTGCGGACGGGCATCTCCGTCATGGGGCTGGCCGCGGTGGACGCGGAGCGGGGCCACTTCGGAGAGGCCCGGCGCGCGTTGAATGCGCTCGTGGGCGCGCGCGCGGCGGCGGGGGCGCGCTCGGAGTCCGTCCGGGAGGTGCAGGTGGCGCAGGCATTGGTGGAGCTGCAGGACGGCAAGGTGGCCGCGGCAAGGGGGCTGCTGGAGCGGGCCGCGCCGCCCGGCGGGGACCTGGACCTCCCGGACCGGCTGGTGCTCCGGGCCGTGGCCGCCGCCCTGGAGGGCCGGGCGTCCGAGGCCCGTTCGCTCACCGCGGAGGCCCGGGCCTTTCTGGCGGCGCACCCCGCCGCGCACGCCCAGCGGGCGCTGCAGGCGCTGGAGACGGTCCTCGACGGGCGGGGCGGGACGGAGCTCCCGGAGGCGCTGCCCCACACGGGGGTGGGAGAGCTCATCCGCGGCCTCCAGGGCGGAATTCGACAGCCCCCCGGCAACTCTGGTCTCCTGCGGACCGACAATGGCGTGCAGGACGGTCCACGTTAAGGAGACGGCCCCATGAAGATCATGAACGGCAGCAAGCCGTCGGCGAGCGTGCGGGGAAACCAGCTGGGCGTGGCGGTGCGCAACGACAAGGACAAGCTGAGCGGCAAGCAGGGAGGCAAGGACGGGAAGGTGACGGTCCGGCCGCCCTCGAGCACCTTCCTCCAGGCGCCCCCGGACCAGTTCGACGCGCGGCCCGTAAAGCCCCGCAAGCCGTCGTAGGCCTCCGCGCACCCTGCAGCAACCCTGCCCGTCCCTCCCGGAGGCGCCGCTGTTGCGGCTGGCAGTAGTTGCAGCCGGGGGCGAGCCCGCACATGAACTCGCACCCCCCGGCCTTGCAGATGTCCCCGCAGCCGGTCCGCCCGCAGCTGCGGCCGTCCGTGTCGCGG
>Ga0194130_10009146_pt1 | contig 10301 bp, 13 predicted proteins | sample TA2KigsurfametaG_FD_160084 | JGI IMG/M metagenome (GOLD analysis project Ga0194130, IMG submission 160084) | Freshwater microbial communities from Lake Tanganyika, Tanzania - TA2015050 Kigoma 12 surface | ecosystem: Environmental > Aquatic > Freshwater > Lake | place: Tanzania: Lake Tanganyika... | reverse complement strand
TACATTAGAACCAGGATTGCGGTAGAGATAAAGAGCATCTGGGACTTGATCCCACTCCTTATTCTTCAGGCGTTTAGTAATAGTATTAAAGTTAGAGCCCCCGTAGAAACCAGCACCGAGATTATATGCGAAGGAAAGAAGAGCACCTCTCTTTCCATCAGTCATCTCATTCCAATGTGGAATCTTACGAAGTGCTGGAAGAAATTGATTCTTACACTGACTAATCAGTAACTCATCTGCTTCCTGTTGAGTGATTGATTCACCAAGTTTAAAGGGAGAACCATCTTTCTTACGAGTTGAACCCCAACCGATTGTGATTGGAAGTCCACCAGAAAGAGGATCGGGATACGCATTAAGATGGCATCCCTCAAACTCTTTGATTAACTTGATGCCTGTCATAGGCATATCATCACCGCTCGTTACAGGAGCTGCAGCAGCAGGTGCTGGTGCAGCACTAGTCTTTTTTCCGCGATAAATTTCTGCCCAGTCTACATTATCTTCTAGATACTTGACTGGTAGATTATCTTCCAACCATTGAACTGCTTTCACATGGTTAGGATTTCTTTCATCATAGAACTGAAAGAAGTTATGAAGGTCGATTCGTGCCATTGTTGCCTCCGAAGTATTTTTGATAAAGTTGGTTTGCTTCTACATGCTTCCCATTATTTGTAAGATCTTGAATCACCTTAAGCATTTTCCTTTTGAAGTTAATCGAAGATTCTGCCCCATCCATCGTTGCCTCCTGGACACCAACGGTGCTTGAGAACTGCTTTTGTGTAAATGGTTTTCTTACCATTCGTCACAGGTCCAGTGTAGTTGTCGTTGAGAGAACCATAAGGATCATTTACAAAGTATCCTTTTCCGTCTGGGGTTTTACCAATGACAACACACATATGCCCACCAGTAGGTGAAGATAAAGAACCCCTATGGAGTATGCCAATAACAACGGGCTTCCCAGCGTCCAAACTTTTATCGATATCAGCAAAAGATAGATTGTAACTAAAGTGTGACTTAACTCCATAACCCGCCAGAACTTTCGTCTGAACGGCATGGTCCGTTGTATCACCGATTGCAAATACTTTCTTGACGTATTCATCATCGCCTTTGATGCTGCCTGGCTTGAGGAAAGCAAGACACATAGCGCACGATGAAGAGTTGCAAGTTCTATGTGCATCTCTGTAGTTGTCTACTTGATTGAAGTATGGAACTGCAAGAACTTCTGGTGTAGGGGGTTTAGTTCTAAAGATCCCAATCCAATCTGTCTCTGAATCATCCATGAAGTTAGCAGGGAGGTTATCTTCTAACCACTGAACTGCTGCTACGTGATTTGAATTTTTTTCGTCGTAAAACTTAAAAAAGTTGTGTAGGTCAAGTGTCATTTTCGTCTCCTATAAACTCTAATGAGAAAATATCATGGTCTAAAATATCCGGATCCAACCACTCACTGAATTCTGATTGAATCGCATGGGCATTCTCAATATTTTCCTCACAGAGGGTATGAATGCGGTCAACTGCCCAGTCATGTGTTGTTTGAAGAGTTTGCTCCAAAGTTACCATAATCTTTTCGCATGTAGCGTCCTAGAATATTGCTATTGTAGTACGCTGGCGTTCCATCGTCAAGTGATTCACTCAACACATTATTTAGAAAAAGTTGTTTCGTTTCTTCATAATTACAGTCACCTTTTGCCTTATGAAGACTCAAAATTTCTCTATTGAAATTCTCTTTGTTATACTTTTTTATATCTTCCTTTAATTCTGGACAAGAACCATAATACTTCTTCCAGTCTGATTCTTGTTTTACTCTTCTCTTCTTTCCTGGTGGTGTTCTAAAAGACCAGAAGTACTTTCTACCAATATACTGTCGTTGATTATACTTATTGGTTATACAGTAAACAAATCCAAAGTAGTCTCCAATATCATCAGTATCAAAAATTTCCCCATTATACCGCCAGGGATTCTCATAGCTCATAATATAGTCTTATAGAGCTATTATTTATCTTTCAACCTTAGCAAAGCGATTCTAATTAAATAATCAGTTGTTGTCAAGTTCTTAGAAATAAATAACAATAAAGACTGAAAAAATGTCAGCATATACTCAAAATATCTTTATTAATGTACATTCTGACTTTTCTCACCCCTTTGATGTGATTAGCAGTGATGGTGATGTTATTGACGTAACAAATTTAGATTTTGCTTCTCAGGTCAGAAAACATACAAACAGTAGTGCTGCTGTTGGATTTGCGGTAACTGTTCTAAATGCTGCTCTTGGAAAAATCCAAATTTCAATGGGTAGTACTCTTACTGGGACTTTAAAACCAGGAAGACATGTTTATGATGTGGTTTCTACTGCTCGTTCTAGTGGATTAAAAAGTATTGTTGTTGAAGGAACTGTTCTAGTAAGAGCAGGCATATCTTCTGGTTGTTTCTAAAGGAGAGAATAATGGCTTCTTCAGTATATACAGTTAATCTTACTATTCATACCGGAACTGATTTTTCTCAAACGTTCGTTTTTGAAGGTATTAATTCCAATGCCAGACTAAATTTGTCTGGATATCAAGTTTGTGCCAAAATGAGAAAAGCGGAAGAATCTTCTACATATACTTCGTTCACAACATCCATAACTGATGTTGCTAATGCCAGAGTAAGTTTGGCGATGAATAATGCGTTGACATCTACATTAAAACCAGGAAAATACTTATACGATATCTTGCTACAAGATCCTAGTGGTAACATTGAGAGAGTTGTAGAAGGTCTTGTAGACGTTAAAAAAACTGTAACTAGATAATAAAAAAGGAGGGTTGTCCCTCCTGTGTGTTATGTGAGTTTTTATATCAAAGACCCTTTGCGTGTCTGGTTTTACCAGAAGAATCTGTGTAGGTTTCTTTTTCTCTTCTTGGAGATACATAACCTACACCAGGAACATTACCAGTTTGTCCTCTGTCTCTGGCAGCATTTCTATCTGCTGCTCTTTGTGCTGCTCTCTTACGATTTGCATCATATTTTTTGTTATTGGCAGCAATTCTGTCTTCGTAAGATCCCTCAAGGATGGATTGAACCATCTCTTCATCTAGTTGAGACATAATATGAAGAGCTTCAGCATTTGTATCGGCATGACCATTTGTGATGAGATATTCAAGGACTACATCCCAGGTATCAATTTCTTCATCAACAGGAATGTTTGAACCTGTTCTTTTATTTCTACTTGCTACTAACTTTTCAGTTCTCCTAAGTTGATGATACTCTTTGTTTGGAGCACCAGAGTCAACAGATCTATCAAATCTACGTTCTCTTGCTTTTAATGTTTTTTGAACTTTTTTATCAGATAGTTCATCAAGTTGTTGAGTCTCTTCACCAAGTCTTTCAGCAGCTCTACCAGCAGCAGCACCTGCCTTGCGTAGACCCCTTCCAAGCAGGCTCTTAACGCCTTTTTTAACCTCCTCCTTCTTTCTACTGGCAGCATCACGTGCTGCTGTTGCTGCCCCTGAAACGGCGCTTCCAGCAGCACTAGCAGCTTTACCAGCAGCATGTAAGGCACCACGACCTGCTCTTCTTGCCTCATCTTTGGCAATTGAAGCAGCAATTCCAGCAGCTGCTTTAGCACCACTTGCCTTTGCCCTAACACGCTCTACAGCACCTTTAACTGCAGTCTTACGTGCTTCTCCACGTTTTGTAGCAGTTGTTGACTTTTGATATGCTTTTGCTTCCTTTGAACCAGCAGGAGCATATGGGTTGAGTTCCATCAAGTACTCAGTTGCTGCTTCTTCGATAGCATATGCTGCTTCATCGATAGTATAACCTTCTTCAATACACTCGTTGAAGAGTTCTCCAATGACTTCTTCAACAAGGTCATCAGTAATCGAATCAGTCTCTTCATAAACGCCTTTATAGGCTTCGTATAATCCCTGTAGATCTTTTGACAACATTTTTCTTATAGTTTAAGGAATTCCTACGAATATTTATAAAAAAGAGGGTCCAAAGACCCTCACTTTACATCATTCGATTGATTACCCATCCATTCTTTGCTGTAGTCATAATCACCAAACAAAAATTCATCACACTCTGCCGCTTCTTGGTAAGCGTTTAGAATCTCTTGTTCACACCATTCATCATAGTTGGAATCCTGAGAAAGTATTTTCGGTAACATCCTGCTTGATTCCTCCAACGATATAGGATTCGACCTCGGTTTCTTGTGGTGCCACTTGAAGACCCTTAGAAGAAATCCAGTGCTCCGTCCAAGGAAGTGGATTATTCTTTGCTGAAATGTCATAAAGTGGTTTGAGTCCGATTGCTTTCATTCTGCGGTTGGCAATCCATTCGACATATTGCTGTAGCAATTTGTCATTCAGACCAATCATAGAACCGTCCTTGAACAGATACTCTGCCCAAAGTTTTTCCTGGTTCACAGCATTCTCAAAGGTCTTATAGACCCATTGCTCTTCCTCTTTGGCAATACGTGCCATCTCTGGGTCATCACCCTCCTTCCACTTGTTCATAATGTTCTGGGTGATAACCAAGTGCTGATTCTCATCACGGGCAATCAGTGAGATGATTTTTGCACTTCCTTCCATAAGTTTGAGTTCGCCAAAAGCAAAACTGCAAGCAAATGACACGTAAAAGCGAATGCCTTCAAGAATATTAACGTTTGCAACTGCTCTGAATAGTTTACGTTTGAGTTCATACCTTCCTTCTAGTGCGGTTGGGACTTGCTCTAGTGCGTGCAACCAATCATTTCCATTATCATACTGGTGTGCTGCGTTAATGAAGTCGTTGTATGCTTTAGTAACGCTTACTGCACGCTCCATAATACGATCCTCTTTGAGGATAGTATCAAAGACCTCAGATGGGTCTGAATATACATTTTTGATAATGTATGTGTAGGAGCGTGAGTGAATCATCTCCATAAACTCCCACACTTTCATACACGCTTCCAGTTCAGGCAGTGAACAGTATGGTGCAAATGCCATACCAGGTCCACGACCCTGAACAGAATCCAGCATCACCTGATACTTAAGGTTGCTAGTAAAAATGTGTTTTTGCTCTGGGCGTAGCATATGGTAGTCGCTACGATCTTTTTGAAGAGATACTTCTTCGGGTCTCCAGAAATAACCCAGTTGCTGTGTCGTAAGTTTATCAAAGATTGGATATTTGTAAGAATCATATCTCTGAATCCCCAGAGGTTGACCAAAGAACATTGGTTGTTTCTTTGTATCAACCTCGTTGGAGTTGAAAACTGTCATGGAATCAACCATTGGTTTTCCCTCCAACCCTGTCTTAAATCTTACAAGACTCACAATCTTCCTCCTCTGCGTTTTCTAGTTGAGAGATTAAATCATCAAGAGACTGACGGGTTTCTTCAACCTCATCATTCTTCATATCATGTGTATTTTGATAGTAACTGGTCTTCCAACCGTACTTATATGTAGTCAATAGGTCTTGTGCCATTATCGAAGTAGGAACTTCATTATCTGGGTAATTTTCTGGATTATAAGACCAGTTTCCAGAAATCGCTTGATCGAAGAACTTTTGCATAACAGCGACAATGTGAATATAACCGCGATTGCTAGGCATATCCCACAACAGCGTATAATTGTTCTTAAGTGTTTGATACTGGGGAACAATCTGCTTGAGTGGACCCTTCTTGGACTTCTTAATGGACAAGTATCCGCGAGGTGGTTCGATCCCGTTGGTTGCATTTGACACAACGGAACTGCTCTCCGATGGCATCTGTGCGGACAGCGTGCTGTTCCGCACTCCATATTGCTTAACTTGTGCTCTAAGAGCTTCCCAATCATACTTCAATTCGTTGGGGACGATTTCATCAACGTCCTTCTTGTATGTATCAATCGGCAAAATTCCTTGTCCATACTTGGTACGGTGAGAATATTCGCAAGCACCTTTTTCCTTGGCAAGGTTAACCGTTGCCTGAATAAGATAATATTGGAATGCCTCAGTCAGATCGTGGACCAGTTTCCAGGCACCAGGATCCTCGTAGTGCTCGCCGTTCTTGGCGAGGTAATGAGCTAGTCCGATAAAACCTACCCCAAGTGACCGACGTGCTCTGGTGGCGATTTCTGCTGCTCTGACGGGGTATCCCTGAAAATCAATAAGTTCATCAAGACCCCTAACAGCAAGATCGCAAAGAACTTGAAGATCCTCAAGATCCCTAATTTTCCCAACATTAATAGCAGAAAGGATGCAAAGAGCAATTTCCCCATCAGTATCATCAATGTGTTGGAGTGGTTTAGTAGGCAGAGTGATTTCTTGACAAAGATTGCTCATCTCAACTTTATCCACAAAAGAAGAGTGAGAATTGCAATGGTCAATGTTCATAATGTACAAACGACCAGTTTCTGCCCTCTCTTTTAGGAGTGAAAGAAAGAGTTCTTGACCGCCGATAGTTTTTCTTGGAATAGACTCATCTCGTTCATAAGCATTGTATAACTCATCAAATCCATCAAGACCAAAAGCATCATACAAACCAGGAACATCGTGTGGAGAGAAGAGTGAGATATCTTCGTTGCGGATGAATCGTTCATAGAAGAGTTTAGAGATTTGGATACTATAGTCTAACTTACGAACACGATTATCTTCGGTTCCTTTATTATTTTTCAATACTAGGATATCTTGGATTTCTTGGTGCCAGATTGGGAAGTGGACCGTCGCGCTTCCTCCTCGTATACCATTTTGCGTGCAGCAACGGACAGTTGCTTCAAACTTTTTGAGAAACGGTATAACGCCAGTGTGCTGGACTTCGCCACCTCTAATCCTACTGTTGATACCACGGATTCGACCTGCGTTGATACCGATACCCGCCCTTTGTGCAACATATCTGCCAATAGCCATATCGCTAGTAAAGATACTATCGAGGGTGTCATCAACATCAACAAGGACACAGCTAGCATATTGTCTAAGCGGTGTTCGCACTCCTGCCATGATGGGGGTTGGAATGTTGATCTTGTGCTTTGAGATTGCATCGTAGTACTTCCTAACGTAGTCTAAACGTGTTTCCTTAGGATACTTGGAAAAAATAGTTGCCGCAATCAAAAGGTACATAAACTGTGGCGTCTCATATAAGGCACCAGTGCTTCTATCCTGCACGAGGTACTTATCAACGACCTGACGTAAACCCGCATAAGTGAACAGATAGTCACGACTATGATCAATATACGACTGAAGTTTATCAAACTCTTCTTCAGTATAAAGATTAATAATTTCTGGGTCATAAACGCCTTTTTCAATACAACGCCCAACATGCTCCCTCAGTGAAGGAAACTCGTGCATACGCCCATAAAGTTGCTTACGGGTAGCAAACAGCAGCAGACGAGCAGCAACAAACTGATAGTTGGGGTGGTCCAGGTCAATCAGGTCAGAAGCAGAACGAATCAAAATCTCTTGGATCTCTGCTGTTGTAATGCCATCATAAAACTGAATACCAGACTGCATCTCAACCTGTGATGCAGATACATTTGCGAGGTCTTTACATGCCTCTTCCACCATTACATGAAGTTTATTCAGGTCAAGTGGTTCGGTCTTGCCGTTTCTTTTAATAACTTTGGTGCCGTTGCTCATATTTTCTTCCAGTTGTTAAACTTAATTTTTGCTTCTAAACCTGAGTATGTATTTGATTTTAACACATCCATAATGTTAAGTCCAGTGAGCACCATGTCATTAATGTCCTTTTGCTCAATGGATGTTGGCCAAATAATCACCTTGTCGCCTCTGTTGATGGTTTTTGATATTCGGTTGACGATTTCTCTATTGCGAGGTTCGTTATCAAAAACGTAAATATAATCGCTCCAACCAAACGACCTAATATCAATGTCGGACCCACACATAGCAACAGAATTTTGTGCAAACGTGGAGTCGAAGGGTCCCTCAACAATGTAAATGGGTTTCGAAGAATCCACTTGGTCGAGTCCATAAATCTTTGGAGCATCATCATCAAGCATCACGGTAATATATTTAACAGGGTTAGGACCGAGTGCTCTTCCCTGAAAACCAATCAAGTTACTTTCAGTATCATACATTGGTATAATAATGCGACTCTCATCCCTACCGATAGTGTCAAAAGTCTGCTTTTGAGTATTAGTCCACTCCTTGAATTTGTGAGCAAAATAAAACTTTTCTGGGTTAAGTTTTCTTTTCTCCAAGTATTCTTTGGCAACTGGAACCTCTGACGCTTTTGGTAAATCCAAAGATTTTTTGAATACTGGTTTCTTAAATTCAAACTTTGGTTCTTCTACTACGAAGTTCTTTCCAGTATGTCCTTCCTTAAACTTTTCCAATGTGTATTGCTTATGGAGAGTTGAATCTAACTCTTTTAGAAAGTTGTTAAAGGACAAACTAGCACCACAGTTATGGCACTTGAAGTTGGTGTTGTTATTCACGGAGTAAATATACCCTCGTGCCTTGTTTTTATTGCGTTGGGAATCCCCACAGATAGGGCAGCGGAAATTGTAGAGATCCGACTTGACCCTCTTAAATTTTTGTAGGCGTGATGAAACTAATCCAATATACTTGGAATCAACCAAATCCATTATGAAGGAGTTATTACTTCGTGCGTTCTATTATAGCAGGTTGTGGAGATGATGTCAAAAGATTAGCAAATATGACTGGTGCTTTTAGAATTGTTACGGCAGCAAGAGCAATGCCAATTGTTATCCATCTAAACCTAGAAAGGTCATTGACTCTTGCTTCAACAGTATCAATTTTTTCTTCTACTTTTTCAATTAACTTCATAATAGCAAGATCGTTCTCATCACTCTTGTCCAATCTACTCTCATGGCGTTCTAAGATAATAGCAACACGATTACTATTATCACTAATCGTTGCTACTGCTCGTTCAAGTTTGTCGAGCATCTCTTTTGATAGGTCTTCATAAATGCTAAGTTTAGATTCAAGGACCTCTAACTTACCAAGACCGAAAGCCATTTTACTTCATCCAGCGTTTTCTAGCACCAGGAAACTTACCTCTTCCAATAATAGTTGGAAGTTCATTATATTTCTTCTTCTTTTTATAAACTGGCGGATCATCACCTGCTTCTCTGGTGCCAGCAATATGCCCCGCACCAACATTCATTGTTGGTTCTTCTTTGAGAACTCTTAGTATAGAAATGATCCTATCAATATCCATTAGATTGACCTTAGTTCTATTAAACAATAATTGTCTTCACTAATATCATGTATATCAGACTTTGGATATTCTGGCACCCTATTTAAAAAGACCAGAAAACTTTTAATTGCTGGCCAAAGATCTCTTTCAAGGTTATAAAACAACAGAGGAACTGCTGCATCATCAAAAACATTAAACAAAACTGTTAAATGATTTAGAATAAGATGTGTTTTCAGTTCCCCTGTATTTTTATATCTCTTCAACAATCGTTTGATATATTTTATCCTCTTTAGATCATCCTCAAAATCTTCCCTAGTAACTGACTGGGGATTGTCGTAGAATTTTATAGCAAAGAGCAAATAATTGCTCTCATTCAATTCGTCAAATCTCATACATCAATTATGGTTTGTATACAAAGGTTCCAAACGAATCGTCGCTAGCATCACCATCAACACCAGCAGAAGTAGCACCAGTGCTAATTCCACTCATTGCAACCAGAACTTCCGACTTAACGCGAAGGGTTCCGTGCATATCGTTATATGTAGTAACTCCAACCCAACCAGCGTGTGCTACTGCATAGTTTGTAGTTGCTGCCACGCCAACTTCATATGGATCAATACCAAATACGGCAGAGAATTTATTTGATTTTACGTCTGGAGCAGTATATTGCCCATCTTCAAGGGTATACTTTGGTTTTTGAGAGATGGTATAAGCTACACCAGCAATCGCAGCGCCACCATTTGGTCTAATAAACTGAGTTGAACCGATTGAGAGAAAAGTATTTGATGTAATACCAGAAATAACTGCTTGTCCGTATGTCTTACCAACACCAATCGAAATTACATCACCAACAGCAGCGTTGGTAAAGGTTGTGCCAGAACCAGTAATGGTTTCATTAGCAAGATTTACAGTGATCGTGCCAGTTGCAAATACAGCGTCTGCTGTGCCCCAAAGAGCCATGTGTCCTTACCCTATAATTTTCTTATATTGATATTTATAAAAAAAGGAGACCTTTACTTTTTAGTCTCCTTGCGTAAAACTACTCTTAAGAAGTGAGTAATAAGGTCAAGTAACCCATTCTCCTCAAATTTTTTTGTTTTTGCTAACCACTCTGATGCAGTTAACAGTAAACCAAGAACAATAGTTACTCCCCAATTAGTTACAAAGCAGGTAATCATCCTTCAGATTG
>Ga0194130_10009144_pt1 | contig 10303 bp, 12 predicted proteins | sample TA2KigsurfametaG_FD_160084 | JGI IMG/M metagenome (GOLD analysis project Ga0194130, IMG submission 160084) | Freshwater microbial communities from Lake Tanganyika, Tanzania - TA2015050 Kigoma 12 surface | ecosystem: Environmental > Aquatic > Freshwater > Lake | place: Tanzania: Lake Tanganyika... | reverse complement strand
AACTCTTAATTTCGAACGGGAGATGTTTCGCGACCGACTTTGCAAGTGCGACGGATTCCCGCCACGATTCAGCGACAGTTTCGAGCTGTATCATTCCTTGAACGGCATCGGTTGTCCGGCCCATTTGAAATCCACCGAGTACTTGAAGCCACGGACGCTCGGAAGGGGGTGATGCCCCTCGTCTCGGCCAGCCCAAGTGAATGCGATCGCGGCCGCCGAACAATGCAGTTAGGCTCGCTTCCTTCCAAGCTGCTAGCGCAGCACCAGCCGCGAGAATGCTGACGGGATTCGGCGGATTAGATGCGACGAACTGATGTGGCACATCCGCGAACCTCGCGACGTCCGATTCCAATGGTTCGGGCACGTCGAGCAGTCGGCGTACTGCTTCCAAAACCTCAGCCACCGACTCCTGAGCTAGACCGCGCTTCCCCCCAACATCAGTTGACTCAGCCTCAGAACAGTGCCAGGACGCGACTAGCCGTGCTCGGTCTAGTGGCAACTCCGAGAACAACAACCCTGCGTGCAGCGTTCCGGAGAGAGCAACTCGCGAGAAAATGCGGTCATTCTCCAATTCCAATTCTTCGAGTGCAGCGCTCTTTACTCGTTTTCGCGACACGAAAGCCGCCTCGCTGAAAGCGAACTTTTGACATTACCGTCAGAGAATCGCTGTTTGTTACTTGGTGATTTCCCAAATGCTTGGCTTGTACGGATCGTCGTAATCCATTGCGTGTTCCAGTGCCAAAAACACGTTCCAAAGCGGCATCTTGGCCACAGTTCCTTCGCGCCAGCCGTAACGTTCTCGGAAGGCCAAATCCAGCGCTGCGATTGTATTCTCCGTCCTTGTTGTACACATTCGCCCGACATCCTTCAGTAGTTCCATCATTTCGGCCGTAGTCATCTGATCGAACTGCTCCTTGGAAACGCCTTGTTTCTCAAGGAACCCCTCAAGAGTCGCGGGGTATGTCTCACCATCGAGGTTTCCGAAGAGTATCTCGACAAAATCCTCGATCAGTTTTTTTTGCTCGACCTGTGGTCTAAAGCATTTTGCGAATTCCGTGAGTTGTGCCGAATTCCGAACCATTTGAGCTCCTCCATTAGCGGTGAATACGGAATTGAGTTAGCCGCGCGAAAGATCAATTAGCGTCAATCATTCCAATCTGCAATCGTCCATCTTCAATTCTCAATCGCCCGTCCGCGAACAGCCGAATCGCTTCGGGGTAGGCTTGGCATTCGGCTTCGAAGACGCGGGCGGCGAGGCTGTTGGGGGTGTCGGTTTCGAGGACCGGAACGGTGCATTGAATGATGATCGGGCCGTGATCGTATTCATTGTCGGCGAAGTGGACCGTGCAGCCGCTGAGCTTGACGCCGCGAGCCAACACCGCCTCATGCACATGATGCCCGTGAAAGCCGTGGCCGCAGAACGCCGGGATCAACGCCGGATGAATGTTGAGCACTCGCCGCTCGAAGTCCGGCGGGATGCTGATCAGCGACAGAAACCCGGCCAGCGTGACCAGATCAACGTTGGCCGCTCGGCAGCGGTCGAAGATCGCGTTGGAAAAGCTTTCGACCGAATCGAACTTCTTGCGAGCAACCACCTCGCAAGAGAGCCCGGCTTCGCGAGCGCGGTCAATTCCGGCGACGCCTTCGCGGCTGGCGATGACGACCGCAACCTCCGCATTCAATTCGCCGGCGTTGATCTTTTTCAGGAAGTTGACCAGCGTCGTCCCGCCGCCAGAGATCAACACGCCCAACCGAATCGGTCGATCCAGTTTGGGTGAACGAAACGACGACGACGGAGCGGAGGATGTCATACGAGAGCCCTGTTTCATGAGCGAGAATGAGCGGAGATTAGCGTTTCCCTGCGTTCTTCTCGAACAAGTTTGGACCTCTTATCTCTGCGAAACTCCGCGAATGGGGACAGAAAATTTCGTCTGGAGGAGTTTGGTGTTCTTTTGCAGGAACTCGTCGCGCCAGCGGTAGTGGTCCAGCAAGGTCGAGGTGTCTCGGCCGAGAAGGTGATACGCGAGATGGATGGCTTCGATCGTCGCGAGTCCGGCGGCCGGGTCGTCGAAGACTTTGGAGACCCGCGGGTACGCGGTGTGACAGGGCGGTAGGCTACGGACCGGCAGGTGTGCGTACTTCTTCTCCATGCGTTCGGCGAGTCGCCAGGTGCCGTCGATGACGAGCAGCCCGCTGTTTCGATCCGCGTCGCTGATTAGCGGCCCGCCAATGCCAAGTCGGACGTAGCCCTCCAGAGATTCAGGACCGTCATCGGGGTAGGTCCAGAAGAGGAACTCATCGCGCTCGCGCAGCGGCTCGACCGAACATTTGCTGCGGTTCTCGCGGCGGTGGACGACGATGATCGTGGGGGGGTGATCGAGCACGAGGCGGTTCGGGGGTCGTTTGCTGGGGGAGGTTCGGCGGCAATAGAGTGAGTCTGCCGGTCGATCGCAAGCGGTGCGGGACGGAGTCGCTTTCATGACGTTGTTGTTGTGTCCTGAATGTTGCCAGTGGCGCGAGCCGGTTGAGGGTCGTTGTCCCGTATGTGCCGGGTCGCTTGATCTCGCGATTCCCGATCCCTCTTTAGAGGCGGTGGCCTCCAAAATCGGAGAACTGCGGGGATTACTCGGTGAGGCGGAGATGCAGCATGGCGACTTTCCGAAGCAGGGCCGGCTTTGGGCGACATCCAACGGGTTGCTGTTTGTGCCATGCGAGTCGCGAGTGATCGTGTTTACCGACGACAAGCGTGCGAAGGGAACAATGTCATCCAAGGGACTTCGCCGATGGCTTGGTGGTTGGTGGTCACGGTTGAGCGGCTGCAATCGGGAAGCTCGTTTTGCGTGCGAACATCGACCAGGCGAGTTGGTTGGCCACGATTCGCTTGCGTTGGCAGAGTTGCTGCAATCTGATCCGGGAATTCTGTTTTGGTCGCGCGGAACGATTGCCACGTGGCGGCGGCCACGCGGTCAGTGGGAATTGATCCGACCGAACACGTTTTCATGGCCAGAACGGCTTGCGATGCGTGATCGTGATGGAGATCGTGCCCTACAAACTTGGTTGGAGACAACAGCGTGCCCGCTTCCCGTGAATGTTCGCTGACGGAATTCCTTGATCTGCTGCGTGACTCGTTGAGGGATGATGCCTGTTGGGGTGTCGTGCTGAGCCAGCCGCGCGACCCCGCAGGTGCGACCAAATGGACCGCTCGGCCGATCGAGTTGTCGGGTGAGCGACGCTTTCAACTCGCTGAACGGCGTGCGAAACAGGAATTTCATCACAACCTCACCGCCAAGGAACTGCTGACTCGGATCGCAGACGCCCTCGGCCAGCAGTTTCAGCAAGGTGACCTTTTCTCGGCGGATGCTGATTTCTCCGCGCGAGTGATTCGCGACGGCGTTGTGCGATTGACTCGCCGCAAGCCCTCGAAGTCGGCTCCGCCACTGACGCACGATCGGCGCAAGCAATACTTGATCCCGGAAGGCCGGCCCTGCCCGTTTCTGACGGAGATTGGGGTGATGACTCCGACAGGTCAGGTGAAAGCCTCAATGCAGGCGAAGTTCCGGCAGGTAAATCGGTTTCTGGAATTCGTTGATGACGTGCTGCCCGAACTGCCGTCGACCGGCGTGCTGCACGTCATCGACTTCGGCTGCGGCAAGAGTTACCTGACGTTCGCGCTGCATTACCTGCTGACGGAACTGCGCGGCCGCGAGGTCGAGATCATCGGCCTCGACTTGAAGGCCGAGGTCGTCGTCGATTGTCAGCGGATCGCGGAGAAGCTTGGTTGTCGCGGCTTGCGATTTGAAGTCGGTGACATCGCCGGATACCTGGCAACGGGCATTGTGGACTTGTCGGTGTCACTGCACGCTTGCGATACCGCGACCGATGCCGCGCTCGCTCAAGCGGTGCGGTGGCAAGCCAAGGTGATCCTGGCGGTGCCCTGTTGTCAGCACGAGGTCTTTGGATTGCTGTCCGATGACTCGTTATCGGGCCTGTTGAGGCATGGCATTTTGAAGGAACGCTTCGCCGCGCTCGCGACGGACGCTCTGCGAGCCGCGTTGTTGGAGACGGTTGGTTATCGCACACAGATCGTCGAGTTCATTGACCTCGAACACACGCCGAAAAATCTGCTGTTGCGAGCCGTGCGTGCGGATCGGCCGAATCCGGAAAGCCCCGCTCGTTACGAGCAACTGAAGCGACAACTCAATCTGGACGAATTCGCCTTGGAACGATTGCTCTCGACCGAGTTCGCGTGACTGCGACTCAACGCTTGCCGCGTTCAACGTGCTGGCGAACTTCTATTCCCATCTGGGGATTCTCTCATACCGAACCGGACTTCTTTGGAACAGATGGAATTTGCGGAACTGACTCAGTCGGTGGATGACGCGCGAGCGGCTGCGGACCCGTTCAAGTGGATTGCGGCGACGCGGACGGACAACTCCGCTTCTTGCCAATTCCGAGGGCTCCCGCCAGTCTCCCATCCGACCGCTCGCCTCCCCACACCCGACCCGGTCGGCCAACCATCAGGTCGTGATCCACGCTGAACCCTTCGAATGAGCCAACACTTCGGTTGGCACCTTGCCGGACCTTGGCACGAAGCCCAACTGCAGCGTTGGCACCATTCTCAACACCGGGCAGATGGTCAGCCATCATTGCCTCGGCTGTGCGAGCCAGCCCTAGTGGGCGTTGCTGAAAGCTCAAGACCGTCCGATTCCAAAATCTCGCAGCGCTTCGATCAGCCGGTCGATGTGCTCGCGCGTGCTGTAGAGATGACACGAGACCCGAATCAGTCGTTCGCCGTGCCAATGGATGATCGGGACTTCGATGCCAAATTTCTCCCACAACGGAGTCTGCAACTGATCACGAATCCCCTGATTGGGAGCCTCTGTCGGTGGCAGCGGCAGCGCGATCATCGATCCGTACCACTCGCGGCTGTCCGGCATGGCCGGTTCCAAACCGGTCAGTTCGCTGATTCGCTGCCGAGCGTATTTCGCCAGTTCGTGAGTCTGTTCGCGAAATGTTTCGCAGCCAAAGCGGTCGAGAAACTCGATCGCGCTGGGCACCGCCAAGAACGGAGCCGGATCGCGTGTCCCCAGCCAACGGAATTCGTCCTGCCAGTGAGCCGGACGGCCGGCGACACTGCCGCCCCAACTCATCACTGGCGGCGAGAGCAGCTGTTGATACCGCTTAGCGACGTACAAAAAGCCGCTGCCAAAGGGAGCGCTCAACCATTTGTGGCAACTCGCGCAGTAGAAGTCGCAGCCCAGCCGACGCAGATTCATCTCCACCATCGCCAGAGCATGTGGCCCATCGACGCAAACCTTGACGCCACGCTTCGCCGCCTCGCGGCAGATGGCTTCGATGGGAAAAATCACCGCCGTTTGCGACGTGATGTGACTGACGACGATCAACTTCGTTCGCTCGGTGACGCCCGCCATCAGTGCGGCGACTTGTTGCTCCGCCGAGATGATTGGTCGCGGCAGCGGTTGCACAACGATTTTGGCCTGAGACCGATCACAGGCTCTCCGCCAGATGCGCATGACCGCGCCGTATTCTTGATTGGTGAAGAGGACTTCGTCTCCCGGTTGCAACGGAAAGCTGTCGGCGACGATGTTCATCGCGACCGTCGCGTTGTCGCAGAACAGCAGATCGTTCCCCTCCGCGCCGATCAGTTGGCCGAGCTTCTCAGCGGCGTGGTCCAGCTCCGATTCCATTTGCCGTAAGAAGAAATCCATCGGCTGCCGTTCGAGCTTCTCCGTCCATGCATTCCGAGCCTCACGCACGCAACGCGGCGATGGACCGAACGAACCGTGATTCAAATAGATCGTGCCTTCGGGAAAGGACCACTCGTCGGAGATCGGCATCGGATGCTCGCTGGCTGGTGAAAGTGAGTCAGAAGAAAATTAACCCGAAGCGTCAGCGGGTGCGAGCGGTCTGCCAACTCTGCTGATTCAGAAGTCTTCCGTCGCTCGCCCTCGCTGACGCTTCGGGTTACTTTGTGAATCGATCCTTCCACGAATCAGGAGCCTGCCGATGAACCTTTCCGAACTCAGCAATTCACAGTTGATTGACGAATACACGCGAGGTCCGAAGTTGCTACGCGAGGCCGTAGCGGGGATGACGCGCGAGCAACTGACGGCTCGGCCGATCGCCGGCAAGTGGAGCACTCTCCAAGTCGTCGCTCATCTTGCTGACTTTGAGCCGGTGTATGGCGACCGGATGAAACGCATTCTTGCGGAGAATGAGCCGACACTGTTCGGTGGCGATCCCGACAAGTTCGCGGCCAAGCTGGCATATCAGGAGCGTAATCTCGAGACAGAACTCTGCCTGATCGAGTGCGTCCGCAAACAGATGGCGACGATCCTGCGAACGGTTGCGGACTCCGACTTTCAGCGAGTCGGCCGGCACAGCGAAGCGGGGCCGCTGACGTTGCGGACGTTCCTCGAACGCATCACCGGGCACATTCCGCACCACTTGCCATTCATCATGGAAAAACGCCGCTCCCTGGGCGTTTGACCGGATCGCAGGATCTCAGCTCAATGAAAGCGGTCGATCTCACGTGGCAGGTTTGCGTCGACGATGGCCGAGGGATGCGTCGATTTTTGGGGACTGCGGGCGGCGGTCTTCTTCAGCGGTTGCACGCAGGTTTCGGAGCTGTTTTTACGAGCCAGTGCCGGGAACCTTGCCGTCCCGAAACAACCGCTTAGCGTTGTCACGCAGAGGATCGTCAAGAGGCAGGCACACCAACGCGGGCAATTCGTGGTCACGTCGTCGCTCCCAAGGAATGCCAATCTGAAACGGCGTTCGTTGGCTGAGGTGTCACGTTTCGGGCAGTCGCTGAGATCGGCTTCGTCAGTACTCCGGTCATCGACATGCCGAAGAATCGTTGTAAGCCGGTGGCTCGCATGGTTGCGAAATACGAACATGAGGCGATGTAGCCGAGCACGCTGAAGTCGAGATAACCGCAGGGCTGAATTTCGCGAGTTTGCAAATCCGTCACATCCAATCCGCACCGCTGAGCGGCGGACTTCAACGCAGCCGCCGAGTTCAGCAGGTAACAGGTCGGGAAGACATCATGTGGATCAGCGCGCTTGGTCAGCGCGAGGATCCGTTGTTTGAGTCCGTAGGGCATCCAGTGCGAAGCGATCATCGCAGGGTGCCAGAAGTTGGGAGTGAGAAACAAAAACTTTCCGCCCGGCTTGAGGACACGCGAGAGATTTCGGAAAAAAGCCGTCGGGTCGGTGACGTGCTCCAGCACGTAACGGGCGATGGCCAGATCGACGGTGCTGCTGGGAATCTGCCAATTCGGATCGTCCGTCAGAAGCGTGAATGATTCGAGATGCGGATTCTCTGCAGCAGTCGGATCGGGATCGATCCCCCAAAGTTTGATGTTGGGGTGATGATGCCACGGGTACGGCGAGAGCGTGCCTCGACCACAACCGACATCCAGCACGGTCATGCCAGGCTCGACCGCTCTGGCGATCAGATCGTGATAAACCGACACGCTGGTCGGCTTTTCGCCGAACATTCGATTCCGCAATTTTGCGGCCAGAGCAGAGGGCATGGCCGAGACCTTTCCAAAGGCGAAATTCTTCCGAACCCGGTCCGACACTTACCCGAACTCCGGCCGGCGGCGACCGAGTTGGTCTTTCAATCGGGCGACGATGCTGGAGTGCATCTGGCTGACGCGGGACTCCGAGAGTCCCAGCGTGTTGCCGATTTCTTTCATCGTCAGCTCTTCGTAGTAGTACAGGATGATGATCAGCCGCTCGTTGCGGTTGAGGCCCTTCGTGACCAGCTTCATCACGTCCCGTTTTTGAATGCCGTTCGTCGGATCTTCGCCCTTCTGATCTTCGAGGATGTCCACCTCACGGATATCTTTGTAGCTGTCGGTCTCATACCACTTCTTATTGAGGCTGACGAGATTCACCGCACTGGCTTCGGCCTTCAGTCGGTCGTATTCCTCGGCCGAGATTTGCAGCTTGGCGGCGATGTCGGCATCAGACGGCGGGTAGCCGAGTTCCATCTCGGCCTGCTTGCGAGCGGCTTCCAGTTTGCTCGCCTTGCTGCGAACGAGCCGCGGCACCCAGTCCATCGTCCGGAGTTCGTCAAGCATCGCACCACGGATGCGCGGCACACAGTAGGTTTCAAACTTCACGCCGCGACCCATGTCGAACGCTTCGATGGCGTCCATCAGTCCGAACACTCCAGCGGAAATCAAGTCATTCAGATCGACGCCATCCGGTAGCTTGGCCCAAACTCGCTCGGCGTTGTACCGCACCAGAGGCAGGTAGCGTTCCATCAGCGTGTTGCGAAGAGTGACATCCGATTGGTCCTTCTTGTAGTCGGTCCAAACTTCGGTGAGTTGTTCTTCCGTGAGCTTCGTAAGCGACATGACAAAACCCTCCGTGGGTCAATCCAGAGTCGATGGGTGTGGCAGGTTTCGGAGCAAGTCCGAACGATGAGGTGGGACGAAGTGGCGACATCCGGCGAACTATTCAGGCGCAGGATTGGCACCAACTTCTTTAATCAGATCGGTAAACTGAGGGAGTGTTCTTGAATCTTTTCGCTACAAATTTCCTAATCGTTAAAGTCGTTCCAGCAGTGTCTGAGTCCGGACGGGTCTCGCACCAGCGAGCAGTCGCTTTGCGATCGATCGCACATCGCGAGTGGCTGCGCCGTCCGGAACTGCTTCGACAAACGGCCTTCGCGCGGCAACCGCAAGTGCGACGGCAGAGTCCTCTGCAACCCAGCAACCGGAGGGTGCTGGACAGCGCAGAAACATTTCGACGGTCTGCGAGAAACGATCCAGAATCTGCCTCGCCTGAGCCGTCGACCCCGCTCGATTCACCAGCACCTCCGGCATCGCTAACACGTTCCCTTGCCAGGCTTTGAGCGTGGCATACGCATCCGCAATGGCGGTCGGTTCCGGAGTCGTCACCAAAAACGTCAGGTCAGCGACGCTCGCAAACCGCCGTGTGCTTTCCGACAGGCCGTTCCCGGTATCAATGAGCAAAACTTCGTAGGCCCTTTCCAGGGTGGCGAATTGTCGAGCCAAGTCTTGTGACGCTGCGAATTCCAACAGACCACTGGCCCCCGACACGATATTGATCCCAGCCGGTCCTTTCAGAATCACTTCTCCAAGCGACTTCGCGCCGGTGAGCACATGTCCGACGTTCCAATAGCAGTTCAATCCGCATAGCAGGTCGATGTTGCTTGATCCCGGATTTGCGTCCAGCAAACAAACTCGCGATCCCGCTTGGGCCATCGCGACAGCGAGATTGAGGGCGAGGTTCGATTTGCCAACGCCCCCTTTGCCACTCGTGAACACGACAATCTGCGCACCCTCGCTTTCCGAAGTCGGCGCATCGGTCGAGCGGCGTTGGATGAGATTTCGCAGAGTGGAAGCTTGGTCACGCATTGAGATGGCTACGGCTCGAGTTTCTCTTGTCCCAGCACCAGCCGAGCCATGCGGCTGGCGTTCGCGCATTCGATGTCATCCGGCACGTCTTGTCCGGTCGTCAGATAGCTCACTGGCAGGGGCAGTTTGCGAGCGGCCGTCAAGAGCGAACCCATCCCAGCCGCCTCGTCCAACTTGGTCAGGATCAATGCGGTCGTGTTCGTGCTCGCAAACTTCTCACAGGCGGCGCGCAGGCTGCTGACGCCTGCCGTCAAGCTGAGCACCAAATGCACTTCATCCGCCTGTGCTTCCGCCAGCAGCGACTTGAGTTCTTGAATCTTCAGTTCGTCACGCGGGCTGCGTCCGCCAGTGTCGATCAGGATCAGATCCAGTCCGACGAGTTCGTCCAACGCTCGACGCATTTCGAGTGGGCTGGTGACGACCTTCATCGGCAAGTCGATGATCTCGGCATACGTACGGAGTTGTTCGACCGCCGCGACGCGGAACGTATCGACGGTGACCAGCCCGATTTTGATTCCATCGCGCAGCCGAAAATTGGCAGCCAATTTCGCAATCGTCGTTGTCTTGCCGACGCCAGTTGGTCCAACGAGCGCCACAATTCGGCGACGGCCGGGAGTCGGCTTGATTGGCGACGCAGTGCGGAAATCGGATTCGACGAGGCCTGTCAGCAGCGACTTGCAGTAGTCGTGGTCGTGAAGTTGCTCTGGTTTCACATGCCGGCGAACTCTGAAGATCAAGTCGCGGGCGGTCTCCTCTTCCACGTCGCTGTCGAGCAATTCGGTGTAGAGCTGAAATAGCTCTGGGGGCACTTCGCTGTCGCCGCCGAGATGTCGCGACTTGTTCAAACTTTCGAGCATCCGTTGAATCGAATTCAGCCGTTCATCGAGT
>Ga0194130_10009143_pt1 | contig 10303 bp, 8 predicted proteins | sample TA2KigsurfametaG_FD_160084 | JGI IMG/M metagenome (GOLD analysis project Ga0194130, IMG submission 160084) | Freshwater microbial communities from Lake Tanganyika, Tanzania - TA2015050 Kigoma 12 surface | ecosystem: Environmental > Aquatic > Freshwater > Lake | place: Tanzania: Lake Tanganyika... | reverse complement strand
GAATAAAGGCTGTTTTACCAACCCTTAATTACCTTGCTAAAAACAATGCTAAAACAATCTTAATTGCTCATTTTGGTAGACCAGAGGGAAAATTCGATAACAAGATGTCTCTTAAATTGGTGTTAAAGCGATTACAGGAGTTGTTGTCGCCAATTAAAGTATTATTTATTGATGATTGCATAGGCAATAAGGTTCAAGAAGCGGTTTCAAATACTAAATATGGTGAAATTATTATGCTTGAAAATTTGCGATTTTATAAAGAAGAGACCGAAAATGATCATGAATTTTCAGCTTTTTTAGCCTCGTTAGCTAATCTTTATGTTAATGATGCTTTTTCGTGTTCTCACCGTTCGCATGCTTCTATAACTGGTATTCCGGCAATTTTAAAATCATGTGCTGGATTTCAAATGGAGTATGAATTAGATAACCTAACTAATTTATTAGAAAGCGCCAAAAAGCCCATGATGGCAATCGTAGGAGGTGCAAAAGTTTCCACTAAAATTGATTTATTAAAATCTCTGGCAACCAAATCTCAAGCTATAGTTGTTGGTGGGGGCATGGCAAATACCTTTCTTTATGCGCTAGGATTCAATGTTGGAAAATCTTTATATGAAAAAGACTTAAAGACCACATCTTTAGAAATTATTGATATTGCAAAGAATAATAATTGCGAAATTATTTTACCCATTGATGTGGTTGTTGTTAATGAATTTAAAGCTCACTCCCCCTACTCTATCAAATCAATATCTTCAGTTAATGATGATGAAATAATTGTTGATATTGGAGAAAACTCTATTCAAAAATTACTTGAAAAATTACAAAATTTCAAAACCGTTGTATGGAATGGACCACTTGGTGCATTTGAAATTAAGCCTTTTAATCGAGGAACCGAATCCATCGCTAAAATAATTGCTGACTTAACCGATCAAAAAAAATTATTATCAATAGCTGGTGGCGGAGATGTGGTATCTGCATTAAATGGGTGCGATTTGGCAAAAAAATTTACTTACATTTCTACTGCTGGGGGTGCATTTCTAGAGTGGTTAGAGGGTAAAGAATTGCCAGGCATCTTAGCGCTCTATCAAAAATAAAATATTTATAAATTCTGTTAGCGATTTATATTTATTCAAAATAGAGTTTAGATTTGATGACATATGACTTTATAGTATGGGGCTATAGCGCAGTTGGTAGCGCGTTTGCATGGCATGCAAAAGGTCACGAGTTCGAATCTCGTTAGCTCCACCAGCCTTCGCTCTTACGAGCTTCGGCTGGCAGGCCGGCCAGCGGCTGGACTGTTAGACGCAAGATCGTTAGAGCGAAGGCTGCCCGCCATAGCTCATGAGTCTTAAACTCGGAGCCATTGCTCATCAAAAGCGACGGCGGGCCTTACCAACAAACTCATACTAATTCTTATCACCCTAAGAAAATGCACTACACCTACATCCTGAAATCCATACCCCATCCTTCCCAAATCTACATTGGCTTCACAGCCAATCTCAAACAAAGATTAATCGATCACAATTCAGGAAAATCACCTCATACCAATAAATTCAAACCATGGAATTTAGATTTTTACTGCGCCTTCAACACTGAAGAAAAAGCCATAAATTTTGAAAAATATCTCAAGTCTGGATCGGGAAGATCTTTTGCCAAAAAACATTTTTGATGTTGTCACGGAGATGGCAAAATCAAATCTTCTCAGAGACAAGACGCCACAGAAAGCATAATTTCGCACCCCACCTGGTTGTCATTTGAAAAATTTTTAAAATCTAATGCGCCTCAAAGCCTTGTAAATACTGGCTTTGCTCGTAACCACTTGTATGGAGATACGGAGAAGATTTTTTAACAAGTGGTCACCGCGAAAAATTACTCCTTGGGTAAATACTGGCTCCGCGAGATTTGGTTCGAAAATTTCAAACGCTTAGGCAAGCGGATTTTTTACAATTTTGCGAACTTTTTGATCTCTGTGACCTCATTTAATTATTTGAATATTTTTTTAAAAGAGTGTAAGTTTTTTGGCTAGAGTTTTAAACTCTATTAATCACTCATTAATAAAAAATAAAATCATTCAGATATGAAATCAAAACTCGAGTCTTTTACAATTTTGGCGGATAATGGTTTTAGAAAAGTTGGAGAAGTTCATAAAGATAGTTCTGGCGTAATTTCTGAAGGATTAAGCTCGGTTTATGCGCAATCTCCTATGACCGAACAAACAATCTCAGGAATTGGTAGCGTTGGAAAACAACACACTGTTGCCACTTTATTGAAACTATGGGATAAGGAATTATCCACTCCAGAAGCTGAAAGAGAAAATTGGTTTGTTGATGGCGATGATGTTGGAATGAATGTAAAGCTCCGAAAATTTATGCCACTCTTAAAAGAAAAGTATCCCGACTGTTCAGAATTTTTTAATCAGATAGAAACCTACAATTATTTTGATCGTATCACTTTAGCTGATTTGGTAAATCATACCCACGGCCTTGGCGCCAGAGATAACGGCAAAATGGCAGAATTAATTTTGGCGGGTGATGGATCACCTTTGTCTTTAAGTGATATTGTTAAATCGAGCAAAAAAAGAACTAAGAAAGATGTTGGAATATCTGGTAGCGATGAAATTTGTGATAAATATGGCGAAATGCATTATGGCAATTTGGGCTACGATTTGGCTGGCATGATTATTGAAACCATCGCAGGAAAAGATTTTGACAGAGTTGTTAAGGAAACATTGCTTGAGCCATATGGTTTGAACTCAACAACAACCCAAAGTGATCATCAATCATTGTATGATTCAAAAACTCTTCACGGACAACAGGTTGATGTTGCAACTGGATTTGCTCAAGAAGGTGATCGTGGCGAAATTAATTTTAACAAACTAAGCAATACCAGAGCTGCTGGCGGCATGAAATCAACAATTGCCGATTTAGAAAGATTTGCTCATTTATTTATGGGCGGTGAGATGTTTGAAAGTAGGCAAGTAAAAGAAGCAATAGCGCAAAGAGATGGGAGGGGATATCATTTTGCAATTGAACAAAATCCAGATGGAACTTTAGGTCATAAGGGCGATGACACTGTGTTTCGTTCAAATCTAAAATTTAATCCAAACACAAAAGAAGTTGAGGCTGAATTGCAAGTGCTGGAGAATTTAACTCATCATGTTTCAAGGAAAGTTTTTGAAAAATTATATGGCTCAGAAAAAGCAAAAGAGCTTGATAGCGCAATTGTCGACAGTGGATTCTTTCCAATATTTCATCAAAACGGAAGGCCAAAACCAGGAGGAGAAAAATTTAATCAACTTGCTCAGGAATTGTTAGAAACTAATCCAAAGCTAGATCGACTAGTTTCTGATTATACAAAAATTAGAGAAATTGTTGCGAGTCACGACACTGAGCATTTGAAAGAAAATATTGGTAAAATTGTTAATTCGGTTACTGAAGATCTTTCGGAAAAAAAAGAAAGCTTTGTTGAAAAATTAGGTCTGCAAAAAAAATCTACAGAGCAAGAAAAATCATTCGTTGAAAGAATGAGAAGTGATGCAACCAAAGGAAAAAGCCAAGGTGTGTTTAATGAATTGTAGACTTTATAATGATCTAAATTTTGTTAAAATAAAGTTCGCAAGATACCACACTCGCTAACCACTCGACAACAAAACAAACTCTGCGGACTCCTTGTCATAGCGTGTGAGGCCAATAAAATCAAGGCTTTGTGATTTAGAGAATTTTTATTTTTTTACCACGTTTGAACCACCATCTCTTTTTTACAAAAAAAATCTCCAGCTGTTTTTCTCCATTTTTCATCAAGGCTGCAAGCCCTCAAGTGGCAGCACTTCCCAAGATTACCTTCTTTTTTACAAGAGGTCACGAAGCTCTTAATTTTTGGCAAAATTCTCCAAATTCTCGGCAAAATTTTCTCTCTTTCTCCAGACAAGTGGTCACCGAAAAAAAATTACTCCTTCGGTAAATGCTGGCTCCATACGATTTAGTTTGCAATTTGTGATTTGGTTATGCGGATGTATTTTTAGTGATTTTTGCGAACTTTTGTTTATTTTTACCTCATCGATTTTCAAAGAACGTTTTTTTACAAAAAGAACTGTGAATATTTGAATCAATGATTTACTATCTCGCCTAGTAAATCGAAACAAAGAAGATCGATTTTTAATGAAAGAATAATCAAAATATTTTACTGGATGAATGCAGCTTAACATCAGAAGCCAAATCAAGAAGCTTAGCACTAGGATAAATTTGCTTTCTGTCATTAAAGAGGCTGTGGTTAATTCTTTTCAAAGCGGATAAACAGAGATAAAATTAACCTTCTATAGGGATGACAAACAAAAAGATTTATTAAATGGAAAACCAAAAATTGTTGGTTTAGACATAACTGACGATGGTGCTGGATTTAATCAAGATAATATCGATTCTTTTTCTACATAGGTAGTGAGTGGAAGTCAAAAGATGGATGTAAAGGAATTGGAAGGTTATGCTTTTTGAAGATTTTTGATTCTGTTTCAATAAACAGTTCGTTGCTGGCTTTAAATCAAAAGGTTAGTGTTGATTTTACTGATGAATTCCAAAAAACGGATTTTAGAATTACCGAAAATGTTGTTATTCCTAAAAACCAAACCACTATTAGTTTTAGAAAAATTAAAAGTTCTCACGAGAAAATCTGGGAGATAGATTGGATAAGAAATGAATTATATGATCATATTTTACCGCTTCTTTATCTTAATTCACAAAGACCTGTAAAAATCATATTAGGAGACGAAGAAAGAACAATAGACACAAATAATCTTCCAATTTTCGAAACTAAGTCATTTTCCATTAAAGAATTTCACACAAACGATCAAGAAGAGATCAATTATACTCTTCACTATTCTTTTGCTGAGAGAGCGTAAAAAAATCAGAAACTACTTTAACTGACTTTTACTGCGCGAATAAACTTGCCGTTTGTAGGCTAAAAGATAAAGAATTTAGAATTACCCCTTTAGAGGGAGTAAAAACAACTCTTCTTCTTACCTCTGATTTTTTTGATAAAAGAGTAAATGATGAAAGGAATGATTTTGATATTTTTCCTAAAATTACAAATTTAACCAATCCTTTGTCATGGGAAGTAATCAATAACCAACTTCGAGAAATTATTAAAGAAATTATCTATGAAAAATATCCAAAATTGGAGGCGACTAATAAAGAGTTAATCAAATCAATCAAAGAAGATAATTTGCATCTAGTGGAATATTTGCAAGATGTTGATTCTCTAGGTGGGATGGTAGATGGAGATTCCATAATAGAGCGAGCAGAAGAGATCTATAAACAGGAAAAAATTGCATTCAAGAAAGAGCTTAAAGAAAAGAAAATTGATAGCTCTGAAATTATCAGAAAAGCAAGTAATCTAGCTGGCAAGGAGCTAATAGAATATGTTACCACTAGGGACAAAGTAATTTCGGAATTTGAGCATCTTGACCTTAATAACGAATCTGATGAGGAAATAATAAGAAATCACTTTCTAAAAAGAGGACTTGTAGGAACCAACTACTCACCGATTGACACTAAGGAAAATAGCCTGTGGTTGTTGGATGATAAATTTATGACCTACAATTATGTAGCTAGTGAACGGCAACTAAATACTCTTTTGAAAGCTGTCGGGCTGGAAGAAATTGAATCAAAAGATAGATTTGATATTGGTATTTATTCAAACTCTACTGAAGCCAAGAAAGCAATTTTGATCGAGTTTAAAAAATTTACAGCAAATCATAAGGAAAATGGCGAAGGAATTAGCCAGTTAAGTACTTACGCGGATCAGCCACAGAAAGCCGGAATAAATGAATTGTATTTGTATTTGATAGCTTCTGTAGATGATAAGTTTAGAAACAATTTAACCAATCTATTCAAATTTACAAAAATCTTTTCTCAGGATGGAGAAATTTACCAAGGGGCTTTAAATAATCTTAATGCCTACATTCAGATCATGTCTCCTAAAGCTTTGATCGCTGATGCAAAGGCCCGTAATAAAACCTTTATTGATATTATAAGAAAAAATAACGGGTTAGATGAGCAATTGTAATGTATAACTACTTAAATCCATAAAATTCTTTTTGTTCTTCCCAAAGATCAGGAATTGTTGCGTGAGTGAAATCGCGTAGTTTGAGATGCTCTGGCTGATTTCCATCAAGTATTGCCCTTACAATGTCGGGGGCGACATAGTTAAGTTTGAAGATTTTAGCGATATAAGCCTTATCAGTTCTTTCGATCTTTGCAATTTCACTTAGGCTTTCTACCTCTTTATTTTTGATCATTTGCTGCCATCTATAGGCGATAGAAAAAGCGCTGATTAACTTTTCATTGTGATTCTCTGAAATCTTGTCTTGCCTTGCTCTATCACTTTCGTTGGCTAATATCAAGGTAACATATAATCCTTCTTTTTTCTCAATTTTACCGGATTGTATTAAATTTGGGGGTCATTGCCGTTGCAGAGTTTTATCTAAATCAAATGTTGCGACAACTCATATTGAATTGCTCTGCGAAGCCTTTCGCAAATTCCATTGATTTGAGCATATCTTGCTTTTAAGCTTCAAGAGCCTTTAATATTTTTGGAAGTTGCCATATTTTATTCCGGCAAAAGTTATCTAATTTAATTTTGACGATTATAAAATTTAGTTTTTTGATTTTTAAAATAAGTAAAACCCTAGAAAGTCAAAACCAATTTATTTGTAACTCAAAAATGGCATGAAGAAGATTTAAATTTTTAGCTAAACTACTCCCACTCGATTGTTCCAGGTGGCTTTGAGGTGAAGTCGTAAACAACTCGATTTATTCCACGAACTTCATTAATAATCCTGTCGCTAACTGCACATAAAAATTTTGGTTCAAAATTATAAACTTCGGCAGTCATGCCATCAACTGAAGTAACAGCCCTTAGCGCCAAAACATAATCATATGTTCGAGCATCTCCCATAACGCCAACAGTTTTAATTGGAAGAAGTACACAAAATGCTTGCCAAATATCGTTGTATAGTCCGGCTTTTTTAATTTCATCGATATAAATTGCATCTGCTTCTTGTAAAATATTAATTTTTTGCTGAGTAATTTCGCCTATTATACGAATTGCTAAACCCGGCCCAGGAAAAGGATGTCTTGAAACTATAATTTCTGGAACACCCAATTCACGACCCAAAGCCCTCACCTCGTCCTTAAAAAGCATCCTGACTGGTTCAAGTAGTTTTAATTTCATATTTTCAGGCAAACCACCGACATTATGATGTGATTTTATGGTTTGACTAGCGCCTTTGTTTGGATGCGAAGATTCAATTACATCGGGATAAAGAGTGCCTTGAGCAAGAAATTCTGCGTCCTCTATTTTGTTGGCCTCGGCATCAAAAACTTCAATAAAAGTTTTACCAATTATTTTGCGTTTTTGCTCAGGATCAGAAACTCCTTTCAATTTATCTAAAAATAAATCTTTAGCATTACAATAAATAAAATTTGTGTTGAAATTTTTCGTGAAGATTTCTTTGACATGTTGACCTTCATTTTTTCTGAGCAAGCCATGATCAACAAATATGCAAGTAAGCTGTTTGCCAATAGCTTGATTTATAAGGGTTGCAACCACAGAAGAATCAACTCCACCACTTAAACCACAAATAACTTTTTTATCGCCAACAATTTTTTGGATATTAATTATTTCTTCATCTTTAAAATTTTTCATACTCCAATCTGCTATACAACCAGAGATCTCAATCACAAAATTTTTTAAAATTTTAGCTCCATCAATTGAATGATAAACTTCAGGATGAAATTGCACTCCAAATATTTTTTTAGTTTCATTAGCTATTGCCCCAAATGGTGCCTTAGGGGTTTTAGCAATTACCTCAAAACCGTTTGGAATCTTGCTAATATGATCACCATGACTCATCCAAACTTGAAAATTTTCAACACCCAAAAATAATTTTGAAAATTTAACGATTTCAATTTCAGCCTTACCAAATTCTCTTTCAAAAGATTTTTCAACTCTACCTCCAAGAATATCACAAATTAGTTGTTCACCATAACAAATACCAAGAATTGGAATATTTAAATCAAAAATTTTTGGAGAAATTTTTGGAGCATTATTTTCGTAGACCGAAGCTGGTCCTCCAGAAAAAATTATTGCGCGAGGCATAATTTGTAGGATATCTTCGATTTTAGTATCATGATTTTTTACTTCGCAAAAAACCCCAAACTCTCTAACTCTTCGAGCTATAAGTTGAGTTACTTGGCTACCAAAATCAATTATTAAAACGGAATTATTAAACATTTATATAGACAAAATTGCTTTTATTAAACGAGACTTGATTTCGCTTGGGGAGAAGCTTCCGAATATAATTTTACTGATCTCTTCGCATAATGCTAGTTTTAAATTATGCTTTTTAGCATATTTAACTATAATTTTAGCAGAATTAGCTCCTTCATATGTAATGTTTTTACTAGGTTTTTTGCCTAGGGCTATAAGATTTCCGAGAGAATTGTTGCGTGATTTGTTAGAAGAGCATGTTAGAAAAATATCGCCAAAACCAGCTGGGGTTGCCAAATCGGTTGATGCTTTAATTTTTTTACACAATAATTTTATTTCAGCTATACCTTTTACTAGAAGAGCTGATTTAGTATTAACACCTAAACCAAGTCCATCAACAATCCCACAACCTATCGCCAGAATATTTTTAATGATCCCACAAATTTCAGCAGTTCTTGGATCATCAAAGTATTGAGCTTGAAAATTTTTATTGTTAAGAATTTTTATTATTTGATTGGCAATTTTTTTATTTTCTGAAGCAATAGTTGTAACCGAAGGAACCTCGCGCGCAACCTCGACTGCAAAATTTGGACCCGATAAAACTGCATAATTTTTGTTTTTTACTATTTTTTCGAAAGCATCGCTTAAAAGCTCAAGACTATTGTGCTCAAACCCCTTAGAACAAATAACAAAAATACAATTTTTTTTAAATTTTGTTTTGGCTATTTTATTGAAAACACTATTTGCAACGTTGCTTGGAACTACCAAAAAAACAAAATCAGCATCAGAAATATATTCGATTCCAGCTGATAAATTTTTATTTAATTTAATATTTTCAAGATATTTAGAATTGGAATTTTTGTTGTTAATTTCTTTAATAACATCTAACTCAATTGAATTTAAAAAAACAGAATGATTATTAATGGCTATATGGTTTGCCAATGCTGTACCCCATGTTCCAGAGCCAATTACCATAATTTTTTTTAAACTTATTTTATTCATAAATTCATAAGATTTTTTCAATAATAACAACCGCGCCCGATACTGATTTTTCATCGCTAATAGTCAAATGAATATTGATTTTTTTACACTTTAAAAATTTTAAAATGTTTGACTCTTTTTTGTTAAGAATTGCTATGTAAGGCTTCCCAAAATCATCATTAAAAATTTCAATATCATTAAAATCAATTCCTCTTCCGATTCCAGTTCCTAGCGCTTTGGAAAAAGCTTCTTTTGAAGCGAATCTTTTAGCAAAAAAATTAATAGCGTTTGAAGATAATTTTAATTCATTGCCAAATCTATTTTCAAAATCTGTTAATTCATTTTTTGAAAAAATTTTTCTCTTAAAGTTTTCATCGAATTTTTCGAGCATTTTTTTTATTCTTTGATTCGATATTAAATCAATTCCAATTCCTATAATCATAAAAAATTAAATAATGTTGCATGTTTTCATATAACTTCTAAAAATGTATCGAAATCAAATTAAAAATTAACTTGTATTTATAAAATGCTTTCAAACAAAGCTATTGTAGTTCTTATCGGCAATAATGGTACCATTATATCTAAACATGATGGCGATGGGGTTTCAACAGAATTTATTGAAAAATTTACCGACGAACAAAAACCCAATCTCACCACTTTTTTTACCAAATATAAAAATCACCAAATTTATATTCTTCTTGATACCATTGATCAAACTTACAAGAAAAAAACCTACCCCGCAATGCGAACATATGATTTAGATAAAATCGCAAAAAGAGATCTGTCGTCCGATGGCGATAAAGAGGGTTTAAAAAATTATATAATATTAAAAAATCACAAAGCTACAACAAAAAAAAGCATCATCAAAAGAACAGAATCAACATCCAATAAATCTGATTGTCTTTTTATAACTTCATCAAAATCTGAAAATATTTCAAACTGGCTTAATTTTATTTACGAATTGCCAAATCGCTTGATCGGAATATACATGCTTCCAGTTGAAAGCTACTGTTTGTTCAGAAAAATTCTCGAAAATACCGTTCCAAATAAATCAAAAGATGTA
>Ga0194130_10009142_pt1 | contig 10303 bp, 8 predicted proteins | sample TA2KigsurfametaG_FD_160084 | JGI IMG/M metagenome (GOLD analysis project Ga0194130, IMG submission 160084) | Freshwater microbial communities from Lake Tanganyika, Tanzania - TA2015050 Kigoma 12 surface | ecosystem: Environmental > Aquatic > Freshwater > Lake | place: Tanzania: Lake Tanganyika... | reverse complement strand
TGCATCCGAGGTCTGCGGCGATCTGCTTGTTTTCCCGACCGTCGGCCGCCGCAAGCACGATCTTGGCCCGCTGCACCAACCGCGCCGGGGTGCTCCGCCCTCTCGACCACTTCATCAGCGTCGCTCGCTGTTCATCCGTCAGGGTAACTGGCTTGGCAACTCGCATGCGTTGAATCCTCCGTGAGTAGAGGATTCACCGCCACTGACAGCAATAAGTTGCGTTATTCCGGAGACACTACACTAGGCTCCGGTCGGGGTGCTCCTGCTTCGGGCCTGAGAGAGTGTGCTTATCGGTTCCGTCCCGCGACGATCGATGCATGGCACACACAGACGCTCGCTCGCTTTCGCCCGAAGTCCAGGAAGGCATGGGCCGCAGCCTGATCGAGGCGGTGCTGACCCAAGAGATGAAAAAGGCCCAAGGATCGAGAACCTTCGGCGTCTCGCGCCACGCGATCACCAGCTGGCTGGTCGCTCATGAACGCGGCGGCGTCGCCGCTCTGGCTGCAAAGACGCGAGGGCTGCCCCAGGGGCGGCTGATCGCCCCGAAGCAGCAGGCGAAGATTTTACGGCAAGGCCGCGAAGGTGGCCCGCTGGATCGAAGCCGAGCGGGCGCGGTCCGTGATGAGTCGCCCACGATGGTGAACGCCCGGGCACACCTCCGCCGACGCCGGAATCAGCCTGGGGTCGTCCGCACCTTCTTCGAAGACGAGCACGTCCACTCCGCGTCACTTGCCCGACAGAGAACTTCGACCATCGGATACTCCCCGCAGTCTCCGGGCCGGCCGAGTTCACGGCAGGGGCTCCCCGGCGAGGAGCGGACCTTCGCGCACCGCACCACCGACCCTCGGCAGCTGGATCAGGACGGCGACGGCCGCGAGCTCGCCAGTGGCCCGGTGTTTCTGCTGCCGTGCCAGATGAGCCGGTATCGCGGCTTCCCGGCCGCCGGCTGGTCATACTCCAGGCTGCGCGGCTTGATCCTGCCGTGGAGATGGACCACACTTTACTTCACTATCCGCCGATACCGTAGCGCTTGGCATCCATGATCGCTGCCGGGCTGGCCCGCGGGAGTTGAGCGATCCCCACGAGTGGCACGTTTGGTATGAGCGGCATGAGTCGACGCCTCTTTCTCGCCGGAGTCGCCACCGCCGCGGTCAGCCCGTCACGGGCGTCTGCGGCTCCGGCTGTAGACGATCTCATCGGTCACGTAACGCGGCGGTCGGGTGGCTGGGATCAGTCGCTGTTCACGCGGCTGCTGGGCCACGCCAACGCCTTCAAGGAGGGAGACGAGATCATCGGGGTGGCCGCCCCAGACGACGCAGCCCGACAGACGGCGCGTCGGCTGCTCGGGCGGACGCCGCTTGGGGAGATCAACGCCCATTCCCCCTTCGCCGATCGGCTCTCCGCAGCGCTCGCGGCCGACCTCGACGCCATGGCCCGCGACCGCACGGCCGCGTGGACACTCGACGAGCTCGCGGGCTTCCTGCTCACGCGGCCGGAGGCGGAGATCAGGGAAATCATGCCCGGACTTTCGAGCGACGTGATCGCCTGCGTCGTCCGCCTACTGGATGACGAGCAGCTCATCCGCGTAGGAGACACGATTTTCAACGCTCTCCCCGGCACGCGGATCGGTAGCCGCGGGTGCCTCGCGGCGCGGCTTCAGCCAAACTCCCCCACCGACGACCCCGAGGACATCCGCTGGCAGGTGTTCGACGGCTGGGCCTATGGCGTGGGTGACGTGGTGCTCGGCACCAATCCGGTGTCGAGCGAGCCGGAGAGCGTCCGAGCCGTGTCCGACATGCTCCGGGGAATCCTCGATACCTTCGGCCTCGCCGACACGATGCCCCACTGCGTGCTGGCCCACATCGACGTCCAGGCCGACGTTGACGCCGTCGCGCCGGGTACGACCGGCGTCTGGTTTCAGAGCATCGCCGGGAGCGACGCGGCCAACGCCACGTTCGACCTCTCCCTGGAAAAGATGCTCCGCCACGCTGATTCCCGGCGGACGCCCTGGGGCCTGTATTTCGAGACCGGACAAGGGGCCGACTTCACCAACGGGCACGCCCAGGGCGTCGACATGGTGGTGCACGAGTCGCGGAAGTACGGCTTCGCGCGGCTGCTGGCCCGGCGGGTCGCAGTCGCCCGGGGGGCCGCGCCCTGGGTGCACGTCAACGACGTGGCCGGCTTCATCGGACCCGAGGTGTTTCGCACGCGGGAGCAGCTTGTCCGCTGCTGCCTCGAGGACCTCGTGATGGGCAAACTGCATGGCCTGTGCATCGGGCTTGATGTCTGCAGCACGCTTCACATGGACGTGTCGCTCGACGACCTCGACTGGTGCCTGGAACGGATCATGCCGGCCCGCCCAGCCTATCTGATGGCCCTTCCGACCAAGGTCGATCCGATGCTCGGGTATCTGACCACGGGCTTCCAGGACCACGTCCGGCTCCGCCGCCGGTTCGGCTGCCGGGGCGAAGAGCGAATGGAGAGATTTTTTCAGCGGCTCGGCGTGCTCGATGCCGACGGGCAGCCCGGACCGAAGTTCGGCGATCCCGGCTGGGTGCACCTGCAGTATCGGCGGGCGCTGGGCGACGGCCGCAGCGACGACGCGATCCGCAAAGAGGGCCGCCGCGAGATGGCCGCGGTCCGTGACCGGGGCGTGTTCGTCGCCGAGCGGTCGGGCGCACGGCCCGAGGACCTGGAGCCGGCTCTCGATGCCACGATCCGCCGGATCTACGACGATGCCAAGCAGAGCATCTGGGCGGAGTTCGACGACGCTTTTCGGCGGTCGCAGCGGACCGCTGTGCCACTGTTTACGGAGTCGGCCAACCGCCGCGACTACATCCTCCATCCCGTGACCGGCGAGCACCTCGCGGAGGCATCTTTGGCGACGGTCGCGGCGGAGCGGGCCGCCCAGGCCGGCACATGCGAGGTGCAGGTCGTGATCTCCGATGGCCTCAATCCGCTGGCGATCATGGATCTCGCACAGCTCGACCCACTCCTGGCGGCGCTGCACGACGGGCTCGTCGCTGCGGGCCGCCGCCCCGCCCCGCAGCGGATGCTCGTGACGGCCGGCCGAGTCCGGGTCGGCTACCGTATTGGCGAGCGGCTCTTCGGCGGGCTAGCGGGTCCGCGGGCGGTGCTTCACGTGGTCGGCGAGCGACCCGGCACCGGCCACCGGACGATGTCGGTGTACGTCACGTGCCGCCGGGGAGACGAGTGGGCCGTCGGCGGGGCGACCGACCACCAGCACACCCGCGTGGTGGCCGGGATCGCCAACTCGGCGCTCGACCCGCAGTTTGGCGCAGCCGAGGTGCTGCGCGTCCTCGACGGCCTGTGGCGCAAGGCCTGAGCTGGCATGCACGGTCCATCCGCCGCTGGCTCTGCCGAGTGAGCGAACGTCACGCCTCCGTTCGCAGACGTCCGGAGACGAGACCTCCTCGTGGTGTTGGTCGCCGATCAGGAGACTGGATACTCAGCGGCGGTTCCCTGGATCACGTCGCAGAGCCGGCAGTGAGCCGCTGGAACCCGGGCCCACGTCTCCGAGTCGGTGCCGGCATCGAGCAGCATCCGAGAACCGGAGACAACCAGCCTCAGATCGGCCGGCTGGCGGCCGGGAAAAATTCTGGACTCGCCGGGCCGGCGGCACCAGCGGGCAGGACGGTAGTCAGCTCACGCCGGCGTCCAGGGGCATCCTGATGGGCGACACCGACGAGTTCGACGACGCCCCGAACGGTGGAGCCTTCAAGGGCTCCCTCATTACCAGGCTGATCGACCTCACCGGCATCGCTCCCGGCTCGATGAAGCTCGAGGTGTTCGGCTCGCGAAGCACGGGTTCGACGCGCATGGGCTCCTGCCGGCCTTCTTCTCGGCGTTGGATGTCGCGGCCACCTGCTGAAATTCGAGGAAACACACCCGCAGCCGTGCCATCGGTTTCGCCCAGGCATGTTGTGGACGGCTGTCGACGTGTAAAATATGGTTTCTGATGTTCAGGGTGGTCCTCCGGGGCCTCGCCCACTTGCTCGCGGAGCGTGCCCGTGATTGCTCATGCAACGGCTGCTGCCGAGGCCCCGCGTTGGCATTACCCCCCTCCGCGGGAGGCACGCGAGGCCATGATCCGCCACATTGGAACTGGCGGGGCGCGGCTTGCGGAAGGCACTGCCGATCGAGCACTGACCGCGGGCCGATGCGGGCGGACCTGAGCCCCGGTCGCCGGTCGAATTTCCTGCCATGGCACACGAGACGAGCATCCAGACGCGATCATCCGCTGCGTTCGCTGCCTGCGGCCTCGCGCTGCTGCTGGTCACATCGGCGACGGCGGCCGGCCCCGATTACGTCCGCGATGTGAAGCCGATCTTCGAGAGGCACTGCTACTCTTGTCACGGCCCTGAGGATCAGACGAGCAGCTACCGGCTCGACGTCCGCGACGTGGCGCTCAAGGGGGGCGACAGCGGTGAGCCGGCGATCGTGCCGCACAAGGCGGCGGAGAGCGCCATCATCCGCCACGTGACCAACCCCGATCCCGACCAGCGAATGCCCCCGGCCGACGCCGACGTGCCGCCGCTGTCGCCCGAGCAGATCGCCACGCTCACGGCCTGGATTGACGCCGGGCCGTCGTGGCCCGACCAACTCGCCGGCTCCACCGACGACGGCCGAATGGATCACTGGGCGTGGAAGCCCGTGCGGCGTCCCGACGTGCCCGCCGGCGGCCTGGCGAACCCCATCGATCGCTTTCTACTGGCGCATGCCCGGGGCGCGGGTAAGCCGCTGGCCCCCGAGGCCGACCCGCGGTCTCTCGTCCGCCGCCTTACCTACGACCTCACCGGCCTGCCCCCCTCGGCCGCAGACGTGGCCGCCTTCGACAACGACCACTCACCGGCCGCCTACGACGCGCTCGTGACGCGACTGCTCGATTCCCCGCACTACGGCGAGCGCTGGGGCCGCGCGTGGCTCGACGTCGTCCGCTACGCCGACACCGCGGGCGACACCGCCGACTTCCCAGTGATGGACGCCTGGCGGTACCGCAACTGGGTGATCGATGCGTTCAACCGCGACCTGCCCTACGACGAGTTCCTCCGACAGCAACTCGCCGGCGACCTCCTGGCCGGCGTGCCGGACGACAAGTCGGCCGATATGATCCTGGCCACCGGCTACTGGGCGCTCGCCCGCCGGTTCGGCGCTGACGGCGACAAGGACATGTACCTCACGTACGACGACGCCATCGACAATCTTGGCAAGGCCGTGATGGGTCTCTCGATCTCCTGTGCCCGCTGCCACGACCACAAGTACGACCCGATCACAACCCGCGACTACTACGGCCTCTATGGGATGCTCGCGAGCACGACGTTCGCCTTCCCGGGCACGGAACTCAAGCCGACGCCGCGCGACATGGTGCCGATCATGTCGGCGAACGAACAGAGTCTCATGACCGCCTGGAACGTCGAACTCTCCCGCCTCGAGGCGGAGTTGGGACACCGTGACGCCGATTGGCGGTCGCAGGCCAACCAGGCCGACACGTTCGCCCCGGTGCTGGCCCCGCTGGCGGCCGGCGAAATCCCGGCGCTCGGGGCACAGGACGTCCTGCTGCCCGACCAGTCGTCCACGGTCACGCTCCGCGCGGGTGAGATGCTGCAACTCGCCGTGCTCATGCGGGCCAACAACGGCGGCGACGCCACGCGGATCGACTTGGTCATCGAGGAACAGTGGGGCGACAAGCGCCGCTGGAGCGCGGTCGAAGATCTCGTGCCCGACCTCCACCAGGGGGGCGTGGGGGCGGTGCACGCCGACACGCGCGGCAACGCCGCGACCTGGCTGCTCTATGACATCGAGAACGGCGCGACTCTGCTCGACCGGTGGGAGCCGGAGCTCTTCGGCACGAAGGGCGTGCCGGCCTGGCGGCGCAACGACTTCCCGCTCGTGATGGTCAACACGCGGGACGAGCCCGTGCGGCTGCAGACGATCACCGCGCCCCCGCGGTCCCTCGCGCTCCATCCGGGTCCGCGGGCGGGCGTGGCCCTGGCCTGGCGGGCACCCGCCGACGGCGTGTACCGGGTCCGCGGTCGTGTGGAGAAGATCGACCCGAGCGGCGACGGCACTGCCTGGCGGCTCGACCGGCGGGCCGACCTGCGGGACCATTTCGCGGCCGCGGGCAAACTCGCCGCCGAGCGCGCGGCGGCGATGGCGGCCCGCGACGCGCACCTCGCCAAGAAGCTTCCGCAGCAGTTCGCCTACGCCGTCAGCGAGGCCGATGAGGCCGCCAATGCCCGGATCCTGCTCCGCGGCGATCCCGAGAGGCTCGGGCCGGAGGTGCCCCGCAAGAATCTCGACATCTTCGGCGGCGAGACGGTCGACCGTGGCAGCGGCCGCCGCGAACTGGCATCGTGGCTGTGCCGGCCCGAGCACCCGCTCACGTCCCGGGTGATGGTCAACCGCATCTGGCAGGGGCACTTCGGCCGCGGCATCGTGGCCACGCCAAACGACTTCGGGGTCAAGGGCCAGCCCCCCACGCATCCGGACCTGCTGGACTGGCTGGCGACGGAGTTCGTGCGGCAGGGGTGGAGCGTGAAGGCGCTGCACCGCCTCATCGTCACGAGCGCCGCCTACCGCCAACGGAGTGGCGCGACCGACTCCGCGTATCCGCAACTCCGGCGTCGCCTCGACGCCGAGGAGATTCGTGATTCGCTCCTCGACGTCGCCGGCGGACTCGACCTCACGCCCGGGGCCGCTCATCCCTTCAAGATGACCAGCGGCTACCGCTACTCCCAGCACACGCCATTCGCCGAGTTCTTTGACTCAAAGAAGCGGAGCATCTACCTGATCACGCTCCGCCTCCGTCGTCATCCGATGCTCGGCCTCTTCGACGGCGCCGATCCCAACGCGGCCACGCCGGTCCGTGACGTGAGCACCGTGCCGACACAGGCCCTCTACTTCCTGAACGATCCGTTCTTCCACGATTGCGCCGCGGCCTTCGCCAGGCGGATCGTGAGCGCCTCCGGCGACGACCGTGGCCGACTCGACGCCGCCTGCCGGATCGCGTTCCAGCGGCCGGCCACCCCGCCTGAGCAGGAGCGAGCGGCCCGGTTCCTGGCCGACGTCGTCGCGCAGTTGACCGACGTGTCCGAGGCGGAGCGGCCCGCCTCGGCCTGGATCGCACTCGGCCGGGTGCTTCTGGGCAGCAACGAATTCCTCTACCTCGACTGACCCCCACACGAGGACCACCATGAGCACCGCGAGATTCAGCTGGTCGCGTCGCGGTTTCGTGCGGTCGCTGGCGGCGGGCTCGGCGCTCCTCCCGGCCCTTCTCCGCGAACTGGCGGCGGAGAACGCCGACGCCGTCGCCGACCCGCTGGCGCCCCGCGAGCCCCGCTTTCCGCCCAAAGCCAAGCGGGTGATCTTTCTCTACTTCAGCGGCGGCGTGTCCCACATCGACGCCTGGGACCCCAAGCCGCGGCTGTTCGCCGACCATGGCAAGCCGATGTCGGTCGACGACCCACAGGCCAAGGCGCTCAACGCCTACACGAGCGGCTTCGTGAAGCGGCCGATGTGGGAGTTCCGCCGCCACGGCAAGAGCGGCATCGAGGTGAGTGATCTGTTCCCGCACGTCGCCGAGTGTGTGGACGACATCACGTTCATCCGGTCGATGCACACGTCTCACCAGAACCACTACAACGCCACCCTCGGCATCCACACCGGCTCGTTCACGTTCGCCCGGCCGAGCCTGGGGGCGTGGGTGAGCTACGGCCTGGGCACGGAGAATGCCAACCTGCCCTCGTTCGTCGTACTCGCGCCCGCATCACCCTACGCCGGCGCCCAGGTTTGGGCCTCCGACTTCCTGCCGGCCTGCCACCAGGGCACGCGGGTGATTCCCGGCGCCGAGCCGATCCCCAACCTCGCCCGCCGCGGCCGGAACGAGCGGGTGCAGACGCTGGAACTGGGGGCGCTGCGGGAGTGGAACCAGGAGCACCTTGCAGCTCGTGCCGGTGACCCGCTGTTGGCCGCTCGCCTCAAGTCGTTCGAGACCGCGTTCGGCATGCAGATGGAGGCCCCCGAGGCGTTCGACTTCTCGCACGAGAAGGACGCGACGCTGGCGATGTACGGCCTGCAGCGCGGGCAGACCAGTGGGTTCGGCTGGCAGTGCCTGGCGGCCCGCCGGCTCGTCGAGCGCGGCGTGCGGTTCGTGGAGTTGATCGACGGGGGCTCCGCGGACAACTGGGACCAGCACGACACGATGACCAAGCATGGGCCGCGGGCAAAGGCGACCGACCTGCCCGTCGCCGGCCTGCTCCGAGACCTGAAGGACCGCGGCATGCTCGCCGAGACGCTCGTCGTCTGGGCGACGGAGTTTGGCCGCACGCCCTTCAGCAAGGACGCTGAGAATGGCGGCCGCGAGCACCACGCCTGGGCGTTCACCTGCTGGATGGCGGGCGCGGGCGTCAAGCCGGGCATGGTCCACGGTGAGACCGACGAGCAGGGCTGGAAGGTGGTCAAGGATCCGGTCCACGTCCACGACTTCCACGCCACGATCCTCCACCTGCTGGGCTTCGACCACAAACGGCTGACGTTCCGTCACGCCGGACGCGACTTCCGGTTGACCGACGTCGAAGGCAATGTCGTTCAGGCGATCCTGAGTTGATCGCCGTGCCACTCCCGATCGCCACGCCATGGATACGCGAGCCCTCCGGAAGTTTCGCCGCACGCTGGCGGCCAACGCTCCGGTCAACGGCCTTTCCCGCGAGGGGGTGTGGGATGGAAGCCCGAGGCGAATCGCAGCACTCGTAGCGGGCTTGCCCGGCGTCGCCGGTCGCATGCCTGTGTGCGCACACCACGCCCACCCCTTGCCCTGACGGGGTGACCGGGCGGCAATGCGCGAAGACGTCTACTTCCGCACCGCCCGTCGCCGTGCTCGGCGGGTCTGCTTGATGTCGGCGCGGGCGGCCCGCTCCTCCTCGCGGTAGGTGCGAATGGCCTCTGGGTGCACCGCCCTCCAGGCATCGGGCCGAAGCGACTCGTAGTCGGTGTCGCCGGCCAGCAGGCGGTCGAGGACGTCCTGCACGTAGGCGAAGACATCGAGATCGTTCCGCACGGCGCTGCTGAGGATCGTGAACAGGTCGGCGGCGCGATAGCCGGGCTCGACTTCCCCGACGAAGAGCCAGTTCTTGCGGCCGATCGCCACCTTCTTCATCAACTGCTCGGTGAGGTTGTTGTCGATCGGCACGCGGCCATCATCGAGATAGACGAGCAGGTGATCGAACTGATTCCGGATGTACGTCAGCGCCTGGCCGAACGTCTCCTTGGGCAGTACGTCGGCGATCGCCTCGCCCGCAACGTACTCCCGCATCCGCTCCCAGATCGGCTTCGCCTCGGCCTGCCGCAGGGCCTTCCTGTCATCCGCGGAGGGGCCATTCCCGAAAATCTCGATCAGCCTCGCGCCGCAGCGCGTCCGTGCTGAGGTATTGACGCAACTCCGAATCGTCCCGGCGTTGGACCTCCACCTTGCGAAACACGACTTCATTCTTGCAGAAAAGTCCGAGGTATGGGCCGGGGTAGCCGCCGCGGGCGTCGTCGCCAACGACGACCGTTCTTCCATCCACCTGAAGGGTGAGTTTTCCGCCTTCACGCAGCGCCGTCACGTTGTGCCATCGCCCCGGTGTCACCAACGAACCCTTGCCTGAAGGCTCGGGCACTCCGGGAATCCGGAGCGTGTTCGTCGTGTTGCCTTTGGAACCAAAACCGAAAAAGGCTGCGGCTCCGAAGTCCCCGTCTCTGAACGCGCTGCCGCTTGTCAGGTCGCTCTCGTAAACGGTCTGCCACTCCGTGGCCGATGCGCCTGTGGCGTGCGGCAAGACGGAGAGCAGACAAGACAGGAGCAGGATGAACGAGAAGAAAAGTGGATGTCGCATTCGTTTGCCCGAGTGTGGATGCTCTGATTTTTGCGTTATTCAGAGACTCGTTGCCTACTCCGGCAGCCGGGATTTCAGGCCCTGGATGCATTGAGGTTCCAGGTAGGCTTTGACTCCGAGCAGTTCTGCCGCGGTATGGAGAACGATGCGTTCGTTGTCCGGCCCGGTGGAAAGCAGCTCCTGAATTCCCGTCGGGTTGTAAAGCTCGCCGGGCACGATGTAGCCAATTTCATCGTCGCCCATGGACAGGATGAACTGGTACTTGCCGCGCATCATATCGAGCAGCTTATTGACGCTTGAAAAAAAGATTCATGGCCGATGGGCCGGGTGGCCGATACCCCATGCATGCCATACAGCGGAAAACGAAAAGACGCGGAAACGCGCAGGCTGAAAGCCATGGAGTTGCTGGA
>Ga0194130_10009136_pt1 | contig 10311 bp, 10 predicted proteins | sample TA2KigsurfametaG_FD_160084 | JGI IMG/M metagenome (GOLD analysis project Ga0194130, IMG submission 160084) | Freshwater microbial communities from Lake Tanganyika, Tanzania - TA2015050 Kigoma 12 surface | ecosystem: Environmental > Aquatic > Freshwater > Lake | place: Tanzania: Lake Tanganyika... | reverse complement strand
GTACTCAACGATGACACGCGAGTCGAAAACCACTCCGTCATCCAACACTAGAGCAGGAATCTTGCCAAGGGGATTCTGCTGGGCAATCTTCGTGTCTGGAGACCAGACATCCTCTTTAACAAACTCGCACTCGAGCTTCTTCTCGATGGCGACAATACGCACCTTGCGGGCGTAGGGGCTGGTGATGGAGCCGATGATCTTCATGATTAGGCCATTAAGTTGGAGACGCAAGAATTATACCGATGGGGTCCCCCACTTCATTCAATGTTTTAGAAGAACGTTGAATGAAGAAGCATCTTATTGCTGCGGCTGTTGCCGCCGCGGTTGCAGTGCCAGCTGCTGCTCAGGTTACGGTTTACGGCGTAATCGACAATTCGATGTGACTCAACAGAGCTAAACTAGAGGCATGAGCTCGAACGCACCCTGCCGACTATGCGGCAGCCCCCTCTCAACTCTAGCCTCAGAGCGTGATGCCAAAACAGGAGCGGCATTGGCCGTCTTCTTTTGCGATTGCTGTGGTCTAGTCCAGCAGTCTCCCATCCCCACAGACCACGATCTCCGCATCTATTACTCGCACCATTACCGAGCCGATTACAAGAATACTTACTCACCCAGGCCTAAGTACGTCTACCGAGCTGGCCGAGCAGCACGCGATCGAATAGCTTTCCTTACCGAGTACCTTGGGACCGATTACATTGGAGTTCGAGAGCTTTCCCTGCTCGATATTGGCGCTGGCGGTGGGGAAGTGGTGTTTGCGGCAACGCAGATCGGGTTTCATGCCAAAGGAATCGAGCCAAATGAGGGGTACTCTGCGTTTGCACGAAATAATTATGGAATTGAGGTGTCGACCGCGCACCTAGACGATGTCTCCAATGAGCAGTTCTCTGTGATCACCATGTTCCATGTGCTGGAGCACATGCCAAGCCCTCAGAAGGTCTTTCGAAAGCTGCATGAGCTTCTGCGACCAGATGGCACGCTCGTCATTGAGGTGCCCAACATCGAGCAGCCAGATGCATCACCCGCCAACATATTCTTCAAGGCACACCTGTATTACTACAGCGCAAGCACTCTGATCTATGCGGCCTCAGAAGCCTTTGAGCCCGTGCTGGTCGAGCACACTGGCAATCTGCGTGCCATATTCAAACGACGGCCTGCCTTGGTGTCCGCTCCCAAGCCTACCGCCCAAGACGTTCACAGAACTAGGCAACGGCTTCGAGAGAAGGGGTGGCACGAGTATATCTTCAAGGGGGGCGGCTGGAGGCGCCCCTTCGAGCGCATGGCAAACCGTGTGCGTGAAGCAACCCAGGCGTCCAATACGCCGCTCATTACACTCAAGCGAGCACTCAAAGCGCCGTGATAACCGCAAGCGTTCTTGTTTCCACTTACAACCGGCCCCGGGCACTGCACCGAGTTCTTGAGGGCTTAGCACGGCAGACGATTCCAGCCACTGAGATCATCATAGGAGATGATGGATCTACCGTCGACACTAGGGTGGTTATTGACTTCTGGCGCCTGCAAGGCCTGCCCGTTACACACCTCTGGCACGATGACAACGGGTTTCGCAAGGCCGTTATAATGAATCGAGCGATTAAGGCCGCGACATCAGATCTATTGATTTTCCTCGATGGCGACTGCGTCCCGCTGAGTTCTTTCGTGTATGACCATCTTGTGATGCACGAAAGTGACTGTATTCATGCAGGGCCCCGAATGCTGGCAAACCCCTATCTCACCGAGCACATCGAAGCTGTCGGCCTCAACGAAATGTCCCTCTCATTTTGGATCAGAGCACGCATCAACGGCAGCATAAATCGCCTCTCCCCATTACTCCGATTTCCAGACGGTCGATGGCGAAAACGATCCCCAAACAATTGGGAATGTGTTCGCGGCTGTAACTTCTCTGTCGACAGGAGGGCAATCTTAGCTGTAGATGGCTTTGATGAATGTTTTGTAGGGTGGGGCTTCGAAGACTCGGATATCGCAGTTCGGCTGCTCAATTACGGTCTGACGGTTAAGAGCCTTAGATTTTCCGCACCGGTGGTTCACCTCTGGCATCCCGAGGAGAGCCGCAGTTGTCAGGAGGCGAATCTCTCTTATTTGATCGGAACCCAACAAGAAAAGCGCATTCAAGCCCGTAAGGGTCTATCAAGCCTCTCCGAATGAGTAGCGGCCAGCTTTTTCGACGGCTCTTGGGCTACGCCTTGAAGTACTGGATTGGTTTTTTCTTTGCTGTGGTGGCATTGGTAGTGACAGCTGCCACCGAAACAGCATTTCCTGCCCTCATGAAGCCACTGTTAGACAACGGTTTTCAGAGCTCAGGTTCATTCCCAATTTGGTGGGTTCCAGCTGCTGTTCTAATTATTTTTGTTTCACGAGGTGTCTCCACGTTTGTATCGAGTTACGCCATGAGTTGGGTTTCAAACAATGTGCTGCGTGATATTCGGCAGGCTCTTTTTGAGAAGATTATTTCCTTGCCCGCTTCCTCAATAGATCACAAATCAGCGGGGACCATCATTTCTCGGTTGATCTCAGATGCTCAGATGGTCTTGGAAGCCTGCACGAATGTTTTGACATCACTTGTAAGGGACTCTCTCGTCCTCATCGGTCTCCTGGGCTGGCTTTTGTGGCTTAACTGGCAGCTAACACTCATCGTTCTGCTACTTATTCCAGCATTAACTTACATGACTTTTCAGTTTTCACGCAGACTAAGGGGAGTCAGTCGTGGCTATTTACACGCAGTTGGAGAAATGACAGCCTCGGTTGAGGAGGCCGTTACCGCCAACCGTGTTATCAAAGTTTTCGATGGTCAATTACAAGAGGCCGAGCGTTTTTCTCATGTCAACGCACGATTTAGAGCGCAGGCGATGCGGATTGCAATCGCCTCTGCTCTGCAGTCCCCGGTGAGCCAGTTTATTGCATCCATAGGGGTTGCAATCATTCTCTCTATGGCCTTGGCTCAGTCACGGTCCGGGCTCAACACCGTAGGCGACTTTGTTTCGTTCCTAACGGCGATGCTCATGATGTTCAGCCCCTTGAAAAGCCTAGCCAATATCAATGCACAGATACAACGAGGTTTGGCAGCCGCTGAAAATGTCTTTAAGCTTCTCGACGAGCCTAGTGAACCTGACCGAGGTGAACCGCTACGACATCGTCTTACTGGTGCGCTCGAGTTTAATCGAGTCTCACTCACCTACGTTGGCCGTGATCAGCCGGCAGTTCGCGATGTGTCACTCACTGTCAGTGCCGGTGACACGGTTGCGTTTGTCGGTCGCTCCGGTAGCGGCAAGACGTCGCTTATTCACCTTTTGCCGCGCTTCTATGAGATTGATGCGGGTCGAATTACGGTTGACGGTCAGGATATCAAGGGTATTGAGCTAGCTTCGCTTCGTTCACAGATCGCTCTGGTCTCGCAAGACATCGCCCTCTTCAATGACACTGTCCTCAACAACATCGCCTACGGCCGTACCGGTGTTGCAGAGGGAATGGTCCGCGCCGCAGCAGACGCAGCCTGCCTTGGCCCGTTCCTTAATGAGCTTCCCTTGGGACTTGAGACCATGATTGGTGACCGGGGTGTTCGGCTCTCTGGTGGCCAGCGGCAGCGAATTGCAATTGCAAGGGCCATTCTCAAGGATGCACCCATCCTGTTACTGGATGAGGCGACATCGGCCTTAGACAACGAATCCGAGCGTATGGTGCAGTTGGCCATTGAGAATCTTCGTGCGGGACGCACTACGCTCGTAGTGGCTCATCGACTAAGTACCGTTGTGCACGCAGATATGATCGTAGTAATGGAGAACGGGGAGATTGTTCAGCAGGGCCGACATTCAGCACTTATAGAACAGGCCGGCCCCTATCGCGATCTCTATGGCGAGTTTGAGAGCGCATCGTGAGCGACCGGGCACTACAGCGCCGAAAAGTTTCTGCTTATGTGATCGCCTACAACGAGGCCGAGAAACTACCAGCAACGCTTGCAGGTCTCTCTTGGGCCGATGAGGTGATTGTTGCGGACTCCTACAGCACGGATGAAACTGCATCCATCGCGCAGGCCCATGGTGCAAAAGTGGTTCAGATTTCTTTCGCTGGGTTTGGTGCCCTTCGAAACGAAGCGGTCTCTCATTGCGCACACGAGTGGGTATTTAGCCTCGACTCAGATGAGCGTTGCTCGCCAGAGGTGGCAAGGGAAGTACTTGATATCCTCGCATCTGAATCACCCTGTGATGCCTACTTAATACCCAGGCGGAACCGCTTTATGGGCCGCTGGATTCAGCATTCGGGATGGTATCCAAACTTTCGTCAGCCCCAGCTCTTTCGGCGTGACGCTATGCAGTACGACAACTTACCCGTTCATGAGGGATACGTGCTTGTCCAAGGAGCCAGCCTTGGTCGGCTGCATAACGCTATTTGGCAGATACCGTTTGGACATGTAGCCGAGGTTCTCCGTAAGGCAGATCGTTACTCAAGCCTTGGAGCAACAAAGATTGAATGGCCGAAGATCACGATTTGGACAGCGCTTCGGCATGCCACATGGGCCTTTATGAAACACTACGTCTTCAAGTTCGGATTTCTAGATGGCGCACCTGGATTTGTAATTGCATTTGGTAATTTCGAGGGTACCTTTTATAAGTACCTAAAGGCGATGGAGCTCAGAGCCGGCGGCTGGAAGTAGCATCTCTACGATTCGCGTTATGGCCATCTCCAGGTTGTAACTGTTGGAGCACAGTGAGTCGCCGCGTCTACAATAAAAACCCCAGGGGGAAGGAAATGTAGTGCTACACCCATAGCAATCGATATCGGCCTTGATCTCTACAAATCTTTGATCTGGTGATCTTCGAGGTGCCCGAACTTCAGCCGGCACATGGGTAAAAAAAGCCGCAATTGGAACCGTCGTACATGCGGCAATATGTAGGGGTCCAGCGTCTACTCCCACAAATCCACGGGATGCCTGTAACAATTGTTTTGTGTCGCCAAGAGAACATTGCCCTCTCATATCGAAGAATCCTGGCGCTTCTACATGGGCATCAAGAACTGGATCACCGATTTGAATGATCGCCGCTCCCGTAATATCTCTGAGTCGCCTTAGTAAAGTTTCCCACAAGGGTGGACGAACGCCCCTATATGGTTGCTTCATGCTGAATCTATTATGAACGATAATATAGTTTAAATTTCTAGGGATGTCTAATTTCTTAAACATCTTCTCCACTCTGAAAACTGGTTGGGCAAAGATTTCTGGTGTGTCTGAGGAAACTCTCTTTCCGAGTGCGATTAGCGCATATGCATCGGTTGGATGCCTGTAAGGATCCTGTTCATAGGTAAAGTCGAGGTCGATTATCTGGGTGAAGTGGAGCTTAAGTTTTTGAATCACCCTGAGCGGGGCAGAATACAACACATAAGGGCTACCTTGAAAAACCTCGGGAAAGTTCGTTGCGACGTATATGGCGCAATTACTGCCACGTGCTGCATGAAGAGCGGCTACTATGGGCGTTGATAGGATAACGTCGCCCATTGCCCCTGTTCGAACAACGAGCAGACGACTCTTGATTCCATATGAGGTATCTTCTGTGCATAACTTGACGGGTCTAAATTTTAGAATCTTTGCATAAACAGAAGGTGAGGGTTGATAGTTTTTAAATTTTGATCGGCGAAGATACGTTGAGGGCAAGAACTCCCGAAAGAATGGGCTTTGAGGGTCCTCTGCCTCCAGCAGCAAGGAGTGGCCTAAACGACCCAATAAAAGCCGTATAAGAACATTCAGTACGCCATTTTTCTCAATGAGATAGATGCAATAGTAAACTTTGATGCCGGTTGCAACTCTCATTAGCCCCGCCCAGTTCTATTGTGAATCGATTCACACAATGAGCTACATTCCCCGTTCGCCAATGAACTGAGGTTTAAACTCCATTTATTGCGTTGCCAAAACTACAAGGAGCCGAGCGCCCGAAAGCGGGTCATAAAACTACACCCATTTAAACATCCCGTTTTCGCGAAGGCCGTGAACAGTCATTCCTGTTTCTTCCGACTCGAGTGATTTGAAAACGCGTTGAAGTCGTTTCTTCCTTAATTTCGTTATCTTACGACTAATCCAACTTTCATTAAGAAGCCTGCTATTATTGGGGGCACCGAGTGGTCCCCGAGTGGATAGTCCCCGCTCAAGCTTCATGGCCGTTTGGGTAACTGATCCAAAATGATGGATCCAACTGGCCCCCACGGTGCCACTGGGAATCCCCTCACGATCTGCTGCCGCAAAAAACAGTGTGTCTTCATAACCTAGTAGCCGAGGCTCCGGGGCAAAGTATCCAATCCGCTCAAACACAGATTGATGAACCGCCATGCACACAGCATGTTTGAAGGTCGGTCGCAGAAGATGCCTGGTCTTTTTGTGAAAATCAAGGGCATGTGCTGAAAAGTCGTAGTCGTTTGGCCCCTCCACCATGGCGGGCGAGGCGATGTAGAGTCCGTTTCCTACCGCTGCACCAATCAGTTCCTCGAGCCAACCAGGTGAGACCAGAACATCATTGTTCATGATCACCGTCCACTCAGATTGGTTTGCGAGGACGCCCTGATTCCAGGCGACACCACAGCCTAGATTGCCTTTATTCTGAATGACCTTTCCAATTGGAAACCGTTTAAGCATCTCAAGCGTCATGTCAGTTGAAAAGTTGTCCACCACTACGACTTGACCTAGGTCATCGGACGCGCCGAGCATACTCCTCAGACAAGCTTCCGTGTAAGCGGTCTGGTTGTAGCAGGCGAAGGTTACCGTAACGTCCCTCATATACTAGGGCGGTAACTAGACTTCCCGTCTTCGATGGGTCGACTTAATATGAAACCTGTATAGGCCCTGCGGTTAGTTTGTAGTTCTCGAGGGAAGGAGTCATCGATCTCCATTATTGAGTAACGACGACTTTCTCGAACCAGATCTCGCCCTGCCGCGATTGTGTTAGAAATGTATTCCTCAGTTCGCCAAGCTGGGCGATTGTTCTCCTGGTGGGCAGTTGCATTCATCTTCTCGACAATACCGTCTACGGACATAATCCAGGTAAAGTGCCATCCTCCTTGATCGATTTTCTGGGTATGGCGGAGCCTAAACCATGTTCGCTTCAAGGAGCGCAGTGGACCTTTAGACTTGTATGAGCGCACGGCGGTTGCGCTTCCATCAAAAAAGTCTACGAAGTAACGAAATAGAGTTATTTTAGAACCATGCCATACCTGTTCACCCTTCGGTTCAACGAGTCTATTGTTGAAATAATAAGAGAAGTACTGTTGTCGGAAGTCGCCTCGCTTCTTTCTTGGATCGTATCTTTCGAACGCATCTGGGTACGGTATTTCGTCTAAATCTGAGATTACGATTCGATCTTCAGGATGGGCGTCATGCAGCCCTTTAATTATCTCGTCTCTTTGGGCTCGTTCATTCGCCCACGGATCTCCCCTCCCTCCAGGACAGTCCGTTGCCACGAAATAGCGTATCTTAGATATATATTTTATAAACCGTTCTTTTGAAAAATTTAGCGGCTTTTCTAGGCCCGAGTGCTGATAACTTGCCTCGACGATCACAAACACATCTACCACGTCCCAGAGTGTTTTCAGACGCAGTTCCAAGAGCATATCTTCGTTGAAGTAACAAAAGCAGTCATAGGTCTTTTGCGGCTTCAAGTTGAGACCTCCTTCACATCTTTTGAACACCAGGCGAGTAGAAGAGCGAGCATTAGTGCGTTCAGTGCGGCAAACATACGAACCCCGTATGGATTGCTTGTGAATGTAAGAGCTAGCACCTGTAGAAAATAGACCAGGCCTATTCTGGGTATGAGTCCGCTTTCACATGCCGCACTTCTCCTCAGGCTTGAGAGATTTCGCATGACAAGTAGCACGGGCGCAAGGAACAGAAGTAGTGCTGCAGTCAGGCCGAGTATGCCGTTCTCAAGAGCTTGGTCCAAGATTCCGTTGTGTGGGCCTGCACCAGCAATATCGTGAAGGGTCTGTCGTGCATAAGTTGAAGAATACTTATCTATTAAAACCTGCTCTGAGAGACCCCTTTCACCATGGCCAGCCAACGGTTTCTCGAAAAACAAATCTGCACTTAGCTGAACCATACTTAAACGTACTCCTCCGCTAGTGCTTTGTTGGGTTGTTATTAGCCATGAGTGAATTTCTTTCGGGATACTCAGTGCCCTCTCGATGTGTCGTTCTTGAGAAAGCAGAATAGTACAAATTAGCACGGGTACTAACAATAATACGTTGGCGATACGTGCGTTTCTCCGATCAAAGGTGGTCAGATAGAGAAGTGCCATCAGTCCCGTCAAGAAACCAATCCACCCTCCTCGACTCTGTGTTTCTAGTAATAAATGAATGCCAATCGCTAAGCCAATTAGGTAGAGTGCTAGCAAGGCGTGTGCCGTGCGTCGATGCGCTCCGCGGGACAGTTTTCTATTAGTCAGCCATAAGCCAGTCAGCACAAGGCACAATAATATGCCGACATATGCTCCCAAGGCGTTTGTATCGACTCTTGCCGTAGCGATACGCCCACCGTAGAAGTCCGTTCTTGAGTCATCTAGCAGGAGGGAGGTTGTGATAAGGCCGATCGCTGCTCCTGAAGCAATGGCAGTGACCAGTTTTTCCATGTCAAGATCGCCACTATCAATGGCGTCTCTGAGAAGGAAATATATTGGCACTGCGCCTAGTAGGCGGCTCGGTGAGTCGAGACTTCTCAACAAGAGATCTCCCCTCAGCGTTGACGCAACTAGGATTGCCAGAAACGGCGCAACCAGGATCATGACAGAGACTAAGTCTCGTCTAGATATTTTCGGACGGCTGATGATGCAATAGAAGATTCCAATGATTAACAACAAGAAGTACCATGCCTGCCCCCAGTGGCGTAGCGCCAAAAAAAACAGTGGCGCCATTCCGAAGCATAGGATAATCGCCGAAGACCAGGCGGTAGTTTTTGCTCTCAAATCTTACCCCGGTTCTCTTCGGTGGCGATATCTGATGGGGTCTCGTTGACTATTCGGGGTTTACATTTTTTACTGATGAAGTATAGCGTTGTTTTTGTGGTGCGTCATTTTCGGCCGCTGGGTGGCATGGAAGGTTACGTTTGGCATCTCGCGCATGCCTTGTCTCAGCGTGGCCAGCAGGTGATTGTATTTTGTAATGAGTTTTCCGAGGGGTCGGACATCAGAATCGAGGTCAAGACACTTCGCTGCTTGGCTTTCGGTGGCGGGTGGCTAAGGCTGATGCTCTTCTCAAACGCTGTTGCCTCATACGTTAAGACTAATGGCGTATCGCCGCTCATTGTTCACTCCCACGAACGCACATCCGTCCACCACATCACGACCTTTCATGGCCCCCCCTTCGCACTGATTCGCACCTACCCATTTTGGAGGCGTTGGTCGCTCCGGGTGTGGGCCTACCTCTGGATGGAGCGGCGAGAGGTCTGTGCGCCCAACGTACTAGCGGTGGTTCCGAATTCCACCAAGATCGCATCCACCCTCTCCCACTACTACCCATGTATGAGGGATCGGCTTCGCAGGCCAATTCCCCCTGGGGTTGAGGCATTGCCGACGCGAGTTTTTCGAGCTGTCCCTCAGGACGGTGGCGTAGTCGGCTTTGTGGGCAAGGAGTGGCACCGGAAAGGCCTCGAGATGACAATTGGTGTTTGTCGGGAACTCAGCATTTCGCGGCCTAGGCTCGTGCTCCGAATATATGGGCCGGAGACGCGTGAGGTTCATCACCTCACTTCGGGACTGGGGTTTTCCGTTCAATGCATGGGTTGGAAGGATGCCAAGCCCGAGCTCCATGAGTTGGACCTGTTGCTCCACCCAGCTCGGTCCGAACCCTACGGAATGGTGATCTCGGAGGCCATGGCGGCTCAGGTGCCTGTGGTTGTAAGTGATGCCTGCGGTGCGGCTGCGGATGTGTCCGCTCGAAATGGAATGGTCTTGCCGGTCGACGGGGTGGTATCCGATTGGGTACGCGCTTGTGATGCCATGCTCTCGCTCAAAGAGGCGGTGCCTGCATTTCAGCGAAGCTGGGATGACGTTGCGCGGGAGCACATTGCGCTCTACGAGGAGGTGGCGAAGCAGTTGGAGGCTGCCCGCTGAGGTGGCCAAACGCTTAAAAGTTAGAGGGTAGGACAAAAAGGTGGGGCTAAGAAAACAAAACCCCAGCCAACATTTGTTGACCGGGGTTTCTCATAAGGAGCCTGACGGTGCCCTACTTTCACGAGCGAAAACTCACTATCATCGGCGCAAAGTCGTTTCACGGTCCTGTTCGGGATGGGAAGGGGTGGTTCCAACTCGCTATGGCCATCAGGCGTAACTT
>Ga0194130_10009131_pt1 | contig 10315 bp, 12 predicted proteins | sample TA2KigsurfametaG_FD_160084 | JGI IMG/M metagenome (GOLD analysis project Ga0194130, IMG submission 160084) | Freshwater microbial communities from Lake Tanganyika, Tanzania - TA2015050 Kigoma 12 surface | ecosystem: Environmental > Aquatic > Freshwater > Lake | place: Tanzania: Lake Tanganyika... | reverse complement strand
TTGTTGCATTATCACCTGAGGCATTTGATGGAATTGATGTTGCTATGTTTGATGTTCCAGATGAAATCTCTGCCATATGGGCTCCGATTGCAGCATCAAGGGGAGCAGTATGCGTTGATAACTCAGGTGCGTTTCGAATGGACCCTGAAGTTCCCCTTGTTGTCCCGGAAGTAAATCCTCAAGAAATAAAAAATCGCCCTAAAGGAATTATCTCTAATCCAAATTGCACAACTCTCTCCATGATTGTCGCGATGGGAGCTCTTCATAAAAAATATTTATTGAAAGAATTAGTAGTTGCCTCCTATCAAGCAGCCTCTGGGGCAGGACAATCTGGCCTTGATGCTCTCCGCTCTCAGATAAGCGCTGTTGCTGGAGGCTCTGTCGGAGATATTACTGGCGATATTAGAACTCTGATTAAAGATAACGGTCCATTTCCCGCTCCTCTTGCCCTAAATGTTGTCCCATGGGCAGGATCTTTGAAAGAAGATGGATATTCCTCAGAGGAGATAAAGGTAAGAAATGAATCTAGAAAGATTCTTGGAATATCTGATCTAAAAGTCTCAGCCACCTGTGTAAGAGTTCCTGTGCTAACCACCCATTCCTTAGCGGTTCACGCTGTCTTTGAGAGAGAAGTCTCGAGAAAAGATGCTCAAGATCTGCTGGCAGGCGCCGCTGGCGTGAAGCTAGTAGATGATCCAGAGAGCTATCAATTTCCAACTCCAGCAGATGTTGTTGGCACAGATCCAACTTGGGTTGGAAGAGTGAGAAAATCTCTTGATAATCCAAATGCGCTTGATCTCTTTGTCTGTGGAGATAACTTACGAAAAGGCGCAGCTCTAAATACTGCACAAATTGCTGAATTAGTCGCTAGAGAATTTAATTAATTGCTAAGTGTTAGTCTTGGTTTATGACAATATTAGTGGCGGGTCATACTGGCCTAGTTGGCTCAGCTATTTTTAAAGCGCTGGAAGATCGCGGCGATTGCGTAATTGGGATTAACTCTAAAGTTGTCGATCTTTTGGATAGAGAAGCAACATTTGAGTTTATCCACGACCACAAACCTCAACTGGTGATTGATGCGGCGGCTATTGTCGGGGGCATTGAAGCGAATAATCAGTTTCGTGTGGAATTTCTCTCCAAGAATTTACAAATTCAGAGTAATCTGATGGATGCCTCACATGCAGCTAATGTTGAACGATTTGTGTTTTTAGGCTCAAGTTGTATTTATCCTCGCGACTGTGCCAAGCCGATTAAGGAAGAGTATTTAATGACAGGACCACTCGAGGTCACAAATTCAGCATATGCTATTGCAAAGATCGCTGGAATTGAGTTAATCAAGTCTTATCGAAAGCAGTATTCAAGACGCTGGATATCACTGATGCCAACCAATATGTATGGGCCAAGGGATAATTTTGATCTAGAAACTAGTCACGTTTTCCCAGCCTTAATTAATAGATATGTAACAGCTAGAAGAAAGGACGCCTCTGAAGTGACACTTTGGGGAACTGGCGCTCCAAAACGAGAGTTTTTACATTCCTCAGATTTAGCTGCTGCTGTCCTGCTCGCTGTCGAAAAATATGACTCTGAACTACACTTAAACATTGGCACTGGCAAGGATCTAAGCATCAAGGAGTTGTCAACAAAAATCTCTCAAATCTCAGGTTTTAAAGGGGAAACTAAGTGGGATCTATCAAAGCCAGATGGAACTCCAAGAAAAGTTCTCGATGTCTCTCGCCTCAGAGCCTTGAGATGGGAGCCCAAAGTTTCACTAGATGACGGCATTAGAGAGACAATTCAATACTTTGAGTCCAACTACAACTAGAGTGAAGCCATGAGTAAGAAAGTTGCTTTTATATCCGGTGTAACGGGGCAAGATGGTTCATATCTTGCAGAGTTGTTATTGAGTAAAGGATATGAAGTCCATGGCCTCATTCGAAGGGCTAGCACTTTCAACACCTCAAGAATTGATCACATATATGAAGATCCCCATGATCCAAATCCGCAGCTCTATCTTCATTACGGAGATTTGACTGATGGGGTTGGATTAACCAACTTAATAAGGGAGATTCAGCCAACAGAAATCTATAACCTAGCCGCTCAATCTCATGTGATGGTCTCTTTCACTATGCCCCAATACACCGCTCAAGTTGACGCGGTAGGCAGTGTGGCCATTTTGGAGGCAATAAGGGCCACAAAGAGAGATATTCGCTTTTACCAAGCTAGTACGTCAGAACTTTTTGGATCTACCCCTCCACCACAAAATGAGGTTAGTCCTTTTCGGCCACGCTCACCTTATGCCGCAGCCAAACTAATGGCATATTGGTCCACCGTTAATTACCGAGAGGCATTTGGTATCCATGCCACAAATGGAATTCTCTTCAATCATGAGTCCCCACGCCGAGGAGAAACTTTTGTAACCAGGAAGATTACTCGCGCTGTCGAAGCAATTAAGAGCGGGAAACAAAAGAAACTATTTCTAGGCAACTTAGACGCGATCCGTGACTGGGGCTATGCCAAAGAGTATGTCGAGTCCATGTGGTTAATGTTGCAACAGGATGAACCAAGTGATTACGTAGTAGCAACGGGAGTTGGGGCCACAGTCAAAGACTTTGTTCAAGTGGCATTTGAACATGCGGGGCTAGATTGGAAAGAATTTGTAGAAATTGATAAGAAATATGAGAGACCAACAGAAGTTGATGCCTTAATAGGTGATGCATCCAAGGCATATTCGGCCCTAGGCTGGAAAGCAAAGACGACATGGGATGATTTAGCAAGATTAATGGTGGATGCCGACTTGTGAGCCGAAGTACGGCTATTTTGTTGGCTGGCTACAACCGGCCGGAGTTAATCGAGATGCAGTTAAAAGCGTTGCTTGAAGTTGAGGTCGCTAATGTATTTGTAAGTATAGATATAGATTGTGACCAGCAAGGAATAATTAACTCTGAAATAAGAGAACTCTCTGTTGGTAAATACTCCTGCTTCAGTTGGATTTTCAGGAGAAAAAACTGGGGGTAGGTGGCCACATTCCATTTATGGTAACTAAGTTATTATCAGAATTTGATAACTGCGTTGTCATTGAAGATGATGTTCAGATTCCGAACAGAGTTCTAATCTCGGGTATAAATCTTTTATCTACCGAGTTGCCAAGAGATTACCTCACAATTGGATTTTTTGGGGCGTTGCCTTACAACTTATTTACTAGGACTATATTTGGCAGAAGTAAATGGAGGAAGACTGAATATTTCTCAGCATGGGGATGGGCCACACAACGTGAGGTTTGGCCGAAGTACTCTCCAATTCTTGATGGCACCAAAATTGACGAAGAATTGCAGCGCTCGTCGCTTTGGCATAAAAAAGATGAAAAAAGTGAACTTCGTTGGAAAAGAAGATTTAAAGTTGTTGCTGAATCACCGGCATTTAGTTAGGACTTTCAAATGACTTACGCAACTTACAAACATCAATCCTTTCATGTTTTACCCATCTATAGAAGTGCAGACAATGTGGGTTTCGATGCCTATCGATCAACAAATACTCTTTCGAAGCGTCCAAGATGGTATTTTGGCAAATCATGTTGCAAAGATATTAATAAAGCGATAGATATGTATGGATTTAGACACAGAATATTACAAATACTAGACAAATTTACTTGGTCAGGAGATTCCACTCTAATATTGCAATTCCGAACTATTTTTAGAGGCTTATTTAAGGGTGAAAGTGCATACTAGTAATAGTTCTGAAACATTTGGGCTCTTGGTTATAGGAGAGTTAGGGGAATTTGCCAATAAATCTCTACAGAGCATGCTTCAGTCAGATGTAAAGAGGTTTTGCTATCTATCAGACGCCGTAGGGGATAAGTGGATTAGAGCTCAGTTAGCAGACGCTAACGGTATTAAAATGTGCAGGCACTTTAATGCAGAAATAGATAAAGAAGTTACAGGCCTTGGTCCAGAAGGTGATTATGTAGAGTTTTGAGAAAAGAAGTTTTTCCTATTGATGATCTTAAAATGGTTATTGATCAAGGACATGTGGCAATCTCATAGCTAATTAGACTTTGTTATTTTCTCCGATCTTGATGTTGCCTGGAAGGGTACCCCAAATCTACGTAAGATATTTGAGGATAGCTCAAAAGCATTTCTGGCCATTCAAGATGACTCACGAAATTCTAATGACCGATTTTTTGTCCAGGTATTATGATCTGGCGAAAATCACCACGTGCAATTATGATTCTTGATGAGATATACCAATTTCAAAAGTCACGTGTCGACGAAGGAGAATGGCTGCCAGACGATAAGGCACTAAATTTCTATTTAAAGCAGAATGGACTGTATGAATTAGTGATACCACTACCGGTTGAAGAGTACGTCATTGGACACAGATTGCTACATCTCATGCTTGGGATAGGGAAATTTAACCTAAGAAAGATGACAGCATTTCATGCCAATGATGCCCAAGGCAATGACCTAAAGCTTAAATTCATCAATGCATCCCAGTTAAATGAATCTAGTTTAAAGAGGTTCTACTTCATTGCTTCGCTAATTCTTACTAAATTAAAGTTAAGAGTGCTCCGAATTTAAAGGTAAGTATTTAACTTTTAAAGCTTGTCCTCTAATAGCCTCCTGCTAATGTAGCGCTACAATAGCATGTCAATAATGCCCTTAATGGTATGAAGTTTTCAGTATATAATCGGTAAAGGTTTCCCGAAGCCAACACATCAGTTCTATCTCAAATAAGTCATTACGTTTAGATTTAAGTCCCATAGAGGTATTTCTGCGATTACCGCTCGCACTTCACTTGGAGTTTTAAAGTCAAACTTCCTTAGTTCAGTCCTAGTATCTCGAATTCGCCAATCCACAAAAATAGAGAGATCAGAGGTATTTGGTAAGTTTAAGGGAACCTTAGATACTAAGTCAGATTTAACAAAAAAAGCATTGTTACCAATCCTATTAGATCCAACAAATGTAAAACCTTTAATAGTCATAAAATCAATCCACGCTCGAAGTGAAGCACCAAATATGAGTCCGCTAGGGTGAATATCAAAACGAGACCTATTTTCATTTTCTGGAATAGTCAAAGATTGATGAGTCCCAAAATTTGGGTTGTACTCAAAAATAGCAACCTTTATGTTGTCAAAAGGAATTTTTTGTGCCACCCAATAATCGATACTATCGATATCAATAGAAAGTAAGTCAACTCCTCCCATAAAAGTGTGCGCACGATAGAAAATTTCTTGAATATTTTTAGGTGTCACGATAGTAGTCTCTGCATGAGAAGTACTCTTCCAAGGTTGTAAAGCGTTAGTTAATCCATTCTTTAGTTCCGAATTTGAATCAACTAGATAAGCTGAGCAATTACGATATTGCAACGTAAATCTAGAATTACACTCTGAAAAATCTCCAGCGCCTATTTCCAAAATGCGAGGCTTCGATATATTGAGAGATTGGAGCAAAAAATCTATAATTCCATCTTCACCCCACTGGCTAAAGACTCTAACTTCAGCATCCCATAAGTTAAGAAGGTTTTGGTAATTTGATCTATTAGCAATAAGTGCATTTACTCCTAATCGAAAACTCAGTTCACTCGAGTTAAATGTAAGATTCCCGGAAAAGTGTGTGCGAAAGAATTTCTTGATTAGCGCGCTGATGTAGGGACCCCCCATCACTCAATGATATATTGCGACATCCCCATATACAAATTATCAATTTAATGGAGGCTAACGGAAGTTGAAAGTTCTACTTGACAACCAGATATTTATGTTGCAAAGGTTTGGGGGTGTGTCAAGATACTTTATCGAATTAGCTCAAGCTCTATCGAAATTAGATAATGTTGAAGTTAAGGTTAAAGCTCCTATACATTTTAACCATCATCTTTGGAAGTCGGTAATTTGCGAAAAGTCAATTTATCTCCCGTATTCCTCAGATTTTCTCGGGTTAAACCAGCGTGTTAGAAAGATTAGCAATGCTATATCTCAGATGGAAATAACAGATTGGAAGCCCGACCTAATTCATGAAACCTTTTATTCAGCTGAAGATTTGTGGAATTACCCAAGGCCGAGAATCACCACGGTACATGATTTGATTCGCGAAAAAGATGCCACTTCCCTCGCAAAATTAGATAAGAAACGTAAATCAATCAATCGCTCTCGTGGAATTATTTGTGTTTCTGACAGTACGAGAAATGATCTATTGAATTACTATAAATTAGATGAAGAAAATGTTCACCGTGTATACGTTGGAGTAAATCCTAGAATTTGGGTAAATGACAAAATTCCTCTCTCTAGGTCAAAAGAGTTTGTCTTGTTTGTCGGACAGCGGAATGGCTATAAAAATTTTAGAATGCTACTAGAAGCATTTTCAGAGTCCCAAATATTAAGAAGCAATCTTGACATCGTGGCATTTGGCGGTGATGAATTCAAAAATAATGAGAGGGAAGAGATTGCTTCTCTTGGGCTTACAAGAAATGTGTTGCATAAAAGAGGAGACGATGCCTCTCTATCAAGAATGTACAGAACGGCAAAATTGTTTGTTTCAACCTCTACGATTGAAGGGTTTGGTTCTCCGAACCTGGAGGCAATGAGTTCTGGTTGCCCAGTTTTATGCTCAGATATCAGTGCTTTTAGAGAATCAGCTGGAGCGGCAGCCCATTACTTTGATCCTAAAAGTGCGGAGAGCTTAAGGAATAGTCTTGAAGAACTTGTCTGCAATCAAGCAAGGCTGGAAGATTTAGCACGGGCAGGACTTCAGCATGCTAAATCTTTCACTTGGGAAAAGTGTGCTTTAGAAACTAAGAGTGTTTACGAATTATATCAGAGTAATTAAGACTATTAGAAAATGGGTGATACATAACTCCTGCAAATTCTGCAGAGAGTTTATCTGTTTCCTGATCTCCAACAAATATTACCTTATCCATTTCCTTATTCAATCCATAAGCTTCTAAGGCTTGAAAAATTAAGCCAGGTTTGGGTTTTCGACAAAAACATAAATCTGACTGGAGATGAGGGCACACAAAAAAATGTAAGGGTCTTCCGCCAGACTCAACAATATTCTCATTTACATAATTATGAATCGCAGAGATACCTTGATAAGTTAGAATGTTTTTACCAATAGCCTGTTGATTAGTTACGCAGCAAACAAGCCAATTATCGCTTTGAGCTTTTATAATTATCTCGACAATATGACGGTTCAATATTAGATCTTGAATAGTCAAAATGTATCGGTGAGGCACCACCGGTGGCTGATTAATTACTCCGTCTCGGTCAAGTATTAGGAGTTTTTTCAAGGAAAACCTCAACATATTCTGCCAATAAATGCCCCCAAAGTAGGTGAATTTCCTGAATTCTGGAAACAGTTTTACTTGTCGTGTTCCAAATCTCAATTCCCTCCTGGGGCTCCACGGGCGTTAATCCCGTCCAAAGCAATACCCTGGCACCGTTTGAAGCGGCTAGTTTTGCTGCACTCAAAACGTTCTTTGATCTTCCAGAAGTGGATAGACAAACTAAGGTGTCTCCTGATCTTACAAACGCTTCTACTTGTCTTTGGAAAATTGCTTCAAAGCCATAGTCATTCGCAATTGCAGTAATTGCGCTTTGCGAATCACTAAGACTTATTGCAGGGAGTGGTCGATGATCTTTAATGCAGTGTCCAGTAAATTCCGCAGCTAGGTGCATGGATTCAGCAGCACTTCCACCATTTCCAATGAAATACAATTTTGACCCTGCATTAAATCTTGCGATCAGGTAATTGCCAAGATTGCAAATTGAATCAAATGGTATTGGAAGATTAGGATTCCAAATATCTTGTATTTCGTGAAGTTTGCTTAGTTTCCAATCTTCTACATCCATACAAAACTCCCTCTCTCATTAATTCTGATCAAGCTATAGTCTAGTCGACAAGTCTGAAGATAACTCTGTATTTCCTTTCGAACATTGAAGTCTCTGGGTGACATGCATAGTAGATGACCTCCACCGCCAGCTCCTGATACCTTGACTCCAAGGGCACCTAAATCAAGTAAATCTTCAACTAAATTGTCTATTTTCTCATTTGAAATTTCTAAAGCAAATTGTTTTTTACTCTGCCAAGCTTTCTGCATTAAGTGAGCAACTTCGAGGAGATTTTCCTCAATCATCGCCAATCTCATTCTTTTTGCGATAGTTAGTTGTTCATTCAGGGCTTGGATAGTTGATGATTTTTGGTTTTTCACATTTTCAATTTGCTTATCAATTATAGTCTCGCCAGAGCGGGAAACCCCAAGGTTTATTAATAACAAAGATTCCTCAAAGGTCTTCAAAAAGATATTATCTAGATAAATCTTTTCTACTTCAATCTTTGCTGTTTCCTTGTTCAGAAAGAGAATGCCACCAAATGTGGTAATAAACTGATCTTGAAATCCTCCCGAAAGATTCATTTTATTTCTTTCTAAATCTAAGGCATCCTCAGCAAGAGAGTAAGGGTTCGTTGGTTCTAATAAGTGAGCTCTGATCAGGTGAATAGCCGTCGCAACCATTGAACTGCTTGCGCCTAAACCTGATCCTGGACCTACCGGTGAGTGCAACTCAATCACAAGTGAACGCTTTATTCTGTCGCCGAATATCTTGTTCAAATTTTGTTCTAAAGAAATTTCAAATTTACTCCTACCGGTAGTCTTATCCTCAGATTTTGTTTTATTTGAACAAATTACTGACAACTGAATAGAAGTCAGTTTATTCTTGGAATCCAATATATTTAATGTTCCTTCTACACTGGAATTGATTGCAAAATTAATTACACTAGAGCCATATTGTGAACTAAATGGTTCAACATCTGTGCCTCCACCAGCCAAACTAAGCCGAAGAGGAGATTGACATCGAATCACTTTCCAGAGGTCTCACTTACGACTTTTTGTTTGATTTCAAAGTTAACAAACTAACCTCACTAGGACAAAACAGCCGAAATGGCATGAACGGACTATATCCCATTCCTGCGGAGACATTCAACCAAGACCGATTTTCCTCACGAGTTAGACCTCGTGATCTCCAATTGGGAAGGTCACAATTAGTAGTAAGGGATTTACTTCCGCCAAACCAGGGAACGCGTACCTGCCCGCCATGGGTATGGCCAGCAAAAATTAAGTCAATCTCATCTTGAGCCATCGCATCTAATACTCTGGAGTAAGGCGCGTGTGTTACTCCAATTGAGAGATCCCCATTTTTCTTTCCAGAAACTCTTTCATACTCATCTAATTCAAGGTGTGCATCATCAGTTCCACGGATATCAATAGTTAATCCATTTATAGTTATTGAGCTTCTCTTGTTATTTAGATTTATCCAGCCACGGTTTTGTAACTCTCTATCGAATTCTTCTATCGGCAGTTTCTCACCTAAATTTCGCTCTCCAAAATCTTTCTTCAAGTAAGAAAGGGGGTTTTTAAATTTAGGTGCGTAGTAATCATTAGAGCCAAAGACATAGAGACCTGGGATATCTAGTAGTTCATTGAGGGCGCTAAGAGCAACACCAACTGCCTCTCTATGGGCTAGGAAATCACCGGTGCTTATTACTAAATCAGGCTTTAGCTTGGACCAGCTCTTGATATCTGCGATCTCGCCTTTTCTTGCTGGAGTTAGGTGGAGATCTGAGAAATGCAGAATACGAATATCACTTGCCCCAGATGGAAGTAGAGGCAGGCTCACTTGACGTAGTTGATAGGCCATAGGCGTGAGAAGATACCGCTATGGCGCTAAAAGAAAAACTACAGAGCGATTTAACTCAATCTATGCGAGATCGAGATGAGCTCCGCTCCGGAACTATCCGTATGGTTCTAACTGCAATCAAAAACGAAGAGGTCTCAGGCAAAGAAGCTAGAGAGCTAAGTGATGCTGAAGTGATCACAGTTCTCTCAAGAGAAGCCAAAAAGAGACGAGAAGCTGCTGAAGCTTATGAACAAGCTGGCGCTAAAGATAGAGCTGCTACTGAAAAGGCAGAGGGCGAAATTATCGCCACATATCTTCCAGCCCAGTTAAGTGAATCTGAGATTAAAGATCTAATCACTGCTGCAATTGCTGAAACAGGAGCAAGCGGGCCGCAGCAGATGGGTCTTATTATGAAATCTATTCAACCAAAAATTGCTGGGCGCGCTGATGGCGGCCAAGTCTCATCACTTGTAAAAACTGCGCTATCGGAGGGAAATTAAATGAAATATGAATATGCCACAGTTCCACTTTTAACTCATGCCACAAAACAGATTCTTGATACCTGGGGATCTGATGGCTGGGAGTTAATTCAAGTAATTCCAGCACCTGGCGGCGGAGATCAATTAGTTGCTTATATGAAAAGAGTGATTGCGT
>Ga0194130_10009129_pt1 | contig 10316 bp, 5 predicted proteins | sample TA2KigsurfametaG_FD_160084 | JGI IMG/M metagenome (GOLD analysis project Ga0194130, IMG submission 160084) | Freshwater microbial communities from Lake Tanganyika, Tanzania - TA2015050 Kigoma 12 surface | ecosystem: Environmental > Aquatic > Freshwater > Lake | place: Tanzania: Lake Tanganyika... | reverse complement strand
GAGCCGGCGCGGCATGAGTGGCGGATTCCCGATCCAGCCGATCATGAGCGTCGCCGACGTGCAGCCGCTCGTCGACGCGCTGCTCCGCGAGCAGCCGCGGCCGACCGCGATCTTCTGCCCGGCCGACAGCATCGCGGTCATGACGTACCGGGCGCTCACGAACCGGGGCCTGGAGCCGGGGGGCGAGATCTCGGTCATTTCCTGCAACAACGAGCAGAGCCTGGTCACGGGACTGCTGCCGACCCTCGCCAGCATCGACGTCCACCTGCGACAGATCGGCAGGCTCGCGGTGCGGCAGTTGACGCGGCGGATCACGGGCGAGTTCGACGGCGCCGCGGTCACCATCGAGGTCAAGCCCACGCTCGTTCCCGGTGCCTCGCTGACTCCGCCGCAACGGCAGAAAAATCCCGATGGCCGTCAGGGTGCCGCCGCAGCCGACTCGAGCAGGTAGGCGAGCAGGTGGGGCAGGTTCTCCTCGCCGACCAACTCCCGCACGTTGTTCGGCATCGGAGAGAGCCGGGAGACCCGCGTTGCGGCGATGTCCGCGGCCGCGATCCGCAGTTCCTTGCCGAGGGCGTCGGCCAGGACGACGTCGCCGCCCTCGTCGCGGAGCCGCAGCCCCGTCACGACGCGGCCATCTGTCAGCTGCAGGATGGTGGTCCGAAAGGCATCGTCGACATGGCGGCTCGGATCGAGCAGGTCTTCGAGCAACCGATCGCGGCCCCGCTGACCGATCCCATCGAGCTGTGGCCCGATCCTGGCCCCGACCCCGCCTCGGGCGTGGCAGGCGGCACAGGCGCGGCCGAACACCGCCGCGCCGGTGGCCGGATCGACCGGGCCGGCCGCGTGCCGGGCAGCCACGGTGTCGATCAGCCGCCGGAGCGCCTCGTCGGCCGGCGGCAGGCCGTCGGTCAGCTCCGCCAGTCGCGGTCGCAGGTTCTCGACCCCGACGGCCTCGAGTCGCTCCACCACGGCGGGCTGCTGCAGGATGCGGGCCGAGGCCTTGCCGGCGGTGATGGCATCGACGAGCAGCGCCGCACCCTCCGGCGTGGCGGCCGCGGCCAGCGCGACCGGCTGCTCGAGTGGCTCGGGCGCCGTCGCCAGCGCCTGCACCAGCGCCGCGGCCGCTGCCGGGCTCCGCACGCTGCCGAGCCGTTCGGCCACGCCCTTGCGCAAGCCCGTGGCCAGCCGGCCGTCGGCGACCAAGCCTCCGGCGGCCGCGGTGCCTCGTGGCTCGTCGAGTGCGAGCAGCGTCTCGACCGCCGCGATCCGCGCCTCGTCGGACGATCGACCGTCGGCGAGGATCGTCGCCACCGGGTCGGCGAGCCCCGTGAGCCCGAGTTGCCGCGCGGCGGCGAGCGACACCAGCAGCGGCTGCGGATCCCCGGCGGGGCCGTGTGCCGCGGCAGCCGCAAGCGTTTCGCCGGCGAGCGCCTCCGCCCACTGGCCCAGCGCGGTGCCGCGTTCGAGCGACTTGCCGCGCCGCTGCCAGCCCTCGACGAGAGCGCAAAACGGACGATCGGCCGGACCGCTCCCGCGGGCGAAGGCCACCGCCTCGTCGACCCGCTCGATGCCGCATCGCTCCGCGACGCCGGCCAACGCCCGGGCCGTGACCTCCGGTCCGAGATCGTGCCGCCGCGCCGCGGTCAGGGCGAACCACGCGGTGTCCGCGCTGCCGGTCACGGCCGCGACGTCGGCGACGCGGCCCCAGATGGAGGTTGCCTCCGCGCCGGATCCGGGATCGAGTGTCGCCAGCGCCGCAGGATCGATGCCGCGGAGGGTGTCGCGGAGAGCGATCCGCAGGGCGTGGATGAGCTGCACGTCGGCCGTCTCGGCCGCGTCCCACGCCCGCGCCAGCAGCGGCACGCTGGCGACGTCTGGGTGGCGGCCGGCCGCGGCGGCGGCCGCCCGGCGGACGAACGGATCGCCGTCGGCGAGCAGCCGATGGACGAGGTCGCGGTCCGCGGCCCCCCACGATGCCCGCTCTGCGAGCAGGTGGGCCGCATGGACCCGCACGATCACGGCGGGATCCGCCGCGGCCGTCGCGAGACAGGCGGCGTCGCAGCGGCCCAGCCGGTCGAGGCCACGCAGCGCCAGCGCCCGGCGGTGGGCCGCCGCATCGGTCGGAATCGGTCCCGCGGCGATCGTCTCGCCCGTCCCGCTCGGCATCGCCCGCATCGCCCCGTCGAGCGCCTGGGCCACCGCTTCGTCCTGCGATGCGCGGGCGAGCAGCGTCTCGAAGGCCAGGCGGCGGAGCGTGCCGGTGGGGGCTCCCAGCCGCTCGACCAGTCCGGCCACCGGCAGGCCGGAGAGATCGGGGGGCGTGCCGGTCGCCTTCGCGGTCGTCATCACCCGCCAGATCCGGCCGCGCTCGCGGTCCCGCCGCGGATGATGCAGGTCGACCTCGTAGTGGCCGATGATGCAGTTGTAGAAGTCGGCGATGTAGACCGCCCCGTCGGGGCCGATCTGCAGGTCCACGGGGCGGAACCACCAGTCGTCGCAGGTCACGAAGTCCTCCGGCGCGTCGACCCACGGAGAGCTGCCGCGCCAGGCGAGGCGGTCGCGGTGGACCGTGTTGGTGATCACGTTGCCGACGAACGCGCTGCCGCGGTCACCGCTGGCGAGGGCGTCGCTCTCGCCGATGATCACCCCGGCGATGCCGGTCGACCCGTGGTCGTGGCCGGTGACGGACGGCCCGAAGCCGAGGCCGTCGTGAGGCTTGCCGAAACTCTCGTAGCATGCCCCGCGAAGCACGAGCGAGAGCGGTCTGGAATGGCAGTCCGCGGTGAACTGGTTGCCGAGCGCGTCGAAGGCCATGCCGAAGGGATTCACCTGGCCCCGCGAAACCAACTCGATCGCCGACCCGTCGGGCTTGAAGCGGTAGGTGTTTCCCGACTGCATCTCGAGCACCACCGGGCCAGCACCGCGGAGCCGCACCTTGGAGTCGTTGCGGAAGCCGTGGCAGGCATAGATCCAGCCGTCGAGACCCATGCGGAAGGAGTTCTGGTCGCCGTGGGTGTCGACGAAGTCGAACGGCCCGTACAGGACTTCGCGGGTGTCGCTCACCAGGTCGCCATCGGTGTCGGTGAGCTTCCAGATGTGGGGGAGCGACCAGACGATCGCGGCCGTGGTGCCGTCGCCGCCGTCCGCGAGGGGTAGGACGCCGATGGGAATGGAGAGATCGCCGGCGAATCGGTGGGCCTTCCGCGCCCTGCCGTCGGGGCCGAAATCGGAGAGCACGGTGAGCCCGTCGCGGGGGGCCGCGTCGGGAGGCGGGGCGAAGGGATACTCCACGGAGTGCGTCACCCAGAGCCGCCCGCGGGCGTCGAAGGCGAGATTCATCGGCTTCTGGATCTCGGGCTCGGCGGCCACCAGCTGGATTTCGTAGCCTGCGGGCAGGCGAAACTTCTCCCGCTCCTCCGCAGCCGTGAGCGGCTCGGTCGGCGCCACCGGAGGGCTGGCCGGGCTGGGGAGGGTGAGGAGACACGCCGCCACCAGAGGGATGGCCGTCGGCAGTGAGCCTCGCGAGGGCACGCTGGTGCACTTTCTCAGGTCCATGTCCACCTGGCGCCATGGTGACAACGCGCACGGATGCTGTCAAAGCACGCGGGGTCAACCCGCGCCCGAGCCGGGTCGCGTGGGTTTTCCGCGCGGCCTGACACCCTGCCTGATACGGACTCCGCGTGATCCTCGCGCGTCACTTCAGCACCGCTTCCGGGTTCCATGATCCGTAGCAACGAGGCTGCAGCGCGCGGCTGCCCGTGCCTCGTCGCCGGACGTTCGTCTCTCCTCCGGAAGCCGCAATCGCGTGAGCGATGCGGGCATGCGGCCAGCGGGCATGGCTCGGAGATCGGGGCTTCCGATGCGGGGTTTGCGGGGCTGCGCCGCGGGTTGAAAACCCGCGCCACGTGAGGCTCAGTCCCCATCGCTCACGCGATTGGGGCTTCCGATGCGGGGTTTGCGGGGGTGCGCCGCGGGTTGAAAACCCGCGCCACGAGGGGCAGCCCCCGAGCCCGCGCCGCGCGAGCCTCACGTGTGACCCGGATCTACGGAGCGACGTCCGCCGGGGCGGGCTCGACGGTGGTCCGGCCGCGGCGGACCGCGCGCACCGTGATCTCGCCCCCGACCGGCACGTCGTGGTCGCCCGATGCCAGCGTGGCCGTCGCCAGGAGCGTCACGTCGTCGCCGTCGTCGGCGAGTTGGCCCCGCAGCAGCAGCGTGTCGAGATATGGCTTCACCGCGCCGCGGAGCGTCTTGTCGGTGGCCGGACGCGACGTATCGCCCACGAAGTTCCTCAGGTCGCCCCCGGCGATCACGTAGCTTGACCGCCGCGCGTCGAACGGCGGATCGTCGAACGAGAACGTGGCGGCCGTCTCGTCGCTGCCGGCATTGCGGACGAGCAGCCGGAGGGTCGACTTCGCCGGCGGGATGAACGACTCGGGCACCCTGATCTCGAGCGCGTCGCAACTCGACGAGAAGAACTCGTCCATTCGCGCCGCCTCGGCCCGGGTGGCCGTCGACTTGGTGACGGTGAACGACAGGCCGAGCGTGCAGGCCTGCGAGAACGCCGGCCCGCCCCCCGGCTCGTTCCGTCGGACCACCGGCACGAGCAGGTGGCTGGTCACCCCGTAGGGCGTGGCGAGATGCACCTCGACCACCTCGCGGCGGTTGCAGTCGATGCCGCAGGCCGCCGGGTCGGCCGGGCCGCCGGCGGTGCAGGGGCCGGTGGCCGGAGTCGCCGGTTCGGGCAGGGTCTCGACCGTCTCGTGGCTGGCGAGGCCCACGCCGGCTGCCGCAGGGCCGGAGAAGCGCGGTGCGGCCGCGGCCGTCGTGCAGCCCGGCGCGTCCACCGTGGCGGCGCCGGCGGGGATCTCCACCTGGAGGATCTCCCGCGAGAGCAGCTGGAACCGCGCCGGTTTGCCCCCGGCGATCACGCGCGTTTCGTGGATGCTGAAGCCCTTGCCGATCAAGAACAGCGCCGTGGTCGTGGCGGGATCGACGCCCGGGGCCCCGTACCAGCCGAGCAGCTCGGGGGCGAGGTCGGTGATGCCCGCGTTGAACAGCTCGAACCCGCCGGCCGTGTTCTCGCGCGGAATCTGGGCCTGCAGCGACTGCAGCGGCAGCCGGCGCGAGAGGGCGTCGGCCCGACGGAGGAGGTGAGCCACGTCCGCGCCGGCGGCATGGCCCGGGCAACGGCTGCAGGCCTGGCCCGTGGCCTGCACTGCTTGGATCGCCCGCGAGAGCCGCAGCGACTCTCTCATGCCCGGGTCGGTGTCCTTGGGGTGCGTGAGCGAGAACCAGGTGGTGCGGACGTCGAGGTTGACCCACGGCACGAAGGCCGGCATCACGATGATCGCCACGCACTCCCGCTGCCCCGGCTCCAGCTGCCGCTGGGCGAGGTCGGCGTCGGAGGACGGCCCGCAGACCGTCTCGCCGAACGCGGCCAGGCCGCCCCGCGTGGGCGGCGTCTGCACCCGGGGGTAGAACCGCCAGCCGAACGTGTCGGCGCCGTGCGAGAAGCCGACGGCGGTCTTGTTGAGCTGGATGGTCGCCATGTCGAGTTCCAGCCGCCGCGTGTAGCGCTGCATGGCCTGGGCGTTGAGCGGGCCGCTCGCCGAGGCCATCGCCATCGCGATCTGGAGTTCGCGGCGGCGGGCGTAGGAGTCGTCGACGTTCTGCTCCTCGCTCACCGGGTCGAGGGCGAACACGCGCAGCGGCCAGCGGACGCGGACATAGTCGGCGAAGGCGACGCGGGCTTCCGGGGGCGGGTCGGGGCCGAAGAAGGGGCCCGCGCAGCCGCCGAGAGGCGCGGCCTGGCCGCGGGACGTGGCCGCCTCGCGGGTGTCCGCCGCGAGCCGGCCGTCGAGCAGCGCCGACTCCACGAGGATCGCCCACGCGAGCACCGCCGTGGTGGTGCGGCAGATGGCCGCGGCGGGCTGATCGGGCTCGCAGCAGATGCCGGCCGGCTCGGCCAGAGGAAGCTCGATGCCGTCGGACGCGCCGGTGCCCATGGAGTCGAAGAACCGGCAGCGGGCGGCGGCGAGTTCCCGGGACTGTCGGCCGCGGACGAGGGAGGCCAGGTTCCAGCCGGGGAGCTCCCGCCAGACGTGCTCGTGCACGTCGAGGGAGAGAAAGTCGTAGGCCGCGTCGAGCTCGTCGTGGAGGTGGCCGCGGACCTGCATGTAGCCGATGCACGGACGGTTCTCGGGAAGGTTGGCGAGCGCCGCGTGCGTGTCGCGGATCAGGATCGCGATCTGCCCGATGCCGGCCACGTCGACCAGCTGTGAGAATGGAATCGGCATCCGCGAGCGACGGGTCTTGAGGCCCGGAGCCGACGACGGCGCGGCCGTGGGCAGCTTGGCCCGCAGCGACTGCATGGCCGCCATCACGCCCTGCCGGGGAGTCGGATCCACGGGATTCAACCCCTGGCGATCCCGCGCCCGGGCTTCCAGGGAGAGCGTGTCGAACGCTCGGGCTCCCGAGGCGAGCATCACGGGCGACGGGGTGCCCGGCTCCGGAAGCACCGCCGCGGAAGCGGTCCGAGGGACCGCGAGGGCCGCTGTGTCGCCGGTCACGATCGTGTCGGCCCACTGCAGGCAGTCGCGGTCGTTGACCGCCCAGGTCAGCGCGGGGGCGATCATGTCGATCAGGTCGTTGATCACGAGGCTGCGGAAGGTGGCCGGCAGCAGGTCTGCGCCGAGGCAGGGTTCGGCGATCACCGTGATCTCGGCGCCGTACCCCTTGCGCGTGCAAGCCCCGGGGATGACCGACACCGGAATTCGCACGAGGTTCAGCGAATAGCCAGGAGAGTCCGCCGAATCGTCCCCCTCGTTGACCCGCCGCAGCTCCGCGAGGTGGTTGAGATACCGCGAGAGCTGGTCGAGATGCACGCTGGGCTCGAGCGAGACCGGATCGCCGTCGAACTGCATGCCGGCCGAATTCGGCGGCAGGGCGAAGGGCGCCGTGCGGGCGATCACGACCGGATCACCCCGGCCGGCCGTCTCGTTGCCGCTGGGGATCAGCCCCTGGATGGTGTTGATCACGCTCGCCGAGCCGGTCGCCTCCGGCACGGCCGTCTCCGGCGCCGCGCGGCGCCGGCCCGAGGCCGACTGGAGGGCGAGCGCCATGCCGAGATACGCCTGGTCGCTGCGGCGGATGGCGGCGCTGGTCCGCTCGGTGAACTGCCCGAGCTGCTTCCGCATCTCCTCCTCGTATTCAAGCCGGGCCCGCGTGAGCCGGCTCTGACCCCAGACGTCGGGCTGCTTGGCGACGATCGACCCGTGGCAGTCGAGGTGATGCTCGAGCCACGCGAGCTGGTCGGCGAGGGTCTTCACGCAGGGGTCGCCTTCCGGCGGCGGTGGCATGCGGTGGGCCGCCTGGAACGGGGCCGCGACCACCCGCCACACGTGGCCGAACTCACGGCCCGCGGCCGGGGCGGCGGACATCGCGACGACGGTGGCGGCGAGCAGCAGGTGGCGGCCGGAGGCCGGAATCGGCGTCATGGCAGGCTCCCTCGACGGCGGGGCAACCGGGGTGGGGGCCGGCCCCCTCAAGCAGATCGGCCGGCGCGACCGATCCAATGAGCACGGCTCGCAGGGGCGCGTGCGGTCGCCGTCACCTTGCGCAGGTTCGCAGCGGTACGTCGGTCAACAGGAGGTGTCCAGTCATGAACGCGGCCCGTCGGCATCCGATCCAGTGCATCGTGCCCCCGTACATCGTGGAGCACATGGCCCGCGGGCCCGACCCGCGGCTCCGCGAGTGGGCACTGGTGCACCTGGCGCGGGCGGCGGCGATCCGGGCGGTGCGGTCGTTCGCCCAGCAGATGCCGGCGATGATGGTCACCGCCTCGCCCACCGGCCGCAAGCACCGGCTCATCTACGACGCCCGGAAGAAAGACTCCTTGCCGGGCAGGCTCGTCCGCGGCGAGGGGGAGGCCAAGACGGCGGACGTGGCCGTGACGGAGGCCTACGACTACTCCGGCGACACCTTCGACTTCTTCTTCGAGGTGTTCGGCCGCAACTCCCTCGACGATGCCGGCATGACGCTGGTCTCGAGCGTGCACGTCGGCGAGGCCGACGGCCGCGACCGCTACCAGCCGATGAACAACGCCTTCTGGGACGGCAGCCAGATGGCCTACGGAGACGGCGACGGGGTGGTGTTCCAGTGCTTCACGCGGTCGCTCGACGTGGTGGGGCACGAACTGACCCACGGCGTGCAGTCGTTCTCCAGCAATCTCCTCTACCGCGGGCAGTCGGGAGCCCTCAACGAGCACTTCTCCGACGTGTTCGGGATGCTCGTGCGGCAGTGGCGGCGGCAGGAGTCGGCCACCGGGGCGAGTTGGCTGATCGGCAGGGAGGTGCTCGTGCCGGCGCCCACGCGCCGCGGCATCCGCGACATGGAGCATCCGGGGACGGCCTACCGCGACGACCCCGCGCTCGGCACCGACCCCCAGCCCGACCACATGGATCGGCTCTACGTCGGGCCGGCTGATTCCGGCGGCGTGCACATCAACTCCGGGATCCCGAACCGGGCGTTCGTGCTCGTGGCCCAGGCGCTCGGCGGGCCGGCCTGGGAGACGGCGGGCACCATCTGGTACGAGGCCATGATGCAGCTCTCGCGGACGAGCCAGTTCGCCGACCTCGCGAAGATCACGGCCCAGATCGCCGGCGACCGATTCGACGCCGCGACCAAGAAGGCGGTGAAGGCGGCGTGGAAGAAGGTGGGCCTGTAGCCGTCGGTGCCGGAGCCGATCCGCTACCATTTCGTCATGGCCGAAGAGTGGTTTTACGCGCGGAGAGGCGAGCGGTTCGGGCCGGTGCGGCTGGCGAAGCTCAAGGCGCTCGCCGCCGAGGGCTGGCTGACGGGCGCTGATCTCGTTTGGGGGCCGGGCATGGCCGACTGGCGGCCGGCCGGGAGCGTGAGGGAGCTGTTCCGGCCGTCGCTGGCCGAGTCGCTCGGCACGCTCGTCGACGGCGTCATCCCGGGCATCCGGCCCGGCGTGCCGCCGCCTGCCGGGGACCAGCCGGTGGGGTCGGCACGCGGTGACGCACCGGCTTACGCTCCGGGGCCGATCGAGGGATTGCGGCCGCGTCACGTGTTGGCCGCGTGCGGGGCGTTCGTGGCGGCGCTCGGGATCGCGTTCACGGCGATCGATTCCTCATCACTGGCCCTGGCGCTCACGCTGGGTGGCCTCGCCTTGACGGTCGCGGGCATGCACGTCGAAGCCGGCAGGCTGCTCTCGCAGGCGACGGCGAACGTCGGCCATGCGTGGCGGGAGTCGGCGGAGCGCCGGCTCGAAGCCCGGCGGCTGGCGGTGGAGGAGAAGCGGCTCGCGGTGGAGGCTGCACGGTTGACCGCCGAGCGCGAGGCGCGGGAGCAACAGGGGGCTGCGCCGCCGGCTCCGGCGGCCATGGTGGAGAGGTCGGCGCCGGCCGCTGGCACGCCGGCGCCGCGAATCGTGCCGGCCGACTACTACAGCCCCGGCGAGCACGTCACCGTGATCAGCCATCCACCGGTGCGACGCTGGAGCCCCGCGGTGGCGGCGGTGCTGAGCTTCCTCGTGCCGGGCCTCGGCCAGCTCTACAAGGGGCAGGTTCTCAACGGGCTCGTGTGGTTCTTCCTGGTCGGTTTCGGATATCTCGCGCTGGTCCTGCCGGGGCTCGTGCTCCACTTCTTCTGCATCGTCGGAGCGGCAAGCGGCAACCCGTGGACGCCCGGCCGCACGGAAGTGGTGCGGCTGGAGCCGGCAGGCATTGCCCGGTCGCCACGATCGTCTATGCTCGGATGACCGATGCATGTCGAACGCGTGAAATACGTCATCTGGGCCGCCGACATGGAGCGGGCCGTCGCGTTCTGGCGAGACACGTTCGGGGGCCGGCTGCTCAAGCACAACTCCGTGATCGCGGAGGTGGAGATCGCCGGGACCGTGATCGGCATCCACGCCGGCGGCGAGGGCACGCGGACCTGGACCGGGATCAGCCTCCAGGTGGCCGACGTGATCGACGGCGGCCGGGCGGTGCAGGCCGCCGGCGGCACGCTGGCGCAGGAGCCCGAGCCGGAGAACGGTGAGCCCCCCCACCTCGCGATGTGCACCGACACCGAGGGCAACGAGTTCATGCTCACCCGCCGCCGCGGGTGAGCGGCCCGGATCGTCGCGCGGGTGAGCGGCCGACAGGCTGCCGTCGCACGCGTTATCTGGCGGCTGGCTTTTGGATCGCGGATTTTGGGTCGACCGGCTGTCGTAGCGCGGGTTTTCAACCCGCGTGTCCTTCTGCACAGGTTGGAAACCTGTGCTCCTCCGGATGCGTGTCGGTCGG
>Ga0194130_10009123_pt1 | contig 10321 bp, 9 predicted proteins | sample TA2KigsurfametaG_FD_160084 | JGI IMG/M metagenome (GOLD analysis project Ga0194130, IMG submission 160084) | Freshwater microbial communities from Lake Tanganyika, Tanzania - TA2015050 Kigoma 12 surface | ecosystem: Environmental > Aquatic > Freshwater > Lake | place: Tanzania: Lake Tanganyika... | reverse complement strand
GGGCGTGGCGGCACCGGTGCGGGGGGGCTGGAGCCGGCCGGCGGACTCCCACCGTCATCAACGGCGGCGATGGCAGCGGTGAGGGATTGCAGGGTGGCGGAGAAGCCCTGGGGATCGAAGTAGGAAACGAGGAGCTTGATGCGCGAGCCGACGTCTGCGGCGGTGGTGGTGTAGGAGGAGGCGTTGGCTCCTGAGAGGAGCGGGGTTTCGATGCCGTTGGCAGCCAGACGACTCCAGGTGTAGGAGGAGATGGAGGCGGGCCCATCGGGATCAGCGGCGATGGAACCCGCGCGAAGGGTGGAGCCCTCCAGGAGAGCACCTGTGATGGGGGAGAGGCTGCCGATGCCGCCGTCTACCGGCAGCGGTCTTTGCTGTGGAGGTACGGGGAGGGAATCAGGCGGGGGAATCTGGCCATCACCATTGAGATCGAGCTGGAGGAGCTTCTCTGCTGGCAGCGTATTAAGTTCGGTTAGGGTGTTATGCAGAGAGAGGGCGTTCCCTGATGTCTTCTCGAAAAAGGATAAAAGGTAGGCACCTGGAATAGTGGAGGTTACTGTGCGAGTGAGGGTGACCCTTCGGCGGTTGATGATTGCTGTTTCGGTAACGGTTGTTGAGCTACTTGTGGGTTCTTTATAGGTAAGCAACGTGATCATTGGCGATCGGTTCGAACGCCACGGCGAACGGCACGAGCGCCTTCTCTGGTGGCCTGAACTCCCTGGCTTCTGCCACCAATGCCGCAGCGATCGGCACCACGGCAACCGCTAATGCCGCCGATGCCTCGGCGGTTGGCAGCGGCTCCACCGCCACCCAAGCCAATGCCTCGGCCTTCGGTACTGGCGCTGATGCCACGGCTGTCAACGCCACTGCCGTCGGCTCCAATGCATCGGCAAGTGGTGCCAACTCCTATGCGGCTGGCTTGAACGCCAACGCAACCAAGGTGAATGCCAGTGCAATCGGCACATCGGCTACGGCATCTGGTGACAACGCTTATGCCTCCGGTGTCAATTCCCTGGCAAGTGCCACGAATGCCTACGCGGGTGGCGTTAACGCCAACGCCTCTGGCGGTAACTCCACGGCCATCGGCACCAGCTCGCGAGCCGACAACACCAATACCCAGGCATTCGGTACGAGTGCTGTTGCCACAGGGGTGAATGCCAGCGCCAGCGGTGCGGGATCACTTGCCAGCGGCTTCAACGCCTTTGCCGTTGGATCAGGCAGCTCCGCTCAGACAGCCAACAGCTTTGCTGGGGGCACCATGGCGGTGACCAGCGGTACCAGTGCTCTGGCCCTTGGCAACCAGGCCAGCGGCACCGGCACCAGCTCGATTTCGATCGGTGAGTCGTCCACGGCTACCAACACCAATGCCACGGCCATGGGCACCCGAGCCATGGCCACGGCTGTGAACTCGGCGGCCTACGGCGCCGGCGCCACCTCTGCCTACGCCAACTCCACGGCCATCGGTGCTGGCGCGATCACCAATCGTCCTGATCAGATCTCGATTGGTACCCAGGGTCAGTCGTACCAGATGCCGGGTCTGAGCAACAACGGCAGTTATGTCGGCAAGGCCTATCAGTCTGGAACGACCAGGGCGATCACCGTTGATTCCCAAGGCAATCTCGGTACCTCCTACGACCTCGAGAAGGGCTTCAAGGGGCTTGGCGCCGGCATCAATTCGATGGGTGCCATGACCGCCGCCATGTCGGCTCTTCCCACCTACGTGGGTTCACAGGATGAGTGGGGCCGTTGCGGTGTGGGCGGTGGTGGGTCCGGCGGGATCGGTGCTGGCGCCTTCGGTTGTGCCGTTCGCATCGGTGATCGTGTGCACCTCAATGGCGCCCTGGCGCTCGGTCCCAGCCAGGATTACGACGCCGGCACCACATCCCCGCTCACGGGACGGATCGGTGTGACCTTCCCGCTTGGCATCATTCACAAAACCAAGCCCACCACCGTGGCGGTGCTGCCCAACGGTGAATCGGTGGCCCAGGCCATCGGTGAACGTGACAAGCAGATCGCGGCTCTCACCTCCCAGATCAACGCCCTCCAGACCCGCATCAGCAGCCTCACCACCGTTGCTTCCTCCGAGAAGCCCAATCCGGCCACCGACGCCCTGGTCCGAGACCTTCAGGCCCAGGTGAAGGCCCTCAGCGATCAACTCGCCTCGACGCGCAACGTCTCCTCCACCAATACCCAGCTTCTTGATCGCATCAAGGAGCTGGAGGCGCAGATGTCACAACTGCGTCGTGCAGCAGCGGCCCAGCACTCGGGAACCGGCCTTGCTCCTGCGAGTGTGAGCTCGCTTGAGAAGCGGATCAATGAGCAGGACACCCTGATCAAGACCCTGATCGAGCGTCTCAAGTCGGTGACCACCTTCACCCCTGCAGCTCCTGCCGCACCGGCCGCTCTCACTCAGCCGGTCGCCCAACCCAAGGCTCCGAGGGTGTCTCCCTTCGCGCCGAGTTCCACCAGTCGTGTGGCACCCCCTGTGGCGCCTTACACCTCGCTCTTCCCTGAGCAGTCTTCACTCCTTCCCTGAGCCATCCTTGGCTCTCACGATCAGGGAGGCCCTTGGGCCTCCCGTTTTTGTTGCTGATCGATTGTGTTGCGGGATCGCGGCGAGGGGTGTCAGCTCGGCCTGCGGCTGCGCTGCACGCGGCAGGGCACCCCGTGGGCGATGCTCCAGGGCGGAATTGAGCGGGTGACCACGCTTCCCGAGCCGATCACCGAGTGGGCGCCGATCGTGACGCCTGGCTGGATCACCGCATTCATGCCGATCCAGACATCCTCTTCCAGGACCACCGGCAGCGCCAGCACCGCTTGCTGGCGCATGGGTCGGCTGAGATCCTCAAGCCCATGCTGCACCCCGCTGATGCACACGCCGGCAGCGAGCATGCAGTGATCGCCAATCAGCAATCCGGCGCGGGTTTCGTAGATCTTCACCCCAGGCCCGAAGGACACATCGCGGCCCGTTTCCAACCAGCCTTCGCGCAGCCGAATCACCACCTGTGGGTAGAGGGTGTTGCGCTCACCCACCGTGAGTTTGGCCTGCTCGCCGATGCTGATCACGCAGCCCGCCTCGATGTGGGTGCTGGGCGGCAGGCTCAGGGAGCCTGCATGCTCCAGCACAGCGCTGGCATGGATGGAAGGAACCGGCTGTGCACCCATTGTTTACAGGCAGCAGCGCCGTTTGGCCAAGATGATGGCAGCATACGGCTCCCTGCTTTGCCCCTCGATGCCGGCGCCTCTTCTCACGGCTGATCAGCGCTTGTCGCTGCTCACGTCTCTGCCTGCCTGGACTCTCGATCACGACAAGCTGGTGCGCGAGTTTCGCTTTGCTGATTTCTCCGAGGCCTTTGCTTTCATGACCCGCGTGGCCCTGGCTGCTGAAGCTCTGGGCCATCATCCGGAGTGGAGCAATGTCTGGAACCGGGTGACGATCCTCCTGACCACCCACGACAGCGGCGGCCTCACCGAGCTTGATCTGGCCTTGGCACAGGCCATTGACGCCATCCTGGCCTGAAACCAGCGCCTGCTCCAACGCCTGGACAGGCGCCGGGGTCGCTGCCAGTCCGCAACAGGCCGCCTAGGGTTCTGATGAAAGCAACCGGCAGCCATGGGATTCCGCTATCTCGATCGCATCACCACGCGCGAACACATCGAGGATTTCCTCCGCCTTGCGGATCTTGCCGCCGGTGCCAGCGACTCCGCAGCCAATGTGTTTGAGCTGTCGCATCGCCTGCGCACGTCCAATCCGATGACGCTCTGTTTAAAGCTTCTGCAGCAGGTTCCTGCATGCCAGGCACTGATCGACCAGCGGAGTCTCTGCGGCCCTTTCGATACTGCCGCGCTGCGCTCCCTGCCGCCGGGAAGCCTTGGCCACACCTACGGTGTGGTGCTGGAGACGTTGGGTTATGACATCAACTTCTTTCCGAAGCCTGAATTCTATTCCTCATTGCAGACGGATGCCGATTATGTCAACTACCGCGTTTCTGCCACCCACGATGTTCATCATATCCTCACCGGCTTCAGCCTCGATAACTTCGGCGAGCTCGGTGTGATCAGTCTCAGTGTCGCCCAGTTCTCCCATCCTGGCCTGGCCTTCATTGATCTGATGGCGCTACTGCTCAGCTGGTGTCGCAGCGATACACCCATCGATCAACTCGACACGATTGAGGAGCAGGCACGCTCAGCAAGTTATGCCTTCCGCTTGATCAGCCAGGGCATCGAGATGGGGCTTGCTGCCAAGCCGCTGTTTCCCGTGATCTGGGAGGAGCGGATGGCCCAGAACCTCGAGGAGCTGCGGGCTGAGCTTGGCATCGAGGCCATGAGGGAAGGACCGTGGAGCTGGGAATCCAACCCTGATCTGCGGAGGGCCCTGGGGTGGTGAGCCCAAGGGCCTGATGGGCCCCACCCATCGGAGGGCGGTTACACCAGCGCCGGAATCGGCCCGCTGAGCGCCGCCGGTTCGGCCACCCGGAAGGCCAGGCGCTCGTGCTCCACGGCCACCGCGATCGTGGCACCGGGCGCGTAAGTGCCGGCCAGGATCGCCTTGGCGATCGGCGTTTCCAGCTCGCGCTGGATGGCCCGCTTCAGTGGCCGGGCTCCATAAACCGGGTCGTAGCCGACGCCGGCGAGCCAGTCGAGCGCTTCACCATCCACCTGGAGGCCCAGCTTCTTCTCCTCCAGCCGCTTCTCCAGCCGCTGCACCTGCAGGGCCACGATCTGGCGCAGTTCTTCGGCCCGCAGGCTCTGGAAGATGATCGATTCATCGAGGCGGTTGAGAAATTCGGGCCTGAAGTGGGAGCGCAGGGCCTCATTCACCCGCTTCTCCATTTCGCCGTGGCGGGCGGGATCGCCAGCTAGATCGAGGATCGAGGCGCTGCCGATGTTGCTGGTGAGGATCAGGATCGTGTTGGTGAAATCCACCGTGCGCCCCTGGCCATCGGTGACGCGGCCGTCATCGAGGATCTGCAACATCACATTGAACACATCGGGGTGGGCTTTCTCCACCTCGTCGAACAGGATCACCGCGTAGGGCCGGCGCCGTACCGCCTCGGTGAGCTGGCCGCCCTCCTCGTAGCCCACGTAGCCCGGAGGGGCTCCGATCAGGCGGCTCACGGCATGCTTCTCCATATATTCGCTCATGTCGATGCGCACCATCGCTTCTTCGCTGTCGAACAGCTGGGCGGCCAGGGCCTTGCTGAGCTCGGTCTTGCCGACGCCGGTGGGGCCGAGAAACAGGAAGCTGGCGATCGGCCGGTTGGGATCACTGAGGCCGGCGCGGGAGCGCTGGATGGCGTCAGCCACGGCGCTCACGGCCCGCTGCTGGCCGATCACCCGCTGGTGCAGCTCATCCTCGAGATGCAGCAGTTTCTGCATCTCGCTCTGCACCAGCTTGCTCACGGGGATGCCGGTCCACTTGGCGATCACCTCGGCGATGTCGTCTTCGGTGACCTCCTCGCGCAGCAGCGTCTTGCCGCTGTGGGCTCCGCTGAGCTCGGCCTCCTTGGCCGCCAGTTTGCGGTTGAGCTCACCGAGGGTGCCGTATTCGAGTTCGGCGGCCTTGTTGAGGTCGTAGCTGCGCTTGGCCTGCTCGATCTGCAGCTGCACCTGTTCGATCTCCTCCTTGATCGCGCTGAGCTCATCGATCGAGCCCTTCTCGGCCTGCCACTGGGCATTGAGGGCGCTCTGCTGCTCAGACAGCTCCGCCAGCTCCTTCTCCAGCCGCTCCAGGCGGTCGCGGCTGGCGGTATCGGATTCGCGGCCGAGCGAGAGCTTCTCCATCTCCAGCTGCAGGATGCGGCGATCGAGCTCATCGATCTCCTCCGGCTTGGAGGTGATCTCCATCTTCAGGCGCGCCGCCGATTCATCCATCAGATCAATGGCCTTGTCGGGCAGGAAGCGATCGGCGATGTAGCGGCTGCTCAGCACTGCCGCCGCCACCAGGGCGTTGTCGGCGATGCGCACGCCGTGGTGCACCTCATAGCGCTCCTTCAGGCCGCGCAGGATCGAGATCGTGTCTTCCACCGTGGGCTGATCCACGAACACCTGCTGGAAGCGGCGCTCCAGGGCGGGATCCTTCTCGATGTGCTGGCGGTGCTCATCGAGGGTGGTGGCGCCGATGCAGCGCAGTTCGCCGCGGGCCAGCATCGGCTTGAGCAGGTTGCTGGCATCCATCGCGCCGCCGCTGGCACCGGCGCCCACCACGGTGTGGATCTCATCGATGAACAGCACGATCTGCCCCTCGGAGACGGTCACCTCCTTGAGCACCGCCTTGAGCCGCTCCTCAAACTCACCGCGGTATTTGGCTCCCGCGATCAGGGCGCCCATGTCGAGGGCGATGAGCTGACGGTTCTGCAAGGCCTGCGGCACATCGCCATTGACGATGCGCTGGGCCAGGCCCTCCACGATCGCAGTCTTGCCGACGCCGGGTTCGCCGATCAGCACTGGGTTGTTCTTGGTGCGCCGCGAAAGAATCTGGATCGTGCGGCGGATCTCCTCGTCGCGGCCGATCACCGGATCGAGCTTGCCCTCGCGGGCGGCGGCGGTGAGGTCGCGGCCGTATTTCTCCAGCGATTCGTAGGTGCCTTCGGGGTTTTGATCCGTCACCTTCTGGGTGCCGCGCACCGCCTGCACCGCCTCCTTGAGCCTCTTGGCGTCGGTGCCGGCCTGGCTGAGCAGCTGCTTGCCGCAGCGGTCGTCGATGGCCAGGGCCAGCAAAAGATGCTCGATGGCGATGTAGCTGTCGCCATACGACTCCTTGAGGCTGTTGGCCTGATCCAGCACCGTGTTCAGGCCCTTGCCCAGATAGACGTTGTCGGGCGCGGCGCTGAGGCTGGGCTGGCCGGCGATGAAGGCCTCCACCTTCTGCACCAGGGTGCCGACATCGACCCCGGCCTTCTCGAGGATGCGGCTGGCCAGGCCCTGCTGGCTCAGCAGGCTGGCGAGCAAGTGCTCGCTCTCCATCTGCTGCTGGCGTTTCTGCTGCGCCAGCTGCTGGGCGGCCACGACGGCGCCCCAGGCCTTCTCGGTGAACAGTTCGGCGGTGGGATGCATGGGGAAACCCTCCGGTGGCGATGCTCAGGTGGAACTGGGGGAACCGTATGGCGTTTCGGCCTGGCGCCTGGCCAGGGGCCCCGTACCGCAGGGTGCGGTCCTCCCTACCAGGATGGGCAGACCGGCCACGATTGGCGTGACAATCGGCTGCCCCGGCTCAGGGACCGCCGGGGGGCAGCACGAGGATGTTGGCCTCCTTCTCACCGCAGAGCCGTCGCGGACATCCATCGGGCCCGTAGATCGCATCGGCGGGGGAGAGGCAGCCGAAACGGTTTTTGTAGGGAACCATCGCCGGCGGGATGTGCAGCGGCTGCAGGGCGAAATCCCTGGCCGGCACTATCAGCGGGCAGGGCGCGATCTGCCGGGGGCGCGGGTTGCTGATCGCCAGGGGCTGGTTGGCCTTGCCGGGATTGAAGGCCCCACCACCGCCGGGCAGGAGCATTCCCGGCGCCGGGGTGCCGGGCAGCAGTGGGCCATTGGGATCAAAGGCCCAGGCTGGATTGAGGGGTGGTGGCGGCGGCTGGGCCACCGGCTGGGCCTGGCTCCGCAGCGGCGCGAGCGCGGCCAGGGCCGGGAGCAGCACCCCCAGCACCCCCAGGGCCGCTGGCCGGGTCAATCCCGCCAAGGCGCCCAACGGCCTGCGCCGGGCTGGCAGCGGCAACGGGCAGGGCATAGCGTGGAACGATGGGCGCATGCGGCTGGGGCATTCCGCACCAGTCTGCCGCCCGCGGCAGGATCGCAAGACCGAGGGGGCAGGCCTGCTTCCTCCCGCCTACGGCCGCCGCTGAGCGCACCATGTCGTCCGACACCCCAGCCTCCTCTCCACACCCCGACGCTGTTAAGGCAGCGTCTGCCGATCCGGCCCTGGTGGCCGCCCTCGCCGCCGCCTCGCGCCGCTTCGATGCCACGGGGGCGGATGCGGAGCGCAACTGCTGGATGGCGGTGCATACGCACATCCATGGCCAGCCGCCCTCGGAGTACGACATCCGCGAGGTGCCCGAAGACCTCTATCTGGCGGTGTTGCAGCAGCGGCGCCGCGACGATCAGCTCCAGCCCTGAGCTCAGAGCGGAGGCAGCCAGGGCTCCAGAAAGCGAAGGGGCTCCGCCATCGTGGCCGAGAAGCCCAGGATGCCGCGGTCGCGGTGTTCGTAGAGCAGGCTGTCGTCGCCATCGAGCAGGAAGGTGCCGCCGCGCTGGCTGAGTTGGGCGTCGCTGGGCACGTAGGTGCGCCAGCGGCCCAGCACCTCCTGCATGTTGCGCAGGCGCACCGTGGCCAGTTCGAAGGGGCGCTGGTAACCCTCCCCCAGCAGCGCGAAGGGGAGCCCCTCCAGGCGCTGGGGAGCGGAGCGATCGCCCGTGTAGCCCCGCAGCACTTCAGCCAGGGTGCCTGGAGAGCCCAGGCCAGCGCACATCAGCAGCAGGGCGGGCCAGGGCCCGCCGGGGGCCTGGAGGCCTGGGTAGAGGCCCAGCGCCCGGTACAGCTGGGGGTCGCTCCTGACGCTCAGCTGGTGGCGGGGCAGACCGGTGTAGGCGCAGAAGCGCTCGGCGCCGTTGGTGTCGCCGATGGCAAGCGCCACCAACGCGATTCCGGCCGCCTCCAATCTCGGCAAGGCCGGCACCAGCGCCTGGGCGTATTCGAGGCTGTCGAAATCGCCCAGCTGGCTGAGCAGCAGCACCAGGCGCCTGCCGCCAGGGCCGTGCCCGGCCTCCGCCAGCCACTGGCGCAGGGCTTCAGGGGCGAGCCTGGGATTGTCGGCGGCCATGGATCACGGGGCGGGAGTGGTCTTCTGCCCAGCCTGGAGCATGGGAGACCAGGCAGACGCTCCCCCGGCCCCATGGGGAGGGGAGGGCCAGAGGCGACAGATCCCCACAAAAAAGCCCCGGCGCTGCCGGGGCTGAGGGTGCGGGCCCTGGTGAGGGTTGAAGCTCACCAGCCCTTGTTGGACTGCTCGATCACGTAGGCCGCCACATCGGCGATGTCGGTGCTGCTGAGCTTGCCACCAAAGGCGGGCATGGCGTTCTTGCCATTGGTGACCTGCATGGCTACAGCGGCCTCAGGACCATCGGCGTAACCGGTGAGGTAGGCCTTGAGGGCGTCGGCCTTGAGGGTGCGCTCAGCGTTGACCACATTGCCGCCGCCCATGTGGCAGGCAGCGCAGTTGGCGGAGAAGATCTGACCGCCATGGGCGCTGTCGGCGGCGAAGCTCGGAGCGGCTCCGAACACCATGGCCAGGCAGAGAGCGAGGAGGGAAATGAGACGACGCATGGTCGTTGCTGGAATCACGGGCAACAGGCCCAAACTACGGGGCTGGTGCCGTGTGTTGCGACGGCCCGTTGCATTCGCAACATTTAGCCAACAATCCACTGGTTGCAGGGGGTCTGGCGATCGGGCCAGCGCCGCCGCGGCGGCTCGGAGCGGGCGTGGGGTTCGGTTTACCGAACCTCCGGTCACCCGCTGACCGCTCGCCGCTGGAGGCTCCGGTGCAGCGCTCGGCAGGTTCGCTTCGCCTCCTGGCTGCTTCGCTGGAGCGCTCAGCAGGATCGTTTGCAGCCAGGGGATGCGGGCTCAGCGCCCTCCAGGTGCTGGTCCCTGGAGGGTCTGCAGAGGGCTGAGGGATCTGGCTGCGCCTGACTCCCAGGCGCTCCGGCAGCAGCCTGTTGTGTAGCGGCTTCGGCCCCTGCGCCACCCGGTGCGAGCGTGCGATCAGCCCGGCAGCCGGCCGCGGTGGGGCACGCCCGCCGTTTCCAGCACGGCCTCCAGGGTGGGGGCGAAGCTGCTGAGCCCGAAGCGCTCCGGCGGACTCACCGGCTCGTGCACGAAGTGGCGCTGGCGGATCGAGAAGCGGTCCCAGGCATTCACCTCGATGCGCAGCAGCTTGATCAGGCCCTCGATCAGCCAGGGGGTGAGATCCAGGCCCACCGGCGGCAGCCAGCCGCGGCGCCAGCGCACCAGGGTGGCCACGGCGCGGTTGATCGTGATCGGCGCCTGCCCCAGCACCAGCCTTCGCACCACTCCCTGGCCGGGCTCTGGATTGGCCTGCTGGGGCGTGGTGGCCAGATGGGCGCAGACCGTGGCGATGTCGGCGGCGTGGATGAAGTGGAAGCTGGCATCGGTGCGCAGCCACTTGGCCAGCCACAGCCAGGGGAAGGCTTCCTTCACGCCGGCGGTGAGGTAGCTGGTGGGGTGGGGATCGCCAGGCAGCACCCGCCCGCCGAACACCAGCGTGGGAAACACCGCCACGATCTTCTCCGCCAGCGGATGGCTCTC
>Ga0194130_10009122_pt1 | contig 10322 bp, 9 predicted proteins | sample TA2KigsurfametaG_FD_160084 | JGI IMG/M metagenome (GOLD analysis project Ga0194130, IMG submission 160084) | Freshwater microbial communities from Lake Tanganyika, Tanzania - TA2015050 Kigoma 12 surface | ecosystem: Environmental > Aquatic > Freshwater > Lake | place: Tanzania: Lake Tanganyika... | reverse complement strand
CTGGATCCGCGAGCACAACCACTTCGGCCCCAGCACGCCCTATGCCGTGAGCCGGGCCGCCTGCGATCTGCATCTGCACAGCTTCCACAAGGCCTATGGCTTTCCGGTGGTATTCACCCGGGCGGCCAATGTCTATGGGCCCGGCCAGCAGCTCTACCGGATCATTCCCCGGGCCATGCTCAGCGCCCGCACCGGCAAGCCGATGCAGCTCCACGGCGGCGGGTATTCGGAGCGCTGCTTCATCCATATCCGCGATGCCATGCAGGCCACCCTGCGGCTAGCGCTGGAGGCCGATCCCGGCTCCACCTGGCATCTCTCCACCCGCGAGCCGATCAGCATCCGCGCCCTGGTGGAGCGGATCTGCGACCGCTGTGGGGTGCCATTCACCTCGGTGGTGGAGGAGAGTGGTGAGCGGTTGGGCAAAGACCAGAGCTACCTGCTCGACAGCACCTTCATCCGTGAGGTCTTCGGTTGGAGTGATCACGTGACCCTCGAAGAGGGCCTAAGCGACACCCTGGTCTGGGTGGATGATCACCTCGAGCAGCTCATGGCCCTTCCCTGGACCTATCAACACAAGGCATGAAACTTCTGGTCACCGGTGGCTGCGGCTACAAAGGTTCGGTATTGGTTCCGCTGCTGCTGGCCGATGGCTATCAGGTGGTGAGTGTCGACTCCCAGTGGTTCGGCAACCACCTGCCTCAGCACCCCAATCTCACCAACCTCCAGCTCGACATCCGCGACACCGACGCGATTCCCCTGGAGGGCGTGGAGGCGATCATTCACCTGGCCAACATTGCCAACGACCCGGCGGTGGAGCTCAACCCCACACTCAGCTGGGAGGTGAACGTGCTGGCCGGCCAGCAGCTGGCCGATCGGGCTGTACGGGCTGGGGTAAAACAGTTTATTTTCGCCAGTTCCGGCAGTGTGTATGGAGTGAAGGACGAGCCGAACGTCACCGAAGACCTCACCCTTGTGCCGATCTCCGTCTACAACAAAACTAAGATGGTCGCCGAGCGGGTGTTCCTCTCCTACCAGGATCAGATGCATGTGCACTGCATCCGCCCGGCCACCGTATGCGGCTTGTCGCCACGCATGCGGCTGGATGTGAGCGTAAACATGCTCAGCCATCAGGCGCTCAAGAATGGCCGCATCACCGTCTTCGGTGGCGATCAGACCCGGCCCAACATCCATATTAAGGATATTGCCAATGTATATCGCCACTTCCTGGCCCATCCGGAGATCCCTAGTGGCTGCTACAACGCCGGTTTTGAAAACATCTCGATTCTCGATATCGCCGAACGAGTCAAGAGCAAGATCGGCGCCGAGATCATGGTGAGCGCCTCCAACGATCCCCGTTCCTATCGGCAGGATTCCAGCAAGCTGCTGGCCACCGGCTTCCAGCCTACGCACAGCGTGGCTGATGCAATCAGCGAGATCGCTGATGCCTTCCAGCAGAACGCCCTGCCCGATGACGAGTCGTGCTACACGGTGAAGTGGATGCAGCGGCTGAAGCTCTGATCCATGGAAATACATCTTGACCCTGAATTAATGATAGCACCGCTGGAACTGCTTCGATCCATGACACGGATCAGGATGGTGGAGGAAGAAATCGCCAAGCGTTATCCCCAGCAGCAAATGCGCTGCCCGGTGCATCTCAGCATCGGCCAGGAAGCGGCAGCCGTGGGCGTGTGCGCTGCCCTTCAACCCTCGGACTGGGCATTTTCCGGCCATCGCAATCATGCCCACTATCTGGCCAAGGGCGGCAATCTCAAGGCCATGCTTGCGGAGATCTACGGCAAGGCCACGGGATGCTGTGGGGGCAAAGGCGGATCGATGCACCTCACCGATCAGGCGGCTGGATTCATTGGTGCCACGCCCATTGTGGGGAGCACGGTGCCGATTGCAGTTGGTGCCGCGCTCACCGCTCAACGCGAGGGCAAAGGGCGGGTTGTGGTTGTGTTTCTCGGCGACGGGGCGATGGAGGCAGGCGTGGTGCATGAAAGCCTGAACTTCGCAGTACTCAAGAAATTGCCAATTCTGTTTGCCTGTGAAAATAATCTCTATTCCGTCTATTCGCCATTAGAAGTCAGGCAACCTCCACAGCGATCTATTTCAGATCTGGCAGCCGGCCATGGGGTGAAGACAGTGCAAGCAGATGGGAATGACGCACAGGAAGTGTATGGCAAGGCTTGTGCTGCAGTGCAGGATTTGCGTCAAGGTGCTGGGCCAGTATTCATGGAGCTTCCCACCTACCGCTGGTTGGAGCATTGCGGCCCTGGTTACGACAATGACATAGGCTACCGAACCGAGGATGAATTTCAGGAGTGGAAGCGGCGTGATCCCCTAGTGATTAGCTCACGGCAATCATCAGCCATGCTGGGGTCAGTTGAGATCGATGCCATCCGGCAGGAAATCGAGGATGCTTTCTCGGCAGCGATCAGTGATCCGTTTCCTGAGCCTTCTTCAGCAGGCTTGCATGTTTATGCACCAGCCAAAACCACACGACAGGAACCAGGGCGAGGAACTCGCGAACTTAGCTATTCAGAAGCCCTGCGTGAGGCGCAGGACATGTGCTTAGAGAAGTATTCAAATAGCTACTTAATGGGGCTTGGGGTCCCTGATCCCAAAGGAATCTTTGGCACAACTTGCGGTCTGCAGAAAAAATATGGTGAAGAGCGTGTCTTTGACATTCCCTTGTCTGAAAATGCCATCACTGGGGTTGCAATCGGCAGTGCTGTTACTGGCATGCGCCCAATCCTTACCCATCAACGCCTTGATTTTGCCCTAGTGTCGATTGATCAGATTGTCAATCAGGCAGCAAAGTGGCATTATATGTTTAATGGAACTATGAGTGTCCCGCTAGTGATTCGCATGATCATTGGCCGCGGTTGGGGTCAGGGTCCACAACACAGTCAAAGCTTACATTCATGGTTTGCTCACATACCGGGCTTGAAGGTTATTATGCCCTCAACACCCTACGATGCCAAGGGCATGCTTATTGCAGCGATAGAGGATGACAATCCAGTACTTTTGCTTGAACACCGCTGGCTATACGGGATCAAAGATTATGTTCCCGAACTTTTTTATACACTACCCATTGATAAAGCAAAGATCCTTAGAAGTGGGAGCGATATTACTCTCGTTTCAATCTCTTACATGTCGCTTGAATGTCTTAACGCAGCAGAAATTCTTAATTCTTACAACGTGAATGTAGAGGTGATAGATTTGGTCAGCATTCGACCCATTGACGTAGACGCCTTAATAGCTTCTGTAGCTAAGACAAAACGCTACCTTGTTGTTGATCACGGGGATCCTGTATGTAGCCTTTCATCCGAAATAATCGCTAATGTATCTGAACATTTATCCAACCAGCTTAAAACTGCACCCGCCAGGCTATCACTTCCAATACATCCTGTTCCAACAAGTCACAACCTTTCAGCCAATTATTATCCTACAGCTTCAGACATTGTAAAATCTGTGCTTAATATCCTACATATTTCAGAAAAGATTTTGACTAGCTCTTCGCATGTAAATCATCCTAAAGATCAACCGGATAAATCCTTTAATGGACCATTCTAAAAAGACTATTATTCTATCCATCTCTAGCGACATAGGAAATGCTATCGCATTACGTAGGTTAAAAGAAAATGCTTACGTAGTTGGTACATTTCGTACAAGCTCAGAGCCCACCGCCAATTTACGAAGTGCTGGTGCGAAGCTAGTATCGCTAGACTTTCTTGATAAGAATAGCGTTGACAAAGCATGTTCTTATATTGGCAAAATCGCAAGTTACTGGGATGAACTAATTGTAGCCCCAGGCACACTTGAACCAATTGGTAATTTTGAAAAACTAGACTTTGATGATTGGAGTAATTCATTCAGTATTAATTTTCTAAATCAACTAAGGGCTGTCAATAAGCTATTAAAAACACGAGGGAAAAGCCCTACTATTTTGTTTTTTGCAGGTAGTGGTACAAATGGATCAGCTGATAAATTCTCTGCTTATACGGCAAGCAAGATTGCGCTGATAAAAATGACAGAGTTACTGGATTCGGAAATCAAGGATGCAAAGTTTGTCATTGTTGGTCCTGGATGGATAAACACAAAAATCCATCAACAGACTATCAAAGCAAAAGAAAAGGCTAGTATTGCATATGATTCAACAATGAAGAGGATAATTGACTCAGACTTTGGCTCTATGGGGGATCTTCTTGATTGTATTGATTGGATTTGTCATCAACCCAAGTATGTTGTGGGTGGACGAAATATAAGTTCTCAGCACGATAATTGGCGGTCTGATCTAGCTCAAATTTTTATCTCGGAGCCTTCTGCTGGAAAACTACGAAGGCATGCTAACAGTAGGCTATCTTCAATTTAGTTACATTTAATTATGGATCCATCAATGACTATCGGCTATCAAGCTCAGCTTGACGATATATTCAATAAAATAACAAAGAACACATGCTGTCATAGCAGCTTATTCCCTGATTATCAGCAGCTTAAGGCTGAGGCTAATACCATACTTGCAGAATTATATGGTGAATTCGGCCCTCAAGCAGCTCATTTTCCATGCATTGGAGATATTCAGTTGCCATTCTTCTCGATGGGAAATGTTACCAGTATCAATTTGTTTGACCTAGATGAATTAATCATCTTTGCATTTTACAATCTAACAAGAGATAGATATAAATCAACGTTGGATATTGGAGCAAACTTAGGTCTGCACTCAATTGTTATGGCAAAACTCGGATTACATGTAACTTCTTTTGAGCCGGATCCAGTTCACTATGAAAAGCTTTTGTTTAATTCACGGCTTAATCACATTTCTTCTGGGATTAATCTAGTTAAAGCAGCTGTTTCAAATTCTTCAGGTAAGGCGGAGTTCACCCGAGTTCTTGGCAACACTACAGGGAGCCATATCAGCACGGCGAAGACCGGTGCATACGGGGTACTCGAGAGATTTGAAGTCGATGTTGTTGACATTAGTGACTATTCATCAAGTGTCGACTTGATTAAATTAGACGCAGAAGGTGAAGAGCTTAAAATCCTTCAGGGTATTGATGTGAATTCGTGGGATCATCTCGATATCATTGCTGAGGTAGGTAGTGAACACAATGGCGAAAGAATACTCGAGCACTTAGAAAGCATTGATGTTCGAGTCTACGCTCAAATACTTGGATGGGAGCGCGTAAATTCGTCAAGTAGGATGCCAACCAGCTACAAGGAAGGAAGCGTTTTTATCAGTAGGAATAATTTGACTCCGTGGAGTGATAAATGAAATTAGCTGAGTATGTAGCCTGTTTTTTTTCAAATCTTGGCATCAAGTACGCGTTTGTTGTTTCAGGAGGAGCATCTCTTCATCTTATCCATGCTGTGGATGCGATTGATGGCATCTCTTATGTCTGCTGTCATCACGAGCAGGCGGCGGCTATGTCTGCTGATGCTTATTTTAGAGTTACGGGTATGCCTGGGCTCGCGATGACGAGTAGTGGGCCTGGCGCTACAAATCTACTGACTGGAATATGTGGCTGTTACTATGACTCAATTCCTTCTTTTTTTGTCACTGGTCAAGTATCAACGTTTAGAATGTCATTAAATGACGATGTAAGGCAGGTCGGTTTTCAAGAAACTCCGATCGTTGATATAGTTCGTCCTGTCACTAAATATGCTGTACAGATTCTTGATCCCAACCAAATCAAATTTGAGCTTGAAAAGGCATACTTCTGCGCCACCTCTGGCCGGCCAGGTCCAGTCTTAATTGATATTCCCGATAACTTACAAAGAACAATATTAGATGTCGATAAACTGCCGAGCTATGTTCCTGTAAACTTTAGCGAGCAAACGGATCTCGCTGCAGCATGCTCACAGATCATTCTTAACCTTGCTAGCAGTACAAGGCCAATTCTAATAGCTGGTTGGGGAATTTATCTTGCAGGATGCAAAAATGAGTTCCTATCTCTAGTCGCCAAATTAGGTATTCCAGTTGCTCTCACATGGGGTGCTTCTGATCTGTTACCAGCTAGTCATCCATTGCGAATAGGAACATTCGGAACTCATGGGACAAGATATGCCAATTTCGCAGTACAAAATGCAGACTTCATCTTATCTATTGGGTCACGGCTAGATACCAAAGCCACTGGCAGCCCGCCATCAACATTTGCTAGGGACGCATGGCGTGCAGTTTGCGACATCAGTTTGGCAGAGTTAAATAAGTTCGCCGACTTCGGCTTGCATATAGATTGTTTAATCCATGCTGATGCTTCTGATCTTGTATCAGCCCTCTCTACAATATCAGATCCAGTTTTCTGCCAACCATGGATAAATCGGATAGATGAATGGAAGCGCAAATTTCCTGTCATTAAAGAAAAGAGAAACGTTGGCTCACTTGTAGATCCATATTTCCTATTTGACATCCTCTCTGATTATGTGCCCAATGCAGTTAACATATTCTCGGACACAGGATCTACCATCGCGTGGCTGATGCAAGCTTTTAGGCCAAAAGCAAATCAACGTGTATGGCATGATTTCAATAATACTGCAATGGGATGGGCCTTGCCCGCTTCAATAGCCGCATGCATAGCCGAGCCGTCAACAAGCACATACTGTATTGTCGGAGACGGCAGTTTTATGATGAATATCCAAGAAATTCAAACCTTGATTACTTATGATCTACCTGTTAAAATAATCTGTTTAAACAATTACGGTTACAGCATGATTCAGCAAACTCAGGATCAGTGGCTAGATGGTAAGTATGTTGCGTCCAGCCTAGATAGTGGTGTAGGCCTTCCGGACTTTTGTAAAATCTGTACGGCTTTTGGGATTCAAGCCGAAAGAGCTTCTGTAAATAGTGAGTTACCTGACAAGCTTCAATGGCTTTCGTCTGGTGGAACTGCATCATTGCTGCTCATCGATATTGATTCGCGCTGTAGAGTGGCGCCACAGGTGAAGTTTGGCCGGCCAAATGAAGATCCTGAGCCATTGCTCGAACGAAGTATATTCTTTAACGAAATGATTGTTAAGCCACTTGCTTGATTATTTGTCTGTCGTTTTCCTGCTCTGATCTACGACGCCCCCTAACGCCAAGTGCGGTCAGTAGGCTGGTCTCTCCCTACGAGCATAGCCACAAATTCCATTCAGGCTCTAGGCCTGGGAAAACCACTTGATGCATTGCGGGCCAGAGGGTCTGGTCCAACTAAGTGTGATGGCATGACCCTGCGGTGTTCTGCTGATGCGGCTGAGGTCGGCAATCAACGCTATTCCCTCCGACCGATTGCGTAAATGTCGCCAAGATGCCGGTATACCCCTGGGCTCTTGTTGTTGCTCTGGCGCCGACGAGTTACGATACTGGCGAAGCCAGAGAGCGGGGGCTTGTAAGAGCTGCTGAGCACCCTGGAGCTGGAGGGAATGCTGATTCCGGCACATGCGCTGCATGCCTCGCCATCGTTTTTTAGCTCGCCGGCTATTAAAGAAGATCATTTTCAAGCTACGGGGGCATCGGCACTACCTTCAGATTACATAGAATTTGTTGAAATCCTCGACGACCAGATTTACTGCTCTTTCCGTGCCCCTAAATATGTTTTCTCACCAGGTCATTCAGTGACCTGTAGCGGTTGGAGCTGCTGTAAGGGAGTGTGGTCTTCGATGGCCATGTGGCACCTACGGTCGTTATAGATCGATAGATAACGTGTTAGCCACCTCCTGCCCTCCTCTGAGCTGGTGAACGGCATTGCATAGCTCCACTCGGCCTGCAATGTCCTAATAAACCGCTCTGCCTTGCCGTTGGCTTGCGGCCTGTAGGCCCTAGTACGCTTTGCTTACAAGCCCATTGCCCTACAAGCATGCCGCGACTGCTTGAAGCGGTAGGCGCTGCCGATGTCTGACAGCACTCTTTTGCAGGTGATGCCCTGGCTGTTGATCCAGCTCACAGCCCTTACCGGGAAGCCTACCGTCCTGGCCTGCTGCTCATCGGGCAGCACCTGGACGTAGACCAGCCATGTGGCGTCATCCACGGCCACTTGGGCTTTTCGTAGCCAGCACCGGGTGAGCTGCCAAGTCGCCGATCGCTCGTGATGCGGTGGCCCATCCGTTCAAAACGCGCCAGCTGTTTTCGTCGTGGATCATGTTGCCTGGCTGAGCCCACTGATAACGGCGAACAGGTGCCTTGGGTTGCAGGTTCTTGAGCCGTCCCAGACCCATCGATTTGAGCCAGCGTCCTGTGGTGGACAGCGGTGCGGACAGTGCTTTGGCGATGCGCCGCATGGTGCAGCGCTTGTGACGGAGTGCCGTGGTCTGCTGCATTTGCTGTGGATCGAGCTTCCGAGGTGGGTGCGGTGATCACTGCGTCGATCCACCAGTGCCGCTGGACTGCCTGAGCGGAACTGGCGAGCCACTAGTAGGCGGTGCGCAGGCTGATCCCTGCCTGGCAGGCTAGTTCCGCCAGAGGTACGTGCTCGTCAATGTGACGACAAACCAACCGTTCCCTGCCCAGGGCTGTCAACCGGGCATTGGGCTGGGATTAGGGCCACAGAGATGGGATGAGGCGACTTTCAGTCAGCCCTGGCCCTTCGCTCGGTGTTTGCCCAGGAAGACGCCAGCGAGATTGAAAGCCGCTGTGATGACCTGGCCGCCTCGTTGTCTGAGCGTTTTCCCAGGGCTACCGAGCTTATTCTGGATGCCAAGGAGGACGAGCTCCCTTCCCGCTGCCTCCTTCAGCCCCACTGGCGCAAGGTCTGGAGCATGAACCTGCTGGAGCGCCTCAACGAGGAGGTCAAGCGCCGCACCCGAATCCGTCGGCATCTTTCCTAATGATGCAGCCATCACCCGCCTGGTCTGGGCAGTGCTGCTGGTGCAGGACATGCACTGGCAGCTGGAAGGCCGCGCATGTTCTCAGCCGAGAGCGTGGCCGGCATCCCAGCCCTTGATGCACTGCCTGCGCAGGCCTTGCTGCAGGAAGCAGTCTGATCCTCAGGCACAGGCGTCACTAACGGCGTGATCAAGATGACAGCCTTTGAGATAATGACCTGCCAGCCCAGGCGAAAGTCTTGACAAGTCATTCGCTCGGATTCTCTGTGGAAAAGCGAGGCACATTGGCGCCTCCTGACTAACACGTTGTCATCCCACCCTGATCACACTTATATCAGGGCAATCGGGACTCTGACTTTACACCACAAGAAGGGACGTGGCCAAGTTCCGAATCAGCTAACCATTGCCTGATTACCTGCCTCAAATGAATAAACATGCTCTGTTAGCCTATTTTTGGCCTCATCATTACTCAAACCGGTGCTGCCCAGAGATTACCTACTATTAAGGAGATATAAAATTATGATTTGCGTATTTCAATTTAGAAGCCGCTTCCTCTGTAGCTAAAATGGTTGCTAAGATACGGAGCTTGAACTTTATAATATTGCTCGGTAGAAAGCAAAGGTCTTTTTGAAGATGAGTATTCTGCTGCTTTTGTCTGCCAGTCAAGGCTATTATTATCAATATATTGTAATTGATCTGGAAATTTGTCGCTTGTTGAATTCAACCCTTTTTCTGCAAGTGTCAGAATGTAATATATTCCACATGTTGCCTGCGCTGATTTAAAATAGTCAAAGTCTTCGCTTCTCGTGTACTCATGCGAGTAATTAAATATATCTGTGTCGTAGTCAAATCGGTTTCGACCAGGTTTGGTTTGGGCTAGTACATATACCTTGCAGTCTGCAAAGTTATTTGCTGCATAGTATGACATAAACCATTCAGCTGTAAGATATGTAAATGCTCCAAGTAAGCCGGACGCGCACTCAAAGTGCATGACTCTACCGCCTACTTTTAGCATTTTTGAGCTATTTTTAATTAAATCTGCTGGAGAAAAAACATTATCCAGGCAGCCTCCAGTATATATAAAATCATATCGATTTTCAAGAGTGCTGTCCACCGGTTGCAAAAGATCTATAACTATATTGGCGCCTTCATACGAGCTTTTGTCTGCTGTTTGGTATTGAATATCAAAAATTTTTTCAAGAAATGCACTGTCCGATACTCTGCTTCCTTTGCCATGCCTTGTAGAGGAATCAAACGGCAGCCCATTGATGTCTGCATTCCCACAAATATCTATGAGGTCGTGTATGGATATGTTGATAGTCTGCCTCCCAAATGAAAGCCAGTCTCCAGAAATTTTTTTAAAATTATTTTCTGCGAGTAAGGCTTTGACAACTTGTTTTGTAATGCCCATCTTTGGTGCATGCAATCGATCAATTTTCTAGTGTATCATGGGACTAATATGGCCTCTTTATTGAGCTCAAGCCGGGCATCTGTCAATAATAGTCTGCTCACCCCCCCCC
>Ga0194130_10009121_pt1 | contig 10324 bp, 9 predicted proteins | sample TA2KigsurfametaG_FD_160084 | JGI IMG/M metagenome (GOLD analysis project Ga0194130, IMG submission 160084) | Freshwater microbial communities from Lake Tanganyika, Tanzania - TA2015050 Kigoma 12 surface | ecosystem: Environmental > Aquatic > Freshwater > Lake | place: Tanzania: Lake Tanganyika... | reverse complement strand
TGTATGCCTCGGCGAGCGTCGGCAAGCGCTACTTCTTGAGGCGTCGAGACAATGACTACTCCATCTAGAGGAACAGTTTGCATCAAGGACAAATGTATGTCGCTTGTGCCCGGAGGTAAATCAACAAGAAGAAAATCGAGCTCACCCCAATGGGCATCAGTAAACAACTGAGTCAGTGCTTTTGAAGCCATTGGGCCTCGCCAAACTACAGCGTCGTCTTGACTGGTAAAAAATCCGATTGATAATATTTGAATACCATTGGACTCAATTGGAGCAATGAGTGATTGGCCATTTACGTCGGTCATTTTTGGGCGCGCGCCAACGAGGTCAAACATGGTTGGCATAGATGGACCGTGTATGTCGGCATCGACAATACCTACCTTGTATCCTTTTTTAGCCAGACCGCCTGCTAAGTTCGCTGTAATGGTAGACTTACCAACGCCGCCTTTTCCTGAAGCAATTGCAATAATGTGCTTGACGTCAGGTAAAATCTTGCGGCGCGCCGAACGACTTTCTGCATCGAGGCCCTGAATTTGACAGCTAATTTGAAGTTGTTGACCAAAAACACGCCTTAAATTGAATTCGATTGCTTCTTGCATGCGTTTTCTGGCATGTAAGGCAGGATTAGAAATCCGAACGCTTAAGCGAATATGCGCACCGTCGAGCTCGAGCGACTCAATTAAATTTAGACTCACCAAATCATTTTTTAGATCGGGCTCCGTGATTTTTCCTAATACATCTAATATGGCTGCTCTGTCAATTTGCATGCTTTGATTTTAAAGATTGGATCGAATGGTACATGAAATCTATAACCCTTTTAGAGTCACCTTGTTCACGATTCATGATTTCGTAATAGTTTTCACCAATTTTTTTCACGCTGTATATATAAAAGCGCGCATTCTTTGTAGAAACGAATTCACCCTTTACTTTACGTCGAAAGATGAGAACGTCTTTTGTTTGTTTCACGATTTCGATTTCAAAAAACTTATTTGGCTTCAAGAGTTTACGCTTGAATTCCACGAAGCGAAAAGAATAATCCCCGTAATCCTCAATGAGTAAAGTGAAATTTCGACCGATATCAAGTTTCCATTTGAAACCACCAATTTCATAATTCATGCTTGGCTTCAATGATGTGCCAATTCCTGCACTCGCATTGGGCAACATCATTTGCGCATTGATATCATAAGGGCTCAAATCAAAACGGTTGTATTGAACGTAGTCGTAAGCTGTAGACTTTGGCCTTGCACACGCTGCGATCATTCCAACAAAAAGGAAAAAGACAATGCTTTTCATGAGGACAAAGATACGTTTGGTTTGGCTTTTTTTTACAATTTCGCAATATGGAAAAACAAACTGCCTTTTTTGCTGGCCTATTTTTAATGCTGTCAATTGTTTTTGGTGCTTTTGGTGCGCATGCGCTTAAAGTAATTTTACCCACGGAACAATTACAGACTTTCGAGGTGGGCGTTCGCTACCAAGGCTTTTTATCGATGGGCGTCTTGATTCTTGCACTCAATTACAATCGGTTTGGCTTTGATATCAAACGTCTATTATGGGCTATGCTCATCGGCATGTTCCTTTTTTCCTTTTCGATTTACGGATTGGTGCTCGGTCAGTATTATTTAGGCGAACATTCACTTCGATTTTTAGGGCCTATCACACCTCTCGGTGGTTCAATTAGCATCATTTCTTGGTGCGTTTTTCTTTTTCGTCTGTTAAAATACGGACAAGCGTAAAACTTTTTTGCGAGGAAAGTTTTGTTATTGATGAATAGTTTTTACTTTTGATTAGTTTTTCATCGTTTAACCGATTATTTTTTAAACATTATGACTCCTCTAGCCCTCGGAAGCAAGCTTCCATCCTTTATCGGAACTGACCAAAACGGTAATTCAATCGATAGCCAAACGCTACTTGGCAAAAATGTCGTCATTTATTTTTACCCCAAAGACGACACCCCTGGTTGCACTGCTCAGGCCTGTAGTATTCGCGACGGCCAAGAAGCGCTTTTAGCCGCTCAAATCCAAGTTATTGGAATTAGTGCTGACAGCGTAGCCTCACACACTAAATTCGTCAATAAATTCGAATTGAACTTTCCACTCATTTCAGATCCAGAAAAATCAATTATCCAACAATTTGGTGTTTGGGGTCCAAAAAAATTTATGGGCCGTGTTTACGACGGAATCCACCGCATGACTTTCTTATTCGATCAAAGCGGCACACTCATTAAAGTAATTGAAAAACCCAACACCAAAGACCACGCCAACGAAGTTTTGGCTTGTTTTTAACAGAACGTAAATTGTTTACGATCTACTCACTGCAACTTTGTAAAAATTATTCACCGAGCCTCGCTCACAACAACAAACGATATGTCTAAAGAACAAAACCTCGACAAACTTAAAGCGCTCCAGCTGACCATGGAGAAGCTTGACAAAACTTTTGGTAAAGGATCCGTTATGAAACTCGGAGACGCGCCTGTAGAACAAGTAGAAGTGATTCCTACTGGCTCTTTAACCCTTGACCTCGCTCTTGGTATCAATGGCTACCCGAAAGGGCGCGTTGTTGAAATCTACGGTCCAGAATCTTCTGGTAAAACAACCTTAGCCATCCACGCAATTGCAGAAGTGCAAAAACAAGGTGGAATAGCAGCTTTTATAGATGCCGAACACGCCTTCGACCAATTTTACGCTCAAAAATTAGGTGTCGATATCTCTAATTTATTGATATCTCAACCAGACAACGGCGAGCAAGCACTCGAAATTGCCGATAACCTCATTCGCTCTGGCGCAATTGATTTGATCGTTATTGACTCCGTTGCAGCTCTTACACCAAAAGCTGAAATCGAAGGCGAAATGGGTGATTCCCAAATGGGTCTGCAAGCACGCCTCATGTCCAAGGCGCTACGCAAACTTACCGGATCCATTAATAAAGCCGGATGCTGTTGTATTTTCATCAATCAACTCCGCGATAAAATCGGTGTCATGTTTGGCAATCCAGAAACCACTACAGGAGGTAATGCCCTTAAATTCTACTCTTCTATTCGTATCGATATCCGCCGCGCAACGCAACTTAAAGATGGTGAAGACGTCATCGGTAACCGCGTAAAAGTAAAAGTGGTCAAGAATAAAGTTGCCCCGCCTTTTAGAAAAGCAGAATTCGACATTATGTATGGAGAAGGTATTTCTAAAGTAGGTGAAATCATTGACCTCGGAGTAGATCTCAATATTCTCAAAAAAAGTGGTTCTTGGTTTTCGTACGGAGAAACAAAACTCGGACAAGGTAGAGACGCCATTAAAGCACTTATCCTAGACAATCCAGAGCTCATGGAAGAACTCGAAGAAAAAATAAAAAGTGTACTTGTGGCGCCGAATGGTCAAGCTGACGTGCTACAAGACTAGACCTATCGTTTGGTTGGAAAGCGGCGCTCTTCGGAGCGCCGTTTTTTTTAAACAATAAAAATTTTTTCTGTGCGTTTTTGGTCAATGAGCTAAACTTATTTATCTTCGATACACTAAAACCAAAAAATTATGAAAACCTACCTCTCAATTATCGCTGCTTCAGCACTCCTACTTGGTACCAGCACAGGATGTAAGAAAAAAGGCTGTATGGACCAAAATGCCGTCAATTACAATGCCGAAGCCAAAAAAGACGACGGAACTTGTAAATACATACCAACAATTACAGTAAACGGCAACAACCCTGAATTTATAAATGTAGGCGACAACTATACTGACGCTGGTGCCACAGCCACCAATAAAGATGGCAGCACAGTCAATGTTTTGACCAATAGCCAAGTAGATGCCACAACAAAAGGGACATACTTAGTCACCTACACCGCTACAAATGAAAACGGATCAGCCACTGCAACCCGTACAGTAAATGTAAATATCGGCCAAGGCAATTGGTTAGTCACTTGGGCAGTAACCAGCGATTGTGGCAACGCTTTCCCACTCACTACAGACCCAAGCATAACAGCAGGTGCTAGCGCCAACGAATTGGTTATTGATAACATGTTCAATTTAGTAGGTGGTACTGCCAATGCAACCATTAATGGCAATAACATTAACGTGCCAAACCAAATGATTGACGTCACTCTCGGTCAAGTAACCTTCTCCGGCGTGGGCAGCATTAATAACCAAGCTAACCTCATCACCATCAACTATACTTACGACAATACAATCCCACTTATCGGCGGAACAGGATCTTGTGTTGCCACCTATACAAAGCAATAGTTAATTAAATATCACCATAGGAAAGGCCCGAAAATTCGGGCCTTTTTCGTTTTAAAAAAAGGGGGACATTATGTAACCCTTAATTTTTAAATCCGTATTTGCTTTCCTAGACGGAAAACTCTACTTTTGCCCCTAATTTTCAATTTAAAATTAATTTATGAACGCAATTTACATTCCAATTGGATTGTCTCTTATCGGGCTCTTGTTTATGCTCGTTAAAATGGCATGGGTGAAAAAACAACCGGCCGGAGACGAAAAAATGCTAACAATTGCCAAGAGCATAAAAGAAGGTGCAATGGCATTTTTATCAGCTGAGTACCGTTTACTCGCTATTTTCGTTGTGCTAGCATCAATTGCCTTGTTTGGCATATCGACAGTTGTTGATACAACACATTGGCTCATTGTTCCTGCATTTATTGTTGGTGCTATTTTCTCTGCTATCGCTGGGAACATCGGTATGCGCGTTGCAACAGACGCAAACGTACGTACCACTGAAGCTGCTAAAACATCCTTGCCAAATGCGCTCAAAGTTTCTTTTGGTGGTGGAACCGTTATGGGTCTAGGTGTTGCCGGACTAGCTGTACTTGGTTTGTCTTTGTTTTTCATGTTCTTCCTTTCTTACTTTATAAAAGGTGGCCATTGGAACTACGAAAATATGACCATGGTTCTAGAAGCCCTTGCCGGATTCTCTCTTGGTGCTGAATCTATTGCCTTGTTTGCACGTGTTGGTGGTGGTATTTACACTAAAGCTGCTGACGTAGGTGCTGACCTCGTTGGAAAAGTCGAGGCAGGTATTCCAGAAGATGACCCGCGTAACCCTGCAACTATTGCAGATAACGTTGGTGACAACGTTGGTGATGTGGCTGGAATGGGCGCTGACCTTTTTGGTTCTTATGTTGCAACCGTACTTGCCTCAATGGTACTCGGTAATCACATCATCAATTATATGGCTAAAAATGACCAAGAACTTAGTGCTTTTAACGGAATGGGTCCAATCTTACTTCCGATCATGATTGCCGGTGTAGGTATCATTGCCTCGATCATCGGAACATTCCTCGTTCGCATTTCATCAAACGATGCAAAAGAAAACGAAGTTCAAAGAGCATTGAACATTGGTAACATCACCTCGATCATTCTTTCTGCTGTTGCTGGTTGGTTCCTCGTTCAATGGATGCTTCCTGAAACAATCAATATGAAGTTTTTTGGTATTGAAGATGCAGTAGCCATTCCTTCACGTCATGTATTCTACGCAACGCTTGTAGGTCTTTCAGTAGGCTATTTGATTTCTTTCTTTACAGAGTATTATACTGCATTAGGTAAAAAACCAGTATTGGGAATTGTTCAAAATTCATCCACTGGTGCCGCAACCAATATTATCGCAGGTTTGGCAACGGGAATGATCTCTACCTTCTCTTCTGTTATTTTATTTGCAGCAGCTATTTGGGGTTCATACGCATTAGCAGGTTTCTACGGTGTTGCCATTGCTGCATCTGCCATGATGGCAACAACTGCTATGCAATTAGCAATTGACGCTTTCGGACCAATCGCAGATAACGCAGGTGGTGTAGCCGAAATGAGTGAGCTTCCTAAGGAAGTTCGTCAGCGTACTGACGTTCTTGATTCAGTTGGTAATACAACTGCAGCTGTGGGTAAAGGCTTTGCCATTGCCTCTGCTGCACTTACCGCACTTGCTTTATTTGCAGCATATGTGACCTTTACAGATATTGAAGGTATCAACATTTTCAAAGCTCCAGTACTTGCAGCGTTATTTATCGGCGGCATGATTCCAGTTGTTTTCTCGGCGCTTGCCATGAAATCAGTGGGTAGTGCGGCCATGGACATGGTCAACGAAGTGCGCCGTCAGTTCCGCGAAATCCCCGGAATTATGGAAGGTACTGGGCAGCCAGAATACGGCAAATGCGTAGAAATCTCTACCAAAGCAGCGCTTCGTGAAATGATGCTACCAGGAGCGCTCACTATTTTAACTCCAATTGTTATTGGCTTAGGAACTGGTTTTATTTCTGGTAACTGGGAAATGGCTGCCGAAGTACTCGGTGGTTATATGGCTGGTGTTGCCGTATCTGGTGTTCTATGGGCAATCTTCCAAAACAATGCAGGTGGCGCGTGGGACAACGCTAAAAAATCTTTCGAAGCAGGTGTTATCATTAACGGAGAAATGACATACAAAGGTTCTGATGCCCATAAAGCAGCTGTAACTGGAGATACCGTTGGTGACCCATTCAAAGACACTTCTGGTCCATCGATGAACATCTTGATCAAATTAACTTGTTTGGTTGGTTTGGTAATTGCACCTATCATGGGTGAAAAAATCCAAGATGCTAAACCACGTGTGGTTCAAAAATGTGAAACAAGTTGTCAAGATAATTCAGACATGAAATGTGACATGAATGCATGTGCATCAATGACCAAAGATGAATGTGCAAAAATTTGTGACGAAAAAGGATGCTCTGCTGAAGAGAAAGCAATTTGTATGGCACATTACGGTAATGATGGCAAATGGATCGGTGGAGCCGACAAATGCTCAAAAGATAAAAAAGATTGTTGTGACAAATAAACAACAGTTCAGATAAAATACTAAAGCCACCCTAAGCGGTGGCTTTTTTTGTTTCATATCTTTGATTGATGCAGCAAAATTTAAACGCAAAAAATAAAGATTTCTTTGCCGATGTATATGAGGTTGTCAAAATGATTCCTGATGGCAGAGTCACAAGTTATGGTGCTATTGCCAATTATCTTGGTGCCAAGCAAGGTGCTCGAATGGTTGGCTGGGCCATGAATGCAAGCCATAGCATGCCTGATATTCCAGCGCATCGGGTAGTGAACAGAAAGGGGATTTTGACAGGGAAGCACCATTTTGAGGAGCCAAACCAAATGCAAAGGCAACTTGAAAATGAAGGCATCGTGGTCATCGAAAATCAAATTCAAAATTTTGAAAAAGTTTATTGGAATCCTGCAGTTGAATTGGGACTCCCTTAAAGGATTCTATTAATTTTGCCAAAAAAACATCGATCAATGAAATTTGCAACCAAAGCCATTCACGCAGGTGTACATCCAGATGCTTCAACTGGAGCCATCATGACTCCTATTTATCAAACCTCCACTTATGTGCAAGACGGCGTGGGTAATCACAAAGGTTACGAGTACTCACGTACCCTGAACCCCACTAGACATGCACTTGAAAAGAATATTGCAGCTATCGAAAATGGTAAACATGGCGCTTGTTTTGGTTCTGGTTTAGCTGCCATTGATTGTGTCATTAAAATGCTAAATCCTGGAGATGAAATCATTTCAACCAACGACCTCTATGGCGGATCTTACCGTATTTTCAACACCATTTTTGCAAAATATGGCCTGGTTTTTCACTTCGTAGACATGCAAGATCCTGCTGCCGTTGCGGCATTGGTCAATGAAAATACCAAACTCATTTGGGTGGAGACGCCAACAAACCCCATGATGAACATTATCGACATCAAAGCAATGTCCGCAATTGCAAAAAAAGCCGGTGCCATGCTTTGTGTTGACAACACGTTTGCAACTCCTTACCTGCAGAATCCGCTCGATTTAGGTGCAGATATGGTCATGCATTCTGTAACCAAATATTTGGGTGGCCACTCCGATGTAATCATGGGTGCATTGGTTTGCAACAATGACGCACTTGCTGCCGAAATGTACCGCATTCAAAATTCCTCAGGAGCAGTTACAGCTCCTATGGATTCATTTTTAGTGTTGCGCGGCATCAAAACCTTGCATCTGCGCATGCAGCGACATTGTGAAAACGGCGAAAAGATTGCCCATTACCTCACAACTCACCCTGACGTAGACAAAGTATATTGGCCTGGTTTTGAAAACCACCCCAATCATCAGGTGGCCAAAGCACAAATGCGCGGTTTTGGCGGCATGATTTCCTTCACGCTTAAAGGCAATCAACTTCAAGATGCTTTAAATTTGGTCAAAAAGGTCGGAATTTTCGCCCTTGCAGAATCTCTGGGTGGTGTTGAATCATTAATCGGACACCCTGCCACTATGACACATGCATCTATTCCAAAAGAGGTGCGCGAAAAAAGCGGAGTGATTGATTCATTGATCCGATTAAGTGTTGGTATTGAGGATGCCGAAGACCTTATTGCTGACCTCAAACAAGCGCTCGGTTAGAGCAAGTCAAGACTTTTAAAGAACTGGTCTTTTTTTGCTGGCGATAACGGTATAGAGGAGCCGTCTTTTAATATAACCGATCCGCCATCGTGTTTGTCGTAGCGCTCGACATAATTTAAGTTGATCAAATGAGACTGATGCACCCTGAAAAACGAAAAGCCAGCAAGCATGGTGTCGTAGTCTTTTAGGGTTTTAGAAACCAATATTTTTTTACCGTCGTTCAGATAGAAAAAGGTATAGTTTTTATCTGCTTCACAATGCACGATATCGTCGATCTCAATAACAAAAATACTCTCTTGCGTTTTGAGCACTAACTTGCGTTTGTGTTGCGGATGAATGTTGTGTTGTAAAGTAGTAAATTGGGTGTCGTCTTTTTTATGCTCAACGAGCTGAAGCGCATTGGTAATAGCGGTGTGTAGCTCCTCTGCATCGATAGGTTTGAGAATGTAATCAAGGGCTGAAAATTTTATTGCTTGGACAGCAAACTCTTGAAAAGCAGTGATAAAAATGACCTCAAATTGTTTGAATTTCACATTTTTGAGCACGTCAAATCCATTACCATCAGGCATTTGAATATCGAGCAAAACGATATCTGGCTTGATGTCTTCAATGGCTTCAATTCCTGACTCAACATTTTCGCCGTCGGTGTAGACACTCAGATTTAGGTCAAATGACTCTAACATTTTACGGATAAAGGTCCGCGTTGGTTTTTCATCATCAATGATCAGTACTTTTCGACTCATGGCACGTAGTAGTTTATTGTTCGGATTCGTACTTTAAAGGCAAGACCATCGCAACGGATGTCCCTGTTTGTGTTTGGCTATTGAGGTCATCAATGGTCAAACTACCATTAAATTTATACTTTTTATTGAGAATAGCGATGCGTTCACGCGTTATATCAATCGCCATACTTTTGTGAGTTTTCAATTTTTTAGTACGCGCTGATTTTTTTCTGCCCACTCCGTTGTCTTGGATTTCAATGACCAACTGTTTTTCATGGTCATACATATTCACTACTATCTTGCCTCCTTTAACGGTGTGTAATTGTCCGTGTTCAATGGCATTTTCAATGAAAGGTTGGGTAATCATTGGAGACACCATTGCCTTATTGAAAATCAAGTCATCGCTGATATTCAATTCATAATCGAAGCGGTTTTCAAAACGCATTTTTTGAGCGGCAAGATATTTATCCAAGATTTCTCTCTCGAGTTCTATTGCAATGAATTCTTTGGGTGAATTTTCTAGGATAAGACGCATCAGGCGAGAGAAATTGACCAAAAATTGCGATGATTTTTCTGGGTCATTTTCATAAATATAGCTCTGAATTACAGACATGGCATTGAAAACAAAATGCGGATTCATTTGGGTGCGCAACAAGGTCTGAGACAGTTCTGCCTCACGTTGTTCTTGTTTGATTTTAACTTGCTGCATTCGCAAAACAAAAATCACTACACCAAATATGATCGCAACAATAAAAATGATGGATATAAACAATTGGCGGTCTTTTTGCAGCTCTATTATTTCGCGCTCTTTCTGGGCACGCTCTATTGAGGCTTGTTGATTGACAATTAAGCGTTCTCGCTCCTCTCTTAAATTGGCTGCAGCCATTTCTTCTATGCGCGCAGCACTGCGCCAAACCGGACTGTTTTCTAACCAGTTACTGTATTTTTGTTGGTATTGATACGCGGCGGTAAATTGGCCTGTTTTCTGGGCTATATTCGCCAATTCACTGTATGCATTCGCAATTTTAGGACGCACAAGCGCTTCGTTAGGCAAACTGTTCAGGCTAGATTCAAGAGCTGTTTTGGCCAACTTGAATTTTTGTGAGCGCATCAGGTACTGACCATATTCGTAATATAATTCTGCCGCAAAATAAGGATCTGTTTTTTTATTTAAATCAGCAAAAAGTGAGGCGTAAGCCA
>Ga0194130_10009118_pt1 | contig 10327 bp, 6 predicted proteins | sample TA2KigsurfametaG_FD_160084 | JGI IMG/M metagenome (GOLD analysis project Ga0194130, IMG submission 160084) | Freshwater microbial communities from Lake Tanganyika, Tanzania - TA2015050 Kigoma 12 surface | ecosystem: Environmental > Aquatic > Freshwater > Lake | place: Tanzania: Lake Tanganyika... | reverse complement strand
CGACTTTACTACTGCGGGCGGGTCGGCAAGAGCCTATATTGCAAGATGGGATGGAACAAGTTGGAACGCAATGGGGACTGGAACCAATAGCATAGTGCGCTCAATATCTGCAGTAGACTCATCAAATGTGTATGTAGGCGGTCAATTCACGTTAGCGGGTGGGGTAGCAAACACCACGTGTATTGCAAGATGGAACGGAACCGCATGGATTGCAATGGGAACGGGCACAAACTACTGGGTGTGGGCAGTATCCGCGCCTGATAGGAATAATATATTTATAGCTGGGTTGTTTACCGCGGTATCGGGTATCACTGGAATAAACAGAGTTGCAAGATGGGATGCAACCAATTTTACATGGAATGCACTTGGCACAGGGATGAACAGTGAGACTTACGAAATTGATGCGTTCAATGCCAATAATGTCTATGTAGGAGGTGCCTTTACCACGGCAAACAGTGTCTCTTCACCCTATATAGCAAAATGGGAAGGGGATTTAACCATCCCAACGCCGCGTCCTGCGACATTGTATTCCCCTCCTGCAAGTTGGAGGAGGTTGAATTATGGGAACCAGAGCGGCCCGGGTGTGCAAACTCTATCTATTTATAGAGTGGACGATTTTAATGTATATGTTGCCTCTGGCCATAATATATGGAGATATAATGGGTATACATGGACACAAATTGGGACAGGTAATAGCACTGTATGGTCTATTCACTCCTTTAATGATGGTCAAACGCTCTATGCAATAGGTTTATTTACAACTATGAGCGGGGTGACTTGCAACTATGTCGCCAGGTACAATGGCAGCTCTTGGTCCGCCTTCGGCTCTGGATTGTCTAACACTGGACGTTCCGTTATATATGCGGTGGATTCTTCGAATATATTTATTGGTGGTCAAGTATTTGGAAATAGTCAAAATATACGAAAATATAACAGCGCAACGAACACATGGACTGCATTAAACACAATTGGAGAAGTGTATACACTAGGTTATTTTAACTCTCTCTTATACGTAGCAGGAAGTGATGGCCAAGTGCGCACATACAATATAAGCTCTGGAACTTGGGGAACTGTGGGGTCAAATCGTGGGAATCGTGTTTATGGAATGTATGTGCTGAATGCAAGCGCCATATATATAACAGGTTATGTGAATCCTCAGCGGTGGAATGGCTCATCGTGGATACAAATGTCAACCGGCGGCGGAGAGGGGATTGCTGCATTTGATGCGAACAATGTGTTCCGTGGAACGAGTGGCGCGGCAGGCGGGATTTTAAAATGGAACGGGACCTCGTGGGCAACATTTGCGGGTGGCGCAGGAGCACTGGTGTATGCGATTGTCCCTACGGGAGCAGACTCGGTCTATATAGGAGGGGACTTTGGCACGAGTGGTGGGGTAGGAGGTTCCGCCTCATTTGGGGTTGCCTATTATACATAAACCCTCATCATTCAACATCACGCCATATCAACATATTATCATATTATCACGTGATAACCTATTTATGCACATCCGTTTGTATATTATAATAATTATATACAAACACTCTATTCCTTACACCCCGAATCCAACATATACTACGCAACGCTCGTGTTTAGCTTGGAAAAGACCGTCTTCCCATTTTTGTTCACTAAGTGCCCAACTAATACTGGGATAACCCCCGCGACAGGAACTTCTTTTTGTTGATTTTCTTTGCTTTGGATAAAGCTATCATAATCATATATTTCATTTGTGCCCAGTCGTTCCACATATTTTGTCCCGTTAATGATAATATCTCGCGACATCCACTGCACCTCCTTTTGTGTAAGCATTTGTTTTGCCGCCACGTTGGTCTGTTCGCTTTGTCCGATATCCTCGTCATTTGAAATATTTGGGTAATAGGAGATTTCATCGGGGTTCGGGTTCCCAAACGAGATGCAAGTGAGTCCCTCCTTTGCGTTTCCCTTGATATGGGTGGCGCAATCAATTGACGCTTCCTTGATGGCCGTTGTGATTTGGTCTGTGATGCGCTTTTTAATCGCGCTAATCTCATACAGCATCTGGTCTGTGGTGAACACAATGCGCGCGTCCGCTTTGCTAACATCGTTCAGCTTTAGAGAACGGGAGGCGCGCGCAAGCTGGGCTTCTGAAAACGTCATTAAATATACAAATACTTCCACGGATTGGTGCTCCACTGGTAGCGAATTATGACTGCAAATGCGTCTCGCGCGACCGATTACCTGTTCTGTGCGCACAGGGTTCCAGTATGGCTCCATAATATGGACATAACGGGTGTTGCGCAAGTTGATGCCTTCGGACCCAGAAGCCGTAATCATAAAGACCTTGATGATTTCCCCGTAGTTGTTGTTGCGCGCCTTTTCGCGCAGCACGTTCGCAATGGTGTCGGGGATGCGTTCCCAATCGCCGTTATAGATGTTGCGGATGATTTCCTTTTCTTCGGTATCTTCCGTTCCGGTATACAGCGCATAATGAGGTTTCATCCAGTCTTCTTCGCTCATATCCAGCTCCCAAGAAAAGGCGGTGCGTTTGAGTTTGAGCTGGGCAAACCCGTTCGCTTCTAGCGCGATAGAAAAGATACCGATACCCTCTAAGGTGCGGAACTGACTGTATACGAGGTGGTTGCCAATGTGTTCTTGCGAATTAATGTTTTCAATCATCCGTAGAAACTTGGGACTGTATACGCTTAGGCCTTCTAACGACAAGAGCTCATACTTATTGTCCTTCAAATATTGAATCATCTTGTCAACCTCCTGCTTGTATGCGGCGCTCACAACGTGTTCCATTAGCTCGTCGGTCTCCTCGTCCACTTCTTCCTCCATATCGTATTGGTCTTTTGTTTTCTCCAACTGTTGAATAAACGCATCCAGAGGGTTGACTGGTTCTGAATCCGCCCCACCCGATTGAAGTTCCTCGTCGGGGAGCTGCTCAATAATTTTGAACTTGACGGGTAGCTTCTTTTTGGTCTTGTTATTGGTGGTCTTTTTCGTCTCGGAATTTGGGGATAAAGGGCTGCGGACTTTTTTGGTTTTGCGCGCCTTTTCTCGTTCCTTTTCGCGCTCTTTGGCTAATTTCGCTTCCTCCTTTTCTCTTTCCTTTTCTCGTTCCTTTAATATCTTGGCCTCTTCCTTTTCTCGCTCTTTAGCCATCTTGGCTTCTTCCTTTTCTCGCTCCTTGGCTAGTTTAGCCTCTTCCTTTTCTCGCTCCTTTAATATCTTGGCTTCTTCCTTTTCTCGCTCCTTGGCTAGTTTAGCCTCTTCCTTTTCTCGCTCCTTGGCTAATTTAGCCTCTTCCTTTTCGCGCTCTTTTTGTGCCTTTTCTCTTTCTTTGGCTTCCTTTTCGCGCTCTTTTTGCGCCTTTTCTTGCGCCTTGGCATTCTTCTCTTGTTCTTTGGTTTGTTTCTCTGTGCGCACAGCAATCAACTGTTCCTCCACCCCACTCTGTTCTTTGGATACAGCACTGAACTGGTTTTTGATTTGTTTGGGCATGGGCCTACCCGGTGGAGGCATTGCAAAATTGCAACACATACGAGAGAATATTTTAAACGTGCTGGTAGGGCTAACAAACACCTCGCTCACATTGGTCCGCGACTTGGCCATTTTTTTCACCGAGTTCTTTTCTTGTTCGCGTTCATCGTCACGGATGGTTTCATACATTCCGAATTGGTAATCGCTCATTTCAACAAGTATGGGCGAATAATCCGCATTGTATCTTGGCATTAGCTCCTCTTGCGCGCTACGAAAGTAGGAGGTCAAACCCAAAATACGGCGCTTAAACTTATCCATATTTTTCACCTCGGCGCTGGACTCCATAAACATTTCCGAAAACTCATACAGCTTGTCTGGCACGGCCTTGTGATAGGTTACGCGCACATCATTCAAATGAAACGATACGTCGTGCGACTGTAAGACGCGTTGAATGTGCTTCATAAACTCCTCATCCGTTTCCTGACCGGGGACAACAACGCCGCGCAAAATATCCGTAGACACGCCATTGTATACCCCCGTAGACCGAGGCACATTCGTGAATCCAAACGGGTTGCGCGTGATGACGAGCTGTTTTTCTTTAGCATTCTTGCGCGTGGTATAATCCACGGTATCAAGGAGGCGCTCATTGGCAAAGATTTGCTGGAGAGTGTCTTGATTAATCGCGCGCGACGTTTTTACATCAAGAGAGACGGAGAATGTTTTAATGTATCCGCGCAAAATGTTGAATAAAATGGCAATTTCATTTGGATAGTTGATAATGGGCGTGCCCGTGAGTAGAACAATTTTTACATTCTTTGCGCTCAGCAAGTAATCATACAAGGCGACCGACACATATTTGAACCTCGGTTTCGGCTCATTCTCGTCTGCGCCTCGCTTCTTTTTGCTTCCTTCCTTCTCGGAACCCTGTGGGAACAGGTAATGCTGGGGGATAGGCTCACTAATATCGGCCCCGCGTTTGTTTTCTTTGCTAACATACATTTGGTTGATTTTGTTGACGATTCGGCTGATGAAATTGTGCGCTTCATCAATGACCACCACTTTGTCATCAAAAATGTTTTTCGTGAAATTGTTCGTCAACGCTTCGGCAATGTTTCTGGTCAAGCCGTTATAGTTAATAAACTGATACTTGCGCTCAATCATCGTTTCAATTTGTTCATTCAGCGATTTCTTCTGGTTGTTGCTGAGCGTTTCAAAATTGCTCGGTTTGGACGCATTGACAAGCCACGCGCCATTGTTTTTTCGGATGTATTCTAGTGGCAATGAGAGAATCTGGGCAAGCGAGTTCTCCGTATCCGACCCACCATTGGTGCTAATCCATTCCCAAAACTGGTTACGGCGATACAGGTAGTCCCCGCACTGTTTCAGCTGTTCGATATAGTTGGTTCGGAGGGAAGCGGGGGTCATAATGATAATATTGCGCATCGTTTTCATACCCTCGGCAATCCCGATAGAGGTGCACGTTTTCCCCGAGCCGAGACCGTGATATAGCAAGAGTCCGCGATAAGGGGTGTATAGGTTGAGATAGTCGCGAACAATCTTTTGGTGGGTAAGAAGGCTAAACACTCCCGACCCTTTGCCGATAGTTTCGCACGTAATATCGCTTGCATCATTGGATAGCTCCTGCTTATAAGGCGCAAACAAGCGGTTCACAAAATTGACGAATATTTCACGGTTATTCAAGTAGTAGTTGGAGGATTTGATGTTGATGGGAGGCTCGCGTGCAATCAATCGCTGCTTTAATGTAGCGTCCCCGATTTTGGTAGAATGGGGCAGCTCGTATTGCTGACCGACATAGGTTTTCTTGGGCACGCGTTTTTTGACAACCATTCGTTCTTTTTCAGCTACAGGAGGAGGGGTGAAGATAGGTTCGTCCTGCTGGGTTCGGATTTGCGCGTCCTTATCAATAAATGGTTCGGTCTCCTTTTCTTCTTCGGGAATGATAGAGAGCTTGGTCGGGAGTTTGACCGCCTTGGCTGGCAGGGTTTCTTTGAAGGGGGGCTCTTGAATAATAGGCTCCTCGGCTTGCACTTCGGTGGTTTTGGAGATGCGCTGACGTTGAAAGATGCTTTTGAGCTGGTCGCGGTCAATGGTGCCTTCCTTTTCGGCGCGGGCATCCACCATTTTCACGGAAAGCGTTTTATTCAACCCTTTAGAACCAGGCGACTGCAATTGAATATTAATTGTTTTTTTTGGCAATGCGACAGGTTTGCTATCTAATAAATCTAAATAATTCATTGCTCTATATATTTTCAATATATAAAACTAAAAAAATAAACACTGGGAACAAACTTACAAATGAATAATATGTGGTTTAAAGTAAAGTAAAAAGCATTTGAAATATGCATTCCATAAAAATAAAAAAGATAGATAACTAAGAGAACATGCATGCATTCCATTACATTATAACCCTGGTGCGATTGGGATGCTTACTGGAGGGGCGATTCGTTTGAGTGTGTGCAACGACTCTTCGCACGCGATTTGTTCCGCCTTCTTTTTGATTTTATGTTTTCCCTCTCCTAAACAGAGCAGGATTTTTCCTTTTTGTTGTATATATTCTTTTACTGCTAAAAACGTGTCCATTTGCGGGTCTGATGTGTTCATTTTTAATTGCGCAATGGAAAGCGAATCGGCGTGGCTGACGGTGTGTATAGACTGACCTAAGCACAAGTATACGCCCATATGGTATCCGTCTTCAATGTCGTGGGGTATTTCTAAATAGTCGGGAGTAACTTTGAACTCCTTTTGTATGGTTACTTGCAGCTGATTTTTGTAGTTGTCGTTGTTCATAATGAGAGCAATACGGTCTACGTGTTTTTCAAATACACTTTCTAAAAACTTTTGCGCAAACTGCCACCCAGGACCCGTGATAAACACATCTTTAAACCAGTTCTCTTCATCGCGCACGTCAATCTTATTGTAGTCTAAAAAGATGGCACCGACAAAGGCTTCAAACAGGCATCCTAATTTTTTGATATTATTGCGCATTCCTTTTTCCTCTGCATTACGAGATAGGATAATCCATTTGTTTAGCCCCATTTCCATAACGATTTTCCCGATGGCTTCGTTTTTTACCATTGCAATCTTTTTATCGGTCATGAACCCTTCATCTTCTTTAGGGAAATTGCGATATAAAAAATATTTTGCGCCCAGTTCTAGCACACCGTCGCCTAAGAACTCAAGGCGTTCGTTTGATTTTGTGCTGAGAGGCAAGCACCCGTCTGGTTTGTCAACAATCCGAATATTCTGCGCGGCATTTTCATATTGAGGGCGTTTTGTATACGACCTGTGGACAAATGCGCGCCGATATAGCTCAAAATTAGTGACAACTGGAGGTAACCCATATTTAGTAAGAATGCATTGAACGTCATTCAATGAAATCTGCACATTAAGAGGGTTGTACGGGTTCCAGAGCAATCCGTCCTCACATTTAATAATGTCGTCGTCGTGCATCAATTTGTATTCGCTCATTGTTGTATGTTGTATGTTGTGTGTATAAACTTTAGTTATATATATTTATAGTAGCAATCTTTTAAGCCCCTTTGAAAATATCAATTTGGATGAAATAATTTGGAAACCCGCTTACACCATAGTGAACCACTCTGCAAAAACAATTTTGCGCATATTCCAAATATTTTAATATTTTGAAAGTATATAGTATGGTATACATGTCAGGTAGCAAAACCGCGCGTCACCAATCCTCTTTGGTTGCAAGAACAAATGTATGTGGTGGAATTAAGAAAGCAGGCACAGGTTACACTGTCGGACTTGCACGAACAACCCAAAAGCATATTTTAGCGAGAACGGCTCGTTCTGTCCCCAGGGTGTGCACCATTTCTAACGTTATCCAAACCCAACGTTATGGATACCACGCCACACTTTAAGCGTGTCTTTCCAAAACAAATATAGACTCAAATAAACCCAAACCCACTTTATACATTGCAATGCATCTTTATGCATTCCTATGTTGTAAACAGATTCCGTGGGGCGAGACTTATTCAATTATGCGAATATTTAGGAAATAATGTATTAAATACAGTTAATCATAACATACATATAACGTATTCGGATGATAATTCAGATTGATGTGAGAGAGACCGAATTAATTAAATCATGCACATTCTTAATCAGCTCCATGCCGTGTTTCAAAGATTTGCAGCTGGAAATCACGACTCTTCCTATTGGGGATATTATCATTTGTGACGATATTTCGTGTGAAAACAGTAACGAGAAGACGCACACCGAGTATGTGATTATAGAAAGAAAATCGTTAAAAGACCTGTGCGCAAGCATTAAAGACGGAAGATACGAGGAGCAGTCCTACAGGTTAAACGGGTTGCCACACCATAACCACAACATAGTGTATTTAATTGAGGGGTCAATGGATAAAATCAATATGTTTAAGGGGATACAAGAAAAAATCATACTATACTCGGCGATGGTGTCTATTAATTACTTTAAGGGGTTTTCTTTGTGGAGGAGCCAGCATATTGAGGAGAGTGCGCTCATCGTGTGTAATGCGGCCTATAAAATCGCGAAAGGGCTCCGAGAGCAAAAGTGCGCGCACTACAAGTATGTCTCGCCAAAACCTGCTCCAGTCGTTGTGGTAGAGGAGCCAGCAATTCCAACAATCGCGACTTCAGAAACGCCCCCAGATACCCCGTCGCCTACCATTCCTGCGCCCAACAATGAAGAGCTATTAGAGACCGCTGCAAACGAAAAGCAGTATTGTTCTGTGGTGAAAAAGGTGAAAAAGGAGAACATAACGGTGAACAACATTGGAGAAATTATATTGTGCCAAATCCCAGGGGTAAGCACAGTGACTGCATTAGCCGTATTGTCGGCATTCAAAACGTTGCCGATGCTAATTGCAAGCATACAAAAAGACAAAACGTGCTTACACAATGTAACGTATGTGACGACGACAGGCCAAACACGTAAAATTAGCAAAGCGTGCATTGAGAACATTATCAAATATTTAGGTCAATAAACACGAAACCCCCAAAAAATAAAATAGGTAAAATATAATGGAACAGCTTATTGTTATTCTTGCAATTGTGGCATTTATTGTTTTAGCTCATTTTACGATTAAATACTTAAATATGGCAACCGATACGATAGAGGGGTTAGAGAATCGCGAGGAGAACACTGGTATGGGTATTGGGGCAAAGGATACCGCAAGCAAAATCAAATCATTAAGCGTTGGACTAACAGACAAGCTATTGGTGCCCAAATATAAAAAAGATTACGAAACGCTAATCATTAATGCCGAGGAATATATCAATGCACTTATGCTGTCCAAAGTGTTGGCGGCAGGGAACGAGGACGTGTATGCGCTATTAGTGTTGGGGCAATTAAAGCAAGCAAAGGACGCACTCAATGATGTAATGAAATATGTAGACACATACAGCTCTATTACTGGGTTATAAATCACGTGGATTGGGGTTCTTATTCATATTCACATATAATATAAAATATAATATATGTCAACATCACTTCATCATCGCTCCCGAACATCACTTCATCATCGCTCCCGAACATCACTTCATCATCGCTCCCGAACATCACTTCATCATCGCTCAAAATATTTATACCAATTTTGTGACTTCATTGTCCTTGTAGTAACCTGCTTGGACGAGCTTTTCGGTGAACTCGGCGCCACCCCAGTGAGTATCCATTGGGTTATCACTGATATCGTTCTCCTCGTGTAACATATTTTCGTGCATATTAATATCTGCACTAGAATATTCGCTGTTGTATGGCGGGGAGTGCGTAATCATAGAGGCCGTCGCTTGCGCTTGGGATTGGGGAATCATAGGGCTAAGACCGCCTTGGGGTTCGGATACACTGGGGCGTATTTTATAAACGCGCTCCCCTTGCGCGTCATAGGTGTTTTGAAGATACAACACGGGGCATCGGATTCCTGCACCACGTTGCCATTCTAAAAACTCAGTATATTCTTCTAAATTATTGAATGCAATCGGGTTTACGCCAGGGACCTGCGCCACATTTGAGTTATACAAATAATACTTGGCACCCTTTTGTATTAGCACATTAGGGCAACGGGGGCTGCCGCCTTTTGTTTGAAACCCCTCTGTAGGGTTACTATATAAGCGGTCACTGTTTGTATAAAAATACAAGCCTGCTAAAAAAATAAACATATACAAGCTCCATCTGATGATTGATATAGTGTCCATATAATAATAAGTATAAAATAAAACAATACGTTTGATTATTACAAAGAGGGCGATTGTAATTGATGCGTTACAACAGGCCTTACGACAGGTCTTAAGGCAGGTGTTACGACAGAAGGTTTGTTTGGCGTATTCTTCCGTCCACGATGCGACCCATGTATATGATAGAATCGGTCATAAAACGTGAACGGTTTCTCCTTTATCGTTTCATACAGTGCGTTCATCCGTTTAATACGATTTATACCTGATTCCACATCCAGTTCAATGTTTAGTAAATCGCGAATCTTGTTTGCAATATTGGTTATAATATTCGGTAGCGGGTTACTATCCGTCTCGTTTAGCTCACTAAATGGAAACACAATCACGTTCTCATAGGTTTTGTATTTACTATTTATGTGCAGATTTAGTTCTTCCCTTTCAGAACAAATAAAAAATAGCCTGTATAACGTCTTGTATCGTGTTATGAATGCGTCTAAATTGCTATTATGTGTTTTAATGACTTGAAACTCAGCAATTGCGTTTAGTCTAAAATCATTGTATACAATCGGTTTGCCTTGTAGCGAGGGTATCAAACCGTATAATGCGTTTACTAGCAATGTGCTGGCAGTGTGTTCTGGTGAGTATTGTATGATGAGTGTCTTCATATCATATGTATA
>Ga0194130_10009117_pt1 | contig 10329 bp, 8 predicted proteins | sample TA2KigsurfametaG_FD_160084 | JGI IMG/M metagenome (GOLD analysis project Ga0194130, IMG submission 160084) | Freshwater microbial communities from Lake Tanganyika, Tanzania - TA2015050 Kigoma 12 surface | ecosystem: Environmental > Aquatic > Freshwater > Lake | place: Tanzania: Lake Tanganyika... | reverse complement strand
CGCCTGAGCCATCGGCTCTGGCGGTGGCGTACGCCACTGCTGCCAAGGCTTCTCAGCCAGTTGGGGAGATGGGTAACGGGCATCGAGATCCATCCAGGGGCACGGATCGGTCGCGGTGTGTTCATCGACCACGGCATGGGCGTGGTGATCGGAGAAACGGCTGTTGTGGGCGATCAATGCCTGCTGTATCAGGGCGTCACCCTGGGGGGCACAGGCAAAGCCCATGGACAGCGCCACCCCATTCTGCAATCAAATGTGGTGGTAGGAGCTGGCGCCAAGGTTCTTGGGGCGATCAAGGTGGGGGCCAACACAAGGATTGGGGCTGGGTCGGTGCTGCTCAGGGATGTGGCCCCGAACAGCACAGTGGTGGGCATCCCCGGCCGGGTGATCCACCAAAGCGGTGTGCGCATCGACCCTCTGGCTCACTCAGCGCTACCCGATGCGGAAGCGCAGGTGATTCGCTCGTTGATGGAGCGACTGGATCACCTGGAAGGCGAATTGGCTCGAACCCAATCGTGCCTGGAATTGTTGGCGTCAGGTCAGCCAATTGAGGAAGCCTGCCGCGGTGAAGCCCAGAACCTCAAAGACCGTGAGATTCTGGCTTTCTTGGGAGATGAAGAAGGCGGAGGAGGATCAGCAGGATGAGGTTGCGCTTCGTTTCAGCGCTAGTGGAGCATCGGGAGCTGTGGTGGCGCCTCACGGAGCGTGCGGTGGCTTGCCGCTACAAGGGATCGGCTCTCGGGTTTGGCTGGAGCCTGCTGCAGCCACTGGTGATGCTGGCTGTGTACACATTTGTATTTTCCACAATTTTCAAAAGCCGCTGGAGCGGCTTAGAAGAGGCTGGATCCCTGGGCTACGCCGTGAACCTTTTTGCAGGGTTGATTGTGTTCAACCTGTTTGCCGATTGCATTGGCGCGTCAGCGGGTCTGGTGGTGGGGAATAAGAACTACGTCACCAAAGTGATCTTCCCGTTGGAGCTGCTGGGGGCCACAACTGTCAGCTCGGCGGCCTTCCAGGCCGTGACGAGCGCAGTGATCCTTATTGCTTTCGAAGTGCTGGCCTTCCACAAAGTTCCATTTACGGTGCTCTGGCTACCGTTGGTATGGCTGCCTCTGCTACTGGGGTGCCTGACCTTGAGCTGGGTGGTTTCAGCCCTGGGCGTGTTTATAAGGGATCTGGAGCAGCTAATGCCGATGCTAGTGAGTGTGATGATGTTTCTGAGCGCCGTCTTTTACCCAGTCAGCTCATTGCCGGCGCACGTGCAACCGCTAATGCAGCTGAATCCGCTAGCCCTGGTGATCGAGCAAACGCGGCGCGTAGCCGTGGAAGGCCTGGCTCCAAGCCTGCGCTACCTGGTGATGGGGGCTGCAATAGGAGCAGTGGGATGCGAGATCGCCTATCGAGGTTTTCAGCGTGCGCGCAGAGGTTTTGCCGATGTTCTATGACAATAACCTCGCTATTGAAGCCACAGGCCTAAGCAAGTGCTATCGGCTGTATGAGAAGCCGAGCGATCGCCTCAAGCAAGTGGTGCCATGGCAAAGAAAACGTTTGTATAAAGAATTTTGGGCTCTGCATAATGTGAGCCTTACACTCCCTCAAGGGCAAACGCTTGGTGTGATCGGACGGAATGGTTCGGGGAAAAGCACCCTCTTGCAACTGATCTGCGGCACGCTCACGCCCACCGAAGGACACGTGGATGTGAATGGACGGATCGGGGCACTGCTGGAGCTGGGTAGCGGCTTTAATCCAGAATTCACCGGGATAGAAAACGTGCGCCTGAATGCAGCGGTATTGGGCCTGAAAGACAAGGAGATCGACGCGAGATTGGACGCTATTCTTGCGTTTGCCGATATAGGAAGCTTTGCAAACCAACCTGTCAAGAACTATTCCAGTGGGATGGTAGTCCGGTTGGCATTTGCGGTTCAGGCAAACATTGAACCTGCAATTCTTGTTGTGGATGAGGCTTTAGCAGTTGGCGATGAACTGTTTCAAAAGAAATGCTTTGCGCGCTTAGAGAGCTTGAAAGAGAGGGGCACATCAATCCTGCTTGTAAGCCATAGTTGTTCGCAAATTAATCAACATTGCGACCAAGTTCTTCTGCTGCACAAGGGAAAGAGACAACTTATGGGGGATTCACACAGAGTTACCACCATATATCAGAGACTCATTGGGGCAACAGACAGTGAGTGGGACCAAGTAATCAATGAAGAAAAAGAAAATCGGCATTACTTAAGCGAAGAAACAGCAGCTAATGACAGTCATGCAAATAACTCAATGAGAACGGGTGGCATATTTACTAAGCAAGATATATACAAGGAGCCACTTTTAGATCCATTTCTAGTATCAAAATCTATGGTAGTTTATCCATGCAATGGGGCAGAAATAGAGTCTATTTCAATATATACTATTGACGGACACAGAATAAACACAATTCAACATGGTATTGGATTCGATATTTTAATCGTCGTGAAAGCTCATAGAAACCTGATAAACTTTAAAGTTGGTTGCTTTATTGCTAATCAAGATGGAACAAGGGTAACAGGACAGACCATACCAAGGCATAGACAGGAAGGTTGCAAAGCGCTGGTAGGTGAAGAATTATCTTTCAGGTTCAAATTTCAGGGTGGACTGTGGCCTGGATACTACTTCATAGGAGCTGGATTGTCTGAAATAGACAGCAGCGAGGGTGACTTCTTGCATAGAATCATTGACAAACTAGTCCTGAAAGTAGTTGACATAGACCAAGTGTATGCTATAGGAAACACAGATCTGACAAGACAGAACTAAAAAGGATAGAAAATAGCTCTACTAAACGAGCATGAAGAAGAAAAGTCCAACAGTAATATCCCCAAGGCCTCAGTAGATGAATAGTAGAATAAGGCTGGACGTAACAAACTGTCTCAGATCTAGCCGATTAAGAAATGGGCAGGATATGACAAATATTGTAGGAGAAAGCAGCAAGAAAATAAGAGAATTAGATGTTTATGCTGATAAAGGAAAGTCTATTTGATGGAACTCATATAATGAAGCGGCTGATGGCGGTGAGATCAGGCAATTGTAGAAATGGCTAGGATAGAAGAGGTGTTAAGTAAATATATCTAAAAGGGAGAGGCTACTAACGCATCTATAGTTACAAATGGATTGTACAGGTAAAAGAAATGGCAAAGGAATAGACTATAAATAGTGAGGCGAGCAGGGCTGAGAGGTGGATCTGAACATGATCACTAATTACAGAGTATATTGACTGATGACAAGCGTATCTCAAAGGGAATCAGAGGACACTTTGATAAAAAGACAAGGCCTAACGTTGTGGGGAACACTATCACGTTAGCGAGTTTACATTGCAAGAATATAAAAGCATAATATGCTATCCTAAGATAAAGACAAGAAGCATAAAGATATTCAGCTAGAGTCAAGAAGGATATATCAGACTCCATAGCTTTGAAAGGGAGAGTGGTGATAGTTGATCGTTGGGAAGAAATTAGATTGGGAAACAAATATGCTAGAAAAATAAAGGACAAGTTCAATGATAGATAATTAATGCAATAGTGATAATTAGTTCCGCAAAATAGGAATTAAGGGAAATGGTAAAGACAATAACAATAGATTATACTAGACTCAACACAGGGATGTTAGTAAGCGACAAGTTAAATACAGAGTTGAGTGAAGAAAGGGGTCGACAGGATAGCTAGGCTTGATATAATATTAAAATAGCAATATATCGTTTAATAAAAAAAGGTATTTGTTCGGTCTTGTTGACAAGATAAAAAATCCAAAAGAAGGATAGAAGGATATAGATCTGAAAAAATCTAAAAGAGAAGATTGGTCTTTACATTCGGGTTACGGCAGATGTATATACTCTAATAAACTGATATTGCAGGAACTAAGAGTGTAGATAAACCAGGGGTTTATAGAAAGGCTATAAAGAATTAAGTATATGACGTGTAGCAAGAACAAGATATACCAGTTATCATATAAATAGTAACTTCATTGTGGTAAAAGAAATTTTTTGCGGTGCAATAAAGTACGGAAATGGAATAGAAGAGCTATTAATGCTCACAGAATACGTTCGCCAAGAGGAACAGAAAAGTATAATGAAAATGCAAGATTAGCAAAGACTCGTAGCAATAAGTATCGAGGAATTGATGAGTTAGCAATAAGTTGTGGATACTTAAAACCAGAGACGCCAGAAGATTACTAAGAAATAGAAAGTATTTGAAGCCATTTTTGGAGGAGATGCTGACGGTCCCAATGCAATGCAACATGGTCCCGCTGGCTCAATCCAAGCTCAATAAGCTGTGGGGTATCAACGCTTATGGCAGCGGATAATCCAGTGAAGATATCCTTGACAGATAGTGATGGGATCCAGAAAGTTGAATTAGGATGCAATAACTCAGAAGTGGGTTCAGTAAAGTTGGACAGAACTGCACAACCGCTAGCCATAGAGTCTAGTATGCTCCAGCTTGGAACGAAGGGTCTTGTTAGGTAAACATGCAAAGAAGAACTTTTAAGAACTCGAGCATATACTGTAAGATCAACAAAGCCTAGGAATGTTACACGTCGTTCTTGAATAAACTGTGCTAGTTCATGTTTGGCCCAGGTTCCCCAGGTATGACCCTTAGGGGGCTTGTCTTTGACGCCGCCATAAGCAATCCGATCCTCGCCAAGAATCACTGCTTCTGCAGTAGGATATAATGGGAGAAAGTTTTTTAAAGCAAGTATAAATTCTGGAAAGCCTCGCAAAGGTTCCATACCACGAGTTGCATAAGTAATTTTGAAAGTATTCTTTGACCTCCAATTGAGATTCGGGCGGAAAAAACTGGTGTCAACACCCTCGTGTATAACTTGGGTTTTAGTGCGAAATATTGAGGGAAGTTGATTTAATTGGTATTGCGTAGGGGAGATAATTCGGTCAGCCTGAGAAAGCTCTAAGGCTGCAGTCGCATTTCTAATATATGTTTTTGGCGAACAATCAAGTCTAGAGCCATCAATGCTTTCAGATGGGTGATCTGCGTGATGAGTAAATGAATTAGACAAGATATCCTGATTAAACCACCACTCAGAATAAGAAATTAGTTTTGAAGAAGGGAATATATACTTGGCGAAAACTCCGCAACCCCAACCAGTATGAGAGACTATATATTGAGGATTAATATTCTGGGCACGTAAGAACTGAAGGCAGTCATAAAAACCGTAAGCTGAATTAATTTGTTGTTCAATACAAGCTGATTTTCGTTGGTGTTTTGCAGACTTGGTGGTCATAACATGAACACGCGATGGTATCGCGCGCGATATGGTATCACAGATAAAATATACCTTGACAGAAGTACAAGTTGCAAGATGAGCTATTAGTGGACCAAATTGAGCCGGAAAGTTATGATGTAGGAAAAGAATATTCAACAGGGCCAGCCCGTGCTAAATTGGTGGAGAATATATAATAGCATAAATGACGCACAAAAGCTCTGAAGATGTGCTAGAAAAGGCAATAAAATGCCACAAGTGCGATGACCTAAATCAGGCGAAAAAGTATTATAGACAAGCAATTAAAGAAGACATCAGAGACCCTAGGTTGTATATGAACGTACTTTCTATTCTGCGTAAAGAGAAAGACTACAACGATGCTTTGATGATTGCAAAAAAAGCTTTAAACATCTTTCCCGATGATGCGGGCCTACTGAATAATATTGGGAATATCTATATGGATATTGGAAAAGATGCACAAGCACTAGACACGATTGGAAATGCACTAAAAGCACGACCAGACTATTTAAATGCGCGATTGACTTATATAGAATTGCTATGGAGAAATGAATGCTATAGCTCGGCTATTACTATGCTAAGAGATGCATTCCAACGGCATAGAGGTATTGAGGAGGTGGGCAAGGTCTTCATATTCGGTTCAGGGTTGATTGGGAGGTATGGGAAAAAGCCATCTTTTGAAGACAAATGGGTTAACATATTTGCAAAAAATGCAGTCAAAATACTAGAGATGTACAGTGGGTCAGAGAAGATTCAGGCTTTAATGTTAATGGCTCATAACCTGTCAGATTCTGGATCGGTAGAGAAGGCTATTGAATACTATAATTTAGCAGAACAGTATATCAGTAAACAACTGACGCTCGTCGCAGGTTCTACAATAAAACCAAAATTCAAAGAGCTATGGTCAGTTTTGTGTTGGAATTTGAGCTTATCACTGATAAAGCGTGGTGAGTTTGAAACTGGCTGGAGATTATATGATCATGGTTTGAGGGTGCCTGCCAAGGGAGCACAAAAGTGGCAAAGGTCACTTAAAAAGCCATTTAGTAACAAATCTATTTCTGCATGGAGAGGAGAAATTTTAAAGGGCAAAAGTATTCTCGTACTTGGTGAACAAGGAATAGGTGATACAATGATGTTTGCAACGCTATTACCAAGCCTCATTAAAGAAGGGGCAAAAATACATTTTCTGCCAGGAGATAGATTGTATAGTATGTACAAGAGATCAATGCCTGAAGTAAACATATTGATGTTGGAGCATGTGCTAAGATTGGATCCTTCAAAAATAGATTTTCAGGTGCCTATTGCAACGATATGCAGGCATAGATTTTCCTCTCTTGATAAGTTTAAGACAATAAAACCGTTTCTAAATGCTGATAATGTACAAACCAAAGAACTTAGGGATAAATATGAAGGTATTAGCGACGGAAAGTTGATCGTCGGAATTAGCTGGCAAGGTGGTGGGAGAAAAGATCGAATTAAGGATAAGTCCATCGATTTTAAACAGCTTGTCCCGGTACTAGATGAGAGTAGATTTACATTTATAAGCCTTCAATATGGTAAGGCCAAGCCATTTGTGGATAAGTATAACGAACTTTTTGGTCTAAATGTAGTCTGTGATGAATCCGTTGATGCAATGACGGACATGGATAGGTGGCTAGCACAATGCGCTGCGGTAGATGCAGTCATATCAATTGCCAATACAACTATTCATGGGGCAGCCGGCCTAAAAAAACCAACATTTTGCTTGCTGTCCCAATACGCTGATTGGAGATGGCTCGAGCCGGAACTAGAAATCGATTCTTATTGGTATGATACAGTGGTGGTAGGCAGACAATCAACTGATGGTTCATGGTCATCCGCATTAAATGCCGCAGATTGTTGGCTGCAAAAAATCAGTAACACTGTTAAATAACCATGAAAATGACAACAAGTAAAATTCAAATACTAGCAGATCTTTTCAAAAAAGGAGAGTTTGATAGAGTAGTTGAAGTATGTCTTCCATTGATGAAAGATGATGTACTTGTGCCTGAGGAGCTAAATATACTTGCTGCTGCATATTACAAGCTTGGGTATTTCGACGATTGCATTAGTGTGTGCGAGAAATTATACCCAATATTAAAGGAAGATTCCGCATTCGTTGGATTGTTTGGTGCCTCTCTTAGAAGATCGTGTCAATTAGCAAGGGCCGAAAGTATATTCAAAGAAAGGTTACTGCAAGATCCAGATAATCCGATATTATCAAATAACTTTGCTAACTTGTTAATAGATCTTGGAAAGATTACAGAATCAATTGAGGTACTTACTAAAGTTATAGATAGTTGTCCAGGATATGTGGATGCGATTAACAATCTTGATAGGGCTCGTCTACTCTCAGTTACATCAGTAGTCAAATCTCTGACAGGGGTAGATGGAGGACATACCGAAGAGCCATGCACTGATCGAGAAACAAGAACAAGTTCTCAGAGACTTGCATCAATAAGCGAAGCTCTTCCGATTATAGATCCATTGCTTGACTGCTTTGATACAAGCGAAATTATCAAAGACGAAGAGAAGAACATTCTTTTATCGGGCAATATAAAGGGTGTTGATAGTGATATAGCTGATTTCATATCAGATCTGACTTCAATAGTTGACACAGATCAGATGTTAGATGATGTGATCCGACAGGTGAGGCTCTTGCTTCAAGCCTCACCGATGAAAGCAATTAGCTTATGTAACTCATTAGTCAAAAAGTATGGGATTTTACCTGCAATTTTTTCCGTAGCGTCAGAAGCATATATTGCTGGTTCAGATTTTATTAAAGCCGAGAATACTGCCCTGTTTGTTCTTGCCCTAGGTTCACAAGATCTCACGTGTATAGTGAATTTGGCAAACTTATCAGCTATGAGAAATGATATGGCAGCGGCAAAACATTGGATTGAACTAGCGAAAAAACTATATCCTGCTAGTCATGTGGTACTCGAGGTAGATCAGAGATTACATAATGGATTTCAGTTAGACAATAGCTCTAGCTTCTCTTCTCCGGGAAGAAACATTACCTACAATGGATTGGTTGAGTTTCATAAATAATGAAGGCTCAAAACGCCATGAAATCCTATGAATTTAATTTAACCAGAGCAGGATATATACTTTCTGGTTGCATGAAAGACCAGAAGGAATTTACTGCGGAATATTCTGATTGGAAAGAATTATATGATACAGCTATAGCAACTCGACAGAATATCCGGGATAAGATAAAGAACTCAGAGCACGTATTATTAATGGGAGCAGGCCAAAGTCTTTGGCGCACACCATTAGATATTTTGCTTGATAAAAAAATATTTAAGGTAGGTGTTAATTGGACACATAGATTTCCCTTAATAACTCCATCTCTCATAATTACTAGTCATACGTATCCAGCACAAGCAGTACGAAGCGCTTCCAATAGCATCATAGTAGCTCATGGATCTTACTCCAAAATCCCTCCCCTGATTAATTCAAGTTTTACATACGGGTGGGCTGATCCAGAATTTGTATTAAAAACAAACCCAACAACCGAACAGATTCGACGCATAATAGAGAAACAGTCACTGGATCCGCCTGATGCAGTTTTCCCAAGAATCTACGCATATAAAAATATATGCATGATAAGCATTAGTTTATTATTATCAATGGGAGCTAAGTCAATTATTCTAAGCGGTTTTGACCCAGTGAAGCCGGACTATTATTTTAGTGGCATTAGCTCAATTGCTCGTGACCTAATTGACGACGTTATAGTCACAGACAATCTTTTGAATGATTGGGACGGAAGGCATGAACGGCTACAAATGGGTAAATATGGTATTGATATGGATTCTCTTGGAAAAACAGTAAGATGTATTAGACATCTATATTATTCTGGACTGGGTAATACAGCTAGTCGGCATTATGTCGAGGGTTTTGAGAAGTCGTTAAAAACTTGGTGTGCAGCTTCCTCACTATGCGGAATCTCCCTATACAGGGCCGATGATTCTGATTTTCTGAAGACAGCGGATTTACCATTGTTTAGATATCGATAGTCGTTGACCTGTCTGAGTATATCTGTATAGGTCTCGATACCATATTAGTGTTGGGTGTATATTGGATGTCGACAAGATTTCATCGCACTTAGGCGTCCATAGTCATTTCGTTTTGTACACTTATAATGTGTTAAGCGCCTTGCTAAGTCCATGCCATTTGCCGATTAAGCTCAAGGAATCAATACCCATGGGAGAGTCGCATCGGGTTTGTTGTAAGTATGGAGGCTATTAATAAGAGCCTCCAAATGGACACTGTGAAGCCAGTCATAGCATGATGTTCGTATTGAATGGTCTACATTGATATCACAGTCTCTAGGAGACTAAAAGAAAGAAAATAGATAGATAGTGTATGCAAGTAAATTCTATTCTCTTCACCGAGCTATTATCGGAGCGCCTGGGTAGGCCAAAGTAACTGCTTTGCATCCTCTCTTTCTACAGAAAAGCCTAAGGAGATGATGTAAAGTTAAGGTTAGAGTCGGAGTGCACATCTCTGAACTTTAGTCACCAGTTTTAGGGAATGAAGGCAGAAATCTGATTCTAAAGTGACGGAAAGCTTCAAGAGACGCACATGGCTGAAGAACAGTACCATAGTGAAAATAAGCTAGGGAATCCATTCTGGAGCTTGATGTAGATTATGTCAGTAGCCAGGATTAGGCTTCCTTTCGTATACTGATTATTTTAACAAGGAAGTAGAATTGTTCTGATGGATCATCCGCCAGTATGGTGCCGGCTACTGGTATTGAACTGGTGAAGCCATACGTAGCATAGAATTTCGCTTCAGATCTGGGCTGCTAAGGATCGCATCTTGGAAATGAGCATCCATGATCTTAGGGTGCCATAAAAGAGACCTTCTAGATAGTGCATATGGATGTTGGTCGTGGTTCTCAACGTCGGTTGAGCTAAACTTTGAGGTGGGTGCCTTTTACTGGACAGTCCTGACCCCTGACATCGTTAACCTCGGGCGGGAGGAACAGGGTTCGGTCTCAGTGTAGACCTCGTGCGGAGTTTTGCCTCCCAGGGAACTATGCGGCCT
>Ga0194130_10009113_pt1 | contig 10332 bp, 8 predicted proteins | sample TA2KigsurfametaG_FD_160084 | JGI IMG/M metagenome (GOLD analysis project Ga0194130, IMG submission 160084) | Freshwater microbial communities from Lake Tanganyika, Tanzania - TA2015050 Kigoma 12 surface | ecosystem: Environmental > Aquatic > Freshwater > Lake | place: Tanzania: Lake Tanganyika... | reverse complement strand
TTCCCTCCGTGGCTGGCGAGCCTCAGACGCACGAGGCCCACGGCCGCAGTTTAGCGCCCTCTCTCCGGCTGTGAAGGCGAGTTTTTCCACGGCCTGCTAACCCGTGGCCTGCTCGTGCACCACACTCCCCGGACCTACGTCCGGTGCTAAAGTGTGATCAGATGTTCGACTAGGCCGCCGGTTTTTCGTATGAACACGACCTCCACGCTCCCTCGCCCTTCCAGCCCCCGCCGCACGATCGTCCTCGCCGACGCCCGTGAGCGGCTTGTCTCGCATCGCATCTACGGCCTCGTGACTTCCGCCGCACGGCTGCGGCGGTTCATGGAGAGCCACGTGTTCGCGGTCTGGGACTTCCAGAGCCTGCTCACGGCGATGCAGCAGCGGCTCACCTGCACGAGCCTACCCTGGCTGCCCTCCGCCGACCCGGAGGCCCGCCGGCTCGTCAACGAGATCGTCCTCGACGAAGAGTCCGACGCGTTGCCGGAGGGAGGGGCGGCGTCGCATTTCGAGCTGTATCTCGACGGGATGCAGGCCGCCGGAGCAGACACCGGCCCCGTCGAGCGGATGCTGCGGATCCTGGGGGAGAGCGAGGAGCCGCAGGTTGGGAAACCCGCGGCTCCTCCGACAGCGGATGGGCGACTTCGGTTAGGGGAGCCTGCGGCGTCGATGGCTGAACGCGTGTCGAGCGCGATGCAGGCCGCGGGGGCTCCCGCAGCGGCGCAGCGGTTCGTCCGCGAGTCTTTCGCCGTCATCGAGGAGAGTTCCACCCATGAACTCGTGTCTGCATTCACCTACGGCCGCGAGGACGTGATCCCCGACATGTTTCGCAGCCTCGTGGGGTCGCTGGCCGCCGGCGATCCCGCCTGGGCCCGCTTTCACTGGTATCTGGAGCGGCACATCGAGGCCGACGACGAGAAGCACGCCCCGATCTGCCGCCGCATCCTCGGCCGGCTCTGTGGGGACGATCCGACGAAGTGGGCGGAGGCTTCGGCCACGGCCCGGCGGTGCCTCGAAGCCCGGATCGCCTTCTGGGACGGGATCGCCGCCGATCTCGAGGCCATGCCGGCCGGCTGACCGCCCGTTGACACGCAGAGTGTATGCCCGTACACTCACCAGGAGTTGCCGCCCAGGAGTGGGGTGGCGATTCTCGATGTGGAGGGCGACGACATGGTGTCTGTTCCCGAAATCCGCAACCGACTGCAGCCCGTGTTCACGGAGCCCCAGGCCGATCTGCTCGCCAACGTGCTGGTGGAAACGCACGCTGAACTCGTGACCCGCGGCGACTTCCACCGCCTCACCTGCACCGTCGAGGAGCTCGCAGAGGCCCAAAAGAGAACCGAGCACCGCGTGGAGCAGCTCGCGGAAACGCAGCTCGAAATGCAGCACGCCATCACCGAGCTCGGCACGCATGTCACGGGGCTCACGCGACAGGTCGGTGATCTCGCCAAGCAGGTGGGCGGGCTCTCCAATGCCGTCGGTGCCAACCTCGAAGACTTCGCCTGCGAACTCGTGCCCGAGCTGCTGGAGAAATACTGGCGGCTCGCCACGACATCGGCCGGCCCCGAAGAGCTCGCGTTGGCGGACGGCACGGTGCGTGAGTTCGACGTCGTGGTCCGTGGCACCATCGACGACCGGCCCGTGGTCGTGGTCTGCGAGACGAAGGCGACCGTGAGCACCACGGAGGTGTCGAAGTTTCTCAGGATCGTGGAGAAAGTCCGCGCCGCGCATCCCGGCGAGGACGTGCGGCCGCTGTTCTTCGGCTACAAGGCCAACGCGGCGGCGCGGGCGCTGATCGTGGAGGCCGGAGCCGCGATGGTGTTTACCCGCGGCGTGATGATCCCCGCGGCGTAAAAGCCGCTCCGGCCGTACGGCTTACGCCGTTGCGCTTTCGGAGAGGCGATTCAGGAAGCCGCAATCGCGTGAGCGATGCGGGCCGCACGCCGCAAGACGCGAGCCGATCGTGGTGCGGCCGTACGGCTTACGCCGTGACGCTTCCTGATGGCGTCAGTCGTCGAACGGCCGGCGGGGCTTGGCCTTCGCCGCCTGATCGTCGCCTGTGGCCTGCGCTTCCGAGACGGCGCGGGGGCCATCCCCGGCCACCTGGTCGCCGGCCGGACCTGGTTGGGCCCGGGCGGGCTCCGCCGGCACGTCGCCGTCGCCCGTTTCCCCCTCGTCCTGCCGCTCCCGCCAGGGCTTGCCCGCCTCGTAGCTGGCCAGCTCGCTCTTGAGCTGCTCCTGGATGCTGCCCCCCTCGCCCGCGTCCACGTCCACCGCCTGCTGGCTGAACTTCCGCGCCGTCTCGAAATCCCCCTGCTCGGCATACCCCGCGGCGAGCGTGCTGATGATGTGGGCCTCCTTCCACTCCGTCTGTTCGCAGGCCCGCTGGGCCAGTTCGATCGCCCGCGGGGCGTCGCGGAGGCCGTCGTCGGGCGACGTGGCCAGGAGCCAGGCGAAGTTGTTGAGGATGCCCGGGTCGTCGGGCTTGAGGGCCAGGGCCTTCTCCAGGTCGACGACCGCGGCGGGGTGGTCGCCGATCGAGATCGCCGCGTCGCTGCGGCCGCGACGGGCCGAGAACTCTTCCGGATCGATCTCGATCGCCTTGGTGAACCGGCGGATCGCCTCCCGGGGCTGCTTGTTGATCAGGTAGAGCATGCCCAACTGGCTCACGATCGCCGCGTTGTCGGGATTCTTCGCCACCAGCTTGCGAAAGTTGCGGATCGCCTCGGGATAGTCCCCCTGCTGCGACGCGATCAGGCCCCGGAGTTCGAGTGCGGCGGGCAGGTCGGGCTCCTGCTCGAGCACCGCCTCCACGTCGGCCACGGCCTCGGCCGACCGCTCCGCCTGCTGGAGGATGGTGGCCCGCAGCAGCCGCGGCCCGAGTTCCCGGGGCACCAACTCGATCACCTCGCCGATGTCGGCGAGCGCCTGGTCGCGGTTGCCCCGGGCAACGTGGGCGCGGGCCCGCTTGAGGATCACGCCCGCCGCCTCCGGCTCGAGTTCGATCGCCTTGTCGAAGGTCGCGATCGCCTCGTCGAGCTTCTCCTCCATCATGTAGGCCAGGCCGAGGGCCTCGAGGGTCGAAATGTCTTCGGGAGTTTCGGCGAGCGCCGCCTGAATGTCTTCGCGGGCCGCGGCATAGTCCTCCCGCAGCAGCCGGTGGAGGCCGCGGGCCTTGCGGACATCGGCATCCCGCGGGGCCAGTTCCACCGCCTGATCGAGCAGTTCACCCCGCTTGTCGGCGTCGTCCTCGACCGATGCCAGCACGAGCGTCGCCTGGGCCCGCTGCAGGGAGTCGTCGCCGAGCCTCTCCAGGGCCCGCCGGGCCGATTCCACGGCCCGCTCGCGGTTGCCTCCGGGGAGGCTTTCGAGCCGGGCGACCAGGAGGTGCGCGGCCCCGATGTCGGCGTCGCGATCAAGCACCTCCTGCAGGTCGCGGAGGGCGAAGGCGCGGATCCGCTTCCACTGCGGGTCGGGATCGTCGGTCTCGAGGATCGCCCCCGAAAACATCGCGGCCCGGTCGAGGAGCGTGCCCGTGTAGAGATCCTCGGCAAACTTCCGCGACGACTCGTCGAGCCCGCGGTCGATCGCCCGCTTGCAGAGGTCGAGCACCCGGGCGAAGTCGTCCATCTCGTTGATCTCGAGCTTGGCGGCGATCGCGTCGTCGAGGAGTTCCTGCCCGGCGGGCGCGTCCGCCACGGGCTCGGGGGGCGCCTCGCCGGCCGCGGGCCCTTCCGCCGGCTGGGCGACGGCCGCTGCCGCGTCGCCGGTGCCGGCGGGGGCGGTCGCTTCCTGGGCGGCGCTCGAGCCCGCTCCCGGCAGGGCGACCCACGCGAATGCGACCGCGACCCCGGCAACGATCCGGCAGACGAGCGACATCGAAGGGCTCCCGGAGAATGCGGTGGGCGCGTGCGGGGCCGACGCGGCCCTCCCGCCAACCGAATAGTATGCGGAAGGACGGTCGGTCGACGCCACCGCGTGGCCTGCGGCCCAGGGCTTCGGCTCGGCGACGGCCCTCGGCCGGGCTACCCGGCCTACAGCGGCGCCGGCAGGTCGCGGCGGCTGAAGATCACCGCCCCCGCGGCATACGCAAGCAGACCGATGCCCAGCAGGATGCCGTCGTAGCGGGCCAGGAGGCTCCAGGCTTCGGGTCCGCCCCCTACGAGCCGCTGCGGCTCGTAGGCGTTGAGCACCGAGAGATACCCGACCCAGCCCAGCGGGCCGCTCAACCGGCCCACGAGTTTGGCGAGAATCGCCGCCACGTAAAACCCGCACATGATCCCGACCGTCCGCCAGCGGTGGCTGTCGGCGGCCGACACGCAGGCCGAGATGCCCGCCATGCAGACCATCAGCCCGAACACGTTGAGCACCGCCGGCACGAATCGCACGGGCTCCACGCGGCCGGCCCACGGGCCCAGCGACACCACGCTCCAGACCGACGCCAACAGCACGCCCACCAGCAGCGCCGCCGCCGCGGTCGTGGCCGCCGCCTGCGTGAGAAACACGGCCGACCGCCGGACGGGCGCCGCCAGGAGCATCTCCAGCGTGCCCCGATCGAGCGGCCCCGAGACCGCGTCGCTGCCCCGCGTGATCCCCCAGACCGTGGCCGCGAGCACCACGACCGGGTCGACGAACGCCAGGGCCACACGGCCCGCATACGTCGCCACCTCCGAGAAGGGCACGCCCGAGAGCTTCTGCCAGTTCTTGGGGATCACCTCCAGGAGCACGTTCTGGAACGCGGGCATCTCGATCTGCGCCGAAAGCCAGATGTAGAGCCACGGAAACGCCCCCCAGAGCGCCGCGAGCGAAAGCAGGAGCACCTTCTGATCGCCCCAGGTCTTCCACCACACGGCGCCGTTCCAGAAGCGTCCCCCCGCGGCACCGGCCTGCCGCCCCCCCGCGTCGACGTCGTGAGGCATGCTCATCGCGGGCTCTCCGGCCTGTGGAAGCGGTCGTAGACGGCCTGCAGCCCCACCGGCTCGACGCGGACTTCGGCGAGCGGCAGCGTCGCCAGCCAGCCGAGCAGGGGCGCGAGCGGCTCGTCCGTCTCGAGCACCACGCCCCGGTCGCCCCGCGGCAGGGCCGCGAGCCGGCCGGTGAACTCGGCGGGCACGCCGGGAAAGGGGGCGCGCAACTCGGCATGGATCCGATGGCCGCGGCGCAGGTCGTCGATCGACTGCTCGTGGGCGATCTTCCCCGCCCGCATGATCGCCACGCGGTCGCAGGTCTCCTCCACCTCGGAGAGCACGTGCGACGAAAACATCACCGTGCGGCCGGCGGCCCGCGCCTCCCGCACGAGATCGAGGACCACGCCGCGGGCCGTGGGATCGAGGTTGGCGGTCGGCTCGTCGAGGATCACCAGCGGCACCTCCGTGGCGAGCACCGCCGCCAGGGCCAGCTTCTGCCGCATGCCCGTGCTCATCCTGCCCACCTGCCTCGAGCAGTCGAGGCCGAGGCGATCCGCCACGCGGGCCGCCGCGTCGCGGCGGCACTCGCGCCGCAGCCGCGCGAAGAAGTCGAGCACGCCATGACCGTTCATCCGGCGGAAGAGCCGGGCCTCGCCGGGCAGGTAGGAGGTGCGGGCCCGGATCTCGAGCGACTCCCGCCGGCAGTCGTAGCCCGCCACCGTGCCCGTGCCCGAGGTGGGCGTGAGGTAGCCGAGGAGGGTTCGCAGCAGCGTGGTCTTGCCGGCGCCGTTGGGCCCGAGGAGCCCGAAGATCTCCCCCGCGGGCACGTCCAGCGAACAGCCGTCGAGGGCGGCGAAGCTGCCGTACCGCTTCGTGAGGGCCGCGGTGCGGACGATCATCGGGGGCTCGGTGGACGGGAGGGCGTCGGGCGGGCGATCGGCGGCCGGCAGCTCACGGCTGCCACTGCCGCCAGAAATAATAGCCGGCCAGCGCGAAGCCGATGATCGCGACCAACTTCCGCAGCGCCGCCGCGGGGAGTTTGCGGGCCAGCCGCGAGGCCGCGAAGCTCCCGGTCATCCCGGCCGCCGCGATCACGGCGACGTGCGGCCAGGAGACGTCGTGCCCGCCCACGAGCGAGCCGCCGGCGAACACCGCCGTGGCGATCCCGTTGACGACGGTGGCCAGCGAGTTCTTCACCGCGTTGAGCCGGTGGATGTCGCCGAGGCCGAGCAGCCCCAGCATGGCGATCATCAGGATGCCGATGCCGGCGCCGAAGTAGCCGCCGTAGACGCCCACGAGGAACTGCAGCAGGCAGGCCGTCGCGATCCGCCCGGGCGAGACCGGCGCGTCGCCGTGGGCCCAGGCCGCCACCTGCGGCTGGACCGCGAACAGCACCGCGGCCAGCAGGATCAGCCACGGCACGAGCCCGTCAAAGAGCGCCGGCGGCAGGCAAAGCACGAGCAGGGTGCCGACCGCGCCCCCCACGAAGCTCGGGATCACGAGCCAGCGGGCCCAGGCAGGCAGCCCGGAGCGGCTCTCCCGCGACACCCAGGCGGCCACCACGCTCGCGGGCCACAGGCCGATCGTGCTCGTCGCGTTGGCCGTGACCATGCGGCCGGGATCGACCGGCAGGATCGCGGAGAGCACCGGGAAGGTGAGGATCGTGCCGCCACCGGCCAGGGCATTGATCGCGCCGGCCAGGAACGCGGCGACCACCAGCGCCGCCCAGCCGGCGAGAGCGGGATCGACCAGGCCGCCGTTCAGGCCGCTCATGGCCCCCCCTGCGCCGCGGCGCCGGGCTCGGCGCGGGGCTCGGCGCGGGGCTCGGCGCGAATCGTGGCGCCGCAGTCGATGAGCAGGTAGCCCGCCCAGAAGATCGGATGCAACGGGGAGCCGAGCGGGGCGGCCGCATCGCGGATCCGCGGTTCGCGAAGCGCGTCGGGAGGCTCGGCGCGGACCACGTCGACCGCCCGCTGCCACGCCACCGCCGCGGGCCGCCCCGCGGCTCCCTGCGTGTCGCGGAGAAACTCCGTCATCAGATCGCTGCAGGCCTTGCCCCCCATGCGCCACCGCGCGAGCAGGGCCGTCTCGGCGCCGGCGGCGACGAGATCGGTCGCAGCCACGAAGATCTCCTCCCCCGGCCGCTGCGGCGGCTTCACCAGGCCGTCGGCCATCGCGGTGGCCATGCCCGGCAGCATCACCACCCGCGGCCGCTTCACGGGAGCCGCCAGCCAGTCGGCAAACGTGGTCGCGGAACCCTTCCCGCCGGCTGCCGGCACAAGCGGCCAGGCGGACACCGGCCCGGTTGCCGGGATCGCGTCGAGCACGAGCAGGGTGTCGCAGGCTGCGGCCGCCAGGGATTCGGGAACCGTCGCCGCCGCCCCGAGCGGCGCCAGCGCAGCCTTGGGCATCGCGGCCCGCAGGCCGGCCACCGTCGCCGCGGCGTCGGGCTTGTCGCCCCGCCACATCCGCCCCGCGTGGACGCCCACGAACCCCGCTCCCCGGTCGTCCCGCTGCACGACGGCGAGGCTGCGGGTGGGCGCGTAGCGGATCCGGCAGCGGTCGCGGAGCCGCGGCGGACCAAGCGCAGGACCGAGCGGATCCTCGGCACCACCGGCCCCCGTGCCGATCGGCAGCATCTCGAAGGGCACATACCACAGCCAGCCGTCGGGCACGATCACGAGTTCGTCGACGCCCTCCGCGAGCGTGACCCTCGAGTTCTCGAAGATCATCCGCTCGATCCGCTCGGCCGACGCCTGCCAGTCGCCTTCGGCCAGCCGCGCGGCGACGACCGGCGCGTCGGCGTCGAACAGGCACAGGCCCTTGGCGAGGGCGACGATCTCCGCCGGCAGTCCGGCCGCCTGCCGCACCTGCCAGGTGGCGAAGCGCTCCCGCGACTCGAGCATGGCCACCAGCCCCGTCGCGTCCCAGCGGAAGGAGAGCATCAGCTGCCGCGGCTCGAGCCGGTCGCGAATGTCGGCCGTCTTCGTGAGCGGTGGAAACGAGAGCGGGATGGCCCTCCGGCCGGCGGCGATGCCCGCCTCCAGCAGGCTCCGCCGGGCGGCGAGGCCCCCCTGGGCGGTGACGTCGACCGCCGGGGGCGGGACGGCGACGACCGCCGCCGCGACCTCGCCGCGGATCCGCGTCATGCCGTCCACGACCTCGGCCAGGTCGGGGTGATCTCCGAGCAGCGACGCCCGCAGCGCGGCCACCTGCGGATCGAGCGTCCGCGGGTCGGCGGCGAGCAGCCGCTCGATCGCCAGCCGCCGCCCCCCGAGGGGCTGCGTCGCGAGCCAGCGGTGCCGCAGCGCGGCCTCGGCCACTTCGACGGCGGCGCCCGTGTCGCGGCGGTTGGCCACCCCCTGCCAGGCGGCGAACGCAGCCGCCTGGTCGGCCGACGAGACGGCCAGCGCGTCGAGCGGGTCGCGGGCGAAGTCGCGGCCCGCCGGGTCGGCGAGGAAGAGCTGGAAGAACTCGTCGGCCAGCCGGTCGGACACCGCTCCCGTGCCCGCGGCGACCGCGGCCGCGAGCGCCGTCGTCTGGAAGAGCCTCGGGCTGCGGGTCCGCGCGATGGCCAGCGCGTCTCCGAGGGACGCATCGCCTTCGGCCAGGTTGCCGGCCGCGTATCCGATCAGCGACTTCGCATACTTCACGCGGGCCCCGAGCGCCGCCTTGCCGGCCGCAGCCTGCAGCAGCCGCGGATCGATGTCGGCCAGCGCCGCCGCCGCCCGCCGCGGATCACCTGCCGCGGCGAGTTCCTCGGCCTGGATGGCGAGCAGCCGAGCCCGCAGGGCCGGCAGGCGGCCGCGGGCCTCGTCGCAGCCGCGGGCGATCGTCGGCGGCACGCCCCGCGCGCCGGCCATCGCATGCGCGGCGGCCGCGAGCGAAAACGCCTCCTCGAGGGCCCGCGCGTCGCCGAACTCGGCCGCGGCGTAGGTCGCCTCCTCGAACAACCCGGCCGCCTGCTCGAAGTGGTCGGCGTCCAGCGCGATCCGGCCCAGCACGATCAAGCCCCACGCCGTCAACGCATGGTCGAACTGGTTGCCGATCGCAAGCCCGCGGGTGAGCAGCGGGCCGGCGGCTTCGGGCTTGCCCTGCGACCAACAGGCGACGCCGAGGGCCACGTCGATCCAGGCCTGGGACCAGTGGTTGGGCAACGCCCGCCGCTGGGCGAGCGCCGCCTCGACCTTGTCGACCGCCGCCGATTCGCGGGCCAGCGGGCCCAGGATCGCGCCGTGCCGGTAGATCGCGATCACGAGCATCCGCATGATCTCCTGCGGCCGCACCGGGCGGTCGTAGTCGGCGACGAGCGCGCCTCCCCGCTTGAGCACCTCCTGCGGGTCGCCCGCCGAGGTGCGGATCGCGATCGTCTCCGGAATCGCGGCCGCGGTGGTGGTGCGCCGGCTGCGGCCCCAGGTGCCCACGCGGCCCGCCGTGGCGGCCGCTCGGAGGGGCTGCGGCGGAAACTGCAGCGACAGCATCCACTCGGCATGCGCCGCCTCCAGCAGCATCGCCTCCTCGTAGCGGGCGACCGCCCCGGCGAAGTCGCCCACCTCGAACAGGCACTCGCCGAGGAGCGCGGCCGACGCGATCGTGTCGATCCAGCGGCCGCCGCCGATCTGCACGCTCCCGCGGTGTTCGCCGGCGGCGATCTGCCCGGCGGTCTCGTAGTCGCCGGCAGCGAGCGCCTCGAGCGCGAGGTCGTGCTCCGGCGAGGGCACCGTCGGCGCCCGGTTCGGCACGCCCGTGTTGGGCGGAATCACGATCTGCGCGGCGGCGCAGGCGGCCAGACAGATCCAGGCGGCGAAGGCCCGGCAGGAACGCACCATGCCGGTGGTTGTACACGCCGCCGCCCGGAAGGGGGCACCACGGTGGGCGCAGGTGGCAGGCTGGGCAGCGGGGGAAGCCGCCGCCGAAACCTGGGAAACCCCGGGGGCCGGTCGTATGGGCTGGTCAAAGTTTGCGGGTCGTGGCGACCGATATCCCGTCGAGAGGGTCGCCACGGTCGCCCAGGACGGATCTCACTCGCATGAACACGCTGCCCCGAACCGCCGCCGAACGCTGGGCCACGCACGGCCTCCTGGCCTCCATCGGAGGCCTGGCCACCGTCGCCACCACGGGCTGCCAGGTCGACATCGGAGGCCAGACGCTTCCGAGTGCCTACTACCTGCAGGACGACATCCAGTACTTCCCGGCGGGCCCCGAGTTCAAGCTCTCAAAGGAAGCCGCCGCCCAGAAGGCCTACAAGAAGGAAATCGGCGCGGACGGCTGCGGCGGCGCCTGCGGTGGCACCTGCGGCCACTGCGGCGGCTGACGGGCTCTGCCGATCGCAGCGCGGGTTGGAAAACCCGCGCTACCCTTGGCCAAGTAGCACAGGTTTTTCAACCTGTGGCGAACCCATCGCGGGTTGGAAAACCCGCGCTACTCT
>Ga0194130_10009110_pt1 | contig 10334 bp, 7 predicted proteins | sample TA2KigsurfametaG_FD_160084 | JGI IMG/M metagenome (GOLD analysis project Ga0194130, IMG submission 160084) | Freshwater microbial communities from Lake Tanganyika, Tanzania - TA2015050 Kigoma 12 surface | ecosystem: Environmental > Aquatic > Freshwater > Lake | place: Tanzania: Lake Tanganyika... | reverse complement strand
CGCTTCGGCCGCGTCGTGCGCGGGTGGCTCGGCGTCGCCGTGCAGGTCGTCGAACTCGCGCCGGCGGTGGCGCGGCGGCTCGGGCTGCCGGCGACGCGCGCGCTCGGCGTGTTCGACGTGACCAAGGGTTCGCCGGCGGAGCGCGCCGGCGTGCAGGCTGGCGACCTGCTGCTGGCGCTCGAGGACCGCCCGATCCGCGGCGCAGGCGACCTGATCGCCTCGCTGCCGCGCGCGGCGATCGGCCAGCCGCAGCGGCTGCGGCTCTTGCGCGGCAACGAGATCGTGCTGCGCGCGGTCACGCCGGAGCGGCCGCCGGCGGCGGCGGCCTGACGGGCGGCGAGGGTAGGCGCCGCTACGAGCCGCGCCGACGGGGACGCCGGCGGCCGAGCAAGCGGCGCGTGCCCGCCTTGGCCCGGCCGGTCGCGCGCGTCACTTGCCGCGGCCGGCCTTCGCCAGCACGCCTTCGAGCCACGCCTTCCACAACCCCTCCCACTCGGTGAAGCTGCCGGTCAACCGGAACGTGTCGATCTTCGCGCCAGTGCGCGGGTCGACGACGACGAAGTACGGGTTGGCCTTGCTGCCGGCGATCTCCGCCTGCGCCTTGCGGTTCATGGCGAACTGCGCCTCGGTCAACGTGTTCTTCGTGTCGGTGTGCTGCCTGCTCTCCACCACGAACCGCTGCATGAGTCCGGCGACCGCCGGGCTCGGGAAGACCTTGTCTTCCATGATGCGGCACGTCGCTCAATTGAAGCCGGTGAAGTTGTAGAGCAGCAGCTTGTCGTCGGCCTTGGCGACCTCGATCGCGCGCGCCATGTCGTCGTAGACGATGACGTGGTCGCCGAGGTGCTTCTTGCCGGCCTTGCCGTCGGCCTTGGAGACCAGCGAGTTGCTGTAGCCGGGGATGAAGCCGGTCATCACCGCGTCGAGCTTGTTGCCGAGCGCGCCGAACAGGAAGTACGTCGCCAGCAGCGTGACGAACATGCCCGCCGCCATGCGGCCGCCGGCGACGCCTTCGTTGGGGCCGCTGCCGGCCTTGCGCAGGACGCCGAACAGGTACATCGCCCACAGGCCGAAGATCGCCGTCCACAGCAGCAGGAACAGCTCGCGCGGCAGCGCCTGCCAGCCGAACGCGAAGTCGACCATCGACACGAACTTCAGCGCCGCAGCGAGCTCGACGAAGCCGAGCGAGACCTTGAGCGTCTCCATCCATTCGCCCGACCGCGGCATCGCCTTCACCTTGGTCGGCGCCAGCGACAACAGCACGAACGGCAGCGCCATCGTCGCGCCGAAGATCGCCATGCCGATGGCGACGCGGCCCGTGCCGAACTGCGCGACGTTGGCCAGCAGCGAGCCGACGATCGGCGCCGTGCAGGTGAACGACGTGATCACCAGCGTGGCGCCCATGAAGAACACGCCGAGGTAGCCGCCGGTCGCGGTGGCCTTGCCGGCCGCCTGCTGCAGCGCCTGCGGCGGCTCCAGGTTGATCCAGCCGAACAGCACGAAGGCGAAGAACACGAACATCGCGCCGATGACGGCGTTGGTCAGCCAGTGGTTGACGACGTCGATGATGACCGTCGACAGCAGCGCGCCGACCAGCGTGAACATCAGCACGATGCCGAAGCCGTAGACCAGCGCGAGCGGCAGCACCTTGCCGCCCCGCTTCTCCGCCTGCTTGGTGAAGAAGCTGAACGTGATCGGGATCACCGGGTACGTGCACGGCATCGCGAGGGCGAACAGGCCGCCGCCGATGCAGGCGAGAACCAGCGCCCACCACGAGCCGCCGAACGGGTTGCCGTCGTCCTTCGGCGTGTCGCCGCCCGTCGCCGGGCCGGTCGTCGTCGGGGTCGTCGGGGTCGCCGCCGCGCCGCTGCGCTCCGGCCGCGCCGCCCCGGCCTCGACGACGAGCTTGGCCTCGAAGCCGACCTCGGCCGGTTCGAGGCAGCCGGTCTCGTTGCAGATCTGGTAGGTGAAGCCGACGTCGACGCCGAGTTCGCCGGGCTTGGCGTCGGCGGGCACGCGCACGACCTGCTTGACCTCGAAGCCCTGCGGCAGCGGATGGTTGACGACGCCGGCGCGCTCCTTCTTCTCGCCGGGGGGGATCTGCGGCGCACCCTCGGGCGCGAGGCTGCCCCAGTCGCTGGTCTTGCTCAGGCCGACCGGGATCTGCTCGGTCTCCAGCGCGCCGTAGGCGTGGTACTCGGGGTCGAGCACCGCGACCTTGAGCACCAGCGTCGCCGTCTCGCCGGCGCGCGCCGTGGCGGGCTCGAAGCGCGGCAGCACCTCGACCTTGCCGTCGTCCGAGCGGAACGACGGCGCGGCCTTGGGGTCCTGCGCGCCGCCGGCGGGAGCCGTCTTCGGCGCGACCGGCGCGTCGACGACCAGCCGCGCGCTGAACTTCGCCTCGTCCGGCGGCAGGCACATCGACTCGTCGCAGAGCTGGAAGTCGAACGCGCCGGCGACCTCGACCGTGCCGCCCGCCATGCCGGCGGGCACCTTGAGCGGTTGCTTGACGGTGAAGACGTTGGGCAGCGGGAACTGCCGCAGGTCGCCCTTGAGCTCCAGGCTGCCGGGAGGGATCTGCGGCTCGCCCGCGCGCTCCAGCCCGCCGAGCTGCAGCTTGTCGGCGGCGAGCGCCACCGGGATGTTGGTCTGCTCCAGCGCGCCGTAGGCGTGCCAGCCGGCGGTGACGGTGGCCTTGAGCACGAGCGTGACCGCGTCACCGGGCTTGGCGGTCGCGGGCTCGATTGCTGCGGTCAGCGTGAGCGTGCCGTCCTGCGCGCAGAGCGACGAGGCCAGCGCGAGCAGGACGGACAGGAACGGCAGCCAGGAGAGGCGGGCGTGCATCGGAGCGCGGATCGTACGCGCAGCCGCCATCTGGTGACCGCGGGAAGTCGTGCCCGACGCCGGGCGGTCGCGATTGCTCCGCGATGGCCTCGGGCCGTCCGCAAGGCCAGGCACGGGCCCCTCGCGGGGCGGTCGCCGCCGCCTACGTGCGGCGACGGCGTGGCCACCGCGCGGCCGGATGCGGCCGCGCGGCAGCGGGCGTCACAGGCCGAAGGCGCCGAGCGTGACGGTGACGCCGTTCGACGTCAGCAGGCCGAGCGTGTTCGCCGCGCCATCGAGCCAGATCGACTGGCTGGCAACGACGAAGCCGGCGAGCGCGGGGTTGTTCGGCAGCGGCAGCGTGACGTTGAGCGGCGGCAGGCTGGGGACGTTCGAGATCAGGTTGCCGACGCCGGCGTTGATGTCGACGTGCGCCGAGCAGCCCGGCGCGCCGAGGATGCCGAGGTCGATGCCCGGGCCCGGCAGCGGCACGACGCTCAGATAGTTGACGCCGATGCCGACGTTCGTCGTGTTGGTGGTGACGAAGTCGATCGTGTTGCCGAGCACCGGCGCCGCCGTGGCCTCGACCTTGAGGCCGAGGGTCTCGGCGGCGGGCAGCAGCAGCGTGGTCAGGGTGGTGACGTCGATCGGACCGAGGTTGGGCGACGCGCCGCCCGGCGACCAGCCGACGATCGTGTCATCGTACGACTGGCTGCCGCCGATGTTGGTCATCGACTGGTATACGTAGTCGACGTTGCCGGTGTTGAGGTCGAACTGCGCCTGGAAGCGGCACGGGTTCGCCGTCTGCGTCGCCGCGGTGCCCGGCAGGCTCTCGACGTTGTCCCACGTGACGAGGAACACGTTGTTGAGGACCTCCCACTTGATGAGGCCGCTGTTCAGTTCCGTGGTGTTGAAGTTGTGCCAGCAGACCGCCCAGATCGGGCTGACCGCGTTGAGCATGCCCTCGACGTACGGCATGAAGTTGTAGTTGATGCCGGGGAACGGCAGGTTCGAGGCGGCCGAGATGTGGCCGTCCGTGTTGACCACGAGCTGCGTGGTGGTGCCGCCCGGGTAGCTCAGCGGGCTCGGCAGCGGCACGATGGCCTCACCGTTGTTGCTCGTCGGCAGGGCCGTCGCCGCCGCGGTCGGCGCGATGAACGTCGCAGCGCCTTGGGCGAGGACGTAGCCGAAGCCGGTGTTGACCAGCGACAGGCTGCGGCCGTTGAGCGCGACCGACATCGCCGCGTTGGTGGACCACTTCTGGTAGAAGCTGCCCGAGACGTTGTTGCAGCCCGTTCCGACCGACGTGCTGGTCGCGCACGAGCTGGTGACGAGGCCCGGCGCGTAGAAGATCGTGCCGTTGAAGTGGAACGTGTTCGTGCCGTAGGCCGACGGCGCGGTGGTGAAGGCCTGCGCACTGACGGCACCGACGGTGACGCTCAGGTCCGCGTTGCTGACCGTCTGCGGGCCGAGGTTGCTGAACAGGTTGTTGGCGTTGCGCACGACGATGGCGACGCCGAGCGTGCCCGGGTTGAGCCGGACGCCGGCGCCGAAGCAGACGTTGGGCGTGATCGGCGCCGACGTGATCGCGCTGGTCGCGGACGCGCGCAGCGTCCAGTTGCCGACGATGGTCTCGTTGCCGACGTAGGACGTCAGGCCCGTGTTGGTCGTGTAGAAGTCGACGGTGATCGACTGGCCGACCGGCGTGAAGCTCGGGAAGCTGAGGCCCCGGACCGTGATCGGGTTGGTCACCGTCATGTCCATGAAGAAGCCGACCGGGTTGGCCGACGGCGCGGGCACCCAGATGTACTGGCCGGCACCGGCAGCGGGGTTGATCTGGAGGAAGGACTGCGCCGCCGCGACTGCGGCGAAGGCGAACGAGGCGAGCGCGACTCGAATGAGCATGGAATCACCTGGGGACGAAAGAAGGCCCGCCGGGGCATGGTGGTCCGGTCGTGCGATCGCGAAGTAAACCGTGGAACCCTTCCCGTGAGAGGCCCCCTCCGCTGCGTCGCGGCAGCACCCTGGTGCACCGCGACGGACCACCGCCGTGTCAGGCGCGCGGCAGGCAACGTCGGTGCCGAGACTCTGGCCCCCAGATGACGGTCGACCGAAATCGCAGGCGGATTCGGCATAAGACCGCCCCCGCATCGAGCTTGCGCACCGGCCGAACAGCGGGAGTCGCGTCCATTCGTCGGCTCGCGACGGCGGCGCAGAGCGTGCGATCCCTAGAACCGCAGCCCGCCGCCGATCATCGGTCCCTGGATCGCGAACTTGGCGTCGATGTAGTCCTCGTCGAGCTTCGCCTTCGCGTCGAGGACCGTGTACCGGTAGCCGAGGAAGAGGTGCCAGCGCGCCGACAGTTGGTACGACGCCATGGCCTCGAACTCGACGAGGCGCGCTTCGTAGTCGCCGACGTCGGCCGACATGTAGCCGAGTTCGGCCATCAGCCGCAGCCGCTGCTTGTGCACGTACTCGGTGCGCACGACGCCGAACGGGATCGGCGCGCTCAGGTCCGCCGTCTGCACCTCGGTCGGATTGAGCTGGTTGACGAGGCGCAGCTTCATGTCCAGGTAGTCCAAGCCAACGCCGGGCGCGATCGACACCGGACCGACGGGGATGCCGAACACGTAGGTCGCCTTGACGTCGAGCGCCTCGAAGTCGCTGCGCACCGGCGTGCCGTTGGTCAGGCCGCCGAAGCCTTCCTGCAGTTCGCCCTCGCCCGACGTCGCGAACCGGAAGCTGGAGATCGTCAGCACCGGCACGCCGACGTCGATTGAAACGCTGCCGAACGGCGCCACCTCGGTGTTGCCGACGCCGAAGGCGCTGTCGATGTCCTGGATGACCGGCGGGTACGTCGACGCGCCGCCGACGGAGTTGCCCTCGTAGTAACCGATGTCGCCGGACACCGAGAGCAGCGCCGGGCCGGCGTTCGCCGTGACCTGGATCTGGTAGCAGGAAGGCAGCGTCAGCGTCGCTGCCGCTAGCGCAACCGTCATGGATCGTGGCGCGCGTTTCATGGTCGTGGGGACGCTATCGGTGGAGCGCGCCCCAGACATGAACTGCCGATGGCGTCGGGGGTAGGCTGCCGCTGCGTCCGGCAGGGCCGTGGGCGCTGGGCAACGCCGCGCCAACGGCGCACACGACGATCGCGGGCGGCCACCGCCGCCCGCGCACGTCACCGACCGCGACCGCCGCCCGACCGGGCGGCGAACTTGGTGCGTCAACCGTAGGGTTTGGTCGTCTGCACCGCTGGCTTGTCGCCGGAGAGCAGCGCCGTGACCGTGTCGTGCACGTAGCGCGTCGGCGACGGCTTCTTGCCCTGGCCGTCGTCGTCGAGCGCGCCCTGGTACTGCAGCACGAGGTCCTTGTCGAAGACGAAGCAATGCGGCGTCGTCTTGGCGTCGAGCAGCGTGCCGAACACCGCGTCGTGGTCGACCAGGATCGGGTGGTTCGCCTTGATCTCCGCGGCCTTCGCGCGCAGCTTCGGGTACGGCCGTTTGTCGGCGTCCTTGTCGTCGAACGCCTCCGGCGCCGGCGGCTCGCCGATCTCGTTGGCGTTGGCGGCGATACCGAGCACGACGACCTCCTTGCCGGCGAACGCGTCGGCGAGCGCGTTCAGCTTCGGCTCGGCCAGCACTTCCCACGGGCACGTCGACGACCAGAAGTGCAGCACGACGACCTTGCCCTTCAGGTCGTCGAACGACTGGATCTTGCCGTCGAGGCCGCGCAGCGACATGCCCTTCGGCAGTCGGTCACCGATGGCGAGCGCCTTGGGCGCTTCGGCCTTGGGAGTCTCGGTCTTCGGCGCGTCCGGCTTGGGCGCGGGCTTCGGCGTGGGCTCCTGCGCTGCGGCGAGGGCGCTCAGCGCCAGCAATGCGAACAGGCTCATGGTCTTCGGCATGGAGGTCTCGTGGGTTGGCGAGCGTCGCAATCGTGCAGGGCGCGCCGGTTACGGACAACCATGGCGGCCGCCCACGGCCCGAAGATGCCGGCGGACGAACCGCGCGGTGGAGGTGCGGCGCGCGCGCAGCGCAGCGCGCCGCCGCGCGCCCAGCCCGCCCCTCAGCGCCGCAGTTCGTCCACCACCGGTGCCATCGCCTCGGCCCACGTGCGATACGCCGCCGGCGACAGGTGCAGCAGGTCCGGCATCGTCTCCTTGCTCAGCGTGCCGTCCGCCTGCAGCAACTGCGGCGCGAGGTCGAGGCGGCGCACCATCGCATCGCCGGCGAACGCGGCGGCGGCGAGGTCGCTGGCATTGGCGTTCTTCTGCCGCTGCGGGTTGGGCTTCTCGCCGCGCGGGAAGACGTCGAGCAGCAGCACCTTGGCCTGCGGCAGGCCGGTGCGCAGGCGTCGCACGATCGCGGCGATGCCGGCGCCGATCTCCTCGGCGGTGTTGTCGCTGCCGTTGCTGTTGTTGGTGCCGATCATCACGACGCAGACCTTGACCGCGTTCTGCGGCCCGGCGAGCGCTGCGAGCGCGCCCTGGTCGAGGCGCCACAGCACATGCTGCGTGCGGTCGCCGCCGACGCCGAGGTTGAGCGTCTTGCGCGGCTCCCAGTGCGACGCCCACAGCTCCTTGCCAGCGCCGTTCCAGCCCTGCGTGATCGAGTCGCCGACGAACACGACCTCGTAGCCGCCCTTCTGCGCCTTGGCGAGGTCCTCGGCGACGCGCTTCTGCCAGCCTTCCTGCAACCGCGGCGCAGGCGTGATCGCGTCGCTCGGCCGCTCGAACGTCGGCGCCGGGCCCTTGGCGCGCGCGTCGAGCTCGGCGAGCGTCAGCCGCACCGAGCGGATGTATGGATTCTGGCTCGGATCCCAGTGGCCGTACGTCGTCGTCACGATCGTGCCGTCGGCGAGGATCTCGACGCCGGGGTACGCGCAGTCCGTGCCCTTCCAGTTGCGCGACAGGCGCACGCGGTACTGGCCGTCGCGACGCTGCACGACGTCGTCGAACGTGCCGACCCACGCGACCCAGTCGCCGCGCGTCGGGCTGTCCTTCGCCATGTCGCGGAACGACACGAACAGCCGGCCGTCCGGCGCGTATGCGCCGACGTGGCGATCGCCGGTCAGCGACAACGGCAACGGCAGCGGCTCCGACCACGTGCGGCCGTCGTCGTCGGACAGGCTGAGGTGGCTGTTCTGCTTGCGCTGGTTCTCGCGCAGCAGCATCACGAGGCGTTTGCCATCCGGCGAACGGATCACGCCGGGCTCGCACAGGTCCTTGTCCTTGCCGGTCCACACCACCGTCGGCGCGGCCCAGGTCACGCCGCCGTCCTGCGAGATCGTCTGGTAGACGGTGAACGGCGCGCGCTTGCCGTCCTTGCGGAAGAAGCGACCGTCGTCGTGGAACCACGCCGCGTGGCTGCCGTCGCACAGCGGCAGCACGCTCGCCATCGCGACGATGCCGCCGAAGTCGCCGATCGGCTCGAGCGGCGTCCACGTCGCGCCGTCGTCGGTCGAGAGCGCGCGGCGGATCGGATGCAGGCCCGAGAACACCACGAGCCGCGCCTTGCCTTGCTTGTCGACGAGGCGATGGATCGTCGGCGTCTCCTGGCTGGTCGCCCAGTTCTCCGGCACCGGCAGCGGCGCGCTCCACGTCCGGCCGGCGTCCAGGCTGCGCTGCAGCACGATCGGACCCTTGCCGTGGCCTTCGGGGTGCACGCACAGCGTCGTCACACCGTCGGGCAGCAGCACCGTCGTCGGGTGGCCGAGGTACTTGGCCGGATCCTTGCGCACGGTGACCTGCCGCGCGGCGTCGCCGTCGAGGTCGAGCCAGCGCAGGCCGGCGGGTTGCTGCGCGATCGTTTGCTGCGCGGCGGCCTGCTGCGCGGCGAGCGACGCGAGCGCGACGACGACCGATGCGGCGGCGACGAGGACGGGTGAACGACGTACGAAGCGCATGCGGCCTTCGTACCGACGACGGCACGACGGACAAGCCGCCGATCGTCGCAGGTTGGTGACGCGCGCCTACAGCCAGTGCCGCAGCAGCCGCGCGCCCGCCGCCAGCACGTTCTCCGGCCCGCGGTCCAACGCGCGCCAGATGCGGAGCGCGCTGCCGAAGCCCGGATCCAGGCGCGAGAACGCCTCGACGACGAGCCAGCCGCGGTAGTCGATGCCGCGCAGCGCGGCGGCGACCTTGGCGAAGTCGACCTGGCCCGCGCCCGGCGTGCCGCGGTGGTTCTCGCTCAGCTGCACATGGCCGAGCGTCTCACCCATCGCCGCAATCGCCGCGCCGACGTCCGCTTCTTCGATGTGCGCGTGGTGCGTGTCGAGCGCGCCGACGACGGCCGGGTGGCCGATGTCGCGCACCAGCGACGCGCAGTCGGCGGCGGTGTTGAGGAAGTAGCTCTCGAAGCGGTTGAGCGGCTCGAGCGCGAGCGTGACGCCGCACTTCGCCGCGTGGTCGCCGGCCTGTCGCAACACGTCGACGCAGCGCGCGCGTTCGTCGGCACTCGGCGGCTGCTCGGTCCACACGCCGTAGGCCGAGTGCATAGGGCCTGCGACCATCGGGCTGCCGAGCGCGGCCGCGGTCTCGGCGAGTCTGCCGAGGTGCTCGACCGCGGCGCGGCGCTCCGCCGCGTCGGCGGCGACCGGATTGGCGCCGGGCACTGCGAAGCCGACCGCCAGCGCCTTCAGGCCGGCAGAGGCCAGCGCCTTGCGCGCGGCGTCGACCTGGGCGCGGTCGGCGCCGACGATCGGCAGCTCCGCGGCGCCGTAGCCGTGGAACGCCAGCCGGTCGAACCAGCGCCAAAGCGCCGGGTCGAGCCGCGGACCGAAGTACAGGAAGCTGAAGCCGAGCTTGGGCGCGCCGAGGTCCATGGCTATCACCCGGAGAACGACCAGTTCGGCAGGTCCTTGCGCATGCCGCCCTGCATCGCCGACTCGTGCGCGAGGATGCCGACGCACGTCCAGTTCGCGCTCTGGCGCGCGTTCGGCCACGCATCGCGGTCTTCGGCGAGCGCCATCAGCCACTCGTGCGCGAGGTGCGGGTGGCTGCCGCCGTGGCCGCCGCCCTGCGTGAACGACAGGTGCTCGTTGCCGGCGAGGTCGTAGACGCCCTTGGTGGTGAACTTGCGGATGCCCTCGGGCAGCAGGTGCGCGAAGTCCGGCACCTCGACGCGCTCCGGGATCTCGTGCTCGGGGCGCTTGGCGACGTGGATCACCGCCTTCTCGCCCTCGATCAGCGGCCACTCGAACGCCTTCTTGTCGCCGTACACGTCGATGCTCTCGCGGTACTGGCGCGCGACGTCGAACAGCGAGCGGACGATGCGCGCCGACAGGTCGCTGTGGCGCAGCTTGACGTGCGCGGTCTCGACGGCGAACGGCGAGCCGTAGATGCCGGCCATCTCGTTGCGGATGGTGCCGCTGCCGAAGCACGACACGTACTCGGCGTCCTTGCGCGGCAGGCCGAGCACCGGGCCTGTGCAGTGCGTCGCGTAGTACATCGGCGGCAGACCGGGCCAGTAGCCCGGCCAGCCGTCCATGTCCTGCTGGTGGCTCGCCTGCAG
>Ga0194130_10009107_pt1 | contig 10336 bp, 7 predicted proteins | sample TA2KigsurfametaG_FD_160084 | JGI IMG/M metagenome (GOLD analysis project Ga0194130, IMG submission 160084) | Freshwater microbial communities from Lake Tanganyika, Tanzania - TA2015050 Kigoma 12 surface | ecosystem: Environmental > Aquatic > Freshwater > Lake | place: Tanzania: Lake Tanganyika... | reverse complement strand
CATAAACGGCAACATCATTCATTCCAGGTTTGAAAATAGTAGCAGAATGCTTTGGAGTGGCAGTAAAGAAATAGCAGCGATCAGCAGTAGAAGCGAAGTGCTCTGTTGCAGGGAAAAAGTTACGCTGAACGCTGTTGTGTGCCTCATCAAAGTAAATGGTATCGACGTGAATATCTGCCTGTTGAATACGCTGCAGGGAGTTGTAGGTTGTGAAAATCAGTTGATGACCAGAATTTGCCTCATGCCATGCACGGATCACGTTAGGACGAGTGCTACTGAAGTGATGAGTTTCACCGCTGTGGACATGCATCACGTGAGTATTGGTGATGAACTCAAGATACTCGGCAGACAACTGCTCTGCCAGCAGGATGCGGGGGCAGCACACTACAATGGTCTTAGGAGCATCAGACTGAAACTCACGCATAGCATCAGCAATACCCACAAGAGTCTTACCCGAACCAGTCGGCATAATCACCTGACCCTTGATATACTCCAACAGAGCATCCAGAGCACGTTGCTGGTGAGGTCGGAGTTGAATCACAGGTCTCATCGCTTATGGGATTATTATAGCAGAAAACCGCCCCTGGTGCGACCCAGTGGACGGTTTTTAAAGTGACTCAGACTCTTGTGTTCAACCCAGACAAAGGTAGTCTACAAAGATCTTATTGATTTGTCAACTACCACTTTTCAAGAGGACATGAAGATTCTGTGAAGGATGCTTTTAGTTCCATCCAACAACCACACTCTTTACATCTGCGTTCATGTGGTTCAAATGAAGTACATCCCTCACAAATTTTAAGTCTTTCTTGTTTTGTTTCGGCAGGAACCTTAATGGGTCCACCATTTACAGCTTCCTTTGCCATTTTGATCGCAAGTTCCATCATGGACTTTGCCTGACCAGATATAGGAGGATAATCAGTCATAATTTTACCTAAATGCAGGACCAGAAACCCAACCAACCAAAGATCTACGAACACCTTTAGTTACTGGGGTTACTCTATGTAAAACATAACTAGGGAACATTACAACAAATCCCTTTTCTTTTTTCATCACTGCTTCATCCTTGCTAGTTTTAATCACCAGCTCTCCACCCTCATATTCTGATGGATCGGATAACTGCAGTGTAAATGACAGTTTTCTAGGAGAAGAAATGGCATTAGAAAGTACTTCTTTTTCCACAGATCCAGTATTTAAACTAGATCCATCGATGGCACTATTTTTAAATCCAACTTCTTGGTCGTATTTAATGCTATCAATGTGCCAATCGTAATGAGAACCACCCTCTGTGTAAACTGTATATTGTAATGGTTCGACAAATCCCCACAAATCAAAGTTATAGATTTGTGCGTTGGTATTTCTCATAATATTTGAGATTCTTTCATACAACCATACACTATTTTCATTCAGATGAATCCAAGAGTTTTTGGATTTTCTGTAAGTATGATCGATTTTAGATCCAGATATTCGAGATTCTTGAATTCCTAGATTACTGCCCTCACCATTACCCTCACCATTTTTTCCTAAATCAATGATTTTTTTTATTTCATCATCCATAAATCCATACTCCCAATAAGTATGAAGAGCTTCACCTTTTCCAATCGACGGACAAGGTTTAAATGGGAAAATAGTCATAGTAATCCTTCACAACAACTCATATTTAGAACTGCAAACTCTTCTGGATATCCCTCATCCGCCCATTCTTTCCACAGATCTTGGCTTTCTTTCCATTTACCAATAGGACATGTTTCTAACGCATTATTGGTTTTGGGTAATAGTCCACATCCACAAAGTTTACACTCTGCTCTTTCTGTGACACAATGTTCGCAAGAGTTACAGATCTCCAGTCTTTCGAGTTTAACTTCAGGTTTTATTATACCACGAGAATACTTAAAAGCCCTACGAAAAATCTCAAACGATATTTCTGCTGGTATGTCTTTCAAATCCATAAAATTTAATCATGACTTGTACTAATCCCAAGGTTGTTTCCACTTCCAGGATCATATGTTATATATGACCATCCTATGATCGACTTTCCGCCAGATCCTTTTAATCCAGGTCCATTTGGATCTCCAAGTACTGCACCAGCATTTCCAGCAGTTCCTCCAGGTGAATATGAATAAAAACCATAAACACTGTAGCACCCACCGCAGCAGTTTGTCGATACAACTGTTGTTCCAAATGCATATCCAGGATTTCCAGGTGGTCCAGCAGCACCTTGAACACCGTTTGTGCCATCAGAGTTCCAATCTCCTGCCATTCCACCATCTCCCCCAGGTCCACCAGGACCGCCAGATCCACTATATCCATCAGTTGGACAATCTCCACCTCCAGGAGCATTCTGACCAGGACCGCCACCAGTTCCAGGTGTTCCAGAAGATCCAAGAAGAACCGCTACTTTATTATTATATCCTCTACCTGGTGCTCCATGCCCATATGTACCCCCAGTTCCACCAGAACCACCAGATCTTCCATTAATAGTATAGTTTGCACTACCAGGATATCCACAAGCTGGTGGACATGCTGGACAAACACATGGATCTGGTACTTTTGTTTGATATTTTCCATTACCACCTCCACCAGTTCCACCATTACCACCAATACCACCTCTTCCTCCACCTCCTCCACCACCAGCAATCATACCATTATTTTTAACGGTAATAGTACCTCCAATATGGAGATTTGTGATGGACATTGCATTTCCACCACTTTGGCCATTTAATGTTGCACCAGAAGTTCCTTGCCCTCCAGCACCAAGAACTGATCCACCAACACCAACATTGATGTGGAAGTTTGTTGTTGCCATGCTTAAAGTCACGGCAGGAAGAGATGTATTTAAACTTCCACAAATTCCATTGATTTTAAATCTTTTAGGAACTTCTAATAGGAGGTTACTATTCCAATCATAAGATTGAATCAAAACGTTCTCATCGATTCCAGTCTGAGTATAAACCTTTTCAGTTGTAGCACCCAGAAAGGATCTCATACTGATGATACCAACAGTTGGAATCCTCTGATTCTCTGTTGCATTTGGAATGGTCGCACCTATTCCAGATCCGCGATAAAATCTAGAAAACTTTACTTCTCCTGAGGTTTGGCCTAAAAAATTAGTCCTAAATGTACTAAACGATACTATCCCAATAACTGAGGGATTTGCTGCTAAGTTGGCGGGCGTAATTCCGCCAAGATAAGGAGAAGTATCCGTGATCATTTTTTTATTACTTAATAAAGATCATTCCAAGTTGTTCCATTATATCCTTGATGTTTATTTGTTGTACTATTGTAGATTATAGCACCAGCAATAGTTCCTCCCATACCAACAGCACCTCTTTGAATAGTTGTTAAAATGGGTGGTAAGAAGTAACTAGAAGTTACATATCCCATATCAAGAGCTGATCTTGCCGTTGTTTGAACCGTTCCTGGTTGTGTAATAATAACCCTACCATCTTGGAAAGCAGCATTACCAAATACATGCAAAGTATTCACTCCAGGAGTTGTATCGGTATTCAGACCAACTTTTGAACCATACTCCAATAAAAGACCTTGTGTTGCTCTGATTCTAATATCATTTGTTCCTGCACTAGTTGTGCCAATACCAATAGAACCATTATTAAAGATTGCATTACCAACAATATCAAGAGTTTCTCTTGGTGCTTGACCAATGAGACCAGCACCAAGACGATTTGAAGTATATACATCGTAGAATGTACTGACTCCAGCAGTGTTGTTTAAGTTAAAAATGTTGGTGTAGTTTTTAACATAAGGAGATCCTAAAACAATCTGCCCATTTCCATATCCAACAGTCAAAATACCAGAGATTTTAACATCCCCAGAAACATCCAGTTTTCTATCTGGAAATGCTGTACCAACTCCAAGATTTAGTGATGTTCCGATACCAGATCCACCATCACTATAGAAATATTGTATTGGTAGATTGGTTAGATTTGTAGCATCACCATAAAACTTAGTTGCACTAATGATTCCAGATGATGAATATAGTGTGATTCCAGTACCAACATTTACATTATTTGAGAAAGTGGATAATCCAGATGCTTGAAGAACCGATACACTAATATTTGGATTTCCAGTTAATCCTTGTGCTGTAGTAGCAGTACCAGTAATATTAAATAATGCTTTTATTGTTGTAAATGTAGGATCGGGTGGCAATCTATCATTTGATAATGTGCCATTTGTAATATTTGCAGCGTTGATACCAGCAATATTTGTCCCAAATCCCAAAAATTCTCTGGCAGTAACTATACCAGATACGGTATCAATACCAACAAAATTTCCTATTTGAAGACTATATGATGGGTTTGTAGTTGCAATACCAACCTGACCGAGGGTGAATATACTCTTGGTAACAAGTCTCAGAGGATCAACATCTGTCCATTGAGATGTTGGGATATTTGTTAGGAGAGATCCATCACCAATAAACAAGTTTCCGTAAATACTTCTCGCACTAATAATACCAGTACTACCACCATACATGGTAATACCAGTTCCGATCAGAACCGTTTCTGTGCTGGTTAGATCGAAGTTAACATTCGATTGGAATGTTGAGAGTCCAGTGACGAAAAGTTTTCCTGTTGTTACAACTCCAGTTGCACCAATATCTCCTACAACATCAAAGGTTCTAGATGGGGCGGTTGTGCCCACGCCCACTTCACCATTGATAACAACAAAGTCATCCTCAAGAACTTGTATCCCATCTCTAAAACTAAAAGTTTTCCTAAAATTTGCCATGGGGATTTTCTAACTATTTATTTTCTAACTTGTTGGTCAAATCATCAACTTTAGCAGAAAGTTCTTTAACTGCTTCAATAAGAAGAGCTGTCAATTTTTCATACTGAATCGCTTTATATCCATTGTCTCTTGTAGTGACAATTTCTGGTAAAACTTTTTCAATCTCTTGTGCGATAACACCAATGTCATTTCCTTCGTGAGAAGATTTTTCATTCCAAGTGAAAGTATTACCACTGATTGAAAGCACCTTAGCAAGAGGATCCTCAATCGGTTTAATGTTATCTTTCAGTCTTTCGTCAGAACTGTAGAATGCAGTGATATCTCCAGTTACAAATAATGCACCATTGATCGTCGTATTACCAGTGATTGTTGTAGATGTTGTAATCGCAACAGATTGACCACTGGTTACCGTAATAGTGAGACCACCAGAAGTTGTATCAATCGTGTTATCGTTGGTAACACCAACTCTGATGTTTCCAAGCGTAATGTCATCAACAGATGCATTCTTAATAATAGCACTAGAGTTGATTCTGACATCACCATTAAAAGTTACTGGTCCATCAAACTGAGAAAGAATCTTTCCACTTGAACCACCTTCAACTCTAAGACTTTCTTTGACTGTAACTTCATCATATACTGCACTCAACTTAGATGAACTTTCACCAGTAATGGTTGTGATTGGTGCATCAAAGGTCTTCTCTGTGCTAGAAGAAGCACTCAGTTTTCTATTACCAATAAAGAAGTTACCATCAGCATCCATTCCAGTGTAGTTTACAACACCACCAGATCTCTTCTGTGCTTGAGAATAGAAGGATTCTTTTTCATTCAAAGTTCTAATCTGAACTTGAGGCATACCTGTGGAATAGTTACCAGGACCAAAACCAGTATATTCAAAAGTTTGACCAGAAGCTCTTGCAATAGAAGTTCTTCTAAACTCCAATGGTATTGGACGAATCTTATTGATCAAAGATCCTATTTGATGGGTTGTCTTGATGGTTCCAAAGTAACCACGAAGGACGGTAATCTCGTTGTTGTTTGCTCCACTTAGAGTTGAAGACACAACTCTCATGATCTCCCCATTCACCTGTATATAAGATCCTAATGGGAATCTAGAGGTTGTTGAGATTCCAGAGTTCGCTACAGTGATAGCAACTTGAATATCTGATTCTGTCGATCCAAGATCTGCAATCAGAGTTGCGTACTCATTATTATAGAACGATACAGATCTCGTTGCAAGATTTTCTGCTTGTGCTGAACTATCGGCATCAGCAGCAGCAAATGCCTTTCTGTAAACTCTCGAAGTAGAAGATACAGGCTTATAAGTTATGGAAGTGAAGGTATTAACACCAACTTTTTCCTTGACAACAAACTCACCAAGATTGTTTTCATTAGTATCAACAATCTTGAATGGATTTCCAGCGGAAAGACCATGAGATCCAGAACAAGTAAATGTGGAGATTCCTGTTGTGGAACTATATGTTACGGAGGAAACATTAACAGAAGGCCCAACAAATACTACATACTGATTTTGAACTATTCTTGGGTCTCCAGTCGTACATGCAATGGTAATCTTTCCATTACCAGTTGTAGAAACCCCAGTGATTCGATAGTGTCCACCAGCAGTTGTTCCAATACCAGTTACCTGAACTACGGTATTCAGTGCAGTAGAGATACCAGAGTTGACAATCGTGATTCCTGCACCAACACCAGATCCAATAAATGTAGTATCAAAATCTAGTCTTTCACCATTAACATATCCAGATCCAGCAGATACAATTTGTACGCCGTTGATTGATCCATTGTTAACAACAACTCTCGCTGTTGCACCATCCCATGTTGATGTTCCACGATTTAGAAGTTTTACGTTATGATATGTCGAAACTCCAGAAGTTGGAGTATAACCATTACCTCCAGCAAACGTACTGATTGCAACAATACCATTTAATCCATGCTCTTTTTCAAGAGAAATTGTACAGATTCCTGCGGTTGTATGGTTAATATCAGTCACTGCAATACCAATATTAAAGTGCTTCATGAAAGAATCTAGAGATTCTCTCGTAACACTATTCTTCAGATTATTACTTACGACTTGACCTAAAGGAGATCTCTCTGCGAAAGACTTAGTTGGTGCTGGATTATCATCAACATTGTCCCGATCTAGTTGTGGGTATAAGTCTTCTATATTTTGACTGTATTCGTAGGAAGTAAACTCAGAAGGAACAGCAACATCTGATTTCAGAACATAGAGATGATAGATGCCATCTTGTGTTCCAGAAATGAATTCAGAGATTGTCTCTTTTCTATACACATAATAGTTACCTTGTGCATCATTCTTCTCAAATCTTGGAAGAGATGTGGTACGCAGACTTGTATTGTTTGTGCAAGTTCCAGGTGTATGTAGTTTACCATCAATATCTGTTGTGGAATACTGGAATGTCTTTGAGTTTGGAATCGCAGATATCGTAAATCTTCCATTATATCCACTGTTTGCTGCACCAACCACATTATTAAGGTCGGTTACATTTCTAACAATGACAACATCACCAGTGTTTAGTCCATGTGGCTGTTCTGATATTGTGGTGATTGTATTTGAAGAAACTGTGCAAGTGCTAATGAATCTTGGATTTCTATTGAAATCGTAATCACTAGTCGTAATACCAGAAACTGTGAAATCAGTATCAGATCTTACTCCAGTAGTGCTACTTTCTTGAATGACAAAGGTCTCGATGATATTTCTAGCATTTGTAGACTCCTTAGGAATAAATGCCCTCAGTTTATAAAGTCTATCATCAATGCTTCTAGTATCTTCCATTCTCTTAAGGTAACCAACATTGGTTGCCGCACCTATACCAGCAACTCCAGAGGTTGCGAGTGCCTTGTATATTCCACTATTAGTATCGGTATGGATATACCAGTTTCTATAATTTTGGTCATACTGGATTGGAGATCCGACTTCTCCAGAGACTTTATCTGATACTCTACTTACTATGTTTAGATCTTGTCCTTTGTATACTGTAATCGAAACATTATTTAAAGCGTTTGTATACGTTGATGCAACTTTAAATTGTGTTGCAGAAACACGAATAGCATAATAAACTGTATTTGGTTCTAGTCCTTCTGAAAGATCTCCCTTGTCACTAAAGACTCTTACTTTTTCACCAGTGTTGATATTTGCGTTTGTAGAAGTTGTAAAGATATTGCTAGATGGTTCTCCAACAATGGAGTAAACTTTTTCTGAAGAGTTTGATCCAAGAGCTACAGTAACTCCAGTTCCAATAATATTGTCAAGCATGTGAATGCTTGCTTCACTAGTACCAGATCCAACAATATCAACATAGAACTTATCATTCTGTCTCGCACCGACCCTATATCCTAGAGTAATATGTGATGGTGGAAGAGATTCATCGGTAAAACCTCTCAAATATAAGTGACTAGAAATACCAATGGAAGTTGTAAGTCCTACATCAACTGATACCCAATCAATATTTTGTTCTGTTCTTGATACAGATTTTGGAGTAACAATCGATGTTAGGTATGCCTGATTATCCTTGGGGAAAGTCTCTTTCTTAAATCCATCTGCGACTAAAGAAATCTGACCAAAGTTTGAGTTTGAGTTAGTAATCGAGGCATCACCACCATTTTCACACCTAAAGTGGCAGTTAAATCCAATAGCAAATACGGAAACAACTTGAATAAACGCATCATTATCCATTTTAACATGCGTTGTTTCCCATCCACTTCTATAAACAGAATCACTATCTAAGTGAAGAACTTGATCTGGATTTTTTGAAGATGATTCTGCGGATAAAAGAGATCCACTTACAACATTATAGACAATACCATCATAAGTTCTCGATGCTTTGTTGTACTTGACATATGCACGGTCATCTTTTTGTAGAGATACCCCAGTAAACTGGGCAACAACCATTGATTTAAATCCTGACGCTTTCGCACCATCAGCGAGCATACCACACATGCCAAACACAGAACGTAAAGAAACGTTGAAGATGTATGGAGAAGCACCACTAACGGTATCAGACTCAATCGTAACAGTTGCAGTTGTTACTGTTGCAGTTGCAGGAAGATCGTTACGTACAAATGGAAGTAGATAAGTAAAGGTTGTTGCATTAGTGACTGTTTGTACAGTCGTTGAAATATTATAATCAATAGGAGACACTCCTTTGATCTTAATAGGAGTTCCAGCAGTGAGATTATGTGCAGTAGATGTGGTTACTGTAATCGTGTTTCCTGGTGTTGTACCATCACCAGATATCATGGAGAATACTTTGATTGGATCAGTTCCCAGAGCACCTACGATTTCCCATTCACTTCTAACTTTCTCTAATCCAATACTGTCTGGATACTTCTGCTCAATATCTCTTCCAGATGCCGCATTAAATGCATTTGAGATCTTGTTATAATACATATCAAGATCTGTTGCAGTGTAACCGCTAGAAACGGTAATACCATCAGCATATTCAAAAGCAGTTAATTTGTGGTGAGAGAATGTTGGTTTTGATCTATTATTTGTAGAGAAATCTGTATTACTTGTATATGCTACTTCATTTGAATCTGCGTCAAAAATCGTAAACTGCCAGAAGTAACAAGATCCAGTTATTTTGAATATTGAAGATCTTGGAACGCTTGGATCAGTTGGGTTTGGTACGTACTTAGGGCGAATCTTAGTCTTTCTAAGGTCTAGACCAACAAGAGAAGTACCACGTGGGATGATTACACCACCATGAATACTATTATATTTGTAGAGAATATTATCTTCTTGATTTAAATCAAAATTAGAGTTTAGTGTAAGAGAAAGTGTTAACTGTGCTACCGTTTGGGTGCCGCTTGGAGATACTGCCTTCGCTCCACTAGAATCGATAATACCAAAACCAGGTCTATTATCAATAATGTGCTCTCCAGGAAATAGGAGAATCGTTGTTTTATCATGAATATCGTTACTACTTCCTCTTACATAAGAAAACCTTGCCGATTCAATCAGTGCTCTCTGAATCGTTTTAAAAGGTTTTGTAAGGGAGTTACCTTGATTCTCTATACTATCTGTAGCGTCCAGATCGTTTGGATTTACGTAGAGAATTCTTCCCTCAGTGTTCTTAATAAAATTCTCTAACTTACTAAGAGGCATCGGATTATAATCGCCAAATTATTTCTATGTTCTATTTAGCTGGTGAAATCTTCCTCTTCATTATATTCATATTCCACATCATCTGGCATATCTTCTGGGTTTTCTAGATCTATTGAAAAGAGACAAGGATGTGCTTCTTCTTCTATAAGATAAAAAGAAGTTTTATATAGGTCTTCTATTTCAAATGATCTATTCTGATCTGCTAGTCTACATAAGTCTTCATCGTGCAAATGACCTTCTGGTAGTTCATCAAACGTAAAGGGAACGTGATTGATGAAATACATTTTCACAATCATACTGCCGTTATTATACCAGCAATATGCGTGGTCAATGCGATAAGACATAGGGTTTGATTCCCATATCTTATATTTATTTTATACCCGTGGTCGGATTCGAACCGACCCTGGAAGGATTTTAAGTCCTCTGTCTCTTCCGCTGGACTACACGGGC
>Ga0194130_10009101_pt1 | contig 10343 bp, 8 predicted proteins | sample TA2KigsurfametaG_FD_160084 | JGI IMG/M metagenome (GOLD analysis project Ga0194130, IMG submission 160084) | Freshwater microbial communities from Lake Tanganyika, Tanzania - TA2015050 Kigoma 12 surface | ecosystem: Environmental > Aquatic > Freshwater > Lake | place: Tanzania: Lake Tanganyika... | reverse complement strand
TGGCAGCGCAAAGCTGCTCATAAACCGTCGCTGGCTAGGCGGGCGCGACGAAGACAGTACTGGACGTACGGCGAGGCGCGACCAACAACGCCAGCGACGGTTTTGAGCAGCTTTAAACGACTGCGCCGTCAGTTTCGTCCTTAGGCTTAATCGGTTTCAACAAATCTTCCCGCTTCACACCGAGCCACATGGCGACAGCTGCTGCAACGAACACTGACGAATAAATACCGAACAAGATACCAATCGTCAACGCAAGAGCAAAGTAATGCAGCGTGGGACCACCAAAGATCAGCATAGACAGCACCATCAGTTGGGTGGAGCCATGGGTGATCACCGTACGTGAGATGGTACTGGTAATGGCGTGGTTCAGTACTTCGGGCGTATTCAACTTGCCGAAACGCCGGTCGCGGAATGTTTCACGCACTCGATCAAATACCACTACGGATTCATTCACTGAGTAACCCAGCACCGCCAGCACGGCAGCCAGCACGGTCAATGAAAATTCCCATTGAAAGAACGCGAAAAAACCAAGAATGATGATCACATCGTGCAAGTTCGCGATCATCGCAGCGACTGCGAACTTCCATTCAAACCGAAATGCAAGATAGATCATGATGCCTACTACCACAAAAACCAAGGCAGTCAAACCATCGTGAGCCAGCTCCTGACCCACCTGCGGGCCGACAAACTCGACGCGCTGCAAAGTAACTGTTGCATCCGCCGCCTTCAGTGCTTCAATCACTTTGGTACTGACTTGAGCCGAGCTGGCACCGCCTTGCAAGGGCAAGCGAATCAGCACATCCTGCGCAGTGCCAAAACTCTGCACCTGATTGTCGGTGTAACCAAGTCCGGTCACGGTTTTGCGAATCGCTTCCAGATCAGCCGGTTTGGTGTAGGTGACCTCCATCACGGTACCGCCGGTAAATTCAATCGACAGGTGCAGGCCCTTGTACAGCAAGAAAAATACCGCTGCGAGAAATGTAAGCGCAGAAATCAAATTGAATACCAGCGCGTGACGCATGAACGGAATGTCGCGCTTGATTCGGAAAAATTCCATGGTGGTCTCCTTGGTCGCTGCGAATTACTCGCTTGGCTTCCAGACTTGTCCTATCGAGATACTGCTTAATTTCTTGCGTCGCCCGTACCAAAGGTTGGCCAACGCACGTGCCACCACCACCGCAGAAAACATCGAGGTCAGAATGCCAAGGCAGTGCACCACAGCGAAGCCACGAATCGGACCCGAACCAAAAATCAGCAGCGCCAAGCCGGCAATCAATGTGGTTACGTTTGAATCAAGAATGGTGGCCCAGGCACGTTCAAAGCCAGCAGCAATCGATGCCTGCGGCGTGTTGCCGTTACGTAGCTCTTCACGGATACGCTCGTTGATCAGTACATTCGCATCAATCGCCATACCCAGCGTGAGTGCAATCGCTGCAATACCGGGCAAGGTCAGTGTGGCTTGCAGTAAAGAGAGCAATGCAATCAGCAGCATCACGTTGACTGCCAGCGCAAACATGCTGAATGCTCCAAAGATCAGGTAGTACAGCATCATGAATACGGCAATCGCAGCAAATCCGTACAGGGTTGAATTGAATCCCTTGGCGATATTTTCTGCGCCAAGCTGCGGACCAATGGTGCGCTCTTCAATAATCTCCATCGGCGCTGCCAGCGAACCGGCGCGTAGCAACAGCGCCAAGTCAGTTGCCGCAGCAGGCGACTCCATGCCGGTGATCTGAAAGCGTGATCCAAGCTCGTCGCGAATGGTAGCAACGGTCAGTACCTCGCCTTTACCCTTTTCGAACAAGACGATGGCCATCAACTTGCCGATTTTGTTGCGGGTCGCCTCACGCATTTTGCGGCCACCGTCACCGTTCAAATCAATACCGACGGCAGCTTGCTGGTTTTGATCAAACGCGGCGCCTGCGTTGGAAATATATTCACCGGTGATCACCGGATCTTTGTACAGCACCACTGGCGCGCCCTTGCCCACCTTGAACAGCTCGGAACTCGGCGAAATCGCAGCACTTTCCTCGGTGCCTCGTTGCACCGATTCATCCACCATACGCACTTCCAGCGTCGCGGTGCGGCCAATAATGTCTTTCGCACGCGAGACATCTTGCACACCCGGTAGCTGAACCACAATACGATCAGCGCCTTGGCGTTGAATGATGGGCTCGGCAACTCCCAGCTCATTCACACGCTTTGAGAGTGTGGAGATATTCTGTTGCACTGCCTCTTCCAAGGTCTGCTTGACCGCCGCAGGACTTAGGCGTGCTGACAGTTTCAACCCTTCGGCATCTTGCTGCTCTTGCAGGGTGAGTTCAGGCATTTGCGTGCCAAGCGCAGCATTTGCCGCGTCGAGTGTTTCGCGATCACGAAAACGTACCTCGACCACCTCACCCACACGGGAAATACCTGCAAAGCGTAGTTTTTTCTCGACCAGAGTGGCGCGGATCGCGATCTGAGTTGATTGAATACGCTTGGCAGCCACAGCGCGTGTATCCACCTGCATCAGGAAGTGCACACCACCGCGCAAATCCAAGCCAAGATACATCGGTAGCGCGTGGAGTGCCTGTAGCCATGCAGGTGTGTTCGGCAACAAATTGAATGCAACCAGATAGGTCGGGTCGCTTGGGTCTTTGTTGAGCGCTTGCTCGATCACGGTCTTTGCCTTGAACTGCAAATCAGTGCTGGCGAAGCGCACGCGCACCGTGCCGTTGTTGCCCAGGTCTTCAAAGAATGCGCTCTCGGCCGGTACGCCAGCGCTAGCCAGTGCCTGCTGTACGCGACCAACAGCATCGGGGCCGAGCTTCAACGTGGCCTTGGCGCTGCTGACCTGAACGGCCGGCGACTCACCAAAGAAATTGGGAACGGTGTACACCACGCCCAGTAACAGCATCAGTGCGATCAGCAGGTATTTCCAAAGGGGGTAACGGTTCATGGCAGGCCACTTCCAAATGAAAAATCCGGCAACGTGTGCCGGACTGCCAGCAAGCTTTCGCTTTACAGCGTCTTGATCGTGCCTTTGGGTAGCAGCAGGGTGACCGCCGCTTTTTGCAGCGTAATCTCGGTGCCTTCGGCAATTTCGAGCGTGATGTAAGCATCCCCGACCTTCGTCACGCGGCCCACCAAGCCGCCGGCACTGACTACCTCATCGCCTTTGGCCAGCGCATCGATCATGGCTTTTTGTTCCTTCTGACGCTTCATCTGCGGACGAATCATCAAGAAGTACAGCACAACGAACATCAGAATGATGGGAAGCAGTCCCAACAGACCACCGCCCGCACCACCCGCTGGCGCCGCAGCCTGTGCATAGGCATCTGAAATCAACATGAATTACTCCAGCAAGAAAACGCGCGATTTTAACATTGCGGCATCAGCCACGCGCTTGGCCTGCAACCGTGAACTGCAAGCAAACCGGGCGGTGATACGTGTTCTTGCTTGGGCCCAATCGCGAAAGCCACAGATACTGCGCGAGCCTTAGACGCCGCGCGCCCGATCAGCAGTAAACCTGCGACGAAAAGCCTGAAACTGGCCAGCATCAATACTGGCCCGAATCTCGCGCATCAGCTGCAAGTAATAGTGCAAGTTATGCAAGGTATTCAGACGGGCGCCCAGAATCTCACCGGCGCGATGAAGATGGTGCAAGTAAGCGCGAGAAAAATGGCGACACGCGACACAGCTGCAACTCTCGTCAATCGGTAAATCTTCATCTTTGTGGCGTGCATTGCGAAGTTTGAGGTCACCAAAGCGAGTGAACAGCCAGCCATTGCGCGCATTACGGGTCGGCAGGACACAGTCAAACATATCTATGCCGTTCGCAACGCCCTCAACCAGATCCTCTGGGGTACCGACACCCATCAAGTAATGCGGCTTGTGCGAGGGTAGTTTGGGGCCGGTGTGACGCAAAATACGCTGCATATCTTCTTTCGGCTCACCTACCGATAAACCACCCACAGCAATACCGTGAAAATCCATCTGCTCAAGTGCGGCGAGTGATTCATCGCGCAAGTCTTCGTACATACCGCCCTGAACAATCGCGAACAATGCATTGCTGTTGTGTTCGCGATTGAATTCATCGAGCGAGCGCTTGGCCCATCGCAGCGACAGCCGCATGGATTGCCCAGCCTGTTCGCGCGTGACTACTTGGCCATCGACCTCGTAAGGCGTGCATTCATCAAACTGCATCACGATATCCGAATTCAGTACGCGCTGAATCTGCATCGATATCTCGGGCGAGAGGAACAACCGATCACCATTAATCGGCGATGAAAACTTCACGCCCTCTTCAGTAATCTTGCGCATTGCCCCCAATGAAAAAACCTGAAATCCACCCGAGTCAGTCAGGATAGGGCGATCCCAAGCGATGAAGCGATGCAGACCACCAAATTTGCCAACAATATCCAAGCCCGGTCTCAGCCAGAGATGGAATGTATTTCCCAAAATGATCTGCGCATCAATCTCGCGTAATTCGTCTGGCGACATGGCTTTTACCGAGCCATAGGTACCCACCGGCATGAAGATCGGTGTCTGGATCACGCCATGCGTTAACTCAACTCGTCCACGACGCGCATGACCATCAGTTTTCAGCAGCGTGAATTTCAAGGGAAACTCTCTCTATCCAGCAACATCGCATCGCCATAACTTAAAAATCGATAACGCTGTTGAATCGCGTGCGCGTATGCCTGACGAATTCGCTCGACGCCGGCGAAGGCTGACACCAGCATCATCAATGTTGATTTCGGTAGATGGAAATTGGTAATCAAGCGATCAACCGTATTGAAGCGATAGCCCGGTGTGATGAATAGTCGTGTATCCGCATTGCCTGCCAACAGCTTACCGGTCTGCGAAGCCGCTTCAAGCGCACGCAAGCTGGTGGTGCCGACCGCAATCACATTACGGCCAGCACGCTGCGCAGTCTGAATGACATCAACCGTGCTTTGTGGCAGCGAATACCATTCACTGTGCATTTGATGGTCGGATAGATTTTCAGTACGCACCGGCTGGAAGGTACCCGCACCCACGTGCAAGGTCAGCCAGGTCAGTACCACGCCCTGTTGCTTGAGTGTGTCGAGCAACGCATGATCAAAATGCAAGCCAGCGGTAGGCGCGGCGACTGCACCCGGATTTTTTGCGTAGACCGTTTGGTAGCGCTGCGCGTCAGTCGCATCGGCAGCGTGCTGTATGTAAGGTGGTAGCGGTAGCTGACCCAAGCGATCAATCAAATCGATTGCATCGGAAGGAAAGGACAGTATAAAAAATTCGCCTTGACGCTCACCGACCCTGACCTCAAATGCATCTGCCAGTCGCAGCGAGGAGCCGCTCGCCGGCGATTTGGAAGCGCGTATCTGGGCCAGTACAGTGGTGCTATCCAGCACACGCTCCACCAGTACCTCAACTTTGCCACCACTTTGTTTGCTACCGAAAAAGCGGGCATGCAACACACGGGTATCGTTGAATACCAGTACGTCACCCGGTCGCAGCAAACTCGGTAACTCGGCAAATACGCGATCCACCAAATTCTGTTGACCGACTTGCAGCAATCGCGAGGCTGCTCGCTCAGGTAGAGGCACCTGTGCGATTAACTCAGTGGGCAAATCAAAATCGAAGTCGGACAGCGTGTACATTGAGCGTCAATGGTAAAAGCCGGTATTCTACGCGTGGCCTGATATTCCTACCGATGCCTAAGCCCAAGAAGAAAACTGCGAACACCAAGAGCCTTCGTCTATCCGATCGCTTGGCGCGACTGGGGCTATCGAGTGATATGGCACGTGTGCTTCATTTGCCCATTCGCTACGAGGACGAGACACGACTTGTTCTGATCAGCGAAGCGCGCCAGCGGCATGGCGATACTATTCAAATTGAAGGGGTGGTCAGTGAATGCGATGTGCAGTACCGCCCGCGTCGGCAGTTGATCGTCAAATTGCAAGACGATAGCGGCTTGCTCACACTGCGTTTCCTGAATTTCTACGGCAGTCAGGTAACCCAAATGGCTGTCGGTAAACGCTTGCGTGTACGTGGCGAGATGCGGCACGGTTTTTTTGGTGATGAAATGGTTCATCCGGTGGTCAAGGTAATTAATGTCGACACACCGCTACCGCAAGCACTGACGCCGGTTTATCCCGCAGGTGAAGGTTTGTCGCAAACCGTGCTGAGGAAAGCAATCGACGACGCCATGTCAAAAATCGACTGGCGCGATACCCTACCCGAGTCACTACGAAGCTCGCTCGACCTGCTCGCCTTCGAGCCCGCTATCCAATTGCTGCACAACCCGCCACCAGACATTGATGCTGATGCGTTATTGGAACGCACCCATCCGGCTTGGATACGAGTGAAGTTTGATGAGTTGCTTGCTCAGCAGCTATCGATGAAACGTGCACAGGCCGCTCGCCGCCAGCAAGGTGCACCAGCGCTATCCGTGGAAGGCGCACTGTCGCAGGCTTTGATAACTTCATTGCCGTTTAGTCTAACCACTGCGCAGCAGCGTGTATTGCAAGAGATCCGTGCTGATCTACAGGAACATTACCCCATGCAGCGCTTGCTACAGGGTGATGTCGGTAGCGGCAAAACCGTCGTGGCTGCGCTGGCTGCGGCGCAAGCGATCGATAGCGGCTATCAGGCTGCCTTGATGGCGCCGACCGAGATTTTGGCTGAGCAGCACTTTCGAAAAATTGAAGCTTGGTTCACACCGCTCGGTATTGAGGTTGCGTGGCTGACCGGCAGCCTACGAAAGCGCGAAAAAGACAATGCGAAACAGCGGATTGAAAGTGGCGATGCACGACTCATCATCGGCACGCACGCACTGATCCAACAAGAAGTCGAGTTCGCCCGGTTAGGGCTGGTGATCGTCGATGAGCAGCACCGTTTCGGTGTAGCGCAACGGCTCACCCTACGCAACAAAGGCATCGACAGCGTGCCGCATCAACTCATGATGTCAGCCACACCGATTCCGCGTACCTTGGCTATGACTTATTTCGCTGATCTCGAGGTTTCGGTCATCGATGAGCTCCCGCCAGGACGTACACCGATTGTGACGCGATTGGTCGCGCAAGAACGACGCGATGAGGTCATTACACGGGTCCATGCAGCCGCACTATCGGGTCGACAAGCCTACTGGGTCTGTCCGCTGATCGAAGAGTCAGAAGTACTACAGCTGCAAACCGCCACCGAAACACATGCCTTGTTATCTGAAGCCTTGCCGGACTTAAAGGTCGGTTTGGTGCATGGCCGGCTCAAGCCAGCCGAGAAACAAGCCACGATGGATGCATTCGCGCAGGGACAACTCCATCTGCTGGTGGCGACCACGGTGATCGAGGTCGGGGTCGACGTCCCGAACGCCTCGCTGATGGTGATTGAACACGCCGAACGCTTCGGCTTATCTCAGCTGCACCAGCTGCGCGGTCGCGTCGGTCGTGGGGACGCGGCCAGCGTATGCCTTCTGCTGTTTCAGGGTCCGTTGGGGCCGGTGGCACAGCAGCGGCTGGCGATCATGCGCGAGAGCAGTGATGGTTTCGAGATCGCTCGCCACGATCTGGCTATTCGAGGCCCGGGCGAGTTCCTCGGTGCCCGTCAATCAGGCCAAGCCATGCTGCGATTTGCGGACCTGGAGAAAGATCAATGGCTGGTCGAGCGAGCGCGCAATATGGCATTGACGCTGCTGGCGCAACAGCCCGAGGTGGCCGAGGCCCATCTGGCCCGCTGGCTGGGGGCACGCGAGGACTTTCTGCGGGTTTGAATAGTTGTTGAAATCAGCACATTCTGATGTTCTGTGCGACACTCTGTCATATGACCTTGACGGAATTGAAATATATCGTTGCTGTGGCGCGCGAGAAACATTTCGGTCGCGCCGCTGAGGCCTGTTTCGTCGCTCAGCCAACCTTATCGGTCGCGATCAAGAAGCTGGAGGATGAACTTGGCGTGGCGATTTTCGAGCGCGGTGGCTCGGAAGTCACGGTGACACCGATCGGCGCTCAGATCATCGCGCAAGCGGAACATGTGCTTGAGCAAACCTCGTATATCAAGAACATCGCCAATCAGAATAAGGATCCACTGGTCGGTCCGCTGCGGGTTGGCGTGATCTACACCATCGCTCCGTATCTACTCCCGCAATTGGTGCCAAAGCTGATCGAGCAAATACCGCAAATGCCGTTGGTGCTGCAAGAAAACTTCACGGTCAAGCTACTCGAGTTATTGCGATCGGGCGAATTGGATGCCGCCATCATGGCCCTGCCATTCAACGATCAGGGCTTGATGGTTCAAGCCATGTATGACGAGCCATTTATGGTCGCGGTACCGCGCAACCACCACTGGAGCGCCCGCTCCAGTATCAGTGCCGAGGAATTGAAAGAAGAGACCATGCTGCTGCTGGGTGCCGGTCACTGCTTTCGAGACCAAGTATTGGAGGTCTGCCCTGAGATGTCCCGCTACTCGACCTCGGGCGGCGGCATCGCGCGTACCTTTGAGGGGTCGTCACTGGAAACTATTCGTCATATGGTGGCGTCCGGCATCGGTATCACGGTGCTACCCAAAGCGTCTGTCCCCGCTGCCAGCAACGCCAAAGATATGCTGCGCTATCTACCCTTTGATGAACCCACACCCTCTCGCCGCGTGGTGATTGCCTGGCGCAAGAGCTTTACACGCCAGGGAGCCATCGATGTAGTGCGACAGATCGTACTGTCGTGTAGCTTGAATGGCGTGACCATGCTGCCCGAGGCTCACCAGGCCGAGCACTAGTCTCGTTCAAATCGCTTCCTCACTAGCACCACTTTGCAGCTACTGCGCGCTACACTTGCGCCCATGTCAACTGCACACCCAGCACTCCATAAACTCAAGCTATACGCACGCTTGGTGCGTCTTGATAAACCGATAGGCAGCTTGCTATTGCTTTGGCCGACGCTATCAGCGCTTTGGCTGGCCTCGAACGGGCATCCTGATCCGATGCTGGTCGCGATCTTCAGCGTCGGAACAGTGCTGATGCGTTCCGCAGGTTGCGCTATCAATGACTATGCCGATCGCGAGTTTGATCGGCATGTCAAGCGCACTGCCGAACGACCACTCACCTCAGGTCAAATCACTGCACGTGAAGCTATCGCGATCGCTATCATCCTCGCGCTGATCTCTTTTGCGCTGATACTGCCGCTCAATACACTGACCCATCAACTCTCAGTGGTCGCGGTGATCGTAGCTGCGACATATCCTTATTTCAAACGTTTTTTCGCGCTGCCCCAAGCCTATCTGGGTATTGCATTCGGCTTTGGTATTCCGATGGCCTATGCAGCCGTGCTTGGCAGCGTGCCAATCGAAGCATGGGTACTACTGATCGCAAATGTATTCTGGGCACTCGCCTATGACACCGAGTATGCAATGGTTGATCGTGATGATGACCTGATTATCGGTATTCGAACCTCGGCTATTACCTTCGGGCGCTTCGATGTACTGGCCGTGATGCTGTGTTACGGCATGAATCTACTACTGGTGGCTCTGGTCGGTGCCAGTTATCAAATGGGTGCATGGTTTTACCTTGGCCTGGCAATTGCAACGGGTATCGCCGCTTATCACTACCTGCTGATTCGTGATCGTGACCGGCTGCGCTGCTTTGCTGCATTTCGGCACAACAATTGGCTCGGTGCTGCCGTGTTCGCAGGTATCGTGCTTGGCTAGCATGCCTCATCACTGATCTGCCACATCAATACAAAACTCTGCTATCGCTTCGCTAGTTCTGCTTGAAGGTGTAGACCACAAGGACAGATAATCGCGCGCCGCCAACACCACTCATTGGCGATTTATTCTGCTCGCGCGCTATGGACATCACCGAGTTACTGACTTTTTCAGTCAGAAATAAAGCCTCCGACCTCCACTTGTCCACCGGATTACCACCCATGATCCGGGTACACGGCGACGTACGTCGCATCAACTTGCCGCCGGTGTCGCACAAGGAAGTGCATACCATGGTGTATGAGGTCATGAGCGACAGTCAGCGGAAGCGCTACGAAGAAGATCTGGAAATTGATTTTTCTTTTGAGTTACCCGGTGTAGCCCGCTTTCGGGTCAACGCGTTTAATCAAGATCGCGGCGCTGCCGCCGTACTACGAACAATCCCGTCAATTATTTTCAGCCTTGAACAACTCAATGCACCCGGAATTTTTTCTGAGCTTGCACTCAAGCCACGGGGTTTGGTATTAGTGACCGGGCCAACGGGCTCGGATAAGTCGACCACACTGGCAGCCATGGACAATCACATCAATGAAAATGAATACGCGCATGTACTAACTATAGAAGATCCCATAGAATTTCTACATATACCGAAAAAAGCATTGATCAATCAGCGTGAGGTTGGTCCAAAT
>Ga0194130_10009099_pt1 | contig 10344 bp, 9 predicted proteins | sample TA2KigsurfametaG_FD_160084 | JGI IMG/M metagenome (GOLD analysis project Ga0194130, IMG submission 160084) | Freshwater microbial communities from Lake Tanganyika, Tanzania - TA2015050 Kigoma 12 surface | ecosystem: Environmental > Aquatic > Freshwater > Lake | place: Tanzania: Lake Tanganyika... | reverse complement strand
CGATCGATAGCGAAGCACTAGCTTTCATACGTTACAGAACCTTAGTCACTGACGTGGATTCGATTCGACCGCGAGGATGCACGCCATGTCGCGATCAAACTGCCCTCGAGTAAGCACTAGATCTGCACCTGCTCGCTGGGCGTTTTCGAGAGCCTCCACGTCCACGTGCGCTCCATAGGCCACCACGAATGTTGCCGGGTAATCCCTCTTCAACCCACCGACGACCTCGTCGAGATCGATCGACTTTAAGGACAAATCCAAAACCGCGATCTTCAGTTCTTCCGAAGGGATGCTCCGATCTCGAAGCATGTCGACGTTGCGCACGACGATCAACTCATTTCCGCCTTGACGAACCACGGAGCTTACTCGGGATTGAAACATCAAGTCGCTGCTGAAAAAAAGGATCTTCACGATAATAGCCCCACTGTAACTTAGACTTTGGGAGTTTCGTGGAGACAACCACCGCCACGTCCCGGCAACAACGCCAATCCCCCTCAAACTGCTCCGGGACCGCGACTTCCGTCATCGATCGTCATGGCTTCATCCATCGGCAAGATGAATACCTTTCCATCCCCGATACTTCCCTCCGTTCCGCTGCGAGCAATCGATGTGAGGACCTCGATCGTGCGATCCAAAAAATCATCGTTCACGCAAATCTCCAGCATCACCTTACGCAGCAAATCGATTCGGTACTCAACGCCATGATACAGAGCTGTATGCCCTTTTTGTCGTCCGTAACCTTCGGCGTCCAGCACCGTCATACGGGTTACCCCAACATGTTGCAATGCATCCCGTACCGCCTGGAGCTTGTTCGGCTGTATTATCGCCACCAACATCTTCATGGTGCTGTCTTCACGATCGAAAATCCGTACTGCCGCAGTTTCAATCACCACTTGTGGCGGCTTCGAAACTGGCGACATAAACGCCCTCTTTGGAATCCAAAGCCGCCTCAGCAAACGACTCATCGGTTTCCCAAATTCGGACCCGCGTCGCTACGCCGCCCGTGCCCGCAAGTATCTTGGGGCAAACCTCCTCGAGAAGGTACTTCGCCATGTTTTCGGCGGTTGGATTGTACGGCATGATGAATAATCGGCACGGCTTAACCATCCTCAATGCTTCGATCGCATTGTCATCCTCATGTGAGACCAAGAAACTATGGTCCCAATGCTCATCGAGCCAACCCTTGCAACGAGCTTTCAATTCGGAAAAATCCATCACCCGACCCACTGCGTCTTGCGTATCGCCGGTGACAAAAAAATCGCATACGTAATTGTGTCCGTGGAAGTGCTCGCACTTGCCCCCGTGCTTGTAAAGCCTGTGCCCCGCACAAAATTTGATGCGGCGCATGATCGTGAAACCCATCGCATAGTCCCTATGGTCGGTTATGGAACGTTCGAATCGCCAGGATGCGGATCTCGATAGGTGTTCTCAGTGACAACTCGGTTTAAGTCGTTGTCAACCTGAGAGCTCGAATCCACGTTTAATTTTGGATTACTGCGGTGGCGATCCCGATCTCGCTGGGTCTTTTTCTCGAGATTCGCCACCATGGCCGATTGCAGGTCGACGCCGGTTTGATTCGCGAGGCAGACCAAGACGAACAGGATGTCCGCCATCTCATCCGACAGATTGTAGGTCGTATCTGATTTTTTAAAGCTCTGGTCGCCAAAAGTTCTGGCGAAAATCCGAGACAGTTCGCCAACTTCCTCCATGAGCACGGCCAAGTTGGTTAATTCGGAGAAGTACCGCACACCGATCGACTGGATCCAGGCGTCAACCGTGGATTGAAGCTCCCGAAGCGACAGCTCCCGTTCCACCTCACTCATGTAGACATTCCTGCCTCGAACCTTCGTCGGTCGGCAGTCGATTCGTTGGCCCAATGGAACTCGGAAACATCGCTCTGTTCCATCTGCCAAGTAAAAAAGGCTGGTGCGTCATCGATCACGGTGGGGAAATCCACAATCCCCTCATGGGCAGAGCGGAGGATTACCCCCAACTGCTCCAACTCGCTGATGTAATCTTCCAAGTGTGCCGTCTCGACCTTCAGATCATTTTGGATTTCGATGATCTCTTGGTCGTACACTTTGAACTTCGAGTTCCCCTGGTGGTTCCGAAGCATCCGGCGGAGATTGGAGCGTCGCTCGGTCAATTCGCGATGCGATAACGATATGTCGGTGACGATCAAACGCAGCAACGGCAACATCGAGCGGGCTTGCTCGATCGAAAAGACGGTTTGTGGGGTTGCTTTCGCGCTCATGTGGATCGTCCATCGCTGGAATGGTGAGAAGGTCCTCAAGACGATACCGACAACCTTCGAGTTCGAAAAGTTCACTTCCGACGTTCGAAAGGGAACTTAACCCTCTACTTTTATTTTTGCTCGAAATCTTGCCCCTTCAATCTCGAACGTCGCCAAACTAGCCTACATTAGCTGAAATTTAGTACCCATGCTGATCGAAAACTCATCGAAAACCTGATCGACAAGGTCTGCATCCACCCGATCCAGGCCCCGCACGGCACCCGCGACCAAGGCCAAATCGGCCAATTGCACGATGCGGCGAATCAATCCGTCACCAAGTTCATGGCACCTTGTGATGCCCTGGGCGGTAAATAAGTCTTGGCTTGCTCCACAGCGTTCCAATGCAAATTCGAAGTAATCTGCGGTTTGGCCCAAATCCCAAGGTGGCAAATCGATCCTTAACTCGCAGCAGTCCAAAATCCTGCGAGGCAAGCCTACCATCGAATCCTCATCCACCGAAAGAATCAAACTCCACTTTCCGGGTCGTGTAAGTAGCACTCCTAATGCTTGTAGCGACTCTTCCGCGAGCTGTTCGGCATGATCTAGCAATAGAGTAACCCGGCGACCGATAGCCGATGAGGCTATCAGAAAATCGTCGATTTCACCCAGAACACGCGAGAAACAGGAGGAAGCGTGAGACACTCCCGTTTCCTCGTTCCAAGCCATCGCTCCCAACCCGACCCCACATTCGTCAGAAGACGTTTCGAGGACGGCATTTCGGACCCGTGTCGCCACGTGGATGGGAGATGCACCGACCAAGTCCACTTTTGTGATGCTCTCCGGGGATTTGGTGAGTCGGCGAAGCCTCAAATGCTCTAGAAAAAGACTTTTCCCTGCTCCGCTTGGGCCTACCAGCAACCCTAGCTTTCGTCGATGTGTCAGGAGAAACTCACTCCGAGCCAATGCTTCCTCGACGCTTCCCGCTACGAAGTAGTCGTAGAGAGGATTCGGTTTGGCAAAGGGGGACCGCGACAGTTTCCAATGCCTCAGATAGCTCATAGCGGCTCCTCGAATCGGTAGAGAACGAACAACAAACGAGAACCAAACTGCACACAATACCGTAATGAATCTTCTCGGCCACACGCGATCGGAATCATCAGCAATTGTGGACTCGAAACTCGAGATATTCCTCGTTTTTCGGTGGAATGATTGAAGTTTGGCCTCCTGCTCGATCCGTCATAGGCATTCGTCAAAACACGGAGTAAACTTGGATCCTATGATCGGACCTATATTCCAACGCGAACTGAGCACGCTGCCGAGACGGCCCAAACACTTCATCGCGCGGATTGTTTTCCTCGTGATGCTCTTCGCCATCATCTGTACTACATGGCTGCTGTTGGCTGGCGTACAACCGGTCCAAAATGCCGGCGATCTGGCTCGTTTCGGCGTATTGATCTTCCAGCTATTGGCCCCATTTCAGATGGTGGTGCTGTTGTTCATGGCCGCACTCGCCGGAACCTCGGCGGTAAGTCACGAAAAAGATAAGCAAACATTGACCTTGCTGCTGATGACTTCACTAACAGACGTTGAGGTCGTCATCGGTAAAATTGGTGCCGGACTATTGGCGACGATGAATGCCTTTCTGTCCTCGGCCCCGATCGTTTTTTTGCTCCCTATATTGGGCGGTGTGTCGCTCGATCAAGTCATTGCTTGCACCGTGGTAACCGCGTGTACGTTGATCGCAAGCTGTTCGCTTGGGGCAACAGTCGCGTTTTGGCGTGAGAAGACATTCCAAGCGATCGCGGTCACCACCTTGTTGATCGCACTTTGGCTGGCTTTCGGAGAAATCATCGCGGCTGGAATTTTCCCTGGTATCCCGCGATCGATCGGATCCATCATCAGCCCGCTTCGGGCGGTCTGGGATATCGCCCAACCAATCCCTTCGACCTCTGTCATTTCTGGTCTTGGCGGATCTGGGAATGCGATTTTGGCCAGCATCTTTATGAGTGGCCTGGCTGTGACGCTGTCCCTCTTGTCCATCGCGAAACTCAGGGTGTGGAACCCTTCTCGAGAACGCCGCAACGTGGTTGCTGAGTGGGATGATGCACCACCATTGGCGGCTGCCTCAAACAACAGCGAAGCATCGGCTGATGCCTCGGCAACGACCGCGCCAAAGACTGAACCGGAACGGGTCGTCAAGTCATGGAAAAGCCGCGAGCCGAGAGGCATGTGGAACAATCCAATCCTTTGGCGCGAGATGATGACATGGGCGTACGGTCGGAAGATCCTTTTCATCCGTGTTGCCTACATTTTCTTTTCGCTTCTCATCGGATTTGGTTTGCACCAGACGCTTCAATCGGGTGCTGCATACGCCGATTCGGGGTTCCAAGAACAACTGGTCCCAACGACCGTTTCGCTGTTGGCTCCTTGCTTCGTTCTCTCGTTGATCATGATCAACGCACTCGCCGTTAATTCGATCACAAATGAGCGAGATGCCGGTGCACTCGATCTACTCTTGGTCACCGAGATCACGCCTGCATCCTTCCTCTTCGGAAAAGTTGTAGGCGTGCTATACGCTACCAAAGAAATGGTTCTGATGCCGATCCTGCTGTGCCTCTACCTTTGGTGGGGTGGTGGATTATCCACCGAAAATCTGGTGTTCACGGTGATCTGCTTGATGGTGATGAATGTCTTCGTCGCCATGCTTGGAGTTCATTGTGGCATGATCTATTACCAGAGTCGCGTCGCGATTGGAACGAGCCTCGGTACGGTGTTCTTCCTATTCCTTGGCGTGGCGACCTGCATGCTCATCATGCTTATGTTCCGCGGCTCCTTTGGCCGTCAATTGGCCCCGTTTTTAATGATTATCCTAGGTGGCGGAACCGGACTCTATGTAGCTCTCGGAAATCGCAACCCTTCACCCGCGATCACTGTCACTTCGTTCTTGCTCCCCTTCCTCACCTTTTTCGCCATTACCAGCTTCATCCTTCGCGATCAAGAGCTCACGGTATTCAGCACCATCACGGTGTCCTACGCGTTTGCAACCGCCGCTATGCTGATTCCGGCCCTCAGCGAGTTCGAATTCGCGTTTGGTCGTGGGCGGATCGCTGAAGAAGAATAAGTGCGAACCACTGGGAGATAGCCTGCGCGTATCGGACTTGTCGATCATCAGCTTTCCCATGGACGGGAAAGCGTGACTAGGTGCAAGCGTGACTAGGAGGCCGAGAGCAAATTCCACTCAGGACGAAGCGTTTCCACTAACCTACAGCGGTACTGTTGCGTCAACGTATTCAGTTCTCCGAGGGGTTTGAATTGAACAACAAATCGCCGTGTGGGAAGCCCTTCGCACGTCGCGTTCTTTGCCGACTCAAACTGCACTCGCAATCGCTCTCTCAGATTCAACGTCTCTCCGACGAACAGGTATCTCCGCCCACTCCCTCCCGCATCTATCGTACCGATCGAATAAAGTGCGGACGAATCCGTAACACTCTCCAACTCCAAACGGTCTGCCGAAATAGCTTCCACCCGCTCCCAATCGATCGACTCTCCCTCGTCAGTCGATGGCAAAGCTATTGACTCTTTTTCTCCTCCCAACGCGCGACGCAATAAAAGCGCCCCCCAACGGTATTCCAACGGGTTTCGTCCGGGTGCGTGATCAGCCGCGATGCAGTCAAACTGCTCCGTCAATCGGGGTTCGCAAAGGATCTCATCAAGATCCGCGAGGTAGGCATCCGCGACGCGACGCCACGCGATCTCCGAGGCGTGAAGATAGCGGTCAAGCTCACTCCATCTCGGAACCGTTACTTGCTCGCGTGATATTTCCGTCCCCATCAACTTGCCAAATTTGCGCAATCGGAGCAAGAATCGGTTGCGTTCTGATTTGCTCCCTGGAATCTCCATCGCATCGCACGCCTTATGGAACGCCTCATTCAAAACAGGATCCACAATGACTCGGTCCGGACTAGCCCCACGATTAGATTCTTGAAACGCTCGCAGCAGTTGCTCACCTTCGCTCATCAATTCATCAGGAAACGGCAGCATCGGAGAGGCAAGCCCCGTCATGTTCTTTCGCCGTGTCCTGCGTCCTGCCCCGTCGTCCAACCGTTGCTTCCCATCTTTGGTTGCGGGCGCACTGACTTTTGGTTCGGGTGCCCCTTCGAGCGTCTCGCCGATCAACACTCGACTCAATCGATCCGTACCCAATTGAACGTATTCATTCGACAGATCGAACCCTAGAAAATGACGCCCCAACTTCTTTGCAACGACCAACGTCGAAGCGCTCCCTGAGAACGGATCCATAACAATGTCGCTTGGGTTGGAACTGACTCGAATGATCCGCCCAAGGAGTTGTTCGGGCATTTGGCACCCATGGAACCCGGCTCGTTCCTTGAACGTCCCTGCAACCCGAGGAAAGTACCAGACGTCTTCATTAGGAGTCAGGCCCTCGGTGCAGTCCTGTGGTCGTAAAATCCAAGTATCATCCGGATTTCGACCTTTCGGGTTCGCTCGCGCATCCGCATACACCAACTGACGCGCCGATGGGACAGCGATATCGGCGGCGTTGTAAGTAAAGCGTTTTGGGTCCTTCACAAAGTAAAATAAGTGGGCGTGCGAACGGGTGAATTTGGATTTGCAGTTCACGCCAAAGGTGTAATACCACACGACCCAACTTCGGCAATGAAACCCAACCTCTTGCGCGATCAGTTTTAATTCCGCAGCATATTCATCACCGATCGCAAGCCAAAACGTACCTGACGCATCAAGGACTCGGTGGACTTGAGCCATCCAAGACCTGCTCCATGCCAAGTATTGCTCGCGTTCGAGCGAGTCCTTGTAGACATCGTATTCGTACCCGATGTTGAAGGGGGGGTCAGCGAATACCAATTGCAACGACTCCGCTGGCAACTCGCTCATGCGTGAGACGCAATCCCCCTGATGGATTCCATTGAGCACGGAATCGGTAAACAAGCGAACGGCATCGCCGTTTGCAACAACTTCCTCGCTCGAATCGCGACCTGGATCACTGCTAGAGTCGTGGTTTGGTTCGACGGCAATTGTCATTATCTTCTCGCTGACATCCTGGAACGGCCTTTGATTCAATCCTTCACCGACATGCTGAAGCGTCAAAGCAGATACTCAAAGAGCCCTTGTCGGGACTACGATTCTTCGTCGCTCCGAAGCTTTGCCAAAACGCTGAAATCCTCCAGGGTCGAGGTATCCTGTGCGGACTCTTTGCCAGCCGCGATGTCGCGTAGCAAGCGTCTCATGATTTTGCCACTCCGAGTCTTGGGCAATGCGGTCGTGAATCGCACTTCATCGGGCACAGCCAAAGCCCCGATTTCCTTTCGAACGTGCTTTTTGAGTTCATCCCTCATCGCATCGCTGGGCTCATGGTTCTTCAACGTCACAAAAACGGCAATCCCTTGGCCTTTGATCTCGTCCGGGCGTCCCACTGCTGCAGCTTCTGCGACAGAAGGATGGCTTACCAAGGCACTCTCAATTTCGATGGTGCTGAGTCGATGCCCGGAGACATTGATGACGTCGTCGATGCGTCCCATGATCCAATAGTAACCATCTTCGTCGCGACGAGAATTGTCACCGGTCAAGTACATATGGGGTACTTTGCTCCAATAGGCTTCCTGATAACGTTGGTCATCGCCCCAGATTCCTCTCAGCATCCCTGGCCAAGGCTTTTCGATGCAGAGCATGCCACCTTCGTTGGTACCAACATCGGTCAAATCGGAGTGCAGGATGCGGGGCACGATCCCCGGCATAGGACGTGTGCACGATCCGGGCTTGCATGCGATTGCGCCTGGAAGTGGCGACATCATGATGCCCCCGGTCTCCGTCTGCCACCAAGTATCTACGATTGGGCATCGACCACCCCCAATTTTTTCGTAGTACCACATCCATGCCTCTGGATTGATTCCTTCGCCGACGCTTCCAAGCAACCTCAACGAAGACAGATCGTGCTTGTCTACGTGATGGTCACCCCATTTGATAAACGCGCGAATGGCAGTTGGCGCCGTGTATAAAATCGAGACTTTGTACCGTTCGATGATGTCCCAAAACCGGTCTTCTTCGGGCCAATTAGGAGCTCCTTCGTAAAGGACTTGAGTTGCACCCGCCGAAAGTGGACCATAGACGATGTAGCTATGGCCGGTGATCCAACCGCAATCCGCAGTGCACCAGAAAATATCTTCATCGCGATAATCGAAGACCCATTGGAAGGTCCTTTTCGCATACAAGTTATACCCACCCATGGTATGCCGAATCCCCTTCGGTTTCCCGGTCGAGCCACTGGTATAGAGAATGAAAAGGGAATCTTCGCTATCAAGCGGCACTGCTGGGAAATTACTGGACTCCTTGCTCACCAAGTCATGCCACCATACGTCCCGTCCATCAGTCATGGGAGAATTATTGTTCACGCGTTGAAGCACTACGCAATGCTGCACGGATGGACTCTTCGCCAACGCCTCATCCACCGTCTGCTTTAGATGGAGAACCTTGCCTCGCCTCCAACCTCCATCGGAGGTAATAATCAATTTGGCTTGCGCATCATTATTCCGATCCGCGATCGCTTCGGCGCTAAATCCACCGAAGATCACCGAATGGATCGCGCCGATTCGGGCGCAGGCCAGCATCGCAACAGGCAGTTCCGGAACCATCGGCATGTAGATGCTGACACGATCCCCTTTGCGAATCCCGAGACGATCAAGAGCGGCGGCAAAACGGCTCACGTCCTCCAGCAACTGAGCGTACGTTATCGTTCGCTTGTCCCCCGGCTCGCCTTCCCAAAAAAATGCAACTCGATCGCCTCGGCCAGCTCGAACATGAGCGTCGAGACAGTTGTACGAGACATTGGTCTTGCCACCCACAAACCATTTCGCGAATGGCTCACTCCATTCCAAGCATTGCGTGTAGGGTTCGAACCAATGCAAATGCGATTTAGCTTGTCCGTCCCAGAACTTCTCCGGATCCGCAATCGACTCATCGTAGAGTGCTTGATAGGCATCCGTCGAGCCGATCGCTGCCCGCGATGAGAACTCTGCACTCGGCGGAAAAACCCGCGTTTCATTCATCACGTTCGCAATTTGCTTGGCAGTATTCGGAGAGGTCATGGAGAGATGCTCCTGGGTGGGTGAGGAGTGGAAAGACTAGCGGCTAGCGAGTCGACGTTGGAATTACGAATGGGGAACGAAGGATTTCGATGTACAAACGGGCCAGTGGAGCAGATCCACGGTTTCGCGTTTATGGATCCTCTCAACGCGCCTTTGAGTCGGCTTAATTTAAATCGGCATAAACTGAGAAAGATAACGGTAGCTTTGCGAGAGTGCAGCAATCCGATCGTCCAGGCTCTTCTCATAAGCACGATCTTCGACTTCGACGCAAACGGGACCGGTGTAACCAGCATCCCCGAGCACCGAAAAGAACTTGCCCCAATCGATATCCCCAAGCCCGGGGAGCTTAGGGAAATGGTACAAGTTTGGATGGGCGAGAATCCCGTGCTGGTCGAGCAAGTGCCGATCGACGCGGACATCCTTCGCGTGAACATGAAAGATGCGATCGATAAAGTCTCGAATCGGCTTGAGGTAATCCATATGCTGGAACACCATATGCGATGGGTCGTAGTTGAGCCCCAAATTTGGACTAGCTAAGTCCGCAAACAAGCGCCGCCACAGGATTGGCGATGTGGCGAGGTTCTTGCCTCCGGGCCATTCGTCCGCTGTAAAAAACATCGGGCAGTTCTCGATACCGATCTGCACCCCAACCTTTTCGGCCAAATCGACGATGGGCTTCCAAGTTCGCAGCATGCGCGGCCAGTTTTCATCGACACTCTTGGTATGGTCTCTGCCGATGAACGTATTGACTCGGTGGACCCCCAGTCTTGGGGCCGTCGAAATCACCTTTTTCAAGTGCTCTACATTCCGCTCGGCTTCTTCTTCGGAATGGGACAAACAATTAGGGTAGTACCCTAGTCCGCTGATCGCTACGCCATTCTCACGAAGCGTTTGCTGTACCGACTCGATGTCATCGTTGCTTAGATCTGCTACATCGAGATGGGTCACGCCAGCATACCGACGATCCGCTTTGCTCGGAGGCCAGCACAT
>Ga0194130_10009097_pt1 | contig 10346 bp, 5 predicted proteins | sample TA2KigsurfametaG_FD_160084 | JGI IMG/M metagenome (GOLD analysis project Ga0194130, IMG submission 160084) | Freshwater microbial communities from Lake Tanganyika, Tanzania - TA2015050 Kigoma 12 surface | ecosystem: Environmental > Aquatic > Freshwater > Lake | place: Tanzania: Lake Tanganyika... | reverse complement strand
GGCTGTGCGCACCCTCGTCGAGGTCGAGTCGCCCTCCGCAGACATCGACGCATGCCGCTCCTGCCTGACGACGGCGGCGAATGTCGTCGCCACCTGGCTGGGCAGTCCGCCGCGCATCGAGGAGCACGAGGGACGTCCCGTGCTGCGGTGGGGGCCCGAGCATCCACGAGTCCTCCTGCTCGGACACCTCGACACGGTGTGGCCGGTCGGCACGCTCGCGCGCATCCCCTGGGCCGTCGACGGCGACCGCATGCGCGGACCCGGTGTCTTCGACATGAAGACCGGTGCCGTCCAGGCCATCGGGGCACTCGCGCTGCTGGGCCTGGATGAGTCGGCCGGCGTGGGACTGCTCCTCACCACCGACGAGGAGATCGGCTCCGGATGCTCCCGCGCTGTCATCGAGGATGCGGCGCGCGATGGCGAGGCAGTCCTCGTGCTCGAGCCCTCGGTCGAGGGTGAGCTCAAGACCGCGCGCAAGGGCACGTCGTGGTACGTCGTACAGATCACCGGGCGCGCCGCACATACAGGCCTGGATCCGGAGCGCGGCATCAACGCACTGGTCGAGGCCGCCGCGCTGGTGAGCGATGCCGTCACCTGGGCGAGGCCCGAGCTCGGCACGACCGTCACCCCGACGACGGCGCGCGCGGGCGTGACGGACAACACCGTCCCCGACCAGGCCGTGATCGGCATCGACGTGCGCGCGTGGTCGGCGGAGGAGCAGCAGCGCATCGACGACCTCGCCCGTGGCTGGCACCCGGCACATCCCGAGGCGGCCGTGGCCATCGTCGGCGGGGGGATCAACCGGCCCGCCATGGAGGAGTCCGCGGGCGCGGCCCTGGCACGCCTCGCGGAGCGGTGTGCCGCCGACCTCGGCCTCGCACCCATCGGTTCGCGCGCTGTCGGCGGTGCTAGCGATGGCAACTTCACCGCGGCGATGGGCGTCCCCACGCTGGACGGCCTCGGCGCCGTCGGAGACGGCGCCCATGCCGACCACGAGTGGGCGAGTGCCGCAGCCCTGCCGGAGCGCACCGCGCTCGTCGCCGCGCTCGTCTCCGCCATCCTGGCCCGGGAGAGCGCGTGACCGATGGTCCGCTCATCGTCCAGAGCGACAAGACACTGCTACTCGAGGTCGATCACCCGTCTGCCGACGAGGCACGGCGCGCCATCGCGCCCTTCGCCGAGCTCGAGCGCGCACCCGAGCACATCCACACCTACCGGGTGACCCCGCTCGCCCTGTGGAATGCCCGCGCCGCCGGACATGATGCGGAGCAGGTGGTGGACATCCTGCTCACCTACTCCCGCTACGCCGTGCCGCATGCCCTGCTCGTCGACATCGCCGAGACGATGGACCGCTACGGCCGGCTCACGATCGCCAAGCACCCCGCCCACGGGCTGGTGCTCAGCACGACGGATCGTCCCGTGCTCGAGGAGGTGCTGCGCAGCAAGAAGGTGGCACCCCTGGTGGGGGCGCGCATCGACGACGACACCGTGATCGTGCATCCCAGCGAGCGCGGCCACCTCAAGCAGGTCCTGCTCACCCTCGGCTGGCCGGCGGAAGACCTCGCGGGCTACGTCGACGGCGAGCACCATCCGATCGAGCTCGCCGAGGACGGCTGGGAGCTGCGCCCCTATCAGCGGGATGCGGCCGAGGGCTTCTGGGCGGGCGGCTCCGGAGTCGTCGTGCTCCCCTGCGGCGCGGGCAAGACGATCGTCGGCGCCGCAGCCATGGCACGCGCCCGAGCGACGACGCTCATCTTCGTCACCAACACCGTCTCGGCGCGGCAGTGGAAGGCCGAGCTCCTCGCGCGCACCAATCTCACCGAGGACGAGATCGGCGAGTACTCCGGCGCGCGCAAGGAGATTCGTCCCGTGACGATCGCGACGTACCAGGTGATGACGACCAAGCGCAAGGGCGTCTTCCCGCACCTGGAGGTCTTCGACACCCGCGACTGGGGCCTGATCATCTACGACGAGGTGCACCTGCTGCCCGCGCCGATCTTCCGCTTCACCGCCGACATCCAGTCGCGCCGACGCCTGGGGCTCACCGCGACCCTCATCCGCGAGGACGGCCGCGAGGGCGATGTCTTCACCCTCATCGGACCCAAGCGATACGACGCGCCGTGGAAGGAGGTCGAGGCTCAGGGCTGGATCGCCCCCGCGGAGTGCGTGGAGGTCCGCGTGACCCTGCCCGACTCCGAGCGCCTCGTCTACGCGACCGCGGAGCCCGATGAGCGCTACCGCCTAGCGTCGACGACGGGTGAGAAGACCCGACTGGTCGAGCGACTCATCGAGCGGCATGGCGACGAGCAGATCCTCGTCATCGGGCAGTACCTCGGGCAGCTCGCCGAGATCGCCGAGCACGTGGGCGCACCCACCATCACGGGCGAAACGGGTGTCAAGGAGCGCGAGCGGCTCTTCGAGGCCTTCCGGCGAGGGGAGGAACGCGTGCTCGTCGTGAGCAAGGTGGCCAACTTCTCCGTCGACCTGCCCGAGGCCTCGGTGGCGATCCAGGTGAGCGGGTCCTTCGGCTCCCGCCAGGAGGAAGCCCAGCGCCTGGGCCGACTGCTGCGCCCGAAGGCCGACGGTCGGCGCGCACGCTTCTACACCGTCGTCTCTCGCGACACCGTGGACGCCGACTTCGCCCAGAACCGCCAGCGCTTCCTCGCAGAGCAGGGCTACGCCTACCGGATCGTCGACGCCGAGGAGATCGACACGATCGAGGAACTGGGATGAGCGACGACCCCGTGACCGGCGTACCTCACCGCCAGAAGCTCGCGGAGACGACGATGGCGATCTACGCCGCCATCACCCTGCTCGGCGTGATCGCCGCAGCGAGCTGGAAGGGCCTCTTCGTCGATGAGCTCGAGCTCATCGTGATCATCATCGCCACCACCGTCACGGTGGCCGTGGCCCACGTCTGGGCCGCCGCCGCCGCGCATCGCCTCGTGGCGAGCGCGCCACTCTCGCGGGCCGAGTGGTTGGAGGAGGGCCGACTCTTCGTCTCCGTGCTCATCATCGGCGGACTCGCCATCGCGGCCTTCTTCTTCGCCCAGATCATCGGTCTCCAGCTCGCCGGATCGGTCGCTGCGACCCTGCTCATGCTCGTGGCGGTGCTCTTCGTCGTCGGGGTCGTGGGCGGTCGGCGCGAGCAGCGGACCTGGGCCAGGTCGCTCGGCCTCGGCCTGATCGATGCCTCCATCGGCATTGTCATCCTGGTCGTCAAGGTGACCTTCGGGGCCTGATCAGCCCGCGCGCAGGCCCACCGTGCCGTCGAGGCTGAAGGTGATGCTGGAGATGCCACTCAGGCCGGGGATCGGAATGGAGATGTCATTCATCGTGACGCTTCCGCCGAGCAGCAAGCGGCTCGGATCATCACCGGGCTGGGGAGTCGCCTCGACGGACATGGGCACGTCGACCTGACCTGCACGGGCGTTGCCCGACACGCTCCACGGGTGGCTCGCCGCCGATCCCTCGGCCTCGAAGACGAGCAGGTCGCCATCGAAGCGCTTGACCAGCGCGCGCGCGGCACCCTGCATGAGGAAGTTGGAGGCCTTGAGCTTCTCCAGCGACATCTCGATGCGCAGGCGCACCGATGACTTCGCGACGTGCAGACCTCCCCCGGTCACCGGGGCGCTCACCTCCAGGGAGGTGGGGAAGTCGTGCGTCTGCAGGGTGATGGGCCTGCCAGGCTCGATGGTCCAGGTGCCAGGAGTGGTCGTCACGGACGCAAGCCTGCCATGCGAGCGGCCGTGGTCAGCCCCGGACCCGCTGCCCGGCAGGGTCGTAGAACGCGCGAGTGCTCGCCTCGAGAGGATGCCGAACACCGCGCACTCGCACGCTTAGCCGGTCCTTGAGTGCGTCGACGTCGGCGGCGACGGCAGCCAATCCGACACTCGCCCCGACCGTGTAGCCGAAGGTCCCACTGGTGATGCGACCGACCTGCTTGTCGCCGGCGTACACGGTCTCCTCCCCCCACAGGCGCACCTCAGGGTCGGCCATCGCGACGTGGATGACCTGCGCCGCCGGCTCGGGGCGCCCGGCGAGGGCGGCCCGCCCCGCGAAGTCGTCCTTGTCCCACGCGACGGCGAAGCCCAGGCCCGCGGAGATCGGATCGTCGACCGGCCCGATGTCGTGGCCGAGGTGGCGATAGCCCTTCTCGAGCCGGAGGGAATCCAGCGCGAGATAGCCGACCATCCCGACGCCGAGGTGAGCGCCCGCGGCGAGCAGGGCCTCGAGCATGCCCGCGGCGAGGTCGGCATCGCAGTAGATCTCGTAGCCCAGCTCGCCGGTGAAGCTCACGCGCAGGGCGTAGGCGAAGCCGTCGGCGATCTCCACGCGCCGGGCGCCGAAATACCGATGCGCCTCGGCGGACCAGTCGTCGGGCGAGACCAGGGCGAGGAGCTCGCGGCTGCGCGGTCCGAAGACGCCCAGGACAGCCGTGCTCGACGTGCGATCGACGACCGCGGCGGCATGGTCGCGGAGTCGGCGTCGCAGCAGCCCCTGCATGCGCTGCCTGCTCGACGTCGGCGTGACGACGAGGAAGCGCTCAGCCCCGAGGCGGGTCACCGTGCCATCGGCCTCGATCCCGCCTCCGTCGCCCAGGAAGAGGGTGTACGTCGCTCGGTCGACCCCGAGGTCGACATTGGCTGTCGCGGCATACTGCAGGGCATCGAGCGCTCCCGGACCGCTCACCTCGAACTTCGCGAACCCACTGAGGTCGATGATGCCGACCCCCTCGCGCACGCGGCGATGCTCGACGCCGACGGTGTCGTGCCATCCGGGACGCCGGAAGTCATAGGCATCCTCCAGCGCCGGCGCGCCGTACCACAGGGGTCGCTCGAGACCCTGGAGCTCACCCATCACCGCGCCGTGGGCGATGTGGCGCTCGTGCAAGGGCATGCGACGCACTCCGCGAGCCGTCAGCGACTGATAGCCCGGCCAGTGCATCGCATAGAGACGCCCGAGGCTCTCGCGCGTGCGCTCATGCAGGTATCGGCGACTCGCCTGATGCGGCGAGAAGCGTGTGACGTCGACGGCGCTGGAGTCGAAGCAGGGATGACCAGCGCGAATCCAGCGGGCGATTTCGCGCCCGACGCCTGGCGCATAGATGATCCCCTGCGAGTTCATGCCCGCCGCGACGAAGAGTCCATCGACCTCGGCGGTCTCCCCCACGATGAAGGCCGTGTCCGGAGTGAAGCTCTCCGGCGCGTTGATGAAGCGGTCGTAGCCGCTTGCGCCGAGTGCCGGCACGGCGCATTCGGCCGCCGCTCGAATGTCAGCGATGTGATCCCAGTTTTCGTCAAACGTCGCGTGACCGTCGTCGGGGATGCTCTGCACGGCCCGTGGCAACCCCCGCGGCTCGAATGCTCCGAGGAGCAGGGCGTCGCCCTCGGGGCGGATGTAGTAGCTGTTGTCGACATCGCGCAGCACGGGCAGTCCCGTGACATCGGCCGTCAGCGGTGCGGAGCGGACGTGGACATGCTCGGCGGCGTACAGCGGCACGGCGACGCCCACCGTGGCAGCGAGATCACGCGTCCACAGGCCACCGGCCAGCACCACGCGGTCAGCGGCGATGGGGCCTTTGCTGGTCCGCACGCCGACGACGCGAGCACCGTCGACCTCAATCGAGGTGACCGGGCAGTGCTCGCGCAGTCGCACGCCGAGTGCATGGGCTGCCTTGGCCATGGCGAGCGAGGCGTAGCCGGGATTGACATATCCATCGCCGGGGAAGTGCAGCCCCGCGACGATGCCCGCAGGGTCGAGCAGTGGCCAGAGCCGCTGGGCCTCGGCGACGTCGACCATCCTGGCGTCGATGCCGCAGTGGTCAGCGACATCACGCGCATAGGCGAGTTCATCGGCCCGCGCGGGGTTGCGCGCCAGGCTGAGCGACCCGGGGGCCGTGAAGCCCACGTCGAGGCCGCTGAGCTCGCCGAGCGTCGCGTAGAAGGCCCGGCCATAGGACGCCAGCTCGGTCAAGGTGGTCGTACCGCGCGCACCGGCAATGAGTCCCGCGGCATGCCAGGTGGTCCCGCTGGTGAAGGTGTTGCGCTCGCACACGACGACATTGGTCACTCCCTCGAGAGCGAGGTGATAGGCGATGCTCGAGCCGATGATGCCGCCGCCGACGATGACCACCTCGGCACGCGACGGCGGCGCATCGCTCACATCGTGCGCGAAGGCTGCTGCCGTGAGGCTCGTGTCCGCGAGGCGGTCCATGGCGTCAGTCTGCCCTGCCCGGGCGCTCGCGCCGATAGGCGAGCGGGTAGTCCGGGTGTGGGCCGTCGAGCTCGCGCGCGAGACGATGACCGTCGAAGACCGCCTCGGACACCATCGATGGCAGCAGGGCGTCGCCCACGACATGCACCGTCGCGCCCCTGTCGCGCAACTCGCGCGCGAGAGCGTCATCGGGCAGTCGATGGGTGACGAGCACCACCGAGCATTCCGGCAGGGACCAGGGCTCTGCGAGGCTCGTCTCACCGCGCGCACCCGCCTCGTCGATCGCGCTGAGGGTCACGCCCGCGTGCATGCGGATGCCGGCCTCATGCAGATGGCGCCGCAGGACGTCGCCCTCCAAGGTGCCATCCGACACAGGTGAGATCACCGGATGGCTCGTGACTAGGTGCACGTCGCAGCCCTCGAGCACCAGCAGTTCAGCGATGCCGGGGCCGACGTAGTAGCCCTCGGTGTCGTAGACGACGACGGTCCGGCCCGCCGGCGGGCGCGCGCCCGACATAACCTGCTCCGGCGTCAGCGCGTGTTCGGCACCCGAGATCCGGACGTCGGTCGCCGGCTGCGAGCCATCCCCCGCCCAGTGTGAGCCGGTCGCGATGACGACGATGTCGGCTCCGTAGTCCATGACATCGTCGGCACTCATGCGCCGGCTGGTGATGATCTCGATCGCGGGATGCTGATCGAGCTGGATGGCGCGCCAGTCGATGATGCGCCCCCAGTCACCCATCGTGGGCAACTGCCTGGTCCAGCGCAGATGCCCGCCGACCTGATCCTGCTCGTCGATCAGATGCACGGCGGCCAGTCCACGCCGCGCCAGGGTGAGCGCACACTCCATACCGGCCGGTCCGGCGCCGACGACGAGCGCGGCACGGTCGGGCCTGTCGATCGGGGGCACCTCCTCGGGGTGCCAGCCGCGCCGGTATTCCTCGCCGGCCGTCGGATTCTGCACGCAGCCGACGTGCGCGAAGGTCTCCTCCTTGAGGATGCAGATATTCGATCCAGTGCACTCGCGGATATCGCCGTAGCGGCCCTGCTCGATCTTGCGCGGCAGGAAGGGGTCGGCGATGGCCGGTCGTGCTGCGCCGATGAGGTCGACCGCACCCGAGCGGATGATCGACGCCATGAGGTCGGGGCTGGTGTAGCGACCCACCCCGACGATCGGCTTGCCGGTCGCCTCGCGCACGCGCATCACCCAGGGGCGCTGATGCCCCTCTTCGAAGTAGCGGGATGTGCCCGAGTCCTCCGGCCACGCGCCGACGTTGACGTCGAAGAGGTCGACAATCGGGTCGAGCCACGCGACGACCTCGAGCATCTCATCGATATAGACCCCCGGGAGGCTGTCGCGACCGTCGATGCACATCCGGGTGGCAATGGCGCACTCGTCACCGACGGCTTCCCTCACGGCCTCGACCGTCTCCAGGTGGAAGCGCGCCCGGTGGGCCAGCGATCCGCCGTACCCATCGGTGCGGTGATTGGTCGCGGTCGACAGGAACTGCGTGAGGAGATATCCGTGCGCGCCGTAGACGTAGACGATGTCATAGCCCGCGTCACGCGCGCGGACCGCCGCCGTCACGAAGTCGCGCTGCACGCGCCCGATGTCATCCAGGGACATCTCACGTGCACCGGCACCCCAGATCATCTCCGCTCCCCTGGTGCTCGGCGCGATGCGCGTGCCGCGCGATGCACCATTGACGCTGTAGGCACCACCGTGGAAGAGCTCGATACCCGCGAGGGCGCCGTGGGCATGGATGGCGTCGGCCGTCAGCCGCAGGTTGGCCGTATCAACGTCGTCCCAGATCTCGGCTGAGACCGCGGGCGTCTCCTCCGAGTCGGTGGACACGGGCGCGTATTCGACGCAGACGCCACCCCAGCCGCCCTCGGCCTTCATGCCGCGGAAGGCCGCCTGAGTGCGCGGCTTGATCGAGCCGAAGCCCGTGGCATGGGGCACCTGGTAGAAGCGGTTGGGCAGCGTCTTGGGCCCGATCCGCACCGACTCGAAGAGGATCGCGTGACGTGCCTCCATCGCCACTAGCGGACTCGGAGGCGCTCGGGGTCGTAGAACGGCGCGAACTGCGCGGTGGCCGGGTAGGCCGTGCCGTTGATGACGACCTCGAACCCGCCACTGCCGAGCCACTCGGCGGTCACGCCGTCGGCATTGTCGACGGTGGCCAGGCCCACGGACGTGCCGAGGGTGTGGCCGAAGCCGCCCACCTGGACGTAGCCGACCCAGGTGCCGTCTTTGTAGACCGGCTCGCTGCCGTGCAGGAGCGGTGCGGGGTCGTCGATCCGTATAGGCACGAGCCGGCTCGTCCTGTCGGTGCGCAACTTCTCCAGGGCCGCGCGGCCGCGGAAGTCGACGGGCTTGTCCCAGGCGACAGCGAAGGACAGGCCGGCGGAGACGGGCGTGTCGGTGACGTCGATGTCGACCGCGTAGTCGCGGTAGGCCTTCTCCAGGCGCAGGCCGTGCATCGCAGCAAGGCCCACCGGCCGGAAGCCGAGGTCGGTGCCCGCGGACTCGAGCGTCTCCCAAACCGAGACCGCCTGGTCGCTCGGGATGAGCAGTTCGAAGCCGAGCTCTCCGACGTAGGTCACGCGCAGCGCCGTCACGCGCGAGTAGCCGATCTCGATCTCGCGCGCGGTGAGATAGGGGAAGGCATCCTCCGACAGGTCGTCGGGGCTCACGCGCTGCAGGAGCTCGCGCGACTTCGGCCCCTGCACCGTGAGCAGGCAGTACGCCGCCGTCATGTCGGTGACGGTCGCGAACTCCCCATCGCGCACCTCGTCGCGCAGCATCCGCTCGACGCGCCGGTGCGTCACATCGGAGACGATGACCATGAAGCGGTCCTCGGCGAGGCGGGTGACGGTGAGATCGGCGAGGATTCCGCCCGCGTCATTGCACCACTGGGTGTAGGTGACCGCGCCCACCGCGCCCGCGACGGCGTTGGCACTGAGCCGGTCGAGGATGGCTGCGGCGTCCGGACCTTGGACGAGGAACTTGGACATGAGCGTCATGTCCATGGCACCGACGGCCTCGCGGACGGTGCGATGCTCCTCGGCGACCCACGGCCCCCAGAAGCCTCGACCCCAGGTCCACGGGATCTCGCGCTCGGACTCCCCCTCCGGGTAGAACCACTCGACGAACTCCCAGCCGGCCGAGTCGGCGAAGTGCGCGCGACGAGAGACCCACACGTCGTGGAGTGGCGAGCGCCTGATCCCGCGCGCCGTGTGGTTGTGGAAGGTCGGGTAGCCGCCGTCACCGAAAAGCACGCCGAGCTGCTCGACGATCCGCTCGGAACGGAAGCGTCGGGTGTTCTGAATCGGCAGGCCGCGCTCGACCGTGTAGACGGCGATGTCCATCGGGCAGACGCCGGTCGTGATCCAGCGCGCCATGATGCTGCCCACGCCCCCGCCGAGCAGGATGCCCACCGAGTTCAGGCCCGCGGCGATCCAGAGGCCGTCGACCTCGGGAGCCGGGCCGAGCATGGGCGCCGCATCGGCGGTGAAGCTCTCAGGGCCGCAGAAGAACGTGCGCACGCCCGCCTCCGACAAAGACGGGATGCGCTCCATCGCTCGCTCGAGGAAGGGGGTCATGCGCTCCCAGTCCGGCGGGATCGTGCCGAAGGCGAAGTCCTCGGGCGCGCCCTCGGGGTGCCAGCCTGCGGCTTCCGGCTCGAAGAGCCCCACGAGCATCCCCCCGCCTTCCTCGCGGAAGTAGCCGTAGCAGTCGAGGTCCTCGATGATGGGCAGGTCGCGGTGCACGCCCTCCATCGGCTCGGTGAGCAGGTAGTAGTGCTCGGCCGCCTGCAGTGGCACGTCGACCCCGGCCTTCGCAGCGAGCTGGCGTGTCCACAGGCCGGCAGAGAGGACGACCGTGTCGGCTTCGACGTCGCCGTGGTCGGTAGTGACCCCGGTGATGCGGTCGCCATCGCGCAGGAAGCCGGTGACGAGCACGCCCTCGGCGATCGTCGCGCCCCGCGACTTGGCTCCCTTCGCCATCGCCGTGGCCACGCCCACCGGATCGGCGCGGCCTTCATCGGCCACGTAGGAGCCACCGACGAGGTCATCGACCTTCGCGAGCGGCCAGAGCTCGGCGATCCGCTCGGGCGTGACGATCT
>Ga0194130_10009095_pt1 | contig 10348 bp, 8 predicted proteins | sample TA2KigsurfametaG_FD_160084 | JGI IMG/M metagenome (GOLD analysis project Ga0194130, IMG submission 160084) | Freshwater microbial communities from Lake Tanganyika, Tanzania - TA2015050 Kigoma 12 surface | ecosystem: Environmental > Aquatic > Freshwater > Lake | place: Tanzania: Lake Tanganyika... | reverse complement strand
GTTCCGCAGGTTCCGCAGTGGAGCAACCCGCCCTTGTAGCAGGACCAGGTTCGGGCGTAGTCGATCTTGAGCTCGGCCCCGCGACGAACGATCGCCGCCTTGTCCATCGAAACAAAGGGCCGGAGAAGACGGATGCCGGCGTAGGTTCCCTTTCCCATCGATTGGGCCATGGGGCCGAGGAAATCTTCCCGACAGTCGGGATAAATGGTGTGGTCGCCCGCATGGGCGGCAATCGCCACGGCTTCCGCTCCTTGGCTTTCGGCGTAACCGGTCCCCAGGGAAAGAAAGATGCCGTTGCGGAAAGGAACCACGGTCTTCTTCATGGTCATCTCCTCGTAGTGGCCATCGGGAATCTTGCCGCCGGACTTGAGCAGGTCCGACTTGAAAGCCTCGGCGAGAAAGGTCAGCGGGACGACACGGTTGGGGATCCGCAGAGAGCGGCACTGGTCGGCCGCACAGGGAAGTTCGCGGGCGTTGTGTTTGGCGCCGTAGTCGAAACTGAGCGCGGCGACCACCTGTTCGGTGGCGGCCATGTGATGGAGGGCGGTGACGGAGTCGAGCCCGCCCGAAAGCAGGACGACCACCTTCACGGGAAGAAGGGATTGTGGGCTTTTTCGTGGGCCACCGTGGTGATCGGACCGTGTCCGGGCAAAAGAATGGTTTCTGGTGGCAGGGTGAGAACCCCGGCGCGAATGGATTCCAGGGAAGGCCTCCAGCGCGCCCGGACGCCCCCGATCGAGCCCGCAAAAATGACATCGCCCACGGCGGCCACCGGAGTCTCCAGGCCGCGAAACTCGTAAACCGTGCCGCCGGCGGAATGGCCCGGAATCGTATGGGCGGTGATGGTGAGACCCCCAACCTTGAAGTGCTGGCCGTTTTTCACCGCCTTACAGTCGGGAATGGGTTCCGCCTCCGGAGCAAAGGCGGGGGCCTTGGTCTTTTCGCGGATGCGGTCGAGTTCCAGAACGTGGTCACCGTGGCCGTGGGTGAGAACGATTTTGGCCAAGGTTAACTTGTGGCGCTCCAAGGCGGCAAAGAGGGCGTCTGCATCCGTGCCGGCATCCACGGCCACGGCCTTGAGGGTGCCCGGATCCCAGATCAGGTAGTGGTTCACCGTGAGATCCGCAAACGGGGTGGTGAACATCATGACGCCGGGCGGCAAAGCGACTGTGGGGGCCTGCCAGGTTTCATTGGCCATTTCGGAAATCGGCTCGGGTCTCAGTCCGAGAGCGCGGGAGATGCGCTCGAGAGCCGCAGGCTCCCGACGGCCAGAGCGGATGGAGTTGAGCTCCGGAACGCCGATGTTGGCCACCTTGCACAGATCACGGTCGGTCATGCCCTGTCCCTTCTGGGCCTTTCCCAGAATGTCGAGAATGGTGTCCTCGAGGTTCATGGCAGGAAGGCTTGGGTAGCCTTCAGCACCGTGTCAGCGGGGATAGGGGATTCCTTGATTCCGACGGGTGCGGTGGGCACCTCAAACCAGGACCGGCAACCGGACAGGGCGGGGGAGGAGGACAGATGCCAGATGGGCTGAAGACGGAAGGCCCTGACCAAGGCAAAGTGCAGGAGTTTCTCATCGCGGGAATCAAAGTGTTCCCGAAGGGTCCTCGGATCGTACGCGGTCAGGGGGACGAGCTTTTCAATCACCGGCCATTCCCGAAGGTCCCCCGCGCGGATGACCTCTACCCGAAGGGCCACGTCGAAACCTTCGCCGGGGGCAGATTTCTTTTTCTCGTGATAGTGGGTGGGAAGAAGATGGAAGGAGGAAACCTGGAAACCGCTTTCGGCGGTCGATTCGCGGAGGCCAGCCTTGCGGAGAAGGAGAACCTGTTTTCCTTCCCCGATGGCCGCACACACTGAGGCCAGTTCCTTGAAACCAAGACTCATTTCTTTCTCTTTCGCACCGCCTGCCGGATGAGCAAGGGATAGTTGGCCTTCAGATACCAGAGACCGGATCCAGCGGTGATGGCGGCGGTGATCCAGACGGCGACATCGAGCAGGATCCGGCCGTTTTCGTGGAAGGGATCCAGGGCGAGCAGTAGAAGGCCCAAAATGGCGGTAAGCATCTGGGTGACGGTCTTGTGTTTGCCGACCTTTTCCGCGGCCAGGACCACGCCTTTTTGGCCGGCGACCAGGCGGATTCCGGTAATCAGGAATTCGCGGGCCACCACCAGGGAAACGAACCAGACCGGGAGCAGGCCGACCCCGAGAAGACCGACAAAGGTGACCACCACCAGCAGCTTATCGGCCAACGGGTCGAACAGGCGGCCGAAGTCGGACTCGATCTTCCATTTGCGGGCGAGATGGCCGTCCAGCCAGTCGGTCAGGGCGGCGGCGATAAAGAGGATCAATACTAGCCAGGGCGTCCAGAAAGGAACGGGAGGATGGGCGCAGGCCTGGAGAAGAATCAGCAGGATAAAGGTGGCGGCGACGCGGGCGAGGGTGAGCCAGTCGGGAATTGTCACGGACGTTAGATTAAGATGAAGATGAAGATGAATGGAAGGTCAGGAGTGGCGAGTGGCGGGTAACTTGTCGCGAGTGGCTCAGGCCAGGAGGTCGTAGATTTTGTGGCCGGTAATGGTGACGTCGGCAAAAGAGCCGGGGGTAAGGGGGCGGGAGAGCAGAACTTTGCCGTCGACCTCGGGGGCATCGGCCTCTGTCCGGGCGGTCTCGGGAGTGTCGACCAGCACGCGCAGGGTTTTGCCGACCTGCGAGGCAGCTCTTTCCTTGGCCACTTGCTGCTGGGCGGCCATGGCTTTCCGGTAGCGGGCCTTTTTCACGGCAATCGGAATTTGATTCGGCATCTTGGCGGCCCGGCTGCCGGACTCCTGTGAATATGTAAACACGCCCAGGCGGTCGAACTTCGCTCCGCGGATAAAATCCAGCAGGGTTTCGAACTGGGCGTCCGTTTCCCCCGGGAAGCCGGCGATAAAAGTGGTGCGAATGGCGAGGCCGGGGATGCCGGCACGGACTTTGGCCACCAGTTCGCGGATGTGGGCCTCGGAGGTCTCCCGGCGCATATCGCGGAGCATGCCCTCCTCCACGTGCTGAAGAGGCATGTCGACATAACGGGCCACCTTGGGCATTTGCGCGATGGCAGCGATGAGTTCGTCCGACCAGTGGGCGGGGTGAGTGTACAGAAGCCGGATCCAGAACTCCCCCTGGATGGAGTGGAGGGCTTCGAGCAGATCGATGAGACTTTCACCCCGTTCCGAGGAAACCTTGGCCCGGGGACTCCGGCCCTCTGTCCAGCGATCCATGCCGAAGTAGGTGGTGTCCTGAGAAATCAGCAGTAGCTCCTTTACGCCTTCGGCCACGAGCTGCTCGGCCTCCCGGCGGACCGATTCCACGGTGCGACTGCGGTGTTTGCCGCGCATTTGCGGGATGACGCAGAAGGAGCAGGGGTGGTTACAGCCCTCGGCGATCTTCACGTACGCGTAATGTTTCGGGGTGAGACGCCAGCGGGGAGTGTCGAAGTCCGGGATATAGACGGGCAGGTTGTCGGGCACCAAATCCTCCGGAGGAGCGTTCGGAGCGCGGGAGAGGACCCGCCGGACGACGGGGGCGACCTCCTCCAGTTGATCCAGCCCGATGAAGGCATCCACCTCGGGCATCTCGCCCACGAGTTCCGTGGAGAAACGCTGGGACATGCAGCCGGCCACAATCAGCCGCTGATTTGCTCGCCGGCGTTGTAGGCCGCGATCGCGGTGGGCCTCAAGGATGGCCTGGATGCTTTCCGTTTTGGCGGAGTCGATAAAGGCGCAGGTGTTGACGATGAGAACGTCGGCTTCGGCGGAGTTGGCGGTGAGATCCATGCCGGCGGAGCGGAGGTGGCCGAGCATGATCTCGGAATCAACGAGATTCTTGGCGCAACCGAGCGAAATCAGGCCGACTTTGGCCGACATGGGAAACGGGGACTGCCGCCGCGGTCAGCGGGCGGGCAGACGGAAGGTCTGGGGGCCGGGTTTTTCGTAGGTGCCGAAGTTGGAGTCGTTGAAGATGATCTCGGCGTCAGCGGCTTCCCGGGTGGTGACGATGAAGGAGTCACCCGTCCAGGCATCATCCCGCTTGCGCGGCATCATCTCGTCCTCGTCGATGGTGTCCTCGAACAGCACCTCTTCCTTGCCGTCTTGGACCGCGACGATCCGGACCCAGGTATCCTTCTTGGCATAAATTCGGAGCTGGTGGGGAACCGCGGGTTTGGCGGGAGCTTGGTCGGAGGACTGGACGGGCGGAAGCGAGGTGGTCGGAGCGGGGGTGGAAGCCGGAGCGGTGGATTCCACGGGTTTCACGGGGACAGCGGCCTTCACGAAAGCATCCTCTCCGGTCGGTTTGGCTTTGGCGGTTTCGGGAGAAGCGGTTGTTTCAGTTTTTTGATCGGCGCCGATCGGGGCCAGCGTGGAAGGATCCTTGGGGGATTTGACGGGCCAAACGCGGTACATCTGGATGCCCAAGACGGCGAGAACGAAAACGGCGGCCCCGGCCAGCACGCCGAAGCCGAGTTTGCGGGAAGTCACCACCGGTTCGGCGGCGCGGGTGGGCAGCGATTCGAGCATCTCCGGACGAAGATCGAGGATGGAATCCTCCACCTCGGCAGAGTTGGGCTGGAATTCGCGGAGGATGGTCTTGGGCTCAAGCCCTAGTTCTCGGGCGTAGATCCGCAGAAACCCGCGGATGTAGGCGAGGCTGGGGAGTTTGTCGAAGCGGTCGGCCTCCAGGTTGCGGATGACGTTGGCGTGGAGGCGGGTGCGGGCGGCGGCTTCCTCGACGGTCCAGCCATGGCGGAGGCGGGCGACGCTCAATTGCGAACCAATCGATGCGTTTTCGCTTTTTTCGGGCTTGGGGGCTTCCTTAATTTTCATAATTGGACCGTATCAAGGTCGACGAGGATCTCCCGATCCTTAGCGCCATCCCTCGGGCCAATAATACCCCTGGATTCGAATTGATCAATCACCCACGCCGCGCGGCCGTAGCCCAGTCCCAACCTCCTCTGCAGCAAGGAAGTAGAGGCCCGTTTCTCCGTTTTGATGACTTCCAGGGAGCGGGCCATCAATTCCTCATCTTTTTCGGAAAGTTCGGTATCGCCGGTGGAAGGTTTGGTCATCTTGGCGTGAATTTCCTGCTCGTAGTAAGGCTTGGCCTGGGCGGCGATGAAGTCGATGACGCGGGACACCTCTTCCTCGCTGACGAAGGCGCCCTGGGCGCGGATCAGTTTGCTGGCGCCGGGGCGGAGATAGAGAAGATCGCCCTTCCCCAAGAGATTTTCCGCTCCGGATTCGTCGAGGATGACGCGGGAGTCGACCCCGGACGGGACCTGGAAGGCGATGCGGGCGGGGACGTTGGTTTTGATGACCCCGGTAATAACGGCGGCGCGCGGGGTCTGGGTGGCGATGACGAGGTGAATGCCGGCGGCGCGGGCCTTGGCGGAAAGCAGGGCAATGGCGTTTTCCACTTCGGCCGGGGCGACCTGCATGAGGTTGGCCAGCTCGTCGATGATCACGACGATGAAGGGAAGCCGGTCGGGTAAAGGCTCCTCGGCGGACGGAGGCGGGGGCTCCTCGCCCTCCAGTCGCGGGGCGAGGTCGAGCTCCTCGACGTTTTTGGGGGCGCGGGAGCGGGAGTTAAAAGTGCCGATGTTGCGGACGCCGGCCTTGGCCATGTAGCGGTACCTTTTCTCCATCTCGTTGATGACCCATTTGAGGGCAAGGAGGACTTTTTTGGGTTCGGTGACGACGGGAACGACCAGATGGGGTAGGCGGTTATAAACCTGAAGCTCGACAACTTTGGGATCGATGAGGATGAGGCGGAGGTCATCCGGGCCGAATCGATAGAGCAAGCTGAGGAGGAGGGTATTGATGCAAACCGATTTTCCTGAGCCGGTGGTCCCGGCGATCAGGAGATGAGGTAGGTCCGCGAGATCATCGACAAGGGTGGCTCCATAAACGTCTTTGCCGAGGGAAACGGGCAGATGGGCGCGGGAACCCGACCACTCACCGGACTCCAGCAAATCACGGAGCAGCACTTTGATTTTGGCGGAGTTGGCGACCTCGATGGCGACGGTGTCGCGACCTGGCACGGGTGCGAGAATATTGATCCGCTCCGCTTTCATGGTGCGGGCCAGGTCGCGCTCCAGATTGACGATGCGTTCCACGCGGACACCGGGGGCGGGATAGAGCTCGTAGCGGGTGATGGTGGAACCGCGGGTGATATCGCCCGGGCTGACCTCGATGTCGAAATGGGCGAGGGCCTCGACGATGCGCTGCTGGTTGGTCTTCAGCTCGTCCTCGGTGTAAGTAGGGCGGATCTCCTTCTCGGATTTCTGGAGGAGTTCCACGGAAGGAAGTTTGTAGGCGTTGTAGGATGGGCGGACGGCGGCAGGGGTGGGCGGTTTGGGGGGTGTGGGTTTGGCCGTGGTGGGAGCGGGGGGAGTTTCCGTGGCAAGGGACGCCAAGGGGGAGACCGGTTTGCCGAGATCCTTGATTTTGGTTTCGGGCTTGTCGGTTTTTTCCTGACTCTCGGGTTTGGTGGGGGCGGTCTTGGCCTTGGGGGCAGCGGCTCCAGGCAAGGCGGAGGGGAATGGATTGATCGTAGTGTCGACAATCTTGGGGGAGGGACGATGAGTGGTCGCTGGGGCGGGCTCGGAGGCTTTTTTTGCGGCCTCGGCCTTTTCCTTGGCGAGCCGGCGATGGAGGCGTTTCTGCTCGATTTCTAGTTTCTTTTGCTCGAGCTCGATGCGCTGATCCGGGGCGGCCTTGCGGATCCGGTAGTCCCAGTACTGGTCCACGATGGCGCGGCCAGCCTCGCCAAAGGCACGGGCGAGTTCCGCGGGGCGGAATTCAAAGAGCAGAACCAGAACCACCAAGTAGGAAAGACCGAAGACCAGAACCGCGCCTACGGTACCAAGGATGGGGGCGAGGAACTTGTCGTTGAGGAAGTAGCCGATATAGCCGCCCGGCATCTTGCCGGCGGGGGATGGGGCACCGTCGAGGCCTTGGCCGCCGGAGAAAAGCGGGTTGGCCAGGGATGGGCCGACCGCCGGGGCGGCGAGCTGGAGCAGGCAGGCCCCGGTGACCAGCAGAATGCCAAGATAAAGGAATTTTTGGGAGTAGCGGACTTCCTTGGCAAAGAAGAGCAGCAGTCCCCCGGCAATGAAGACCACGGGAAACAGGTAAGAGCCCAGTCCGAAAAGCAGGAACAGGATGCCGCCAAGGTACGCCCCGGCCGGTCCGACCAGGTTGGCTTTGGGGTCCTGGGCCGGCTGGGAGTAGAAGGCGAGGTCGCGCGGGTCGAAGGAAAAAAGGGCGAGGAGAAGAAGGATGCCGGAGCCGAGGATGGCGAGGGCGATGACCTCCTGGCCGAGGCTGGGTCCGGTGCGTGCAGGTTTTGGTTTAGCCATGGAAAAGGGTGTGTTTAATGAAGCGAACGGATGGGTTTTTCCAAGGCAAGTTTATGGGTTGGGGGGCTGATCTTGGGGACAATTTGTCTCCCGGGGTGTGGGCCAGATCCACGCTCGCGCTTCCTTTCCGAGGTGGAGGCGATGGTCCAAAAGGCGAATGAAGGGAAGCACGGAGAACTGGAGTCGGTCCTGTCCAAGCCTTTGGTGGAAAAGATCCGGGCGGAGGGCTGGGAGCCGAAGGCGGCTCTGCTCACGGTGGCAAGGAAGGACCGAGAGCAGGCAGCCATCTATCGATTGAACGATGTGCCGCGATTCGAAGCCAAGGAGTATGCCGAGGCCGAGGTGATGCGGACTACCGGGGAGGGTGAGAAGAGATTTACGGTGCCTTTCCTCTGGGAAGACGGAAAGTGGAAGGCAGGGGCGGCGTACAGGGATGGGAGAAGTTGGGAGTATGAAGATTTTTAATTTTTGATGTTTGATTTTGGATGGGCGCTACAATTCCGTAATGGCGATTTGGGAGTTTGAACCGCTGGCGCAGGAACGGATCTGGGGCGGGAGGAATCTAGCCGAGCGCTTTGGCCGAAATTTGCCGGAAGGAAAAAAAATCGGGGAGACGTGGGAGTTGGTGGATCGGCCGGAGGCGCAGTCGCGGGAAAAGGATAGCGGCAAGACCCTTCACGAATTATGGAGCGGCCCGGAACGCAAAAAGCTTTTTGGGACAAAAGCGCCGGTGGGGGAGCGTTTTCCCGTCCTGATCAAGCTGCTGGATGCGCAGGACAAGCTCTCCCTGCAAGTTCATCCGCCGGCGGAACGGGCCAAGGAGCTGGCCGGTGAGCCCAAGACCGAAATATGGTTTTTTCTCGAAACCCAACCGGAGGCGGAAATCCTCGCTGGGCTCAAGAGCGGGGTGAACCAGGGGGAGTTTGAGAAAGCGCTGAGTTCTGGAGCTGTCGCCGATTGTTTTCATCGGCTGAAGACGGAGCCGGGGGCGGCGATGTTCCTGCCTTCGGGTCGGGTGCATGCCATTGGCGCCGGCAACGTGATTTTGGAAATTCAGCAGAATTCCGACACGACCTACCGGGTGTATGACTGGGAACGGAAAGATGATGCCGGCAAGCCCCGCGCACTACACGTGAAGGAGGCGCTAGCCTCGATTCGGTGGGATGACCATGAGCCGGCCTTCGTTCAGCCGAGGGGAGAGCGGATGCTCGTGTGCGACCATTTCAAGATCACGCGTTGGTGGCTGGCGCCCGGAGAGTTGCGGGAAATGGTGCCGAATCCGAAAAGCTTCCGTTATCTTTTTGTGGCAGCTGGAAAAATTCGGGAGAAGGAAGGGGGGCAGGAATGGCCCAAGGGGGCGGCGAAATTGATCACCGCTGATCACGGTTCTCTTTTGCTTGAGGGGCTGGAGGAGAGCGTTGTGATTCAGGTGGAATTTTCCTGAGATGGCGACTGCCAATCCGCGATGAGATCCTCGTGTCCCAAGGTTTTTTTTGTCGCCCAATGAACTTCCACTAACGGAAGGACCACGGATGTCCCAGGTGGTAGGGTAGGTTTTTCCCGATGAGCCGGATTTTTTTTCTGACCGAAAAGGAGACGTTGCCGGCGGCGGTGGCGGCGCGGCTGCTCGCAGATCGGAAGCCGGAGGGGGGGCTGCTTTCCTTCGAGGATACGATGATCCTGACGATGACCGCCCAGACCGGTCGGCGGATCGTGGATCGGTTGGCTCAGGCGGCCCGAGATCAGGACGCCATTCTTCTTCCTCCCCGCACCGGCACCCCGGCCGGATTGACGAAAGGGCAGGATCCGGCGGTGGCCACGCCCTTACAGTCGGCCGCCACCTGGGTGGAGACGGTATTGGTGGTGGAAGAGAGTCTGGTGGAACAGGCGGGCTGGAAGAGAAAGGATGCGGGAGGTCGGACGGATCTAGGGCTGGGGCTTTTTGGGTTGGCCAAGGAGACGGCCAAGGCTGGTCTGACGATTGCGGAGGCAGCGGAGAAGATCGATGTGCCAGAGGATGAGGAGCGGTGGGAGGCTTGGGCCGAGCTGGAGCGGCGGTATCTACGGAGATTGAAGGATCGCGGAAAGCGCTGCCCCCAAGAGGCGGAGTTGGCCCGTGCCAAGGATCCGATCTTGCCGGAGGGAATCACCCGAGTGGTGCTGGCCGGGGTGGTGGACGTATCGCCTTTAGCGGTCGCCGCCTTGGAATCTTTAACCAAGAAGAAAATCCAGGTGGAGATTTTGGGATGGGCACCCGGCCTTTCCGAGGCGGAGGCCAAGAAAGCATTGGATGCGAACGGACGGGCGCAGCCGGATTTCTGGAAGCAAAAGGAGATGTTGGCGGGAGTGGAGCCGGAGTTGCGGCGAGATGGGGCAGATCTGGCCCAGGCGGCGGTGGAGCATCTGGCGGAACTTCTTTCCAAAAAGAGTCCCGGCAAGGCGGCGGTGGTGGCGGACGACGCGGCGCTGGGACGCGATCTAGCCGGAAAAATCGAGCAAGCGGGCGGCAAAGCGTATTTGGCGGCGGGGCGACCGCTGGAGGAGCAGTCGCTGCGGAAACTCCTGCGGGATCTGGCGGAGTTCTGCCGGGAAGGCTCTTTTCGTTCGCTGGATGTTTTGTTCCATCATCCGGACTTCCTGCGTTGGATTCTGGAGGAGGTGAAGTTTGCCGGGGGAATGAGTCGGTGGCTGGGGGACTGGTCGGAATCGGGTTACGACACGATGGAGGCCGGCTTGGATTTGGCCCTGCGAATGCCGCCTGGGACCCAGATGGAAAGCGTAGTGCCAGTTTTGCGAAGGGTGGCCTTACTGAGAAAAACCCTGGGGGGATCAGACTGGCCCCAAGAGTTACGGGCGCTGTTGCTTGCGATCCTGGGAGACCGGGAGCTCGACGAGAACCGTGGGGAGGTGGAGGCGGCCAAATCGATCGACGAGGCTTTGACGGAGGCGGAG
>Ga0194130_10009093_pt1 | contig 10352 bp, 10 predicted proteins | sample TA2KigsurfametaG_FD_160084 | JGI IMG/M metagenome (GOLD analysis project Ga0194130, IMG submission 160084) | Freshwater microbial communities from Lake Tanganyika, Tanzania - TA2015050 Kigoma 12 surface | ecosystem: Environmental > Aquatic > Freshwater > Lake | place: Tanzania: Lake Tanganyika... | reverse complement strand
CCTCAAGCCTAATGATTATATTGACGCGCTCAATACTTATGCAACGCCACTTAATACGAATTAAATTCAAAACATTAGGGGATGGTGTCCAGCCAAAGTGACGCAAGTGACAGCCGACCGAATATCCGTTGCATACTTGGGAATGCCAGAACACCTATAATTGTAGTTCAGCAGAGACAGCATTTACATTGCACCAGCAAGAACCTATACTGACGATTTCGACGTTAGGTAAGTTTTAAATAATTTAATAGCATTTTAGGTATTAATTAAAGCCAGGCGATGAATTTGACTGCTGCGATGATTACGGTATCTGGTACAAGTCGACTGTCAAGCAAATTTTTCAGGAAGATGAAAAAGATATTGAAGGGAATATAGTAAAAAAGGTCCATGTTGGATTCAGATTCAAGGACCCAGAAGGCTAAAAGTTTGACAATGACGGCAACCGTATTACTGGCTATTTACTAGATAAATTCGATATGGTGCACTTCCTTGCATCACCTTCAATCAAACCATTTCAATCGATGAGCTATTTCTACAATGCTGTCAAAGATCAGGGCATGAAGTATGAGCTAGACATTACTTCAGATATCTAAGATATAATTTATGCAAGCAAGACTATCAAAGAGTTTGCCGTAGGCCGTGAAAATCAATTTTGTGGCCTGAAGCACATGGCTACTATTCTAAATGAATTTGGCTAAGCTTAAGGCTTTGAGCATATAATGCGCTTTTTTGAAAAGGTAAAATCTGGTGAACTTGAGACAGACTATTTACATTTTTCATATATCTACAACTTCCTTGTCCGGACAATGCCCCTTTGGACTCGTGAGTTCGTTTGCTTTTACACTCCCAGGGTAACCTAGGCTTACATAGCAGTTATCACTTCTCATGATTTAGAAAATCTATAGAAAAAGAACTTTTAAAAAGAACACTTCGGGTAGCTTGTCAACAACCTTAGTGGTCTTTTACGAAGGTACTATGTGCCATCAAAATACCAGTCGATGATAAATTATTTGAATACTGTCATGGGGTCCAATTTACTAAATTCCAAGAACTTGGAAAAACGAATTTAAGGAATCAAAATGATTACCGATTAGATTAAGGAGGCAAGATAAAGCAGCTATGCTTCTAAGCAAAGTGGAGAAGCGTCGTAGCCTTATAGTAACACAGCGAAACTAGTCAAAGACTTGACATCTATATCACTCTTTGAAAACGTTTTCGCACCGGGAAAATTCCATCTTTAAATCTGTCAGAGAGCAGGCGAGGTTTTAAAAATTTATGCTATGGAATCAAAACTAACAGATGCTTAAATGGAAATGCTCTATGAAGCAGCTTCTAAAGATATAGCCTCAAAGATTGAGGTCTATAAGATGTTCTCCGATTGCTCTAATTATATCGAGGACGCTCTTGTTTAAAAGTTTATTAATAGACTTGATGCCCTCGATCCCTGCCAATACTAAGCCCGTGACATCGAGCTAATCTTTAACTTTGCTCGCACCAGCTATAAAGGGACGGATGCCAAAGAATCTGCCATTTAATTGCTGTATTAGATTGCAACAAACCTTAAACGAGGTGTTTCCATGTCTCTTCTAAAGCCCGCCAGGAAACAATTGATAGACCTTCTTAAAAACTAGAGTCAGGAACTAAAGGAGGGAATTATTTGCAAATGTATTGATCGTATTGCAGATGACCAAAACTTATCTGTGCAGAGCATCAAGATTCTTGTGCAGCTAATTAAGTCTCTGCCAAAATACAATTACAGTAAAAGTGATCGATCTGTAAGCCAGAAGGAATTCGTGCTCGATATGGTAAAGCACTAAGAGCTAATATCGATCTTAATAAATGACCTGTCAACATATAAGCGCAGGGTGCAATAGTATATTACTGATATGAATAATTAGAAGAAATTGCTTGAAAAAAAGACTAGTGAAACAAACTAGTTCACGCAGGCAACAGTTGAGCAGCATTTATAAGAAGCTGAGCTATTTGAAGAAGGCTTTAGCCATGCTTAAAACATTGAGGCTCGATTAAAGGCGATACTTTTCTGTTTGGAGACTTGTGAAGGAGCTGAATAGCTCAAAAGATCCTAACTGCAGAGCTTATGGGAAGTCTTGATATAAGATTAGGTTCTAGAGTCTGATAGGGAACTTTTTTTCAAGTTTTTAAAGATCGTCTTAAATGAAAAGAATTGGATCGACACTAGCGTAGTCTGCGAGCTATTCGAATAAAAAATCCAAGGGAACTCTGCTCTGCTAGCAAATGTATAGTTGGATAGCTTTAGTTGCATCTAAGCGATGTTCTTGATTATTAACGAGAACTAAAACAGTCTAAACATCATCACTTAACCGAAGGACGAATCGCGCCTATCATCAAAACCAGCCAGCAGAGCCAGTTAAGATGAAAAAACTAAAGTCAAGCTTGAGATTAGAGTTCATATTCCCCCACAATAGCTGACCGGCATTGAAGTAATATGGTAAATGTTTCGACATACGAATCGCAACTAAGATCTAGATCTTTAAGCAAATATAATCTTTTTCCTTGCTCTAGTCCATCAAAGCCTATCACGACTACTTTGGCATCGTAAAAAAGAAATTTATCATCAGTTTACAACAGAATGTCTTTAAAATATCAGCAATCTTGTTGCTGACCCCGACTAGCACCCATCAATCAAAGAAGAGTTAGTTAAGAACACAATGTATATGCTAAAAGAATTTTTCTAAGCCTCTGAAAAGCGTGGTACAGCGTGCATCCGCCCCCATTCATCACTAGAGCTGCCTAGCAAAGTCTTCAAGAATATTCTAATAACAAATTTTATATCGACTTACTAGACACCAAAACACATTATAATTAGTGTAAACTGCCAGACAACAGTGTGGGAGCTCCTTGAAGTTTTGGCAAAGCAAGTTAATAGAAGTCCACTAAAGATCAAACTTTAACGTGATGCTAAGAAACCTGAGATTACTGTTTATCATTTCTGCAAGAGTCTCTTAGATCTTAAATTCGAAGATAACGAGGAAATCAGTATTGTAAAACAGCCTGAGGTATATGGAAAAGTACCGTTAATCAATCCATAAACTGGTCAGCTAGTAAGGGAGGTAGAAGAGATTTTTGGTCAATGGTTTGACCGTTTTTCGCAACCAGCTGAAAACTTCGATAATTATGCAGAAAATTCTGAACCTCGTTATATGACAAAGCAAAATTGTGTTGAATTCCTTACTTTAACAGTAGCTGAGCTCAACAACTATTAATCGATGAAATAAATTCCAAATTTCGAAGAAAACAAAAGTATCGGTGAACTTTTCTCGACCTATGATGTTGACTAAGATGGAAGACTAACTAAGGCTGATTTCCTTAGATTTTATACAGACAAGAGTAACAGTTTGCCAGAAAAGGTTTGGCAGAATTTAATATAGCATGAAATAGGTAAAGATCTGCTTGCATGCCCAAAACGCGAACCGACCTATGAAAACGATGTGAATGTAGTCCGTGAGCAGACTGAGCTACCAAGATATTTGATTTCTTCAAAATTACAGAATTTGGATTTCCTTTTTAATCTTGGCCTTTAGCTCAATTCAGACACGAGTCAGGCTTAGAAAGCAAAAGAAGCAATTTGGCGCTTAATCGCTTCAACCAAGACAAATGGTCATATGTATCTTAAATTATTGAGGAACGAATCAATCGAGACTCTAACTGATGAATAGTTGCCTATTTACAAGCAACTTTATTTGCTTTAAATCATTTAAAGCTTTGTAAACGCTTACAGCAAATTCGGAGAAGACTCTCCAAACTAAATTAGGCTTAGATGCTTTTATGATACTAAAAAGAGTGGTGCTAGCAAAAATAAAAACGGTTGGAACTAAGAAGAGAATTTTCCATCCATAAATTAGTCTGATAAAGGAAAAACGTTTGGCAATCTGTAGATGTTACCTTAGAGAACAACATAAGACGATAATTAGCCTCCGTCTCTTGAGACAATAGAAGAAGCGCGAGAGCCTGACTACCAGCAGCATGAGTTTAAGCATCGAAACATGGAAGGACAGCACTGGTAAGGTGTCAACGTGCTACCTTAAGGAAACGTGCCCATCGCCCTGCCTTCTAGCGAACCCTAGGAAAGCGGGGACTTCAAAATGAACAATTAAAATGGAAACTAGATTAAATACGATGCTAACACCAAAGATTCTTATTATCGTCAGATAGTCAACCAGTGGAAAGGCGATATCTAAGAAGAATGCTTTGAAAGTGAAAACTTCACTGCTTAGGAGCTAATTAAATTGATGCTAGCTGATCGAAGACAAGGGATTTCTAATGAGGACTCTGCAGAGGTCGAAAAAGAATACGTAGAAGCTTTGCTAGAGCTTGAGGAGATGAGACGTAACTGGCTCCTCAATTTTATCAAAAAAGGTGGCTTCTATGTTCTTCTTGAAATTATGACTTCTATTGTGATTAAATACGCGAATAAAGATTCTAAAGATACTTTAAACATGACCGCAGAAGTAGAAGTACTTCAGATTGTGACTTACTTGATTCGAGTAATTCTGATTTCATGCTTCTTTTCGCAGACTTAAGACCAAGATCTATAGAATAACTTACAACGCAGACTCAGCAGCATAAATGACCAAGAAATGCCCGAAAAGCCTAATTAAAAGGAAAACTAGCATTTAACGAAATAGACTGTTATTACATAGCAGTTTAAAGATCTTATTGGTCTATTGTAAGAAGATTAGACGACTTCAAGACATCTGCTAGAGTCAGTTGACTTTCATCAGATTCACAAATTGATTGATCTTACAATTGAAACTATTCTTAAAAAGCAGTCTTCGGCGACTAATCCTGAAAAAGCCATAGTTGCTGAGTGCTTGAATATTTTCATCAGTTGTGTTTCATTTAACGGTGATATGCTTAATGAAGTGTTCTAAGGCGCTAAAAATGATGCAAGGTTTTACCAAACATTCGTGATGTAGGGTCTACTTGGAGATTCGATCCTACTAAGAATGCAATTTAAAGACGTGTTTCTTTTTATTTCTGAAAACGTGAAACATAAACAGCTAAGCCAAGTGCCTATAGTGTTTTTCCTTCAAAATTTAGTCATGGCTCTTGAGGAAATATCAGTGGCTAAGGCTCGCAACACTTCACAATTTTTCTAGCTTTTGAGCAAGCTAATTGTTTCCTACTTTAATCATGCTAATCTGATTCCGGTACCGGAGTCATTCCAACGAATTATTGACCCTCTTTATTTTACAAAACGCGTGCTATAATTGCTTTTCAACTACGAATCCTATGAGACTTAAAATTCAATCGTGACGGACTTTACTCTGTTAGGACTGCTAAAACTATCACGTAATTTACTCCTCTTGAGACCTGGTATCCTATCGGCAGAGGAATGCGCGCAGACTTTGAACATTCTATTTTCAACTTTTCTCTTCAATCAAAGCTAGGACGTCATAAGAGGACATATTCGAAAAAATACAGATGTACAAACTCTGAAACAGAGTCAATCTAATAGATGTCACTCGATCAAAAGTCGTGAAGCTGCTTACAGTCTAATGAATGCCATTATAAGCACTAACAATGATCCAGAGATTGTCAATAACCTGTTTGAGCATTTCTGGGCTCCATACATAATGCAGCTAAGTATGCAAAAGGATAATAATAATTACAGTCCTGGAGACAACAACAGGGCCAGCTGTGGCTTTGTTGGAATGAAGAACCTCGCCAATATCTGTTATATGAACTCAGTGATATAATAAATGTTTAATGTACCAGCATTCAGGTACTCTCTTTTAGCCGCTGATGACCGTGCTGCCAAAGATTTGGTCGATCATGAAGGCAGGTAAATCGTTGATAACTACTTATATCAATGGACGAGGATGTTTGCGTTCTTGAGCATGTCAGATAGGAAAGAATACAACCCAAAAGATTTCTGCTTTTCTCATAAACAGCCGGGAGGTGCGCCTACCAACGTGCGAGTGTAAATGGATGCTCAGGAATTTATAAATATGGCATTTGACAAACTCGAAAATTCACTTAAGAATACTCCATAAAAGTACCTTGTCTAAAATATCTTTTAGGGGTAAACTGCCTCACTAATTATTTGCCGCTCATGTGGCAACATTAACTAAAATGAAGAGGATTTCTACTGTCTGACGCTTAACGTGCGGGGTAAGAAAACCTTACATCATTCCTTAGAGAGCATGGTTCAAGGAGAAATTATTGAAGGCTATTAGTGTACCTCTTGCAACTAGAAAACCGATATTGAGAAGAAAGTTGCCATTCAAAACTTGCCAAACACTTTGATCGTGCATCTTAATAGAATAACTTTTGACCTCGAATAACTTTGCAACATCAAAATTAATGACAAACTTGAATTCCCGAACACACTTAACGTCAAAAAGTACATGGTAGAAGAGGTGCATCGTGAGCAAAGACGTAAGCTCCGTCAAAAGTTAATTGAACAACGACGTAAGAATCTTTAGCAAACTGAGAATAGTGACGAGCCAAAACTCTAAAGAGAAGACTCTAAACAGCAAGAAGAGGTATAAATTGATACAAACGCCTAAGATCATGAAATGAAAGAAGAGGTAGTTGTAGAAGAGGATGACGAGGAGCTTGCAGGTGATAGAAAACTTTCTAATTAGGATTGTGATTTCAAGCTCGTTGGTGTTGTGATTCATATGGGAGTCGCTTAGGCAGGGCATTATTTATCCTATATAAACATAGAGCGCGAAGGAGATTAAACTGACTACAAGGAATGGATGCAAACCTAAAAGTAAAACTGGTTGGTATTCAATGATTCAACTGTTTCTCCTTTTGAGTTTAGCAAAGTTCCTGATCAATGTTTTGGCGAAGAAGGCTCAATTTACAAAGACTAGTCTTAAAAAAGCCACAACGCTTACATGCTAATTTATGAGAAGGCAATCAAGCAACCCCTGAAAATCGTGTGCGATGACGAGATAATCCAAAAGATTTAGGGATTGCCTGAGAATGTGCTTAACAGGTTAGATTGCCAATCAAATTCTCTAGCTTGCGATAGTACCGCAATCTCTAGAGGCTCCGTTTCCGGATCGACAGTCAATAATGTGACTTAGCTTAAGTTATCGTCAAATGAAAGTATGGATATGGAAGAAGCTAACCTAGAGTGGATACCTCATAGCTATTTAATTTACCCAAATATCCTAAAACGGATTCGCAGCGGCGATGGAATTATGTAGGATGAAAAAACGAAAGAAAAATTTATAATGGTGCCGTTCAACCAAGTTGAAAGATTTGTGCCTCAAGACTTCTACGCATAGATTCACCATGACAACTAACTGTTCCTTGCTGAAAAACAAGTTATGTGCAATTCATTCTTTAAGACGACCACTTTTCTGCTTCAATAAGTCGTCAAGCAAACTGACAGCTGTGAAGACTTTGATGAAAAGTAAGTAAAGCTATCTAAGGTTTTCAATATCATCGATAAGATTATTTTTGAAATGATTGCTAATGGATAGGAATAAAAGCATCTTTAAGACATCTAAGACCTATATTTCATGGTACTCGACAGATCAGAGTCATCTATGCTCTTACTTATTAAGGAGCGAATTTTAGTAGGAACAAAGAAGAATGAAGATTCTAAAAATACTGATAAGCCATTCTTTGACATGCTAGTCTTCAACAAATAGCAAGAGGTGCGTTAATTGGCGGAGCAGATCTTATCTAAGGCGACTCATTACCTTTATGATAGACTCGAAGATCCAAATACTTATGAAACAGAAGAATCACTTTAAGCAGTCAGAGATCCTTTAAATACAATTTTAGACGCTGTTATATCAATGATGCCACTCGAATGCATGAAAGCCTGGCATAAAATTGGCGCTTACTTTGGCTATCTACTGTCGCTGGTTAAAGATGGGAATAAAAAAGCTATCAGCGATCTCAACGAGCGTAAGACAGTAAGCAAACTCATCGGGCTTGTAACGAAATTTAAAGAATAACAAGCTTATGAGACATCTGTGCCCCCTTTTGATAAGCTGGTATTAACAATTAGTTATATTGTACGCAGCCAACCATTAATCGTATACTTACATGGTATAAACGAAATTCACTAGCCAACTTATGAGGAGACTATGAATGTTGCTTAGCAGCTTGGTGCTGTTTCGCCTTACTGTAAACCATTAAAGCCTGAAGTTGTATAGACTGATATGATTTTCTTAAAAGGAGACGACCTTCGTTCAATTATGTTAGTTGATAAAAAGCCTAAGGAATTCTATACTCTGGCGCTCAAATATACTTAAGAAGCTGCTGAAGTGTCACAGCTCTTGGGCCACATTTGCTTTAATAATTACTTCGCAAGTAAAAATATCGGCAAGATTCTGTTGAAAGGCTTAAATCATACCACTGAAATAGAACTTGGACCCTTTTTGAACCCTATGGGAGTTTATCTTACGATCGACGACAATTATTAAGCTTAACGCATCGAATGGCTCATGGGCTTGCCAGATATCTTGATGGAGCGACCTTAAGACCCTAGTCTAGCCAACGATCCAAGATTCACGATTCAAAAAATAGGTTTACAGAAGTTGAAAGAAATTGAAGATAACGTCTTTGAATACAAAACAACTTTATTTAGTGAGTTTAGCGCTTACAAGGAATCTCTACTTATCATGTTATATAAGTATAGGACATAAAAATTCCCGCGAGCCATGCTATTAATTACTGATGCCTTGTTTAAAGCTATGGTATAATTAGATAGGCGACAGATGATACTTAAATACCTCTTAGCTTTAGAGCCTCCATCATATGCTTTCAGAAGATACTTCGATTGGATCGAACCTCATTTTGTGTCTCAGATCCAGAAATGCTCCGAAAACCTTAGCAACCCTCAGATGCAAGAAGAATTTGAAATAAGCCTACGCATTCACAACAACATCGAAAAACTTAAGTCTGAAAATGCTGATTTATTCAAACTTGATGAAGAAAACCCTCCTAATTTAGGTGGATGGAAATTTGCCGAGCCATACTTGATTTGGAATATAGCTAGCGAAAAAGTACTGGTCTAGATTACGAATGCGGATAAATCTGTGCACGGCGTCCTTCACGAGCTTACTGTTAATGTGACTAAGTCTCGTCCAACAGGCACTTTCAACGATTCTCTTACTAGAGTTATTCGGGGTCATAACGTCTAATTCAAACAACGTAAAGTAACTCAAGATGAGAGAAAGAAGTGGGGTGATCGAATTAGGAAAGGAAAAAGCAGTAAGCAAGAAAAAGAGCAGATGCGTGCCAAACGATCACAAGCTCGCCAAAACAGAAAAAAACGTGAGGCAGAAGAAGGTTCTGATGAGAATGTTCAAGGTTCTGAATAAATCAACACTTTTATTGACGAAAATGGTGAGACTAATTATTATACAAAAGTCAAAGAGCAACATGAAGAACCAGAGACACATCACTAACCATAAAACGCTCAAAACGAGGAGATATGCAATTGGCAGCCTAACTTTAACGATAACGACGAAGGTTTCGAATTCGACACAAAAGAAGGCTAAGCAAACCCTGAGCATCTAGACTACGGCAATAAGACCATAATTTCTGCAGATCCACAGCCAACTATCCCATGGCCGAGTCAAGCTGATTAGGATGCTGATCAAACAAACTAAGATGCAACTGGCGTTCCTGGAAATGTCGACAGCGATGAATGCTTCAAGGCTGATTATTATCAAGATGAAGAAATGCCTGAAAACTAATCCAAGACAATTGTTAATGACCCTAAATAGGAGCATGACATTGATGAGCAACAAGAAATGGGATGCGTTTTGGTTCTTGTTATTAGAAACTTTAATAAGTACTAAGCTAAGCATATAAGAGTTGAGTTCCCTTAAGAACTGAGAGACCAGATGAATTGGTAAATGCCAGGCACTGAGTTGAGTTACTTTGTGTCCAAGACGACCGACAAGACCGCTTTAGCTTTCGTCAAGAAGAGGCTGAACGAAGATTGGGGTCCAATCGATCAATTCAAGTTGTTCGTAGAGGATCAAGCGTTTGATGGCACGCCTAGTTTTGTCTACGAGCGAGACTATCCAGAGCTGCGTAATGCTAAAAAGTTGATTTAGGATGAACAGATCCAACAGGAAGCATAACACGCCGCTCAGCTTGCCCAGACATCAAGCTTGCCTACTGACATCGAGCCAGCAGTTAACGTCGGTGTAACAATCAACTCAAACGAAAAGGAGTGCCCTATTTGCACGTACATTAACTATAAGTTTGCAAGAACCTGCGAGATGTGCGAAAGCCCCTTCTGATTAAAAAAGTGAAATCAACCTAACTAAGTAATTTACTTATAAAAAACACATCAAATCTGATGGGGTTTTGGGGTTTTGGGG
>Ga0194130_10009091_pt1 | contig 10355 bp, 8 predicted proteins | sample TA2KigsurfametaG_FD_160084 | JGI IMG/M metagenome (GOLD analysis project Ga0194130, IMG submission 160084) | Freshwater microbial communities from Lake Tanganyika, Tanzania - TA2015050 Kigoma 12 surface | ecosystem: Environmental > Aquatic > Freshwater > Lake | place: Tanzania: Lake Tanganyika... | reverse complement strand
TGGCCAGGTCGGTCCGGGGCGGGAGCCGCGCCAGCAGCGAGGCCAGGGGCGCGTCGGGGGCGAGGGCCGCCAGACCCGGCACCAGGCACGGATCCAGACGGCGTCGCACCACATCCAGCACCAAGCGCTTGAGCACGGCCACCACCGGCTGGCCCGCCAACAGCGGCAGGTTGCTGATCAGCGAGAGCAGAACGGAGAGAAAGATGTCGAGGTTTTCCCCCAGCAGGCGCGTGCCGCGCGCGGGGCTGGCGACGCGCACGCAGCGCTCCACCCGGAAGGCCTTCCCCGCCAGCACGGTCCGCAGCTCGCGCAGCCGTTCCCGTTGCTCCGCCGCCGCAGACTCCCGCTGGCGGTTGAGCCGCTTCTCCTTGGCGGTCTGCCAGAGCTCCTGGCGGCACCGCAAGGCTCCCGCCGTGGTGATGGTCGTGCCGCCATCCTCCGCGAGCTCCAGCACCACCACCTGCTCGTCAGGCAACCCGTCCAGAGGGGACACGCTGGCCGTGGCCTCACGGGCTGTGGCGGTGAGATCAAAGGCGCGATCCACCCGCACGAAGCTCGGCGAGAGCAGATCGTCGTCGGCGGACTCCGCAGTGGAGGGGGTGTCGGCGGTCAACCCCCTGGCACCGCCGCCGGACTGGGGCCTGGCGCGGAGCAGGGCGGGAGGGGGCGGGTTGTTCAGGGCCAGCCCCCGCAGCGGCGTGGCGGAGGCCAGGGCGGGGGTTGCGGAAGGGGACGGGGACGACACGCGGCTCTCCTCAAGCGAGGATGGGGGACGACAGAGTGGATTTGGTACCCACCAGCTGGGGCTTCTGCGGGTAGTTGGTGGAGGGCAGGGAACGGCGGATGGCGGCGTGCCAGTCGCGGTAGGTGGCCGTGGCGGGAAGGGTTTTCAGCGCCTTGAGGGCGTAGTGGGTGAAGGCGCCGTTGGACCGGTTGTTGAAGGTGGCGTCATAGCTGTAGTGATCCGGTCCTTCTTCGCAGCCCGCCATCAGCACATCGCCAGCGGCGGTCACCACGCCGGCCCAGGGGGTGAACACCTGGTTCACGGGCAGCCGGGCCAGGGGACGGCCACTCGGCCCCTTGGGCAGCTGATCGGCGGGCAGCCAGCTGGCGAGGGGAAGAAAGCGGATGCGGGGCGCGTCGGCGGTGTCGGGATCCGCTGGCGCGTTGCGGGTCACCGTGCCGGAATGGCAGCTGTCGGAGATCAGCAGCAAGCGCACGCCTGCGGGACGCTTGGCGAACAGCTGGTGGATCTCATCATCGAGGAGCACATTGCCCAGATGGATGTCGAAGGGACACAGCGCTTCGTCGTAGCCGTCCGTCTCGTCGCCGCTGGTGTCCGGGGCGAGGGTGCCGTGGCCGGAGAAGGTGATGGCGATGGAGTCCCCGCTCTTGGCGCTGGTGATCAGGGTGTTGAACCCCGCCACCAGGGCGGCTTTGGTGGCCTGGCTGTCGAGAAGCTTGCTCACCGTGAACCCCCGGGCCGAGAGGGTGGCGGCCCAATCGTTGGCATCGTTCACGCAGCCGCGCAGATCATGCTGGGTGCCGGGATAGTCGTTGATGCCGATGCAGAGGGCGCGTTTCGCCATGAGAAGACAGAGAGAGCTGTCCTCAAGCTATGCAGGTTCCCGGTGCCGAAACGGGACGGCCACAATTCTTTTGCCCTCGTCCGGACCGCCCCGGCCACCAGTGTTCGGCCGTCAGTCGTCAGCCTGCGGTTGTTGGCCGACAGGTGAATGCGTCAGGCCCCGTCGTCTTCCGTTTCCGGGCTCGACGCCGCTTCCGCGGAAACGTTGGAGTTCGGGGACAGATCGGAGACCGGGGAGGCGTTGGAGTCCGGGGCGGCTGCGCTGGTCCTCCGCTCGGCGTCCGTGCCAGGGGTATCGCCTTCCGCGCCGGAAGCCGGCTCCGCCCCCGCCGCCGCCGGGGGCACCAGCACCACTTCAGCAAGGCGATCCCCCGCATCCAGGCGCTGCAGCCGCACGCCCGTGGCCGCTCGCGATTGCTGGGGCACCGCGTCGGCTTGCATGCGCACGATCACGCCCTTTTCACTTACCAGCAGCAGCTCCTCTCCACTGCCCAGCACCTTCAGACCGATGAGCACATCGCCCTCCCGCCGGAAGCGCATCGCCCGCAACCCCATCCCCGCCCGCTTCTGCAGTCGGAACTGCTGCACGGGCACCCGCTTGCCCAACCCGCTGGCGCTGGCCACGAGCACCCAGGGCCCTTCGACGCTGATCACCTCCTCGCCTTCGGCGTCCTCGTCGTCGCTTCCCTCCGCGACGCGATCCGCCAGCTCCGCCGGCAGCACGTCCATGCTCACCAGGTGATCTCCGCCCCGCAGGTTCATGCTGCGCACCCCCCGGGCCGTGCGCCCCAGGGGACGCAACTCCTCATCGCTGAGCCGGAAGTGGATGGTCATGCCATTGCGCGAGCCGATCAGCACGCTGTCGCCGGGCAGGGCGAGACGGACCCAGCGCAGAGCGTCGCCCTCCTCCAGGGAGATGGCGATCAGGCCGTTGACGCGGATGTTGGCGAAGGCGGAGAGGGTGGTGCGTTTGATGTAGCCCTTGCTGGTGAGCATCACCAGCTGCTCGTCCGCTCCGAAGGTGCTCACCGCTAACACGGAGGTGATCGCCTCCTCCCGGGGAATGGGCAGGAGCTGCACGATCGGTGTGCCTTTGGCGGTGCGGCTGCAGATCGGCACCCGATACGCCGGGAGGGAGTAGACGACGCCGCGATCGCTGAAGAGCAGCATGGCGTCGTGGTCATTGCAGCTGATGAACAGCTTCACCGCCTCCTCCCCCTGGGAGCGGGTGCCGGCCTTGCCTCGGGTGCCGCGACTGGTGGCCTCAAACTCGCTCACGGGCATGCGCTTGAGATAACCCGTTTCCGTGAGCAACACCACCGAGCGTTCGTTGGCGATCAGATCGATGTCTTCCAGTCCGCCTTCCAGATCAAGAATCTGGGTGCGACGGGGGGAGTGGTATTTGGAGCGGATGGCTAGCAGTTCCTCGCTGATCAATGCGAAAACCCGTTCACGACGCGCCAGGATGTCTTTGTAGTCGGTGATCTTGGCGAGCAAGTCTTCATGCTCCAGGCGAATCTTGTCCGCCTCCAGGGCCGTCAATCGCCGCAACTGCATCTGCAGGATGGCATCCGCCTGGGCTTCGCTCAGGCCGAACTGGCTCATCAATTGCTCCCGCGCTGTAGCCGTGTCGGCGGCGGCGCGGATCATGGCGATGATCGCGTCGAGGTTGTCGAGGGCGATCAACAGACCGAGAAGGATGTGATCGCGCTCCTCGGCTTTGCGCAGCAGGTAGCGGGTGCGGCGCTCGATGGTTTCGACTCGGAAGTCGAGGAACACCTCCAGCATCTTGCGGAGGGTCAGCAACACCGGCTCATTCCCCACCAACGCCAACATGTAGGCGTTGAAATTGCTTTGCAGCGGCGTCAGCTTGAACAGATTGTTGAGCACCACCTGCGGATAGGCATCGCGACGCAGTTCGATCACGATTCGCATGCCATCGCGATCGCTTTCATCGCGAATGTCGGAGATGCCCTCCAGCTTCTTGTCGTTCACCAGCTCGGCGATGCGCTCGATCAGGGCCGCCTTGTTGGTCTGATACGGCAGCTCCGTGATGATCACCGCGTCCCGATCGGGTCGCCCGTGGGCCTCGATCGTTTCGATCCGGGCCACGCCGCGCATCGTCACCGAACCGCGACCGGTCTGCACCATCTCTCGAATGCCGCTGCGGCCCAGGATCTGTCCGCCGGTGGGGAAATCAGGGCCGGGGATGAGGGCCATCAAAGCCCGTTCCTCAAGCTCCGGATTGGCGATCAGCGCCTGCAGGCCATCGATCAGCTCCCCCAGGTTGTGGGGCGGGATGTTGGTGGCCATGCCCACCGCGATGCCCGTGGAGCCGTTGAGCAGCAACTGGGGGATGCGGGCGGGCAGGACCGTGGGTTCCTGCTGGGAGCCATCGAAGTTGTCGATGAAGGGGACGGTTTCGCTCTCGATGTCCTCCAGCAGGCTGTCGCTGGTGAGGGCCTGGAGGCGCGACTCGGTGTAGCGCATCGCCGCTGGCGGGTCGTTGTCCACCGAGCCGAAGTTGCCGTGCCCGTCGATGAGGGGCATGCGCATGGAGAAGTCCTGCGCCATGCGCACCAGGGCGTCGTAGACCGCCGTGTCGCCATGGGGGTGGTATTTGCCCAGCACCTCCCCGACGACGCGGGCGCATTTGCGGTAGGGCCTGTCGCTGGTGAGACCCAGCTCGTACATCGCATAGAGGATGCGCCGATGCACGGGCTTGAGGCCATCGCGGGCATCGGGCAGGGCCCGCCCCACGATCACGCTCATCGCGTATTCCAGATAGGAACGCGACATTTCGTTGCGCAGGTCCGTCTGGATGATGCGGCCGTCGCCTTCTCCTGGACCCTTGCCTCCCGGATTGTTCTCTCCCGCTCCCGGAGACTGTCCGGTTGGATCCGCCATGAAGAGGCACCTGGGTCACCCCACACTTTATCCGAGGCCCCCGTGCCCTGCCCGAATCCCCCCGGCCATGAACCTGACCACCTTCCTCCCGCGCACGGAAGCGGAGCTCCGACGCCGCCAGGAGGACGGCACCCTGCGGGTGCGGCAGGCGGCGGAGTTTCGCCGGTTGGCTCAGACCGTCGGACTGGAGGAGGCCTATGGACAAACCGACGTGGTGGTGGCCGCCTCGGCGGAGTTCACCAGCCACGCCAGCCTCCATCTCAGCCTGGGTCCTGCGGATCCACCGATTCGCTTGCGGGAGGTCCAGGTCGGTGGGGTGCCCGCCCTGCCCGGTGGCGCGGGCGCTGATCTCGTCCTGCCTGTGTCGGGGGCGCGCTTGCTCAAGGAGTGGCTGGCCGGCCGATCGGTGGAGTTGACCGCCAGCGGCGAGGGCACACCCCTCTTCCCCCGTCGGGAGCTGCATGCTGCGCTGCGCCTGGAGGACATCGGCAGTGGCCAGCTGCTCCTGCCCCGGGCGATCACGGAGAACGGCGTGGTGGCCATCAGCAGCGCTGAAGGACTCCTGCACACCCCCTATGGCGCCGTGCTCGGCCCCCGGGTCCAGGCCCTTTACACCTGCTCCGGTGCCGACAGCATCGGACTGGCCATGCCCGGCCTGGCGCTCCTCGGGCCAGGCTCGCCGGTGCTCGTGGCCGGGGCTGTGGGCTGGGTGGTGGGCCCCGGGGGGGGGCACCAGCCCCAGCCGCGCCGCCTGCCCAACGGCCATGCCCGCACCCCCGGGGCGGTGGCGGCGGTGGGCGTTGATCTGCACGGCCTGCAGGGGCGCTGGTTGCGGGTGGGCGCGCTCGAGGGCCATGGGGACGTGCTGCTGGTGGCCATCGCCGCCCCGGTGCCCCTGATCGATGGCGCCACGGCCGCGGGGGCCGCCACCAGCAATCGCTCCCTGGAGGCGCCGGTCCTCGATGTGGCGATCCCGCGACGGCTCAAGCCGTCTTTCGGCGGGGTGAGCTACAGCGCCCTGCGGGCCGGCTGGATCGAGGTGGAGGGGCGCCGGCTGCGAGCCCTGCCGGCCCACAGCACCCGACTGGCGATGGAGATCGGCGACGAGCTGGCCCTCCAGCTGCGCGAGGGCCGTTTCCCCCTGCGCCTGCCCCTGGCGCCGCTCGGGGCGCGCTCCGGGCTGCGGCCCCTGGATCCCTGAGCGGATCGGCCGGTCCCCCCCGAGGGCTGTCGCCGCCGCCGCGCGCCGCGCGAACCTCCGGGACATGGCCCTTAAGCTCGTGCCAGCACATTCGCCGCGCGATGGCCGAAACCCCCGCTTCTCCCGCACCCGCGCCCTTCGCGGGGGAGCCCGCCACCCCGCCCGCCTCGCCAGAGCCCCCGGCGCCCGCGATCACGCCGCTGGCGGCCGCTCTGGAGGCCACCCCCGTGACCCCAGCCCTGGAGGCTCTCGACGCGGTGGAGCTCGGCGAGCCCCGCGTGGCCACCACCCTGGAGGTCCCCCCCCTGCCCGCCAGCCCCCGGCCTTCGCTCACCAAGCTCGCCAGCGCCGCGGGCGCGGGCGCGACAGACCCCGGGACCCCGGGCGCTGAGGGGGGCGAGTGGGACCTGCTCATGGGGAAGCTCAGGGACTGGCTGGAGCAGAACGATCTGCCGGGCCAGTGGGAGCGGCTGGGCGGTCCCTTGCGCGGGTTCGGAGTGCTCCTGGTGTCCCTGTTCGTGCTCAAGCTCTATGTGTCACTGCTCGACACCCTCGATGACGTGCTCCTGCTGCCCCGTCTTCTGCAGCTGGCGGGCCTGATCGCCGTGCTGCGCTTCAGCGTGCTTCGCCTCACCCGCAGCAGCGACCGCCAGGAGGTGCTCGACGATTGGAAGCGCCGCTGGGATGCGTTTCGCGGCGCTTGAGGGTCGCTGGACCCGAAGGGTTGGCCGGCCGCTTGATAGCTTGTCGCCAAACCCCGTTGTTCCCTTGACCCTCTCGCTCGGCCGCTTCCGCACCGTCCGTCGCGCGTACGGCATCGATGAAATCGCCCTGGTGCCGGGCGGTCGCACGGTGGATCCCGAGGTCACCGACAGCCGCTGGACCCTCGCTGGCATCGAACGGGAGATTCCCATCATCGCCAGCGCCATGGATGGTGTCGTGGACGTGGGCATGGCGGTGGAGCTCTCCCGCCTCGGCGCCCTGGGCGTGCTCAACCTGGAGGGCGTCCAGTGTCGTTACGAGGATCCCGATCCGGTGCTCGATCGGATCGCTGCGGTGGGGAAGGACGGCTTCGTGACCCTGATGCAGGAGTTGTACAGCCAGCCTGTGCAGGAGGCGCTGGTGCGTCGCCGCATCGCCGAGATCCGGGAGCGGGGTGGCATCGCTGCGGTGAGCGCCACGCCGGCGGCCGCGCTGCGGTTGGGGACTGCGGTGGCGGAGGCCGGGGCGGATCTGCTGTTCGTTCAAGCCACGGTGGTCTCCACCGAGCACGTCGGGCCGGTGGGCCGTGAGACTCTGAATCTGGAGGCCCTTTGCCGTGATCTGGGGGTGCCGGTGGTGATCGGCAACTGCGTCACCTATGAGGTGGCCCTCCAGCTGATGCGCGCCGGCGCCGCTGGCGTGATGGTGGGCATCGGTCCGGGGGCGGCCTGCACGTCCCGGGGGGTGCTGGGAATCGGCATTCCGCAGGCCACCGCCGTGGCGGACTGCGCCGCCGCGCGGGAGCACCACCTGCAGGAGAGTGGCCGCGCCGTGCCCGTGATCGCCGATGGCGGCATCGTCACGGGCGGCGACATCTGCAAATGCCTGGCCTGCGGGGCGGATGCCGTGATGATCGGCTCCCCCATCGCCAGGGCCGCGGAAGCGCCGGGACGGGGCTTCCATTGGGGGATGGCCACCCCCAGCCCGGTGCTGCCGCGCGGCACGCGCATTCAGGTGGGCACCACGGGGAGTTTGGAGAAGATCTTGCGCGGTCCCGCCAGCTTGGACGACGGCACCCAAAATCTGCTGGGCTGCATCCGCACCTCCATGGGCACGCTCGGGGCGCGCACCTTGCGGGAGATGCAGCAGGTGGAAGTGGTTGTCGCGCCCTCTCTGCTGACGGAGGGGAAGGTTTACCAAAAAGCTCAGCAGCTTGGCATGGGGAAATGACACGCCGTGTGGCGGATGCGGGAATGGCACGCCCCATGGACGCTACCCTGTGACTGTGGGGGCTCCGGCTCGCACACTCCTCACACCGTTCGGCCCGGCGCGTCCGGGCTTTTTGTCTTTCGTCGCGGCCTGTGCAACGGCCTGCAACGCTTGCCGGAATTTCGTGGTCGCCCGGTTCACCGTTGCTAAACTGACCAGATCATCTGCCACGCATCCACATGTCCAGCGCTCCGGCTGTCACAGACGCTTCCTTCGAGCAAGACGTCCTCAAGAGTGGCGTACCTGTGCTGGTGGATTTCTGGGCCCCATGGTGCGGACCTTGTCGGATGGTGGCGCCAATTGTCGATGAAATCGCCGAGGAATTCAAAGGCAAGCTCAAGGTCTACAAGTTGAACACGGATGAAAATCCCAACGTGGCCAGCCAATATGCCATTCGCAGCATTCCCACCCTGATGATTTTCAAAGGTGGAGAAAAGGTCGACACCGTTGTTGGAGCTGTGCCCAAGACTACTCTCAGCGGCACGATCTCCAAGCATCTGGCCAAGTAGGGGCCCGATCGCCGTTCGCTGCGCCCCGCCCGCCCTCCAGCACCCTTCGCCACCTCGCCACCGCTTCCTCCCCCGCCACCGTTCTGTCCCCCCCAGGTCTTGAATATCCGGCCCGTGGTCTGTGGTGAGTCGTCTGGTGACCGTCTGTCCCGGGTCTGCTCCCTTCGCTTGCGTTCCTCTGTCCACAACCGCCTGCTCGCACTCCTTCCCGGCCCGCGGTCGCGGACCCCTGGAGGCGCTCGCGGAAGAGTTGGACGGACATCCGCAGCGACGGCTGATTGAGCGGGCGGTGCTCTCCCTGCTGGAGGTGGCCCGCACGGAGAAGGAGGAGGAGGAGGTCTGGCGGCTGATCAGCGGTTGTCTGGCGGACATCAGCGAGGCGTTGCAGGTGTTTCGTCCCAGCCGGGGCGCGCGCAAGATCAGCGTGTTCGGCTCCGCCCGCATCCAGGCCCACGATCCGTGCCATGCCTTGGCGGAGGAGGTGGCTCGCCTGGCCGTGGAAGCGGGGTTTGATGTGATGACCGGGGCGGGTGGCGGTGTGATGGAAGCCGCCAACAGCGGGGCTGGCACCCGCCACAGCATCGGCCTGAATGTTGACCTGCCATTTGAGCAGCATCCCAACCCATATGTGAGCGACCGCTCGGGGCGCCTGCTGTATTTCCGGTATTTTTTCACGCGCAAGTTGTTCTTTCTGCGCGAAAGCGATGCGCTGGTGGTGTTGCCCGGAGGCTTTGGCACGCTGGATGAGTTGTTTGAATCCCTCACCCTGATCCAAACCGGCCGCACCTCACCGATTCCTCTCGTGGTGTTAGCCCCCGAGGGAGATGACTTCTGGTCGATGTGGCAATCCAGCGTCACGGAGGTGCTCGCCAACCGCGGCTTGATCCTGCCGGAGGATCGGGCCCTGGTGGTGGAGGCGCGCTGCGCCGCAGACGCGGTGGCCAGGATTTGTCATTTCTACCGCATTTATCACAGCGCGCGCCTGCAACAGGATCGGGTGGAGCTGTTGCTCAATGCCCCCATTCCTGCGGAGCAACTGCCGGAGCTCAACCAGCGGTTTGGTGATCTTTTGGAGGATGGCGCCATCGCCGCGGGCGAGAGCGTGGACGACAACGGCATCCTGCGCCCCTGTCTGCGCCTGCGCTTTGACAAGCGCCGCGTGGGTCGTCTCTATCAGTTTCTCGAGCACCTCAACGGCCTGGAGCTGCCCACCGCTCCGGCCCTGAACCATCCTGGAGAACGGCTCTGTTCCCCGATGTAAGCGACCCATGACACGGCTGGGCTTGGTGGATTACGGCATGGGCAATCTGCATTCGGTGCAGCGGGCCTTCGAGCGCCTGGGGGCGGAGGTGGCCCCCGTGCGCGGCGCGGCGGCCATGGAGGACTGCGCCGCCTTGGTGTTACCCGGCGTCGGGGCCTTTGATCCCGCCATGGAACGCCTGGCTGCGGCCGACCTGGTGGATCCCCTGCGGCGCTCCTGCGCGGTGGGGCGCCCCCTGCTGGGGATTTGCCTGGGGCTGCAGCTGCTCTTCGAGCGCAGCGACGAAGGCCGGAGAGAGGGCTTGGGCCTCCTGCCGGGTCATGTGGCCGCCCTGCCCCGCTGGGCGGGCCATCCGATCCCCCACATGGGCTGGGCGCCGCTGCAGCCCGTTCAGCCCTCTCCCCTGCTGCCGTCGGGTTCTCCGGACACCTGGGTCTATTTCGTGCATTCCTACGCGGCGGTGCCGGCGGATGCCGCCTGCGTCACGGCGCGGGTGGCCTGGGGAGAGGACGCGGTGACGGCCGCGGTGTGGCGGGGGGGGCTGGCCGCCTGCCAGTTCCACCCGGAGAAATCCAGCGAGGCGGGCGCGGCGATGCTGCGGCGCTGGCTGTCCTGGGTGGAGCACGGCTGAGGATGGGCCTGCGGCTGAGCGGCGGGCGCCGGCTGCGCAGCCCTGGCGGGGAGGTGGCCCGACCCACCACCGCGCGCGTGCGCCAGGCGGTGATGAACATGTTTGCGGCAGAGCTGCGCGGCTGCCGCTGGCTGGAACTGTGCGGCGGCAGCGGCGTGATGGCCTGCGAAGCGTTGCGACGGGGGGCCGGCGCGGTGGTGGTGGTGGAGCGGGATCGGCGGGTGGCGGCGGTGGCGCGGGCGAATCTGGCCTCCGTGGTCGCGGCGCTGGGCGCGGCGGAGGGGCCG
>Ga0194130_10009086_pt1 | contig 10359 bp, 5 predicted proteins | sample TA2KigsurfametaG_FD_160084 | JGI IMG/M metagenome (GOLD analysis project Ga0194130, IMG submission 160084) | Freshwater microbial communities from Lake Tanganyika, Tanzania - TA2015050 Kigoma 12 surface | ecosystem: Environmental > Aquatic > Freshwater > Lake | place: Tanzania: Lake Tanganyika... | reverse complement strand
CCTCGGCTGCCAGAACGGCGAGATCCTCGTCTACATGACCACGCGGACGATGCGGCTGGCGCGCATTCTCAACGGCCACCGCGCCGGCGTGCGCAGCATCGCCGCCGGCGTCGGCGGCTGGTTGGCGAGCGGCAGCGCCAACGGCGAGATCAAGCTGTGGAACATGTTGCTGGACGCCGGCGCCGGCGAGGTGACGACGTCGACCCCGCCGCTCGGCGGTGGCGGCCAACCGCTGGCGATCATGGGCGATGTGCTGCTCAGCGGCGGGCTGAGCGGGATCGTGCGCTGCACCGACCGACGCACCGGCTTCGTCGCGTGGGAACGACAGTTGCCGCACTGGATCAACGGGCTGGCGGTGGTCGGCGACGGCACGCTGGTCGCGTGCCAGTACCACGAAGAAATCCGCTTCCTGCGGGTCGGGGACGGCGCGCCGGTAGGCGATGGCGTCGACCTCGGACGACTCGGTCGCGCCCGCCGCATGGTCGCGTCGCCGGATCGCGCGCGCATCGCCATCCTCGACCAGTCCGGCGCACTCGGGGTCTTCGACGTGGCCACGCGCCGCGTCACCGCGGAACGGTCGATCGCGAAGCTCGCGGCCTACCGGTTGCACGGCGCGATCGCGTGGACGAGCGACGGCGCCCGGATCGTGGTCGGCGACGACGAGGGCCACGTTCGCATCGTCGCCGCCGACACGCTGGCGACGGTCGGCGGATTCCGGATCGACGGCGAAGTCGCCGCCATCGCCATCGACGGCGAAGACCTGTACGCCGCGGCCTGGGACCGCGGCGCGCAGCGGGGCACGCTGAGCCGCCGCGAGCTCGCCAGCGGCGCTGTGCGGGTGAGCCAGGAGATCACCGCCATCGTGGCGGCGATCGCCCTGTTGCCTGGGCGGCTGGCGCTCGCGCGCCACGACGCGCGCCTCGCGCTGCACGACCGCGACGACCTGACGCCGCTGCTCGAACTGCCGCAACCGGCGCTCAAACTGTGGAACGTCGCAGCCGCGCCCGACGGCGACTGGATCGCGCTGCAGGCCTTTGGCGGCGAGCCGCGCGTGCTCGCTGCCCGCGACGAACCGGCAGACCTCGCGACGCAACGCGGATGGGCGCGGCAGGCGATGGCGGGCGAGGCGGCGTCCGACGCCTTCCATGCGATCGCGTGGCCACCGCGCGCGCGCGCCGACTTGCAGCAACGGACCGACCTGCCGGTCGCCGTGCGCGAGGCCGCCATCGCCGCCTTGCCGCCGACCGGCGCGTACTTCCTCGGCTTGCACGCGGAAGCGGCCTTGGCGGCTGATCTCCGCCGTCCGTCCGAGGCGGCCCGGCTGCGCCTGCTGGCCGAGTGCCTGCGCGAGGCCGAGTCCGCCGAGCCGGCGGATGGCATCGTCAGCTACCTGCGCCGCTTGCTCGCGCTTGCGGAGTTCCGGCTCGGCGACGCCACGGCGGCGGCGGCGGCGCTGCAGCGGCTCGGCGACGAAGCGGACGCCGACGGTGAATCGGTGGCCTACGCCGACTTCGTGCGCGCGCAGTTGGCGCTTTCACGCGGCAACGCCGCCGCCGCAACCGCCCCGATCGCGCGCATGCGCCGGATCGCGGCAGGGCAGCCGCAGCTCTCCAAGGTGCACGACCTCCTGCGCGAGGTCGAGGCGCTGCTGGCCCGGTGAGAGCGCGCGGCGCGCCGCTCAGCGCGCGACGAGACCGAGCCCCGTTCGGTCCAGCGGCCGCAGCACGCCGTGCTCCAGCGTGAAGCCGCCGGCCGCGAAGTCGGTCGACAGGTCGAGGTGGCCGTCGAGGTCGAGGTAGCGCGTCGCCGGGCAGGCGAGCGCTGCGTGCAGCGCCGCGGCGATGGCGATGCGGCTGTCGTCCATGCAGCCCCACATGAGGCCGATGCCGGCGTCGGCGGCGATCGCTGCGATCGCGCGCGCAGCGGTGATGCCGCCGCACTTGACCAGCTTGACGTTGAACAGGCCGAACGGTCGCGGCGCCTGCGCCAGCGCCTGCGCGTCGGCGAGGTCGTGCAGGCTCTCGTCCGCCATCAGCGTGGCGACCAGCGCCGGCGGCAGCGCCCGCTGCGCGTCGACGAGATCGGGCGGCAGCGGTTGTTCGATGAACTCCAGGCCCAACGAACGCGTCGCGCGCAGCAGTTCGAGCAACTGCGGCGGGCGGTAGCCGACGTTGCCGTCGACGCGGATCGCGATCGCGTCCCCGACCTGTTCGCGCAGGCGCACCAGCCGTTCGACGTCATGCGCGAGGTCCTGGCCGATCTTGACCTTGAGCACCGTGAAGCCACGGTCGGTGTATTCGCGCGCGTCGGCCAGCGTCGCCGCGACGTCGCCGATGCCGATCGTCACCGACGTCGGCAGTTCGCGGTGCACGCGGCCGAACAGTTCGCACAGCGGCACGCCGGCGGCGGTAGCCCACAGGTCGTGCAGCGCGATGTCGAGCGCCATGCGCGCGCCCGGCGAGCGCAGCCGCTGCAGCACGTCGCCGAACTGCGCCGGCGTCGCGACCTCGCGGCCACGCAGGTCGTCGAGCACGGCAGCGAGCTGGTCGTGCGCCGCGGCATCGGTGTCGCCGTTGACCTCGGGTTCGGGCGTCGCCGCGCCGAGGCCCAGCGTCGGTCCGTCGGTGCGCAGCTGCAGCAGCACCATCGCCGCGGCGTCGGTCGCGTGGTTGGCGACCGCGTACGGCCGCGACAGCGGCACGCGCTCGCGGCGCAGCGCCGACCCGGTGATCTTCACCGGCGTTGTTCCTGCAGGTAGCTGCGGATCGCCGGCACCAGCGCGTCGGCGCCTTCGAGCAACGGATAGACCGCGGCCAAGCCGGTCGCGCGCTGCAGCTCGGCGCGCGCGGGTTCGCGGCGCTCGACCGGCAGGTCGTGGTGATTGAGCGACAGGCCGAGCACGCGCGTCCGGTAGTAACCGAGCAGCGCGATCTCCTCGGTGACCGGCGGGATGACGTTGCCGAGGTGTTCCTGGTCCTCGAAGCAATGCCGCGCCGGCGCGTGCTGCAGGATCACGCCGCGGGCCTCGCCGGACAGCACCAGCTCGGCGCCGCACGGACCGGACGGGTTGCGCAGCGCCGACTGGCCTTCGAGGAAGATCACGTCGGGCGACAGGTCGCGGTCGCACTGCACGATCGCGTGTTCGAGTTCGCCGCTGACGAAGTCGTTGGGCGTGCTGTCGAGCACGAAGCCGTGCGGGATGCCCTGCAGCCAGCCGGTCTGGCCGGTGGCGACGATCGCCGGCACGAGCCCGGCGCGGCGGCACGCGTCGCTGAGCACATGGCAGGTCGTGCGTTTGCCGAGCGCGCAGTCGGTGCCGAGCACGGCGATGCGCGGCGCGCGCACCGAGCGGATCGCGCCGGTCCAGAAGTGCAAATCGCGGCGCGGCTTCGGCCGGCGCACGTCGATCAGCTGCACGCCCTTCGTCCTGGCGGCGGCGGCGATCTCGGCGTCGTCGGCGAGGAACTCGTGCAGGCCGTTGACGACGTCGAGCCCGGCCTCGATCGCGGCGAGGATCGTCGGCCGCATCGACGGCGGCAGCACGCCGCCCGAGGTCGCGACGCCGAGCACGAAGCAATCGGGCCGCCGCGGCAAGCCGCGCTGCATCGCCGCGAGGTCGGCGAAGATCGGGATGCCGCGGGGTTTGCCGTCGAGCAGTTCGCCGGCGTCGCGGCCCGCGCCCTCGCCGTCGATCAGCGCCACCACCTCGAAGCGGCTCGGGCCGCGGACCAGCCCGTGCGCGGTCTTCGCGTCGGGGGTCTGGAAGAAGCTGTCGGTGAACACGACCGCCGTCCTGCGCATCGCGGCAACCATACGGCGGCGGTCGGGGACGGGCGAACGCAGCGACGGGTGGATGGCGAGGCTCTGGCGGGCGTGCGCATGGGGTGAGCGGCCAAGCGGCGCAGTCGCCCATGACGCAGACTCCTGGCAGGCCGCGTGTTCGGGGCGCACACTGGCTGGACCATGTCCATCGCCATCAGCCGGCGTGCCTTCGTCCGTCATGCGCTCGCCGCTGGTGCGGCGGCGCCGTTCGCGGGGCTCGGCGGGTGCGCTGCGTTCGGTTCGCACGGGCCATTCGATCTGTTGCTGCGCGGCGGCACGGTCGTGGACGGCACCGGCGCGGCGCGCTGGATCGCGGACGTCGCCATCGCCGGTGACCGCATCGTCGCGATCGGCGATCTCGCCTCGGCGGCGGCGGCGCGCACGATCGACGCACACGGCCTCGCCGTGGCGCCGGGCTTCGTCGATGCGCACGCGCACAGCGACCTGCGCCGGCAGCCGCGCGCGACCAGCAAGGCGCTGCAGGGCGTGACCACGGACGTGACCGGGCCCGACGGCGGCTCGGCGTTCCCCGAGCGGCTCGCCGACGGCGCCGACGCCGACGCCGAGGATCGCCGCTGCGGCGACTTCGCGACGTGGCGCGCGCAGCACGGCCCGATCGCCATCGACATCGGCAGCTACATCGGCCACGGCACCGTGCGCCGGCACGTGCTCGGCCCGGTCGGCCGCGCGGCGACGGCCGACGAACTGGCGGCGATGCAGGCGCTGCTCGCGAGCGCGTTCGAGCAGGGCGCGCTCGGGGTGTCGTCGGGGCTCGAGTACTTCCCGGGCAACATGACGCCGACCAGCGAACTGGTCGCGCTGTGCAAGGTCGCGGCCATGCACGACCGGCCCTACGTCACGCACATCCGCAACGAGGACGACACCGTGCTCGAAGCGGTCGACGAGGCCATCGCGATCGCGCGCGAATCCGGCGCGTCGCTGCTGATCTCGCACCTCAAGATCGGCGGCCCGCACAACTGGCCCAAGATCGACGCGCTGATCGCGCGCATCGAGGCGGCGCGGGCGCAGGGCGTCGACGTCGTGTGCGACGCGTATCCGTACGAAGCGTGGTCGACGGGCCTCGCGACCAACTTCCCCGGCTGGGCCAAGGACGGCGGGCAGTTCGTCCAGCGCCTGCAGGATCCGGCGGAGCGAGCGCGCATGCGCGCGGAGACCGAAGCCGCGGTGGCGGCGAACGGCGGCTGGGGCACGCTGATGCTGGGCAGCGGGCTTGGCGCCGCGGACCGAGCGCTGCAGGGCCGGCGCATCGACGAGGTCGCGCGCGAGCGCGGCGTGCCGTCGTTCGAACTCGCCTGCGACCTGCTGACGCGCGGTTCGGTGTCGATCCTCGGCTTCGGCATCGACCCCGCCGGCATGGACCGCATCCTGCAACAGCCGTGGTGCCTCGTCGCGTCCGACGGCAGCGCCACCGTGCAGAGCGGCCGCACCGGCCACCCGCGCTCGTTCGGCGCGTTCCCGCGGGCGTTCCGCCGCTACGTGCGCGAGCAGCGCACCGTGACGCTGGAGGCGATGGTGCACAAGATGACGGCCATGCCGGCGCAACTGCTGCGGCTGCGCGACCGCGGCGTGCTGGCCCCCGGCAAGCTGGCGAGCGTCGTCGTGTTCGACCCCGAGCGCTTCACCGACCACGCGACGTGGCTGGAGCCGCAGCGGTATGCGGAGGGCGTGCAGTGGCTGGTGGTGAACGGCGTGGTGGCGGTCGACGGCGGCACGCAGGGCGACGCGATGGCGGGGCGGGTGCTGGTGCGCGGCGTGGGGTGACGGAGAGGCGGCGCGGGCTGGAGTGGACGAAGCCGCTGACTCGAAGGTGGGCCCAGGGCGGACCATGGCCCACGTCGACGTTCGTCGTTCGCGGCCCAACTCTTGATCTTGATTGCGGATCGAGCCCAAGGGCTGCTCGCCGAGCCTTACGCAGCACCGCAGTCGACGGGTCTGCTTCGAACGAGAACTCAGCCATCACAACCGTCCGCTCGACACAAATTCCATCACGTCCTGGTCACGCGCAGATGCCTTCAGGGGTTGAAGGCCAGCCCGGACATCACGGCCGCGTCGCCTCGCTTCTTCCGAACAAGCAGCGACGTTGCGGCCTTGGTCGACACGCAGCGCAACAGGTCGGAATCTTTGCGCCGCCATTCCGCGAGACGTAAGAGCCACCCATGGACCCCGCGATTGCCCAGCGAGTCTGCACAACATGGACCGAGAAGCGATTCGACGACTGGGTAACTACGACGATAGAACCACGTCTACAGGCGGCCGAGCTCGCCGCGCGGCGCCGCGCGGAACGCCAGTACTGGATCGACCGTTTGGCGGCGATCGAACGCCGCATCCCGATAGCCGAGACACTCAGGGGACGAGCTGAATCGCTCGGCGATTCAGCCGGTGCTGCCGAGATCTTGTCCGAGATCGCAGCGATGTCCTCCGAGCTCGTTGCCGCCCGCATCGAGGCAGTCGAGGCCCTTGGATACGAACCGGCTACTGCTTCCGCTGACGCACCGGCGCCACAAGACGGGCCGAGGCCACCGACCGCATCTGCACGTTCGCTGGATCTATCAGTCAAGCACGCGCACAGCGGCTCGACGCCTGAAAGCGGACCGCAAGTGCCGCTCCAATCGATGGCCATGCAGTTGGCAGCTGCCTTGGCGTCCGATCGCCCCAGCGTTGCCGGATCGCCCTCAGCGACGGATGCGCCAAAAGCGTCCAATGATTCGTGCGCTGACCGGGAGACCTTCGCGTCGCCAACTCGCGAATCCGCCGACCGCCGAGCCCGCTTCGTCGGAAAGCTGCGCAAGTGCCGTGCCGAATCAGCGTGCCTGCCTATCTGGAAAGAAGTCGACGAAGGACTGCACAAGCTGACCCTCGACGACGCCGATGTCGTCATGCGCGAGCTTGCCGGAGCATTCGAACGCAGCTTCGCCAAGATGCCTCAAGCGGCAGAGGAGCTGCGAGCAGGCTTGACACATGTCGTCCGCAGCCCCGATGCGGCTGCGAAATACGCTGCTCTCTGTGAAAGCCGCCGCAGCGAACGCGTGCGGATCGCGAACGTGTGCGCGAGCATCAGCAAGCTGCACCAAGCCGCCATCACCCTCGAGACCGATGCCTGCAAGCAACCGGCCAAGGTCACTTGGCACGCAATACAGGAACTCTGTTGCCTTGCGAAGTTGTTGCAGCGCGATCACGGGGACCTCCTGACGGAGAAGCAATCGCACCTGCTTCACACCGAGGTCTTCGGCCGACTGCGCGCCATCCATAAGCGCTACCGCATCGACTACGTCCCCGGCCTGAAGACCGACTGGCTCCCTGCCGACCTCGACGTCCAATGCGAAGCGGCGCGCGCCGCACGAGAAAGCTTGCTCGCCAGCGCATCCCTCCCTCCGGCAATCGCTCCGCTACCGCCTCCTACCTCCGAGGAAACGGCTCAGCGCGCCGCCGCTGACGCGGTGGCCCTCGCAAGCGTGTACCGAGCAATCAACGACTACCAGCGCGACCCCATGACCGAGAACGCTGCCGACACCCTGCGAGGAACCGTCCTCGCGGCGCTCAACACGATGGGTGAAGGCAAGGAGCGCCTCCCGGAACTACTGCTGCCCTACAAGGTTCACTTCGAGAACGGGAGCGACTTTCGATGGCTGCGCAAGAAGCTGGCTAAGCTCGCCGAGCAACGTGCCATATTCGAAGGAATCACGCCGGACGATGTCGCCGCGAAACCCGTCGAGCCGGACGTGGAATTGCCCATCAGCATTCCGACTGCCGCCGGATCCGTGACACATCCCTCGGTCGTGTGCGCGCGCGAGCAGACCTTGGGCAAGCGCGTGATCCTCGTCGGCGGGATGGTGGACGAGGCGAGGCGCATGCGCTTGGTCGACTCGCTTGGGGCCGAGTCCGTCGAATGGATCGTGACCGAACGATGTGGCGGTGTCGTGCAAGCAAGCAGCGCCGCGGAACGCATTCGGCAAGGTCGCGTTCACTTCGTCATCTACCTGCTTCGATTCGTGTCTCACAAGGTCACGGAGGCGTTGGACGCCGCGGCCCGAGAAGGCGGAGTTCAGATCGTTAGGGTGCCAAATGGTCTAGGCGTCGTCGGCATCGCCGACGCCATCTGCAGATTGGTGCGGCGAAACGCCTCATAGTCTTTCCGATGCGTTCCCACCGCGCCAACACACCGCACATCTCCACTGACCGGTGCGCGCCAGCGACATCTTCCTGCGGGATGCTTCACTTCGGTACCGCCACGTGCGTCACCCCCACCGCTGCGCGAAGCCCGTAGCCGCGTTCATGCCGCGCGCCGCGCGCTGCCTCAAACCGGCAGCACGAACCGCCGCCAGCCGTCGCCTTCCGCGAGTTCGCGGATCGTGCGCATGCGCTCTTCGAGGAACCGCTGCATGTGGCTCTTCACCAGCAGCGCGTCGGCCAGCCGGCCGAGCACGCCGAGCGGGCTCGTGTAGTCGAACACGTCGACGGCGTGCGTGACGTCGCCATCCTGGCGGAACGTATGGTCGTGGTCGAAGCGGCGGAACACGCCCGCCACCATCGCATCGCGGAAGTGCCGCGGGCGGTCGAGCGCCACCATGCGGCTCGTCAGCTGCCAGCGCAGTCCGAAGTGGCGCGCCGACCACGTCACCGTCTCGCCGAGTTGGAGCAGGCCCGACGTGCGACCGGCGATCGTGCGTTCGCTGGTGCCGGTCGCCGCGGCGGCGTGCGCGTCGATGCTGCGGCACAGGTCGAAGACGCGTTCGATCGGCGCGCGGATCGCGGTGTGATCTCGATCAAGGGCACGCGATGAAGGTAGCGGCGAACGCGAGGATGGGGCCAGATCGGGGTGTTGGACGAGGCGCATCGCCGACGCGCCGGCCGCGCCACCGCCGCCGACCCCCTTCGGACATGCGCGCGATTCGGCGCCACGCCGCAGCCACCGTCGTCCGCATCTGCTACCAATGGCGCGCGAAGCCAACCCCGACCCGCGGAGCCCATGCCATGACGTCCTTCCTGCGCACGTGTCGCGTTCCCGAATCGTGGCGGCGCTTCGGCGTCGCCCTGCTGACCGCCCTGCCGCTCGCCGCCCAGCAGCCCGAACGCACGCTGCCCGTGTTCGCCGACGGCGAGGCGCAGGTGGTCGACGGCTTCGCCGACCCGGCCACTTGGATCCGCCAGTTCTTGTGGGTCGAGGCGCCGTTCGACTCCGACGGCGACGGCACGCGCGATCGTCTGCACGTCGACGTGACGCGACCGAAGCAGACCGAGACCGAGGGCCTGAAGGTGCCGGTGGTCTACGAGACGAGCCCGTACTTCGCGGGCACCGGCGGCAACGACAGCCGCTGGTTCTGGGATCCCAAGCACGAGGTTGGCGCCGAGCCGCCGCCGCGCGCGCCGATGCCGCCGATCGCGGCCAAACCGCAGCCCGGCATGATCACGGAGTCCGAGGTGAAGACGTGGGTGCCGCGCGGCTTCGCCGTCGTGCATTCGTCGTCGCCCGGCACCGGCTTCTCGCAGGGCTGTCCGACGGTCGGCGGCGACAACGAATCGCTGGCGCCGAAGGCCGTGATCGACTGGCTGTGCGGGCGCGCCAAGGGCTACACGACGATCGACGGCGACGTCGAGGTGAAGGCGGCCTGGTGCACCGGCAAGATCGGCATGACGGGCACGTCGTACAACGGCACGCTGCCGCTCGCCGCCGCGACCACCGGCGTCGCCGGGCTAGAAGCGATCATCCCGATCGCGCCCAACACTTCGTACTACCACTACTACCGCAGCAACGGCCTCGTCCGGCACCCAGGCGGCTACATGGGCGAGGACATCGACGTGCTGTACGACTTCATCAACAGCGGCAACCCGGCGCGGCGCGCGTGGTGCGACCAACACGTGCGCGACGACGAGATGCGCCGCGGCTTCGACCGCCGCAGCGGCGACTACAACGACTTCTGGGCCGGCCGCGACTATCTCGAAGACCTCGCCCCCCTGCGCGCGGCGACGCTGATGGCGCACGCGTTCAACGACTGGAACGTGATGCCCGAGCACAGCGTGCGCATCTATGCGGCCCTCAAGCAGAAGGGCGTGCCGTGCATGGCCTACTTCCACCAGGGCGGCCACGGCGGCCCGCCGCCGCTGGCGCTGCGCAACCGTTGGTTCACGCGCTTCCTCCACGGCATCGACAACGGCGTCGACAAGGACATGCGCAGTTGGATCGTGCGCGAGGACGCGCAGGGCAACACGCCGACCGCCTATCCCGACTACCCGCACCCCGAAGCCGCTCCCGTGACCCTGCACCCCTACGCCGGCGGCGCCGCGATCGGGGAGCTGCGTCCCGTGGCGCAGCGAGGCCAGAAGCCGGAGACGCTCGTCGACGACGTCGCCAAGGCCGGCGAGGCGCTGGCGCAGGCCGCGAACTCGCCGCATCGCCTGCTGTACGCGACCCCGCCGCTGGCAGCGCCGCTGCACGTCTCGGGCACGTGCCGGTTCACCGTTCGGCTCGCCAGCAGCAAGCCGGCGGCCAATCTCTCGGTGTGGCTCGTGCAGCTGCCA
>Ga0194130_10009081_pt1 | contig 10361 bp, 9 predicted proteins | sample TA2KigsurfametaG_FD_160084 | JGI IMG/M metagenome (GOLD analysis project Ga0194130, IMG submission 160084) | Freshwater microbial communities from Lake Tanganyika, Tanzania - TA2015050 Kigoma 12 surface | ecosystem: Environmental > Aquatic > Freshwater > Lake | place: Tanzania: Lake Tanganyika... | reverse complement strand
AAAGGTCGGCAGCGGCGCTCATGGCCTGATTGGCCAGGATAGAGGGTGAGCCGGTCAGATGCCTGCGCACGCCTGCCGAGGGGGCGTAGTTTGGAGCAAAGGCAAAAATGTCTTCGTGTCCCATCCAGCCGGCGATCACCGGCCAGTCTTTTTCTTGGTGGTGCGGATGCACATATAGCCATGCGGGCGCTCCTGGACCGCCGCACAAATACTTGTAGCCGCAGCCCACTGCAAAATCAGCCCCATCGGCCTGAAGCTCGACGGGAATTGCCCCGGCTGCATGGGATAAATCCCAGAACACCAGGGCGCCGCACGCATTAACCGCCTGACTGGTCTGGCGCATCGGCCAGCGGTAGCTCGAGCGGTAGTCGACATGACTGAGATAGACCACGCCGACATCGGGCCCGAGCGCGGCAGAGAGTTCATCGGGGTGATCAATCAGACGCAGCTGCGCCTGGCCATCGAGAAAATGCGCCAGGCCCTGGGCGATGTAGATATCGGTCGGGAAGTTATAGCGCTCGCTGACGATAACAGGCCGCTGCGGATTTATCTTCCAGGCGTAGGCCAGCAGCTTGAACAGATTGACCGATGTGTTGTCGCTGAAGATCACGTCATGGGGGCGTGCGCCCAGCAAATGCGAAAGCGCCTGACCCAGTAGCCAGGGCTTCTCCAGCCAATCGAAATAACTCCACCCGCGTCGACGCGCATCGCGCCAGCCCTGGGTCAGCAGGGCATGGACACGATCGGGCGCATCGGCCGGCATGGCGCCCACCGAGTTGCCGTCCAGATAAATCGTGTCCTCCTGCGGCTTTGCGAACGATGCGTGCAAAAAAGCCAGTGGATCGCGCGCATCGAGCGCTTGACAGTGGGCCAGCGTGACCATGGAGGTCCTCCTGAAAATCTCTTAAGTCAATCCTTCGCTGCGATCGCGGTCGCGGGCCAGTCGGTCACGAAGGACCGGATCTCCATAGCCGGCGCCGCCCGGCAGTTCCAGGATCAGGTGACATCCGGCCGGCACTTCATGCACCCCCTTGTTCAGAATCACCGTGCCGTCACTGATGCGGCAAGCGCCCACCTGCCCATCTCTCCCGCCCTGGCGACCTCGAGCGGCATACAGCCGCCGATCGAAGGTGGCTGCCGATATCCGGAAGCTAGCGCCCTGTTGATGGCTGATTTCAATCACGCTGCCCAGGCCGCCCCGGTACTGGCCCGCTCCGCCGCTGCCAGGCAGGTACTCGCGGCGATGGAAAAGCAAAGGCGTGGCGGCCTCAGTGACTTCAACGGGAATACTACCGACTCCGCTGGGGAAGGCGGTGCAGGACAAGCCGTCCTTACCTGGCCGGGCCCCCATGCCGCCAATTCCCAGACTCATAGTGTGAAAGGGGCCGGCCGCGGTCTGTCCCGACAAGGCCAGCACCCAGATGCTGCCGGCACCCTCGGCACTGACCTGGGCTGCACAGGGCTCCTGAAGACAGCCGAACATCAAGTCCGGCAGCATCTGCCCTACGACATGACGGGCGGTTACCGGCGCCGGCGGCAGCGGGTGAACAATCGTGCCCGGCTCGGCCACCACCTCGATGGCCGAAAGTGATCCCGCATTGTTGGGGATATCCGGGGCAATGACGCATTTGATACCGTAAACGCAATAGGCGTCGGTGTAGCACTTGGGCGAGTTGATGCCCGCACGCGAAGCAGCAGAGGAGCCGGCCAGATCGATCCGCATGTGCGTCCCTTCGATGGACAGATTGGCCACCAAGTCCACGGGTTCGGTGCTGCCGTCAATGCGCATCGTGTGCCGCCATTGCCCGTCGGGCAGGGCCTTGATGGCCGATCGCATGGCTTGCGCCGAGGTCCCGACGATGTAATCGGCCAGTGCCTGCAAATCCCGCAGCTCAAATTCGGTCATCAGCGCCTGAAGCCGCAGTGAGGCGGCGTTATTACACGAGACCAGCGACATCAGGTCGCCCCGGGTCTGTAGCGGCTCCCTTACATTGCGCTCAAGTAAGGCCAGCAAAGTCTCGTTGGGGCGGCCGGCCTCAAAGAGCTTGAGATGCGGCACCCACAGGCCCTCCTCGTAGACCGACTGCGCCTCGGCGGTAAAGCCACGCCCCCCAATGTCAATGACATGGCAGGTGGAGGCAAACAGGGCCACCGCCCGACCGTGATGAAAGACGGGCGAGACCACCACGAAGTCGAAAAGGTGCCCGGTCCCCATCCAGGGATCGTTGGTCACCAGTACATCGCCAGGGCGCAGCTCGGCCAAAGGGAAGCGCTGCAGAAAATGACCTACCGCCATGGCCATGGTATTGACGTGCCCCGGCGTTCCGGTGACCGCCTGCGCCAGCATGCGACCGCCGGTGTCGTACACACCGACTGACAAATCTCCGGCCTCACGGGTGACTGCGCCAAAGGCGGTCTTCAGCAGAACTTGTGCGCCCTCTTCAACAACGGCGATCAGGCGATTCCACATGACCTGTCGCATCACCCGCAAACGCATTTCCTGGTCAGCAAGCGCGGATGGGGCGGCGGGTGAAATGTTTTGCATGGGTTGGACTCCGGGCCAGGTTCAGGCTGCCTCTGCTCTTGCCGTGGCCGCCCGCAGGTGCAGATGGCCGCGGCTGTCGACTTGAGCTTGCCAGCCCGCAGGTACCAAAGTGGTGGTTTGGTCCTCAACCACCAAGGCTGGCCCTTCGAAGTACGATCCGCCGGTCTGCTGCTCGCGGGCGTAGACGAGGTGATCGATCCAGCGGCCCGACAGAGGGTCGAAGACCGAGGCATGGCCCTCAGTTGCTCCGGGTGTAAGGCGGCCCATTGCCGCAGCAGCCTGCGGTCGCGTCCAGGCCGGTGCCGCTACGGATACGGTCCAGTTAAGAAATTCCAGGGGGACGCCCTCGATTAGCAAGCCGTATTGGGCCCGATAGCGCCGTTCAAAATCCTGCCGCAGTGCAGACAGGCCTGCCCGGTCCATCATCGGCTGGGGTAATTCGATGGTCAGCTCATGCCCTTGCCCTTGGTACCTTACATCCACCCAGCAGCGGGTCCGGAGCGGGGCCTTCGGGGCACCGGCCTGCACCACTTCTTGTGCACTGGTCTGCAAGTCCTCCAGCAGGGTATTGACCTGGCCAAAGTCCGGCCGGGTTTCATCCACGTACAAACTGCGAACCAGCTCGAAAGCCAGCGGTGAGAGCAGGAATCCAAGGGCCGAACCGACGCCGGCATTTTTGGGAATCACGATGTGATCGATATCGAGCCGCCGGGCCATGGAGGCTGCGTGCAGGGGTGCTGCCCCGCCAAATGCAATCAGCGTGCATTGGCCAATGGGCTGACCTCGTTCGATGCCATGGACCCGCGCCGCGTTAGCCATGTTTTCGTCGACGATCTCAAGCATGCCGCTGGCACCCCATGCCGTATCTAGCAACTGCGGCCTCGCAATTTCTTTATCGAGGCAGTGATCGGCGGCCTGCCGGTCAAGTTTGAAAGTGCCTCCGGCAAAGCGCAGTGGATCAAGACGCCCGAGCAGCAGTTGTGCGTCGGTCACCGTTGGCTTGTCGCCGCCCCGACCATAGCAGGCTGGGCCTGGAGCGGCCCCGGCGCTGTTGGGCCCCATGCAGATGCGGCCCAACAGGTCCAGGCGCCCGATGGAGCCGCCCCCGGCCCCGATCTCGACCATTTCCGTGACGGGTATACGGACCGGCCACCCGCTGCCCTTACGGTTTTTCCAGGATCGGGCCACTTCAAATTTGCGCGACTGCTGGGCCTGCCCCTTGTGGATGAAACAGATCTTGGCCGTGGTACCGCCCATGTCAAAACTCAAAGCATGTTCGAGCCCAAGCTCCAGGGACAGGAAGGCCGACAGGCTTGCCCCACCGGCGGGCCCGGACTCCACCAGCCGGATGGGGAACTCTGCGGCCGTCTCTAGTGTGGTCAACCCGCCGCTGGAGGTGACCATGAACAGCGGACAGCGAAAGCCCAGGGCGTGCAAGCGTTTTTGCAGCGCCCGTAAATAGCTCGACATCAGGGGCTGAACGTAGGCGTTGGCCACCGTGGTACTCAAGCGCTCGTATTCACGTATTTCAGGACACACCTGGCTCGACAGGCTGACAGTCAAATCGGGCCACTGCGCGCGCGCTCGTTGGGCGATTACCAACTCGTGCGCCGGGTTCGCGTAAGCATGCAGCAGGCCCACGGCCAAGGCGGTCACGCCTTGCAGTTTCATCGAGTCCAAGGCGCGATCGACATCGCTCATCGACAGGGCCTCGTATTCCCGTCCATCGGCCAGCATGCGGCCACGCACCCCAATCCTCAGTTGTCTGGGTACTAGGGGCAAAGGCTTCTCGAGGTCCAGGTCGTAGTGGTCAAATCGCTTTTCATCGCCCATGGCCAGGACGTCGCGAAAGCCCTCATTGGTGATCAGGCCGGTGACCGCTCCTTTGCGTTCAATCAGCGCATTTGTGGCCAAGGTAGTACCGTGTACCAGAAGGTCGAGATCCTCGGGTTCGGCGCGCCCCTGCGCCAGAACTTGCAAGATACCATCAATCATGGCTTGCTCGGGCGCGTGCGGCGTGGTCAGTAGCTTGCTGGTGTAGATCTGCGGGCCACGCTGCAGGACCACATCAGTGAACGTCCCGCCGATATCAACGGCAACACGAAGACCGGGTGAAGGCGCCATAGCTGGGAGGTGAGGGATGAAATAGAGACCGGAGCTTAGCGGGCAGGCCGGTGCGCCGCTGTCAAGCGCTTTACATTTTGGGGAAATCCCCGCCAAGGATAAGTGGCCGCTGTCGTCAGGGGTCGCTCTTGAGGCCGCTAGCTTCGCGTTCGAGCTGCCCGGGCTTGAGAACCAGCCAGTGCCGACGCTGGCGGACGATCACTTGCTGGCGCTCGAGGCGGGAAAGGGCATAAGCCACGCTGACCCTGGACAAGCCACAAATATTGCCCATCTGCTGCTGGGTAAAGCCAATGCCGATTCGAACCCCTTCAGCAGTGACCGAGCCATAGGCGTGCATCAGGCCCAGTAGATGGTGGCAAATCCGCCGTCCCGCCGTTTTATGCCCCTGCAATTCAAGCTGTTGCAAAAGTATGCGCAGCCGCCGGCTGCTGAGCTCCCGATGCTGCTGGGCCAATAACGGGTGGTCGGTCAGCGCCTGTGCGAAGCGGCGCATATCGATGGCTCGTAGCCGGGCCTGGCTCGAAGCCAGGGCGGTGACCGCGTAGATGTCGCTATCGGGCCAGCCGCAGTCACCGACAAGACCGCGTTCGCCCAAAATCATCAGATGCCGCTCGCGTCCATCCAAAGAAAACGAAGAGAGTCGAATTCGGCCCTCTTCGACCACATACACCGTCTCGGCGGCCTGCCCTTGATGGAATAAAACCTGATCGCTGTGCAGACTGACACTGCGAGCGCCCTCGGTTAGCTCGGTCCAGCCATATTCCAGGTCGGCCAGCCAGGCCGATACAAAGGGTCCGCAGGTCCTGCCGCGGCTTGGCGAGGGTGCGGGCAGGCCAGATTTCGGTGCAGGCATGTGCGATGGGTCAGCGTCTTCAGGCCGGCTTCTGATTGAGCTCATACTTCATGATTCGCCCATGCCGGCCCTGCCGATCGCGCTCGAGATCAAACACATCGCCATCCAGTTGTCGACTGCGGCGCAGTACATCACGCAGAAGGTCGTGATCGCGCGTTTTGAGCTTGAAGGAGAAGGCCTCAAGCATTTGGGGCAGGTGTACGGCATAGCGTGCTCCGACGATTGCCGCGGCCACATGCGGTTGATCGAGCACCCAGCGGGTGGCCACGCTGGAGAGGGCCACGCCGTGGCGCTGGGCCACGGTATGCAGCGCCTGCAGCAATTGCTGGAACAAGGACCAGCCGCCAAAGTCATCGATGATCAGTTTGTATTTGATCAATGAGCGATTGTGCAGGGACCCGGCCGCTGGTTCCGGCTGACCCAGCCAGGCGGCGGTCAGAAAGCCGCCGGCCAGCGTGCCGTAGCACAGAAGTTGCATGCCGCTTTGCGCGCACAGGCTGGCCATCTGGTCTGCAGGTCGGCGATCCAGCAGTGAATACTGCACCTGCATGCTGACTACTTTGATACCTGCATCGAGCAGTCGCTGACTTTGCTCGGTGTTGAAATTGGTCGCCCCAATGAGCCTGAGGCTTCCCTCCTTCTGCAGGCTCTGCAAGTGTCGGGCTGCTTGCAGCATCCCTGCGGCCGTATAGTCCCACCAATGAAATTGCACCAGGTCCAGCCGCTGTGCATGGAGCCTTTGCAGGGAGCGTTGGTGAATGGTGCGAACGTAGCTCTCGTCGACCTGGTGCAGGATCGACAGGTCGGGGACGAATTTGGTGTGCACCTGCAAAGAGGGATCGTGCAAACGGTATTGCCCGATGAGTTCCTCTACGCCGGTGTAAATGTCCGCGCAGTCGAAGGTGTTCAGGCCTGCGGCCACGAAGGCAGCCATATCGTCGATCGCTCGCGAAGCCTGCACCTCCCCATGATCTCCGGCGAGTTGCCACCCGCCCCGGATCAGCCGCGGGATTTCATAGCCCGGGGCCAGGGTGCGTCTGCTGATCTTCATGGGCGGTCTCTCCAAGGGGTACGGCAGTGGTTTGGCTATGTTCAAAGCGGCGCTTGCGCGTTCGGGTGATTCGAAATCGCGTGGGGCAGTGGGGGTCGGGGCAGGCAATTTCGCTGTCAGTGCTGATCCAGTCATTGGGGTTGGTGCTGCGCTGCTTGGCTGCCAGCAAAGGCAGGATGGCGGCCAGTGAATACATCGAGAAGCCCTGGCCCGGCGGGAAGTGCAGCATTTCCCCGTGCACTTCAAAGTAATCGCCCACCTGGGCCCCGCAGTAGATTTTCTGGTCGCTCGGTCCGATCACCTCCACGCGCAGGTCATACAGCTCGAAGCTTTCGTCTTGCATGGCGTCACTCCGCATCAGGCCTTGGGACATTCCTAGCGCAAGGGCACTCAGGCCCCTGGCTTACACCCGTGAGGGCAACCCTATTCTGATGCACGAAGCGGGTCAAGCAGTCTTGCCGTCAGAGCGGGGGCTGGCCCCAGCAAGCGCCCACCGGCTCGGTGGCGTAGAGGGCGCTCAACCTTGTTTGGCCGCCTCCAGCGTATCGCGTGTGCTCTGCGCGGCGCGCCGGGCCGCCTCGGCGAAATCGCCGCCGCCGGAAGCGTAAAGAGTGGCCAGTGATGAATTGACGATGATCGGCCCGGTGCTGCTGCCGTCGGCCGCGCCGCGCCAGCCCGCCTTGACCGTGGCAGCTGCATCACCGCCCTGCGCGCCCACGCCGGGGATGAGCAGGGGCGCGGTCGGCGCGACCTGGCGCACCCGCTCGATTTCAGCGGGATAGGTGGCACCGACCACCAAGCCGAGCTGGCCATTGAGGTTCCAGGGGCCTTGGGCCAGGCGCGCCACATGTTCATACAGCAGGGGCTGGCCCTCGACCGAGGCCAGGCGCTGGTTTTGCAGGTCGTCGCCGCCCTGATCGCTGGTGCGACAGAGCAGGAAGGCGCCTTTGCCCTCATATTGAAGGTAGGGCTGCACCGAACCAAAGCCCATGAAGGGCGAGAGCGTGACCGCATCGGCGCTATAGCGCTCGAAGGCCTCCTTGGCATATTGCTCGGCCGTTGAGCCGATATCCCCGCGCTTGGCGTCGAGAATGATGGGCACCTGTGGCGCCACACGGCGCATGTGCTCCATCAGGCGCTCGAGCTGGCCCTAGGCGCGGTGGGCGGCAAAGTAGGCGATCTGCGGTTTGGAGCTTGAGACCAGATCGGCGGTGGCATCGACGATGGCGGCGCAAAAGTCGTAGATCTTGTTGGCGTCGCCCTTCAGGCCGGCCGGAAAGCGCGCCGGATCCGGGTCTAGCCCCACACAGAGCATGGAACGATTCTGGCGCTCGGCTGCGGCAAGCTTCTCAAGGAAAGTCATTGCGCCATTGTAGGAAGCGCGGGTAAGCCATCAGAGCCGCGCATGCAGCTTGCTTGCCACTGCCCCCGTGTGTCGACGCCGCTTCGTCAGTGTGTCTCGGCGAGCAACCCCATACCCGGCAGGCGGTCGGTGATGCCCAGGCGCCGCAGGGCCAGCCAGTAGGTCGCCACATTGACGCCAATGAGCGGTTTGCCGCGCCGCTTTTCAATCGCGGGGATCAGTGCTGACACCGGTAGGTTGGTGCCGACATGCACCAGGGCTTCGGACCGCGGATGGTCCACCGTGTCAAAGCCCTGCAGGATCTGCTCAGTGCTAAAGCGCGCCACCGCGGTCGGTCCGGTGGACTTGAGCCCGTGGGTGTGGACCACCTCGTAGCCGCAGGCAGTGAAAAGGCCGCAATCATTTCATCGGCCGGCGGCCAGTAGGGTGTGAGCACCGCAATGCGCTTGGGGCGGCCGATCGCCTCCAGCCCGGCGAGCCCGCGCTTCAATGTGGCGAGGGATTTCTCCAGTGAGGCATGGCGGGTTACATCCGCCTCCAGCGCGTTCAGCTCGCTCTGCAGCCCCTGTTCCTTTGCGGTCGCCTCCGCCGCCCGCGCGCACGCCTGACCGAGCGACGGCTCCTTTTCCTTGCCGGTATCGGTGTAGTACTGACCATATTCCGCGTAGGCTGCCTCGAAGAGCGCATTTTCCTTGTCGCCTGATTTGGCTTGGCCGGCGGCGCGATCGAGCGCCTCGGACAAGGCGCGTTGGTCGTGCAGCGCAGGCATTTCCAGATTTCCGCCCTGCAGGATCCGTAGCGCCTGCCAAAGGCCCGTGTCGACGCTGCCGTCGAGAATCTGCCGCACGCGGTCGTGCGCCTCGCGCCCGGAAAGGCTCTCGGCCTTGGGCGCGTGGATGGTGAGTACGGTCTCTTTGTCCTTGTGAAACCGCTTGAAGTAGGTGAACCGATAGGTGCCGATTTCGACATCGGCTTCCACCTCGGCGCCGACGTCGCGATTCACGTGCTTCGTGTTTCGAACTTCCTCTTTCCGGCTATCGTCGCGGTGGTCGAACAGCACGTCGATTCCGGTCATGAGGGTCGACTTTCCGGTTTCGTTCGGCCCGTGAATGAGCGTGACGCCGGTCAAAGAAAACTTGACCTCGGCCTCATCAACGCCAGCAAAATTCTTCAGGCGTACGCGCTCGATCTTCATGCTGTCCTCCCGACCAACCGCACCAGAAGGGCGAGCGGGTCTGCGGCCTGGTCTCGGTCCGAACCCGTGCCGTTCGCCTGCGCGCGTAGTTTCTCGACAGCAGAGGCTGCAAAGCCGGCTAGGTTGAGGCTCTCGAAGTCCTCCCCAGCGGGCATGGTGCTCAGCTCGGAACGGCTGCCGGAACGAACGATCGCGGCGAAGAGCTCCCTCGCGTGCTCCTCGACTTCCTCCAGGCGGGCGTGGGCCTGGATGCCGAGGGTTCCCACCAGGCCGAGCTTGAGGACTGTTCGTTCTTTGTCCGGAATTGCGTCGAGGTGGCGCGACAGCGCTTCAACGTCCTCTGCACTCGAAACGTGCGCTTCGTGAACGAGAAAGCGCCATGCGCCGTTTTGCCGCGGCGTTGCCGTGACGGTGTCGGCGCCCAGGTCCACGATCAGTACCTTGCCAGGGTCGACCTCGTCGAAATCGTACGCCTCGTGTGTGCCGGAGTAGAAGATCCGGCCGCTGCCGCCGACGGGTGTGAGCGAGTGGCGGTCGCCGAGCGCGAGGTAGTGGTAGCGCCCCTCTTGCAGCGCCTTCTCCGCGTCCGCGACGCGTATGACAGCCGGGTTGGCCCGGTCCGGGGAGAGTTGATCGACGGCGCCGTGGCCGACCATGATCCGGAGTACGCCCGGCTGCGGCTCGAGCGCCGCGGCGGCACCAGCGACGAGGTCGGTAAGCGGGCGTTTCGAGGTCCAGGGCGCGCCCACCACTTCGACCCCTGGGAGCGCTTCATGTATCTGTGCCGGGGCGTCGAGGACAAGTACGTGCGCCGGTTTCCGATCTTTCCACGGTTTGCTGTTGAACACGCTGCCCGCATCTAAGGGATCGTGGTTGGCGGGAAGCAGGTAGATCGGGACGGAAATCCCAGCCATTGCCTCGCAGGCCTTAAGGACGGTGCGACGATCGACCTGATTCGATTCGAAAATGTCGCCGGCCACGACGATGAATTCGCAGCGATCCTCCTTTGCGATCCGACCCAGGTTCCGAACCGCTTCGAAGCGCGCTTCGGCCCAGCGGGCCTGCGAATCGTCGTTGAGGAAATAGCGCGTGACGCCTAGCAGGCTGCTGAAAAATCCGGGAAAAGACGTTGATATGCTCGACGCGGTGACGATTGTTGTTTCATGTAGAGCTAATCATCGCTCCATCGAGCGCGTTGATGGCGGATTTGGCACTTTATCGGGGTGTTTT
>Ga0194130_10009078_pt1 | contig 10363 bp, 11 predicted proteins | sample TA2KigsurfametaG_FD_160084 | JGI IMG/M metagenome (GOLD analysis project Ga0194130, IMG submission 160084) | Freshwater microbial communities from Lake Tanganyika, Tanzania - TA2015050 Kigoma 12 surface | ecosystem: Environmental > Aquatic > Freshwater > Lake | place: Tanzania: Lake Tanganyika... | reverse complement strand
CTGGAAATGACATGCCATACAGGACATGCTTCTCCAGTAGCTGCGCCATGTTGGCTGTCACTTTGAAACCAGGCTGCATTACTGGCGACGATGACTACATCAAAAAACGCCAGCCGCGTGGGGATTCGACTGATTCCACGGCTCAGGTTAAAACCTTGAAGTCGCTTGGCATCAATGCCCGCTTTGCTACGAATTGCAACAACGACACAATCAAGAAACAGCTCGACAAGGGCATTCCGGTGCCCGTTGGCATTTTGCATCATGGGCCAGCCGGTGCTCCATCAGGTGGGGGGCACTGGTTAACGGTTGTTGGATACAACAGCAACGGCTTTATATGCAATGACCCGTGGGGTGAGATCAATCACGCCAATGGCACCTACACCAAGACCAACGGCAAGCAGGTGCTGTACTCCTACAAGTTGTTTGACAGCCGCTGGACAGTTGCCGGATCGTCTGATGGTTGGGCGATTTTGGTGGATTGATTACTTGTAAACCTTGGCTTCAATGCATCAGGCGCAACTCTTAATAGGTCCGCTTCTAATTCAGTGATCGCTGCCGTTTGGTGGGGCAGCGACTTGTAATAACGGAAGAGATCGACTAAGCGGATCTTATTAGTCACGGCGCCAAGGTGCGTGGATGCTTATGGGACCGCCCAACAAGCGGCTCTCACCAGTCTGCTGGGTTTCGTCAATGGGGTGCTCGATGATCACTGGCGGTGGCGTGGCGGGTGGTTGTGTTACGTGCCAATCTTTTTCTGCTTGGTCGATTTTGAGCGGCAGCGTCAATTCAAACCACCACTGCCGCCAGCCGATCTCTAGCGCTTTTTTGCTTTAAGCAGGTTCAGGACATGAAACACCAATTGAATGATGCTGTTGTCTTTGAGTTTGGACATGCCGATCAACTCAGATGCAGCAGCAACGCAAATCCAAAATGCAGGGTGAGACAGGAAATCCACGGTTAGGAGCGCGGGTGTGCTTCCAGTTTAGTTACACGATGCTCAACCAATCCAAGCCGTTGAAACGTCTCGCGGTTGGTTTCCTTAATGTCAACGTGCATCACTTCGAGTTGGGTAGCGATGTGCTCCACGGCTGAGGTCAATCGGATGACGGCATCACGTGCCTCATCATTGCGGCGGCTAAATCCCATGGCGCCCATAGCAGCTACTGATATGGATGCGCCAGCCACGGCGGCGATGACTTCAATCATGGCAGCAGTAACTACACAGCTATCTTAGCGACCTTGACCGCGTAGTTTCTTGCGCCCATGACTAGGTTTGCTGCGTTTGCCTTGCCCTTGGCGCGTGAGCTTAGGCACCGGCTCCTTGCGGATGGTGCCCGATAGGCCGGCTTTTGCTTTTACTGCCATTAGCCCAACACTGCCTCGATCGCTTCCGGGCTGTCAAATCCCCATGCTGCCGCTGCCCCAGCGTTCCATTCCTGCCGCAGCACCGGGACCACATAGCCTTCATCGCCTTCCTGCAAGGTGCGGTCGTAATCCTCGGGATACTCCGCATCATCAAAAGTGATGTAATCGTTCAGCAGGTTCTGCAAGAACGCAGTGCGCTCAGGGCTAGCTTCTGTTGCCGCAAGATCGGTAGCAGTGTTGATAAATGTCATGGTGACTATCCGCAGATAAGGTGATCACAGGCAAAACGCGCCGAGAAGCTGCCGTCACCGTGCGAGGGAACGTAGTTCCAGTGGGCGCACCGAGACCCGGACGAAGCTCCGGCGTTCCAGTTGCCGCCCAGGAGGACGGCGCGGGGGGCGTCGGCAAATTCCTTGCCTCGGCCACCTGTGTTGGTGTTGGAGCCGCTGGTGTGAATGCCAACGCGCTCAATGCCCCAGACAAACAGCGTCCCTGTGGCCTGTGCCAGGCCCCATTTGCTTTGCCGCTCCCACTGCACGGTGCCGGGATCAGAACCACGGCTGCCGGCTTCAGGCGCACCAAACGCGGCGGCTTGGAACTCCCAGCTGAACATCAGCCGCTTGCCAAAACTGTGTGCCACTTCAAAGAAGTTATACCAGCTACCAGGATTGTTGCCGCCGGTCAGGCTATAAGCCGTACTGCCATTGCCGCCGTAGAAGCTAGGGATTAAAGGTGGGCTGCTGTTATCAGCGATAGTGAGGCCAATCTTGCTGGATTGAACGGCACTGAAAGTCGTGCCTGCGAAGCTGGTGGAGCCGCATAGGTAAAGGTCGCACCAGAACCGACCATCAATGTTTGCCATCCCACGAGGGTCAGGACACTCAGGTCGCCAGGTCAAATCCCAGATGCTGTACTCCAAAATCTCAGCACTAGCAGTTGGGCTGCCGCTATTCACTGCTGTAGGGCGACCGCTAGGGATGTAGTGATAGCCGGCAACGATTGAGCCACCCGTAGCTCCTGCTGGTGCCGTAGTGAAACTCGCGTCACTAACTAATGCCCCACTGGTCGGGTGCTGCCAGATCGCCATATCCGTGTTATTGGTATGCGTGCCCATTGTCACTGCTGTAGCAGCACTATAGAAAAACCCATTGAGCGAACAATCAGCCACAACGCTAAGTGTGGTATCAGTTGTTTTCGTGAATAATGGACCACGATGAAGTGGTGGGCGGCGATTAAAGCCCTTGATGATGTTGACGCCACCACCACTGCTGGACTCGATGGAGTTAACTTTGAGTGTGCTCATGATCAGCCCTCGTACATGATGTTGATGGTGCCAGCATCAAACGTGTCGGTGCCGTTCACTGTGGTGATGCGGATGCGGTCGAGGGTGCCGGAGAGGGTTTTAGTGCCTCCCCCAATAATTCCAAAAAGATTCGCTCCTTGTGTTAGCGAAGCAGTATTTGCCTGCACCCATGTATTAGACGAAATTGAAGAAAGAGTCACCAACCCTGTGTAACTATTTGTGTTAATACCAGCAGCCGCAGGAACAATCACATATCCTGCTGTTGCAGATGATCCGCCTGTACTTTGCCCAGTAAATGCGGCATTAGAAGTATAAGAAGTTGTACTAATACTTCCATCGCCAATTTGCAAAAGCCACCCGCTACTCCCATTCGTACTCACCCCGTTAAACATCACCGTAATCCGTTTCACGTAGCTGGGAATGCTGGTGAAGTCGATGCTGGTGCCGCTGGTGGATGCGACGGCAGTGCCAAGCGTCATCCGCCCGCGATCTGCAAAGCTCAGCGTGCCCGATCCGTTGGTGACCAGCGCCTGGTCTGCGCTGCCATTGCTTGTAGGCAGGACAAGGGTGTTGGATCCTGCCACTGCGGGTGCAGTCAGCTCTGTGAAGCCGCTAGTTGAACCATTAAGTCGAAGTGCCATGATGTTACTTCAGCGGAAGATGGAAAGACATACTGTTCCAAACTCAAAAGCAGTTTGAGTATTTCCGTAGCCGGTCACAATGCGGCAACTGTTTGCTGTCATGTCAGACGCGGCTCCTTGATCCGTAGCGCAACGCAATTTCACACCGGCGGGTTGATTGCCCGTGCCCGATCCAGAGCCAGTTGTCATTGCAACAATCGAATAATTTGCATCCGACATTGCCGTCGTAAAGTTTACCGTATAGTCGCCGGTTCCATTTCGTAGCACCGAAGTGACATTGCCACTGGCACGAATCAAACGGTTTGTGTTTGCCGTGCTTACGGTTCCAGTAGTGTCTTTAGTGCCGTCAAAATTGACCCACGCCCTGGCGCCATAGATCGGTGCAGCACCGGACTGTGCGCCATCAAGTTTGGCGGCTGTGATGTTGGCATCTGCCACCTTGGCCGTGGTGACCGCATTAGACGCCAGATCATCAGCAACGATGGAACCATCAGGCAACCCGCCTGCGCTGATGCCAGTGATTGTTCCAGAGCCAGCAATGGTGATAGGCATGATCAGACGATGACCCAGGATTGACCGGACGGCACAGTGACCGTGACGCCGCTATTAATTGTGCAGGGTCCGGCGGTCATGGCGTTTTTGTTCGCAGTAATAGTGTAGTTGGTCGTTACGGTCTGGTCATTTTCAAAAAACACAAGATCTGATCCGCCGCCCGTTGCACCAGCTCCACCAAGGCTGCCCCACGCCGTGCCGTTGTAACCCTCAAACTGCGTCAACGTCGTGTTGAAGCGGATCATGCCCGAGTTGGGTGATCCAGATCGTTGCGCGGTGGTGCCAACCGGCAAATCAAGCTGTCCGGTGCCGCTCAGCAGTACGTCGCCAGCAAAGGTGGCAGTACCAGTAAAGCTCGGGCTGGCGGCTGTCGCCAAGCCAAGATTGGCCGTAGCCAGCGTCCCAACCGTCACCCACGCATTGTTGGCTGCGTTGCGGATCTTCAGCAGCCCTGTCGTCGTATCCGCCCACCACTGGTAGGCATACATGGTTGCGGGCTCTGTCGCGCCGCTGTTGTTGCTGACGATGGCGGCGAGCTGATCGTTGAGATCAGCGCGTACTGCTGCACCAGTGCCGTTGTTTACGATGTAATCAGCTTGTGCCATGAGCCAGACCGCTTGACGGCAGTGTTTGTCCTACTTTAACCGCCTCTACCATAGCCGACCGCACTCCAGTTGAAATTACGACTGACGGCAGTGCCGCCCGAATTTTTGAAGGTAACGGTGAATCCAGTGCCGCTGACGCTGGTCACCTCAAAAAAGTCGCCTGAAGCCATGTTCTGAGCGGTGACGCCAACGCTAGGCAGGTATGCATTTACTCCACCAAGGCTTGCGGTGCCAGTAAAAAATGAATTGGCGAATGTGATGACCTTTGCCCCTGCGCCGCTGCTGACGGCACCATCGCTATTTTCTGTACGGCGCTGGAATGTCGCGTCATAGCCCAGTTCGTCTACCAGGATGTTCTGGTCAACGGCAGAACTGGTCAAATCAGCACGAAACTCGAAAGCACGAGCGCGAAAAGTACCGTTGACGAACTCTTGATAGTCGCTCCAAGTTGGTGTGCTAGCAGGGTTATCGTTCGTCATTCGTAGCATTAGCTTGGCATTTACCTTGTCGTTAATAGCGCCATCAAAATCGCTCCAATCATCAAGAGTGTTAGTGCGCGAGTCAATCAGATCTGATGGGAAGTAGCCATGGGTAACAAAATAGCGACGCAAATCAAGTGCAAAAATGTTGCCAAGATCTAATGTATTTAGGAAATCATATGTGCCTGAGCTTGTAACATCGCCTATCACATCAAAAGTAGGCACCAAATCCACGTCAACAACGTCATCAAACAGCGATGTGCCCTCTAGCGTAAGGGCATCAAATTCATCGCTATAAAAGACATCGGTTCGTACCCCTTGGAACGGCGGGGTGTCTTGATCCTCGCGGCGGGTTTGGATTGATAGTGGTGCAATCGTATCTGGCAGGTCAATGATGACGCTGGTTTCTGTCGCGCTTTGACGCCCACCGTCGTCTTCGTACTTGACCAAAACTTCACCTTCCACTAGCGGAATGATGGCTTCGGTCGAGCTACCGGATTTAGCGGGAATTAGGTCAACACTGTTGCTCCAAGTCGCCGTGCCATCGGTGAGGCTGCTGTGGCGTATGTGGATCTTTCCACCAACTTTTACATCCAGATCAACGGTTTCGTCCCAACGTAGGCGACCGGAATTGTTGTTGATCGCCTCAAAAGTAAGATTCTGGACATTGCCTGGCACTTCTGTCTTGCCGAGTAGTTCAAATTCAGCAATGGCAGCGATGCTGACGGCACCAAGATTATTGACGCTGCGAATTTGCACATAAAGTGTTCCATTCCGCAAGCCTGTTAGCCGCGCCGATGGGGACGTGGTACTTAACTTAATCCAGTTATCATTATCAATGCGATATTCAACTTCAAAACCAGTGACACGAGTCCTAGGGTTGATCCAACTTAGTTCAAATGCACTCAGGACGCTTTGACCGTCTTGATATAAATGCTCAGTGCCGGTAATCGCTGACGGCGGATCAGGCAGCGCTGATAGATTGCTGATGTCGCGGAACTCAAGGTTGATGTCGCTCTCGATTGCGGCATATAGAGATTCATTGTATTGAAGTGCAGTGCAAGTAAACACGCCGCCTTCGCCTTCAGCCACGCTTACAACGCGAAATAGATTTGCTTGAATGTCATTAGTTTCTACTAGAAATACAGTCTGTGGATTTGGCGCTTCACTGAACGCAGCGCTTACTGTGAATACACTTCCAGAGATGCCGCTAATAGTGCGCGTTTCAACTAAACCTGTTGGCAGCAACACCGAAATAGTCGGAGCATTTGCAGTTGTTGTCGGCAGTCCGCTTATCGAATCAACTGTGACGGTAGTAGTTGTCGCGGTATTGATGCGCCCAGAGCGCCGTGTGCCACTTTTTACTGGGTCAGCAATAGAGATAACAACACCAGGGCGCAGAACGATGCCACTCTCAATGCTAACAACGAATGTCACGGTATCTGTAAGATTCTGCTCCATCAGCAATGCCCATTTGCCTAGCCGATGCGCTTGTCCACGGCTATAGCATCCAAATGCTTTGATGTCTTTGTTAATAACACCAAACTTGGTGATCGCATCAGCATCTTCTACATACTCAAATTCAACCTCGCCTAAGCCGTCATAAGTTTGATATGCCACTGTGGCAGTCGTATGACGCGACTTTTGCGAGCTGCCTGAATAGCTAAAGTTGCCGTCAATTACATTTGACGGACCAAGCAAGTATTGCGGATCTGATGGTTTGTCAGCCATAATAACCATTGACCCAGCGCCGTAGTAAGCAATCCCACGAAAAATTGAAACAAACTGCTGAATGACGTTGTAAATCTCTTCTCGGCTATTGATCAGAAGGTTGACTTGAAAGCGTGGCTCCTGCCCGCCAAAACCATTACTAACCAGTTCGTTACAGTATTGAGAAATGGCAAAAAAGTCATAGCGATCTAGGCTTGCTTCTGGTATAGATGGGCCGTATCTAGTGGAGGTAAGCAAATCCCACAGGCACCAAGCAGGATCAGCGCACCATGTAGCCGCGCCAAAGCTGCCATCCCACACGCCTGCATAGGTAACGCGGCCTAGATGCGTCGTGGTGTCTACCGTTGCATTAGAAGGCAACCTAACTTTTATGCCTCGTATCAAATATTTGCGGGTCGGGATGTTTTGAAATTGCCGTGAATCAAATCGCAAGAATGACAATGCGCTGTTTGGGTAGCGCAACTTCTCGTCAATAATTTCAGTGAAACTAAACCAGAATGTACGGTTTTGACGCTTGGCGCTTGATTCATCTGGCGACACGCGCACCATACGGATGTCAACTGGAAATGCTCCAGTCAATGCGATGATGTAGTCACGCTGATAGCTGTTGGTGGTCTTGCCACTAATTGCATCGTTTATGACATCAGTAAAACCACCGCCATTGTATTGCACTTGAAACTTGATATCGACGCTATGGCCAATAATGTCGCCATTGTCCTCAATAATCTGCAATGCTGGGAGTTGGATGGTGACGCGAACACGATCAACATCTGTATCAGTGATTGATCGTGTCACAGAGCTTGATGCCGTTGCCTCAACATTGACACCAGTCTCAGATTCAATGCCTTGAGTACCAGCAATGTATGTCTGCGCTTGAGTGCCAGTCTTAAATTCAGTGGTATAACCCGTGAAATTGTTGGCGCCGCTGCTGGAGACTACAGGTGTATCATCCAGAAAGACGCTTCTAAGCCCATTATCAAGCCCTTCAATTTCACCTTCAGACAAAAGATCAAGAACACTGGCAAACTGCGTGGACTGGAGCGAATCATCAGCTTCTGTTGGAACCCTTTGCGAACCACCGCCGCCACCCTTACTCTTCTTGCCACCGCCTGCGCCAATGATGCGAGTCATACTGCCACCTGATCTACGTCAAGACCGCTGGAAATTACGGCAGAGCCAACAAATGCACGTCCATAACAAATTGGCACTGCCATTCCTTGTTTGCTTGTATTAACAATTCCGCTAAATGAAAATGACTCAAGCCGTGCCGCTTCTTTGCCTGATGTAAGCCCGGCCATGTTTGGCATAGGCGAAATCATTTGCGCTACGCCGCCGAGGACAAGGCTGGCGCCAATAGAGAAAAGCGCGTTACTCAAAAATGGAACACTACCAGCGGCGGCGCCCCCAAAGATGCCACCAGCAGCCGTAACCCCAGCAAGAGCGCCTGCGAAAGGTATAAAAGAAATCGCAATTAACGCAATACCTGCCAAAATCCGTCCAATACCACCTGCGCCGACAATTACTGGCGCAATGCTGAAGACTTCACGTTCAGACCACGGCAGCACCAGTCCATCAGGTGCTTCATTTGTGATCCGGTCGCGGCCACGGGTGACACGAAATGCCATACCCTCTGCCTCACGATCCAGCAGCCACTGCGCCAAACCAGGAAAGTTTATGCACAATGCCTTCATGGCTTGCGCCGGAGTGTCCGCTACAAATTCAAAACGGCACTGCCCAAGGTACTTACGCAGTGGGCCGTAGACCTTAACGACTTTCATGCCTCACGACCATCGCCGTATTTTTCACATAATAACCGCCGAGCACATCACGGCTAGACAGCCGTCCTTGAACGTGATGCAAAATCTGCTGGTCGCCGACGTAGATGGCAGCATGATTAGGCAAGCTCGCGTCAAGGTGCATAAACAACAAATCGCCATATTGCAGCTCATCAAATGGCACCTTATGGAATCCTTGACTTTTGTAGCTGTCTAGGTACAAGTTTTCACCTCGCTCCCAGAAGCGGTCACGTCTGGCGAAGTCGGCCAACACCAAACCAAACTCACGCCGATACCAGTCACGCACCAGCGCGTAGCAGTCCACTACGCCGAACGCAAACTCGCGTCCGACATACGGCAACTCAAAATCCTTTGGGGTGCAGCCACCCCATGCTTCGGTTTTAGGGTTGACGATTACCCACGGCAGGCCAGTTGCGTTGCAGCTAACCTGATCGGCTACTGATGGCTGCGGCGGTGTTATGGGATGACTGTGAACCACCGCTACGATTTCGCCACGATCCTCGACGCTGACATAATCTGCTGGATCAAGCACAAAATGTTCATCTGGTGTAGCAGCTTGATTGACGCAAGGAAAATATCGTTTGCGGCCTTTCACAACTGCAATTAAGCCGCAACACTCGCGGGGATCTTCCGCCTTAGCGTGCGACATAATCTCAGCTTTGAGCTTGTCAGTTAAATTCATTGCGTCAGCCCGGCACCAGGGAAACTGCCGAAAGGCAATGGACTTGTATCGCCAAATCGTAGCTTGCAACTGCTAAGCCGCTTGCCGCAACGATCTGCTGCAAGTGTTGCAACCACATTATTGTTTATGTCAAAGTAATTGCTGCCGGTATAGCTGCACTCTGCTGAGCGGTATTCCCACTGGCAGATATTAGCGATCAGTTGCCGCTTTGGCATCAGCGTTCCAGCTAGGTCAAACTTACTGGCCAGCTCCCACTGCACAACATCACGGGTTTCTCCTGACTTGCGGTCGATATACCAGATCTCAGCGGGAAAACGGGCGTTTGGGTCAGCGGCAGCTTCTCCATCTAGGTATTTTTTTAACGTGCGGATGCGGGTGATGACAGCGCCGCCTAGATCATTGCCTGGAGTGAATGCATTGGCAAGCAGCAGCAAGGCACTGATTTCGCCCCCGAGGTTCGCCACCGTCAGCGTTGGCCGTGGCAACGTGCCTGTGTTGCTGTATTCAAAACCTTCTGCTTTTATCGGCAATCGCACATAAGTATCACCGTCAAAAACAATGTCGCCGCTTACTGCTGCGTTAACACCAGCGTGGAAGTAATAAATGTCGCTAGTGCCATGCAGCGCAGCAACTAGCTGCAACTGAAATAGCTCGATAATGGCATTAGGTGCCAGAACTGATAGCTCTTCGTAGACACTGCTAATTGCTGCCCATGTAACTCCACCATCAACAATCGTGCTACCAATATCTGTAGGCCAAGCTGGTTCAGTGGCAGCACTGGTGCCAGCAACAGAGCAGCGAAACACCAAGCCAGACGCTTGAGCCGTTGTGGCACTAACAATCTGCCCAACGGTATATGCGTTACTAGCTAGCCACGCGCTGTATGCCATTATGGTTCAAAGACCTGCCGGAAGGTGGCGTTGATTGTGCTGATGTTGGCGTAATCAAAGGTGCGTGTCCAGCTTGCGACTACCCACTTGTATATAGTTGCATCATCAAGCGGCGCCCAGTCAAAAGACTCTTGCCCGCCCCGTGCATCAAAAAACGCCTCGATGGCATCAGCGTCTGCTGTTGTCTTAGCGGTCCAAGTTAAGTCCCATTCCTTGGGATTCTGGTTTAGGCCAAAGGTCAATCTTTGCTGATAGCTGTCACCAAACTGTACGGTGCGAACCACAGGCTCACTTTTCTTTGATGCCCTGAAGTCAGGCG
>Ga0194130_10009070_pt1 | contig 10373 bp, 10 predicted proteins | sample TA2KigsurfametaG_FD_160084 | JGI IMG/M metagenome (GOLD analysis project Ga0194130, IMG submission 160084) | Freshwater microbial communities from Lake Tanganyika, Tanzania - TA2015050 Kigoma 12 surface | ecosystem: Environmental > Aquatic > Freshwater > Lake | place: Tanzania: Lake Tanganyika... | reverse complement strand
CTTGGTAGATATTTTTGCAAAAAGATTGCAAACCCAAGAAACCATGACTGCGCAAATTGCCAATACTTTAAATCAAGCTTTAAATCCTAAAGGGGTAGCTGTTTTGATCGATGCAACTCATCTATGTATGAGTACTCGAGGGATACATAAAGTCAATGCTTCAACAGTCACAACAACTTTTTTAGGCGAATTTAAAATCAATTCCAACCTAGAATCACGCTTTTTAAAAATGATTGAAATCCAATCTAACGAATGTTAGTTAGTTGTAATTATCCAATTATATTGGCATCTTCATCGAATATCAGAAATCAAATATTAAAATCACACAATATTGATTTTAAGGTCGTGAAGCCAACTTATGACGAAGATTCCGAGAAAAAATTATTAAAGCCAATGACGCCCAAAAACTTGGCTTTATATCTTGCAACCAAAAAAGCTCTTTCGGTTAGCGAAATTAATCCAAGCGCAGTAGTTATTGGTTCGGATCAAGTTTGCGAATTTAATCACAAAGATATTTCTAAATCACATAATCTTGATGATGCCATTTCGCAGCTCAAGCTTTTTAACGGTAAAACCCATTATCAAAATAATGCCATCGTAATTGTTCGTGATGGTAAGATTATTTTTAAAAATTTTGCACGCGCATCTCTGACTATGCGTAAACTAACAAACCAACAAATTATTGATTACGTTAATTTTGATCAACCAATCGGTTGTGCCGGAAGCTACAAATATGAATCACTCGGTAAGCACTTATTTGAAAGAGTTCGAGGTGATTACTTTGCAATTCTTGGTTTACCAATACAGCCAATTCTAAATTTTTTGCATTCGCATAAAATCATAAATCTATAAATATGGACATTCTCACCTACGATATTTTGTTTAGCCTTATAACTTTAACTTTTTTAGAAATAGTTTTAGGCATCGACAACCTAATTTTTATTGCAATTGTTGTAGCAAAATTACCTCACAACAAGCGCAACAAAGCGCGTATTTTTGGTTTGTCGTTGGCCTTCATAATTCGTATTTTAATGTTAATGACATTATCATGGATCATGACTCTTACTGAGCCACTATTTACAATTCGTGGAGTTGGTTTTTCTTTTAAAAACTTTTTACTAATTTTTGGTGGATTATTTTTAATAATTAAAAGTGGGTGGGAAATTTGTTCGGATGTGTTTTTCGGCCTTAATGAAACCAAAGAAGAAAAAAAGATTAATGGCTCTAAAAACATGATAGCAGCAATTTTACAAATTTCTTTAATTGATTTTGTTTTTTCTTTTGATTCGGTTATTACAGCTGTTGGAATGACTAACAATATCCCCGTAATCGTAACCGCTATCGTTATTTCAATGATAGTTATGCTTTTGGCTTCCGAAAAAATTAGTTATTTTTTGCACAATTACCCATCTCTAAAAATTGTGGCTCTAGCCTTTATTTTTATGATTGGAGTTATTTTATTAGCCGACGGTTTTCACTTACAAATTTCTAAGGCTTATTTATATTTCTCGCTTTTCTTTACTCTGGCGGTTGAATCTTTGAATATCATTGCCAGAAAAAGACATTAAATAACTTTTGCCTAAGCGCTCACGTAATTATTCTTCACTAAATAATTATAATTAATTCCTCACTAAATATGGATAAAAACTTGCGAGTGGCTATTATTGGCTCGGGCATATCTGGACTTGGTTGTGCTTACTTTTTAGATCAAAATTTTGATATAAAACTTTATGAGAAAAATAATTATATTGGCGGACATTCAAATACTGTTGATATTAATTATGGTTCAAAAAAAATCGCCGTTGATACCGGTTTTATAGTTTTTAATCATCAAACATATCCAAATCTTAAAGCCTTTTTTGCACTACTCGGAGTTGAGTTTGAGAAGAGTAACATGTCTTTTGCGGTTAAAATTTCTAACCCAAATATTGAATATGCTGGCACTAATATTAACGCGGTTTTTGCGCAACGTAAAAATATTTTCAATCCAAAATTTTGGTTGATGCTGAAGGATATTTTGAAGTTTAACAGAGTTGCCGATCGAATTCTTGAACAAAATATCAAAACCAATTATTCCATGAATAATTTTTTAGAAGATTTAAGGGTTGGTCAATATTTTCGAGATTATTATTTATTGCCAATGGCTTCAGCAATTTGGAGTACGCCTCTCAACAAAATTGGGGACTATCCGGCAATTAGTTTTGTGCGATTTTTTAAAAATCACGGTTTATTAACAGTTGATCAACAGCCACAATGGTTCACGGTTAGTAATGGTTCGCGTCAATATGTTCAAAAGGTGTGCGAAAATTTTATTCACAAAGTTAGTCTTAATGATGGTGTAAAAAAAATTTACCAAAATGCTGATAAAAAATGGATTGTTGAATCACAAAAAGGGGTTGAAGTTTTTGATAAAGTTGTGGTTGCAACTCATGCTGATCAAGCTTTGAGCTTTATTGATAATCCAACCTCGCTTCAAAAAAACATCTTATCAAGTTTTAGTTTTCAAAAAAATCATGCAATTTTACATAAAGATTCATCAGTTATGCCAAAATGTAAAAAAGCTTGGGCGAGTTGGGTTTATTCGCATAATAATCAAACAAATTCTCAAAGTGTTGATAATGATAAAAATAATTTATCGGTCTCGTATTGGATGAATAATTTACAAAATATTGATAATTCTTATCCATTATTTGTGACCTTAAATCCAAATTCAGCGATAAATCCTCAAGATATTTTTGCGAAATTTGAATATGAGCATCCTATCTTTGATGCCAAAGCTGTTGAAGCGCAAGAGCATTTCAATGAAATTCAAGGCGTTGATAATTTATATTTTTGTGGCGCTTATCAATCTTTTGGTTTCCATGAGGATGGTCTTTCATCAAGTATTCGAGTTCTTAATAAAATGAATATAAAAACCCCGTGGCAATAGAGTCGAAGTTTATTAGCTATTCTAACGTTTTTCATAAAAGACTTACTCCGCGCGAGAACTCTTTCAACTATCAAGTTTTTTATATTTGCTTTGACATCAATAAAATCAATGATTTGGGTTCTAAGTTATTTTCAATTAATCGCTTTAATATTTTTAGTTTTTATGAAAAAGATCACGGTCTTAAAGATGGCTCTTCAATAGCAAATTGGGCACAAAATTTATTTAAATCTCGTAATATTCACAATATCGATAAAATTTTTTTACACACTCATCCCAGAATTTTTGGATATGTTTTTAATCCTGTAAGTTTTTGGATAGCTCTTGATAAAAATGAAAATATTCGCGCTATAATTGCACAAGTTAATAACACTTTTAACGAAAGTCATTGCTATTTAATATGTAATTATGACGGTTCGCAAATCCGCCAAGATCAATGGTTTGAAGCTGATAAAGAATTTCATGTTTCACCATTTTATTCAACCAAAGGAAGTTACAAATTCCGTTTCATTTTTAATCAAAAAAACATTGCGGTTTGGATTGACTATTTTATTAATGAAAAAACATTATTGACGAGTGTAGTCTCAAAAAAGAGAGTTCCTTTAAACGATATAAATTTAGCTCTAGCCTTTATAGCAATGCCATTTATGACATTAAAAATTATTGCATTAATTCACTGGCAAGCTTTAAAAATTTTCATCAAAAAAATTAAATACATTCCAAAACCGCTTCAGCGTAAGACAAAAATTACTCAAAATAAAATTTAAAATATGAAATACGATTTTTTATGGGATGCCCTTGATAAAGTTCAATTCGGCTCCCTAACCATAATTATGCCTGATAAATCTCAAAGAACTTTTAAAGGTTCTAAAAGTGGCTATGTTGCGCATTTAATCATTAAAGATATGGCGTGTATTGATTTTATTGTGAGTGGAGGTGATGTAGCTTTTGGCGAGTCTTATATTGAAGATATGTGGGGGACTGAAAATTTACCTAATCTGTTGTGCTTTTTTACTCAAAACTCTTCGACTTTAGAAAAATTTTTTCATGCCCGCAAATTTAAAGCTTTAATGCTGTACCTTTCCAGTTTATTTAGTAAAAACACTAAAGTTGGAAGTAAAAAAAATATTCAAAAACATTACGACCTGGGTAATGATTTTTATGAATTATGGCTTGATCCATCGATGACATACTCAAGTGCCTATTTTCACAAAAGTCATTATGGATTAACTAAGGCCCAACAAGAGAAATATCGTCATATTATCGACAAATTGCAGGGCAAAAAAATTCTTGAAATTGGTTGTGGTTGGGGAGGATTTGCCGAGGTTGCTTTAGAAAATAATTTTGAAATAAAATCTCTAACTATTTCGCAAAAGCAATTTGAATATGCCCAAAAAAGGCTCAACAAATTCGGGGATAAAATAAACTTAGCTCTTCAAGATTATCGTGAAGAGGAGGGTGTTTACGATAATGTAGTCTCAATTGAAATGTTTGAAGCGGTCGGGGTATCTTATTGGGATATTTATTTTAACAAAATTAATAAAGTTCTTAAATCTGAAGGTAAGGCTTTGATTCAGACCATTACTATAAATGAAGAGGTTTTTGAGGATTACAAAAATCGGGTCGATTTTATTCAAAAGCATATTTTTCCGGGCGGAGTTTTGCCCTCAAAAGCTCGAATGAGAAGACTATTTGCTAAGCACGGATTTAAGATCTTAAGCGAATTAGAATTTGGTCATGATTACGAGAAAACTCTTAGAATTTGGCTTAACAATTTTGATCACAAAAAAGACCAAATATTGCAGTTAGGTTTTTCGGAACGATTTATCCGCAAATGGCGGTTTTATTTGAGTTATTGTATCGCAGGATTTAGCGCGCAAAGAACTGATGTGGTGATTTTTGAGATTCAAAAAATACAATAACTAACATGAAAAAAATCAAGTTTTTATTTATTTTGTTTTTATGGTTTTTACCGCACTCATCTTGGTCAAAAAACAATTCTAATACAAATTTAATTTATTCCGAATTTGCGAACAATTTCAATGATCCAATCAAGATCGGAGACCACAATCTAAAGGTTTTTGGACTTAAGATTTATTTCATCGAATTGTTTAGTGATGAAGCTAAATTTTCTTATGAAAATAATTTAGCTATTGTCATAAATTATCAAAGAAATTTTCAAAAAAATCGCCTAGTTGAGCGCTCGATTCAAGAAATTTCTAAGCTCAACAATATTCAGGATAAAACTCTTCTTGACGATTACGAAAAAAAGTTAAATGAAATTTTTTCAGATGTTAAGAAGGGCGATCGCAAAACCGCTTATTTCAACCCTAAAAAAGGTCTTAAACTATATTTTAATGGCCAATTGGTTGGAGAAATTAATGACTTAGTTTTTGCTAAAAGGTTTATGGATATCTGGTTAAATTCTGACTCGGCATATCCGCAAATGACCAAAGATATTACAGCAAAAAATGAATAAAAAAAACGTTATCAATTACTCTATTTTAGCTACTCCATTAGCTTTTGTGGGATTACCAATCTATATAAATGTTAGCGATTTTTATATCCGCAATTTTGACATTAATATTGCTTATCTGGCTTTTGTGATTTTATTTGTAAGATTTGTCGATGCTATACAAGAACCTTTTCTTGGGCTTTTCTCGGATTTTTTGATTAGAAAAAAAATTTCTCACAAAAAAATAGTTTATGTGAGTTCGGTATTTTTATCATTGAGTTTTTTTGCACTTTTTAATCCCCCTAGCATTCTTCAAGGCTTTTATATTCTGGCATGGATATTTTTATCGATGATTGCAACTTATACTTTTTATAATTTGTGTTTAGTAAATTTTGAATCTTTGGCGGTAATAATTGCCAAAAATTCAAAACAAAGAATTGAAATCAATTCATATAAAGAATTTTGTGGTTTAATTGGTATTATTATTGCTTCAGCAAGTCCTACAATTCTGCGTTTGAGCTTAGGTGATTCAAAAAATAATTATTTTTTTCTTAGCCTAATTTTTATTGGTCTTATGCTAATAACCATAATTTTCTTTTTTAATAAATTAGAAGAAAAGATCATCACAACTAGCGAAAAATTTAGCGTAAAAAAAATTCTTGGCGAAATTTTTGCACATAAAATATTTATTAAATTAATGCTAATTTTTTTAATTAATTCCCTTGCAGTGAGTATGCCTGCCTCAGTAATTCCGTTTTATGTGACCGATGTTTTGAAGGTTCCAGAAAAAATTGGTGCATTTTTGGTAATTTATTTTTTATCAGCGGGTTTATTCGTAGTTTTTTGGAAAAAATTAACCGAAAAAATCGGCAAAATTGAGGCTTGGCTTATATCAATTTTTGGAAGTATCGTAACTTTTATATTTGCTTATTTTATAGATAGCGCGAATTATCAATTTTTTTATTTAGTATGTTTTTTTTCTGGGGTATTTTTGGGGGCTGATTTAATTATGCCCCCATCTTTAATTTCTGAAGTGATTCACAAAAAACCAGATAAAATAACAAGTTTTATGGCCTTTTGGAGTATGATAAACAAAGGGGGATTAATGCTTGCATCTTTTATTTCGTTAATAGTTTTATCGTTGGTAAATTTTGATGCAAAAGCTGTAAATGATGAGTCAATAACTGTTATTCCAGTTCTTTACGCCATAATTCCTTGTGCCTTAAAACTGCTTGTTGTTTTATTCATTATCAAATCAAAATCGATTCGAAATCTATGAAAAAAAATCTTTTAATAATCAATATTTTGTTCGCCATGCTTTGCTTTTCTTGCTCAAGTCACTCACCGCAAATTTATTCTTTAAATTCTCCAAAAATGGATATTCGGAATTATTTTCGAGGCAATCTTGAAGCCTTCGGAATCCTACAAGATCGGAGTGGCAAGGTTATCAAAACTTTCACCGTCAAAATGAAAGGATCTTGGCAAGGTAATGATGGGAAGCTTGAAGAGGATTTTGTATTTTCGGATGGTAAAACCGATCATCGAGTTTGGGAATTAAAAGTTGCTGATGACCATAATTTTATTGGAAAAGCCGGAGATGTTGTTGGTGAGGCCAGAGGAGAGCAGTATGGTAACGCCATGCGCATGAATTATGTTCTAACCATTCCCGTCGATAATCGTAAAATAAATGTTAAAATTAACGATTGGATGTATCTAATCGATAACGACTCTTTAGTTAATGTATCTGAGCTCAGAAAATTCGGATTCAAGGTTGCTACTCTTACAATTGGTTTTAAAAAAATCGGCATCTAATCATGAAAAATTGTTGGCTTATTGGGGCAAGCTCAGGAATTGGCTTTGAGCTGGCAAAAAAACTATGTGCCAATGGCTATAATGTTGTAATTTCTTCACGCTCTTTTGAAAATTTATCGCAACTCAAAGAGACAGTCTTGCTTGATAAAAAACAAAGTAAAAATCCACAGCAATTTGGCGAAATTCACATTGAAATCGTTGATGTTGCAAGCTACGAAAATGTCAAAAAATCATGGCAATCAATTTTAAATAAATTTGAAAAAATTGATTTAGCAATTTTTGCTAGCGCCCTGTACGAAAGAATGAATTTAGAAAATTTTGATATTGATTTTGCCAAAAAAACCATGGATATAAATTTTAATGGTTTTTTGAATTTTTTACATGTGATAACCCCCGAATTTTTTAAAAACAAAAGTGGACATATCGCTACAATAGCAAGTGTTGCAGGTTATAGAGGTTTACCGCAATCTTTTTGTTATGGCGCATCAAAATCAGCAATAATAAATTTATGTGAAGGAATTTATCCGGAGTTGAGGGCTAACAATATCGATATATCGGTTATTAATCCTGGATTTGTTAAAACTCGCCTTACTGAAAAAAATAATTTTGATATGCCATTTATAATTTCAGCGCAAGAGGCTTCGAGCTATATTTATAAAGGTTTGATGGCTAAAAAGTTTGAAATCCATTTCCCAAAAAAATTTACTTTGATTTTAAAGTTTTTGCGCATCATTCCTTATAGATTTTATTTATTTCTAATAAATAAAATTTATCAAAAGAATATTTCAAAATAATTTTTTAAAATATTTAAATGACCAATAAATCTAACAACCATATCGTTTTTTCTTATTCATTTAATCAAGATGGAAGCGCTTTAAAGCTTGATAATCGTGAAGTTGCAATTGAGCTAAAAAATCCAAATTTATCTTGGGTTCATCTCGATGCATCGAATAAATCGACCAAAAATTGGCTTCAAAAAGAGGTCAATTATCTTGATAATTTAGTTATAGATGCATTGATTGCCGATGAAACCCGCCCACGCTTATTAAGGTTCGAGCATGGGATTTTATTGATATTACGTGGTATAACTGACAATAAAAATATTAAAAGATCAGAAATGGTTTCAATTAGGATGTGGATTGATGATGAAAGAATCATTTCAATTCAAAAAAGACCGATGAAATCGATATTTGAAATGGAGAGCGAAATTAATACGGGTGAGAAAATTTTTAATGCGGGTGAATTTCTGTGTAATTTTCTTAATTTGACTCTCAAAGATATTAATGAATATATCTATTCAACAGGTGAAATTATTGACAATGTTGAACATGCGGTTTTATCAACTCGTAATATGAAATATCGTGATAAAATTGTTCATACTCGTTCTCAACTTACCGTTTCGCGCCGTTATTTAGTTCCGCAAAAAGATGTGATTTTAAGTCTTAAAACTTGTCAATATCAATGGGTTGATGATTATGTTTTGAGGTATTTTCAAGAGGCTTCCGATAAGATTATTCATATAATTGAAGAGGTTGACGAAGTGTTGATGAGGACTAAAATTCTGCATGATGAGTTAACTCATGCTTTAAATGAAAAAATCAATCGCAATATGTTTAAATTATCAATGATTGCGATAATTTTTATGCCTCTAACTTTTATTACAAGTTTATTCGGTATGAATTTTCAAAAAATTCCGTGGGCGGAAAACCCAAACGGTTTTTATATAACCTGCGTGGTTATGGTAATTATAACCATAATCCAGATGATGCTGTTCAAAAGAAAAGATTGGTTTAACTAAAATTTGATTTCTAAAATTTTAGCTATTCATAGAGCGAAAAAAATCTTCATTAGTTTTGCTATTTTGGATTTTTTCAAGCAAGAATTCCATAGCTTCAACCGGATTCATCGGATTTACAATGCGACGAAGCATCCAGATTTTTGATAAAGTAGCTCTATCGGTAAGAAGTTCTTCTTTACGCGTGCCTGATTTGGTAATGTCGATAGCTGGGAAAATTCTTTTATCGGAAATTTTTCTATCAAGAACAATCTCGCAATTGCCAGTACCTTTGAATTCTTCAAAAATAACTTCATCCATTCGAGATCCGGTATCAATCAAGGCTGTAGCGATGATTGTAAGTGAACCACCTTCTTCAATGTTGCGGGCTGCGCCAAAAAATCTTTTAGGTTTTTGCAAAGCATTGGAATCAACCCCGCCAGTTAAAACTTTACCAGAAGAGGGAATAACTGTGTTGTAGGCGCGGGCAAGACGAGTTATAGAATCAAGCAAAATTACAACATCTTTTTTGGCTTCAACTAATCGACGAGCTTTTTCAATAACCATTTCAGCCAACTGAACGTGACGAGAAGCTGGTTCATCGAATGTCGAACTAACAACTTCGCCATTAACGCTTCTAATCATATCGGTTACTTCTTCTGGCCTTTCATCAATTAAAAGAACTAACAAAATAATTTCGGGATTATTAGAGGTGATAGCGTGAGCGATATTTTGCATCAATGAAGTTTTTCCAGTTCTTGGTGGAGCAACAATCAAAGCCCTTTGACCTTTACCAAGTGGAGCCATCATATCAATAATTCGGGTACTAATATCGCTGTTATTGGTGGTTTTATCAACTTCTAAATTAATCTTTTTTTGAGGGTAAAGTGGAGTTAGGTCATCAAAAAATACGCGGTTGCGGATTTTTTCAGGAGTGTCGAGATTGACCTCATTAACGCGAAGGAGGGCAAAATATCTTTCACCTTTTTTAGGTGCTCGAATCTGGCCTTTGACGGTATCGCCAGTTCTAAGGGCAAATCTTTTGATTTGGCTTGGGGAGACATAAATATCATCAGAACCCGGAAAATAATTAGTTTCTGGGGCTCTTAAGAAGCCAAAACCATCTTCAAGAACTTCTAGAACGCCTTCGCCAATAATAACATTTTCAGGATTTTGATCAGAAAAGTTCTTGAGAATATGGTAAATGATGTCTTGACGGCCATATTCGCTGACATTATCAAGACCCATTGATAGCGCAATTTTTGCAAGATATTCAACTGGGTGATTTTTGAGTTCTTGGAGATTTAGAGTTTTAGAATTTGAAGATTGTGGGTTGGAATTTTCGTCATCATCATCGTTTGAAGAAAGGTTTTTATCGTTATTTTGTTTAATATTAACCTGATTGC
>Ga0194130_10009069_pt1 | contig 10373 bp, 8 predicted proteins | sample TA2KigsurfametaG_FD_160084 | JGI IMG/M metagenome (GOLD analysis project Ga0194130, IMG submission 160084) | Freshwater microbial communities from Lake Tanganyika, Tanzania - TA2015050 Kigoma 12 surface | ecosystem: Environmental > Aquatic > Freshwater > Lake | place: Tanzania: Lake Tanganyika... | reverse complement strand
TGGAAAGTTTTTTATAGTAACCGAGGGAAAGCGATACGCTACATTATTATTTGTGGTGCTTGTTCTGGTAGAATTTACAGATGTGCTTTTCGCCGTTGACAGTGTACCTGCCATTTTTGGAATTACGCGTGATCCGTACCTGGTTTTCTTCTCTAATATTTTTGCCATCATGGGCTTGAGAAGCCTCTTTTTTCTATTGGGTCACGGTATTAAAAACCTTAGTACACTGGAATACGGCTTGTCCCTTATTCTCATCTTTATTGGTGTTAAGATGATTTTTCAAAAACAATTACAGAAACTTGGATTTAATGAAGTTCATGCTTTGCTGGTATTAGGTAGTATTTTGGTTTTAACCTATGTTTCCTCATTTCTTTTCCCCAAAAAGCCTGTAGATTAGCATTCTGGTCACATTTTACCCACATTGCCTGACTTACTAAAATAAATAAGCGAAATTTGAACCTTTGAAGTGAGTTCATCAAAAATTTCTGCACTGCTGGTACTGCAAGATGGTATCGTTTTCCGTGGCACAGCCATTGGTAAAATCGGGACAACAACCGGCGAAATCTGTTTTAATACCGGCATGACCGGGTATCAGGAAGTATTTACTGACCCATCCTACACTGGCCAGATTCTCATTATGACCAACGATCATATTGGGAACTATGGTGTGCGTGATCCGGAAGTGGAGAGCGACTCCATTAAAATTGCTGGTTTGGTCTGCAAGAAGTTTTCTCAGCTGTTTTCACGCAAAATGGATTCCTACAGCCTCGATACTTATTTCACGGAAAATAATCTCGTAGGTATAGCCGATGTAGATACCCGCCAGATAGTAAGGCATATTCGGGATGCGGGCGCCATGAACGCCATTATCAGCAGTGAAACAGTAGATGTAGAAGCGCTCAAAAGTCAATTGAGCGCATGCCCCGATATGTCTGGGCTGGAACTGGCCAGCACTGTGAGCAGTGAATCTTTTCACACCCTTGGTAACGAAGATGCCACCTTCCGTGTGGCTTTGCTTGATTATGGAAGTAAAAAGAACATTGCCCGCTGCCTTCTTGAACGGGGCTGTTATATTGGTGTGTTTCCTGCAAAATCAACATCGGCAGAGGTTTTGGCCTGGAATCCGGATGGTATAATGATAAGCAATGGCCCCGGTGATCCAGCCAGTATGGACTATGCCATAGCATGTGTGCGTGATTTGGTAGATACAGGAATTCCAACTTTTGGCATTTGTTTGGGTCACCAGTTGCTGTCATTAGCCAGTGGTCTTACAACCTATAAAATGCATCATGGTCACCGTGGACTAAACCATCCGGTAAAAAATCTGGTAACCGGCAGGAGTGAAATTACCAGCCAGAATCACGGTTTTGCGGTAAAATTCGAGGATTCAGCCACTGATAAAGTATTGCTTACGCACCTGAACCTAAATGACAATAGCGTAGAAGGTATTGCCCGTAAAGACAAGCCGGCTTTTAGCGTACAGTACCATCCCGAAGCATCGCCGGGTCCCCACGATTCTATGTACCTGTTTGACCAGTTTATTGAATTAATCCAAAAACATAAATCCTAATTTCCGCAATAAATGAGTGCCATCGTCCATGTCCATGCCCGCCAGATTCTGGATTCCAGGGGCAATCCTACCGTTGAAGCAGAAATATTTACCGAAGATGGCGGTTTCGGAAGAGCCGCAGTGCCAAGCGGGGCCAGTACCGGTATTCATGAAGCTGCTGAACTGCGTGACGGGGATAAATCTGTTTATATGGGAAAAGGAGTCCTTCAGGCGGTTGATAATGTTAACAATATCATTGCTGATGCCATTGAAGGAATGGAAATTACTTCACAAAATGAGATTGACAAGGCCATGATCGAACTGGATGGTACTCCCAACAAATCAAAACTGGGGGCCAATGCAATTTTGTCAGTTTCTATGGCTGCCGCACATGCTGCCGCCGATGAACTGGGTGTGCCTCTTTACCGCTATATAGGCGGAGCGAATGCCAATATTCTTCCTGTTCCTATGATGAACATCCTGAACGGTGGTGCACATGCTGACAATAAAATAGATTTTCAGGAGTTTATGGTTATGCCTGTGAAGGCAGAAAATTTCTCCCACGCTCTGAGAATGGGAGTTGAGGTATTCCATCACCTGAAATCGGTTCTAAAGGATAAAGGCTACAGCACCAATGTGGGAGATGAAGGTGGTTTTGCACCCAATATACAAAGCAATGAAGAAGCCATAGAAACGGTTTTGAAGGCCATAGAAAAGGCCGGATATAAACCCGGTGTTGATATGTACATTGCCATGGATGCAGCTACCAGTGAGCTTTACAAGGAAGAGGAAAAAGTATACGTATTTAAAAAATCAGATGGGCGCAGGTTCAGTAGTGAAGAGATGGTTGAATACTGGGCCGGATGGTGTGCGAAATATCCCATCATCAGTATTGAAGACGGCTGCGCCGAAGATGACTGGGATGGCTGGAAGCGTCTTACCGAAAAAGTAGGTTCGAAAATTCAGCTGGTGGGCGATGATCTGTTTGTAACCAATGTGAATCGTCTTCAAAGGGGCATAGATCAGCAGATTGCCAATTCAATCCTGATTAAAGTAAATCAGATAGGAAGCATCTCTGAAACACTGGACGCCATTCAGCTGGCTACCCGCAACCGCTACACCAATGTGATGAGCCACCGAAGTGGTGAAACCGAGGATGCCAGCATCGCGGATTTGGCAGTAGCCATGAACAGCGGTCAGATAAAAACCGGAAGTGCCAGCCGTAGCGATCGCATGGCTAAATACAACCAGTTGCTCCGAATAGAGGAAGAACTGGGATCAGCAGCACGCTACGGCGGAAGTATCTTTCCTTTTGCATAGAAGCGCATACTGATTCTCGTCAGACTCGGCTTTTATCTGCCGTTTTAAGTGCAAATTTTGGTTTTCCAATTATGGAAAATACCAAATTAGAACTGAAAGGCGCGTTGGTAAGGTATATTGCGTGCGTTACTGTATGTTTAATGCTAATGATTACAGGTTCTATTTATTCAGATGGAAGTTTTTCTGCTGCATTTTGGCTTACCGAACTGATTTTGCTCGTTTTGAGTTACCATCTTTTCATTGTTGTATATGCTAAATTTAGGCAGTTTAAAGGATCATAAACGCAATTACGTTCATCAAAATATTCTTCTTTACTTCAATTATGCATATTTTTGCAAAGTACATTTGTAAGAATGGCAGTAGAACTTCAGATACTTGGCTTGGCAATTTTATCCTACCTGCTTGGTTCTATACCCAGCGCTGTATGGGTTGGTGAAGCCTTTTTTGGAATTGATGTGCGCGAGCATGGAAGCGGCAACGCAGGTGCAACCAATACATTTAGGGTGCTAGGAAAGAAAGCAGGAGCCGGTGTGCTTGCTATGGATGTTGTGAAAGGCTTTACAGCCGCCTGTTTGGTAAATTTCCTTCCTGAAATCAACCCTGTGTTGAACAAAACATGGTTCATCAATGTACAACTCCTTTTTGGATTGAGTGCAGTACTTGGCCATCTTTTCCCTGTTTTTGCCGGATTTAAAGGTGGAAAAGGCATTGCTACCCTGTTTGGAATGCTGATAGCTATTCATTGGTTGACGGCGGCCATTTGCCTAATTATGTTTATTTGTATGCTGTTGCTCACAAGTTTTGTGAGTTTGAGCAGTATGAGTGCGGCTGTAATGTTTCCCGTTTCAGTGGTTTGGATATTTAAGCGTCACGAACCATTATTTATTGCATTTGGTATTTGTGCAGCAATTCTGGTGGTGCTTACACACAGGAAAAACATTCAGCGTTTGTTGAGCGGCAATGAGACTAAGGCACGGATATTGAGGCGGCATCATCAGTAAAGCGATGTTTGGAATGGTCGAAAATCCATCGGTACTTCCTGAAATTGAACAGGAAATTCTTACAGATAAATCCTGGGCAGTAGTTTTGTATAACGATGAAGTTAATACCTTCGAGTGGGTAATTAAATGTTTGGTGACCTATTGCGGTCACAATGAAATTCAGGCAGAACAATGTGCGTGGTTTGTGCATCATAAAGGAAAGTATCCTGTTAAACATGGCTCACTCGAAGATTTGATACCTGTTTGTTCGGCACTCTGTGATCAGGGGCTGGCAGCAAAACTGGAACAATAAAATGAATAAGGTTTTTACAAACGCTAAAGAGGCAATCTATGATATTGAAGATGGCGATGTGCTGATGCTGGGCGGTTTTGGGCTCTGCGGCATTCCTGAAAACTGTATTTCTGCACTTGTAGATAAAGGAGTTAAAGGACTTACTTGTATTTCCAACAATGCCGGAGTAGATGACTTTGGTATTGGGCTAATGCTAAAAAGCAGACAGGTAAGGAAAATGATAAGCTCATACGTGGGCGAAAATGAGGAATTTGAAAGACAGCTTTTGTCTGGTGAATTGGAAGTTGAACTGATTCCCCAGGGAACATTGGCTGAAAGGTGCCGTGCCGCCGGTGCAGGTATTCCAGCTTTCTATACGCCCGCCGGTGTTGGGACTGAAGTAGCAGAAGGCAAAGAAATCCGTGTATTTGATGAAAAAAATTATTTGATGGAGCTGGCATTTGATGCCAAGTTTGCTGTAGTGAAAGCCTGGAAAGGCGATACACACGGCAACCTAATATATAAAGATACAGCCCGAAATTTTAACCCAATGATGGCAACAGCCGGTAGAATTACCATTGCCGAAGTAGAAGAACTGGTTCCTGCAGGAGAACTCGATCCCAATCATATTCATACACCCGGAATATTCGTAAACCGGATTTTTCAGGGCGTGAACTATGAGAAGCGTATTGAGCAAAGAACTACCCGTCCGCGCAAATGAAGCCAACATGGGTTTTTGCATCCAACAACAAGCATAAGCTGGATGAAGTGCGAGAGATATTGGGTTTGCATGTAAATATCCTGTCATTAAATGATATAGATTGCAATGTCAATCCCGAGGAAACAGGCTTAACCTTTGAAGAAAATGCACTCATTAAATGTAAGGCAGTCTCTGATTTTACACAGTTGCCTGTTTTGGCTGATGATTCGGGTTTAATTGTTTTAGCGTTGAATGGTAATCCAGGCGTGAAAAGCGCACGTTTTGCAGGCGAAAATGCAACTGATAATGAAAATATGCACAAATTACTGGCTGAATTGGAGGGTGTTGCAGACAGACAGGCGCACTTTACTGCATGCCTTTGTTTGTATAGTATCGGAACCAATCCTTTGTATTTTCAGGGTGAAGTACATGGGAAAATAATTACAGAACCAAAAGGGGATAAGGGTTTTGGATATGATCCAGTTTTTATACCCGAGGGCTACAGCGAAACATTCGCAGAACTGGGTGCTGATATAAAAAACACTATCAGTCATCGAAAACTGGCCCTAAACAAACTGCTCTCATCAGGTGTTTTGAGTGTATGACGCATACTCCTCAGTTCCCTTTTCAAACCTTGCACTATGAACTTCAGGAAGACCGGATTGCCGATTTTCCACTTGCTGAGCGCGATCACTCAAAGCTGCTTTATTACAAAGACGGTGCAATTCAGGATTACTGGTTCTATGATATTTCAAAACTGATACCCGATGGTAGTTTGCTGATTGGTAACAATACCAAAGTAATTCCTGCCCGCCTTGTTTTTACCAAGGCAGAAAGATCAACGGTGGAATTATTCCTACTTACCCCGTTATCACCGGACTGGACGGTTTGGGAAGTAATGGTTGGTAATAGAAGGAAATTTAAAGAGGGTCAGCAGCTTTCACTAAAGGCAGGGGAAAATAATAATGCTGTATTAACGGCAAGTTGGCATGACAGGGAGCGAAATCAGGTGCGTCTTCAGGTTACAGCACCGTATTCAATCCCGGAAGCACTGGAGATTTTCGGTAAAGTCCCCCTGCCTCCTTATATAAGGAGGGAAATGACCAATGAAGACAAAGAGCGTTACCAGACAGTTTTTGCTGAAGTTGCAGGTGCCGTTGCCGCGCCAACAGCTTCTCTTCATTTTACTGACAGGGTTTTGAAAAATTTGGAAGAGGCAGGCGTTAGAAGGAGTTATATCACATTGCATGTGGGTGCCGGAACGTTCAAGCCGGTAAAGTCCGAGTTCGCCTCAGAGCATGAAATGCACAGGGAACAGTTTCATATTAATTCACTGCTATTGCGGGAAATTATGGCACATTTGAAAGCAGAAAAGAAGATTATTGCCTCGGGAACTACCAGTATGCGGGTACTGGAGAGTTTGCATTTTATAGGCGCCAGGCTGATTCATGGCATGAAAGATCCTGCAGAAATAGCACCGGATGTAGGTTTTAATCCTCTATACAAAGGAATTGATTTACTGGAATCTCTTTCTGCGCTGACCGATTATGTGAATCAGCTGGGCGGTTCGATGAGTGGAAATACGGCCATTTTTATTCTGCCAGGCTTTCGGTTTAGAATTTGCAGCGGTCTGATTACCAACTTTCATCAGCCGGGTTCAACGCTAATTGCATTGGTTGCAGCCTTTGCAGGCGATAACTGGAGGAAGATTTATGACCACGCTTTGGGTAAGGGTTATCGTTTTTTAAGTTATGGTGATGCCTCATTATTGCTTCGCTGAAGAGGATTTTATCTGTCATGACAGTGTTTTCAGGCATATTTTCAAAATAATCTGAAAAAATATCTTGCAGGTAGCTGAAACTATTAAAAATCTTCTTACTTTTGAACCCCGTTCTGGAATTAAAGGCTACAAAGCACTGAAATAGTTCAAAAAATATTTTAAAATTCTCTTGACTTTTAAAATGTTTGTTGTACTTTTGCAGCCCCGTTCGGGAAAACAAAATGAAATAAATCGGCTTAAGTGCTGAATTTATAAAGTTCTTTGAAAGATTGGTAAGGAATAGCGAGTCGCCCAAATACTTTGGGAAAGTCGGGAATCAAACATCTTTTACTATGGAGAGTTTGATCCTGGCTCAGGATGAACGCTAGCGGCAGGCCTAATACATGCAAGTCGAGGGGTAAATATGGTAGCAATACGATATGAGACCGGCGCACGGGTGCGTAACACGTATGCAACCTACCTTTTACTGGGGTATAGCTCCGAGAAATCGGAATTAATCCCCCATAACACTGCGATGAGGCATCTCGATGCAGTTAAAGCTCCGGCGGTAAAAGATGGGCATGCGGTACATTAGCTAGTTGGTGAGGTAATGGCTCACCAAGGCTACGATGTATAGGGGGTCTGAGAGGATGATCCCCCACACTGGTACTGAGACACGGACCAGACTCCTACGGGAGGCAGCAGTAGGGAATATTGGTCAATGGACGCAAGTCTGAACCAGCCATGCCGCGTGCAGGATGACAGCCCTATGGGTCGTAAACTGCTTTTATAAGGGAAGAAACCCCTGGATGCGTCCGGGGCTGACGGTACTTTATGAATAAGGATCGGCTAACTTCGTGCCAGCAGCCGCGGTAAGACGAAGGATCCAAGCGTTGTCCGGATTTACTGGGTTTAAAGGGTGCGTAGGCGGAGTGCTAAGTCAGTGGTGAAAGCCCGCAGCTCAACTGCGGAACTGCCATTGAAACTGGCATTCTTGAATACGGTGGAGGTAGATGGAATATAACATGTAGCGGTGAAATGCTTAGATATGTTATAGAACACCGATTGCGAAGGCAGTCTACTACACCGTGATTGACGCTGAGGCACGAAAGCGTGGGGAGCAAACAGGATTAGATACCCTGGTAGTCCACGCCCTAAACGTTGATTACTCGCTGTTGGCGATACACTGTCAGCGGCTAAGCGAAAGCGTTAAGTAATCCACCTGGGAAGTACGTCCGCAAGGATGAAACTCAAAGGAATTGACGGGGGCCCGCACAAGCGGAGGAGCATGTGGTTTAATTCGATGATACGCGAGGAACCTTACCTGGGCTTAAATGTCAGGCGACCGATGCCGAAAGGTGTCTTCCCTTCGGGGCGACTGGCAAGGTGCTGCATGGCTGTCGTCAGCTCGTGCCGTGAGGTGTTGGGTTAAGTCCCGCAACGAGCGCAACCCCTATCTTTAGTTGCTAGCAGGTAATGCTGAGGACTCTAAAGAAACTGCCTACGTAAGTAGTGAGGAAGGCGGGGACGACGTCAAGTCATCATGGCCCTTACGTCCAGGGCTACACACGTGCTACAATGGCCGGTACAATGAGATGCCACTTGGCAACAAGGCGCTAACCTCAAAAAACCGGTCTCAGTTCGGATCGGGGTCTGCAACTCGACCTCGTGAAGCTGGATTCGCTAGTAATCGGATATCAGCAATGATCCGGTGAATACGTTCCCGGGCCTTGTACACACCGCCCGTCAAGCCATGGAAGTTGGGAGAACCTGAAGTCGATAACCGTAAGGAGTCGCCTAGGGTTATACCAATGACTGGGGCTAAGTCGTAACAAGGTAACCGTACCGGAAGGTGTGGTTGGACCACCTCCTTTCTAGAGTCTATCTAGACAATAATAATTCCGGCTGACTTGCTATTCCTTATTTCTTTCAAAAATTTCGTTCTTTAACAGTTTCATCGATGACGTGGTTGCAAAACCTAGCTACCGAAACTGCTGAATAGTCCCGTAGCTCAGTTGGTTAGAGCACTACACTGATAATGTAGGGGTCAGCAGTTCAAGTCTGCTCGGGACTACAACAGAATGTACACGCATCGGGGAATTAGCTCAGCTGGCTAGAGCACCTGCCTTGCACGCAGGGGGTCAACGGTTCGAATCCGTTATTCTCCACAACGCTTTGAGTTTACTCAAGGCACTGTTCTTTGACATGTTGGAAATAAGTAAAAAAGATATTCATTAGGATAAGTTACTAAGGGCGTACGGCGGATGCCTTGGCTCTCAGAGGCGAAGAAGGACGTGTTCAGCTGCGATAAGCTCCGGTTAGGTGCCTAAAAACCTTTGACCCGGAGATTTCCGAATGGGGAAACCCATCCGTTTTAACGGATTTTAGAGCAAACCCGCTGAACTGAAACATCTAAGTAAGCGGAGGAAAAGAAAATAACAAATGATTCCCCAAGTAGTGGCGAGCGAACGGGGAAAAGCCTAAACCTCTATTGTTAAGGCAATAGAGGGGTTGTAGGACTGCCATAACGATATATAAGTAAAGCAGAAGCTTTCTGGAAAGTTATACCATAGAGGGTGATAGTCCCGTATGCGTAAGCTTGTATATCCGGGCAGTATCCTGAGTAGCGCGGGGTTGGAGAAGCCTTGCGTGAATCTGCCAGCACCATCTGGTAAGGCTAAATACTACTGAGAGACCGATAGTGAACCAGTACTGCGAAGGAAAGGTGAAAAGTATCCCGAACAGGGAGGTGAAAAGAACCTGAAATCGTACGCCTACAAGCGGTCGGAGTCCCGATTTATCGGGATGACGGCGTGCCTTTTGCATAATGAGCCTACGAGTTACTCCTCACTGGCAAGGTTAACCCCGTTGACGGGGGCAGCCGAAGCGAAAGCGAGTCTTAACAGGGCGCATAGTCAGTGGGGGTAGACGCGAAACTTTGTGATCTACCCTTGGCCAGGATGAAGCTCCGATAACACGGAGTGGAGGTCCGAACCGGTAAACGTTGAAAAGTTTTCGGATGAGCTGAGGGTAGGGGTGAAAGGCCTATCAAACTGAGAGATAGCTCGTACTCCTCGAAATGTTTTTAGGAACAGCCTTGGACGGACTGTAATAGAGGTAGAGCTACGAATTGGGTAAGGGGATGTCAAAGTCTACCGAACTCAGATAAACTCCGAATGCTATTACATAATATCCAGGAGTGAGGGCATGGGTGCTAAGGTCCGTGCCCGAGAGGGAAACAACCCAGACCAACAGCTAAGGTCCCTAAATGTATACTAAGTTGATCAAATGTGGTCCAGTCGCACAGACAGCCAGGATGTTTGCTTGGAAGCAGCAATTCATTTAAAGAGTGCGTAACAGCTCACTGGTCGAGCGACAGGGCATAAACAATAAACGGGCATTAAGTATACTACCGAAGCTCTGGATCCCGTTAGGGATGGTAGAGGAGCATTCCAGCAAGCAGTGAAGGAGTTCCGTAAGGACTACTGGAGCCGCTGGAAAAGCAAATGTAGGCATAAGTAACGATAATGGAGGTGAAAAACCTCCACTCCGTAAATCTAAGGTTTCCTGATCAACGATAATCGGATCAGGGTTAGTCGGGACCTAAGGCGAACCGTTTCAGGGTAGTCGATGGACAACAGGTTAATATTCCTGTACCAGCCGAGAGGGACGGAGAGATGTAGCAACTGCGTACAGACGGATTTTGTGCGCTGAGCCGAGTCTTCGGACAAAGCGAAGTTGTGAATTCTCTTCCAAGAAAAGCTCCGGCATTA
>Ga0194130_10009065_pt1 | contig 10378 bp, 7 predicted proteins | sample TA2KigsurfametaG_FD_160084 | JGI IMG/M metagenome (GOLD analysis project Ga0194130, IMG submission 160084) | Freshwater microbial communities from Lake Tanganyika, Tanzania - TA2015050 Kigoma 12 surface | ecosystem: Environmental > Aquatic > Freshwater > Lake | place: Tanzania: Lake Tanganyika... | reverse complement strand
ATAGCGAACCGGCAACAGGAGACCATCATATTCCATCATGATCGCTAGGCGTCATGGCGTTCTGGACGCATTTGTGGGAAAAATAACACATCCTGGATACTGGCCGAATTGGTCATCATCATGGCCAGTCGATCGATACCAATTCCGATTCCTGCGGTTGGCGGCATTCCAAATTCCAAGGCCCTCAAGAAGTCTTCGTCCAGCATCATCGCCTCCGGGTCTCCGCGACGACCCAAGGCCAATTGGGCCTCAAATCGTTCCCGCTGATCCACCGGATCGTTCAATTCCGAAAAGGCATTCGCCAATTCTTTCCCGTTGCATATGAGCTCGAAACGCTCGACCAAGCCGGGCTTATCCCGATGCGCTTTGGCAAGAGGGGACATTTCCACCGGATAATCCGTAACAAAGGTAGGCTGAATCAAATGCGGCTCCACCAATTCCCCAAACAGGGCGTCCAATAATTTGGCACGTCCCATAGAGGCGTCGATTTCGATCGAGTGCTTCTGAGCCAATAGTCGTAATCCTTCTTCGTCCATGGTATCGACCTTGGCGCCCACCTTTTCGGAGATGGCATCGTACAAAGACACCCGGCGGTAAGGGGCCTTGAACTCGATGCTATGGTTACCGACCTGGAGACTGGACTTTTGATGCAAGGCTATGGCAATTTCTTCAAGCAAAGATTCCGTTTGCTGCATCATCCACTGATAATCCTGAAAGGCCACATACAGTTCCAACATCGTGAATTCAGGGTTGTGAAAACGGCTCATTCCCTCGTTGCGAAAATCCCGAGCGAATTCGTAAACCCCCTCAAAACCGCCAACAATTAATCGCTTGAGATACAATTCATTGGCTATCCTAAGGTACAAGGGCATGTCCAAGGTATGGTGATGCGTTTTGAAGGGCCGAGCCGATGCACCGCCGTACATGGGTTGCAGCACCGGAGTCTCGACTTCCAGATAACCCTGCCGGTTGAAAAATTGACGCATCACTTCGATCATGCGCGATCGTTGCACAAAGACCTGTCGGACCTCTGGATTCACCACCAGGTCCACGTACCGCATTCGGTATCTAAGTTCTGGGTCCGTAAAACCATCGTATACTTTGCCTTCTTCGTCTCTTTTGACGACAGGCAGGGGCCGCAAGGCTTTGGACAAAAAGACAAATTCCTCTGCGTGTATCGATATTTCACCAACCTGTGTTCTGAAAACCCGTCCACGTACCCCAATCCAGTCGCCAATATCGCAGTGCTTTTTGAAGACTTCATTATACAAATCTTTGTTATCTCCTGGACAAAGCTCATCGCGGTTGAGGTAAACCTGCAGGCGCCCGGAGGCATCTTGCAATTCTGCAAAAGAGGCCTTGCCCATTATGCGCCGGCTCATCAGACGACCGGCCAAGGACACCGAGGTCCAAGCGGCCGCCTCCTCATCCTTGAAAGTGGTCTGTATTTCTTGGGTCGAATGGCTTCGATGGAAGGCTGCGGAGGGGTAAGGATCGACCCCCAAAGCCTTTAAATGGCCCAAGGCTTGCCTGCGCTGTATTTCTTGTTCGCTGAGCATTGGCCCTTGACGAGAGGGTGAACTAGGATCTTTTGGCGATCCTTCTAAAGAAGATTGAGACTGATTCATAGCCAATTAGAATCCGCTGAGCCACGACCATCGCCAACCGCAGCGGTTCTGCAAAATAAATCCTTAGTCTTGCTTTTGGGCTCCAAAAAATCGTGCCGCAGCCCCGTTGTTCACCGAGTTCCATCGAAAGCCCATAGCCACCCTGGCTTTGCCATCGGGCGCGCCCAGTGAGCGGATAGCGACCGTACCCGCCTGGCTGTTGGTGCGATGCAAATCGGCGGTCAACGCCTTAGGCAATTTCATCATGGAGGCATCCAGTTCAAAGAGCAAAGAATCTGGTAAGTCCTGGTGATTCGGGTTCGTTCCCAATTCCGTCTTGGAATTCGAACCATAGAAATATCCCGCCTCCACCGTGCCCAGATTTCTTCGCGTCATTTCAGCCCGGTAAACCCTGGCCGTTTCTTGGTGAATCCATAAGCGGATCAACTGCCAATCCCCACCACCATCAAGCGGCAGAACATTGACCACCAAACAAATTTGGTTGCGAACCTTTTCTTGACCCATGGCCAAGGCCCTGTAGTTTTTGGAGCCTTTGAGAAATTCAAAAAGCTCCATGGGATTCTGTCGGGGCAGAAGGGCGAGGCGAGGACTGCGTATCCGGAAGCGATTAGGAGCCAAGAAAAACATTTCCGCCGTCAAGGGCCGAACTTTGACACGAGGCACATCGGCTTGAATATGAACGGTCGCCTGTAGATCACGCAATCCCGCCAAACGGCTCGCCAATTTCTCCATCAGCCTTTCGGAATCCTTCTGTAAATCGTTGTCAGGCAATTCATTCCGTCCATGATTTTCTTCAAACCGCACATCGCATGAAGGAAAATTCCATGCGTTGTCGTCGGCCTTCATGGCGCCGAAAAAACCAAAATATAACATTATACCAACAGTTATGCTCTGCGTATTTTTCATAGATCAAAATCAAGTGAGGATATCCTTGCGATCAAAATAAATAAGACCAAACACCATCAAAGCCACGCAATGAACAGTCAAAATTCCTATCGAAAAAAGGATATCGCTCCACGGTGTAGGGTCCAAAAACAGGGAGCGCCAGGCCGCCATGTGGGTGGTGAACAGGAACGGTCGAACATGCTCAAACAAGGGCACATCTAAGGTGCCAATCAAGGTGAACACCATGATCAAGGCCATGGTTCCGACAATAGGCCCTATCGAATTGTCTGCCAAGCAGGAGAAGGTTACCGAGATCGCTGCCACGGTGTACAAGGCCAAAAACGCCAAGGCGAAGGCTTGCAGAAAACGAGGCATCACCTCCACCGATGGTAAGATTTGCAAACCCTCCCCGCTAAGCACAGCCAAATCCCCAGGACCAAAGATCCATTGAGCAACCCCAACCGCCATCAATCCCAACCAGATCAAAAGAACCATGGTATAAACCGCCGCTGCACCGTATTTGCTGAGCAGCAAAGACCTCCTGGACAAGGGCCTGGTCACCAGGTTACGCAAAGTACCCATAGCCGCCTCCCCGGAAATCAAATCACCGGTCACCAAGGCCACCAACAAAGGCAAATGCACCACCAACATCTGGAGCACAATGAACCCCACAAAATGACCGTTGAGCATGGAGCCTTCGATCATGAGGTTTTGCTCCAAGGAACCTGTCACAAAATCCAAATAGGACTCGCCATCCAGGGCCAAAGCCAGGAGAATTACCCCCACCAGCAGGGTTATCGCCAAGAACCCCAGATAGGACCTAGGTTTGGCCAAGATTTTGATGCTTTCGTTATAAAGAGACGCCCACCACATGCGATTATTCTTGGTTGTTTTGGTGGAGGATTTGCATATAAAAATCCTCCAATTGTTGACGAGACTCTACTGCATACACGGCTATGCCTCTTTCGACCAAGGTCTTGATCAGAGCCGGTAACTCGTCCCGACTCAGGGAAAGATTGAGAACCCCACCTTCCCCTAACCTGTAATGATCACTTGATAGCAAAGAGCTTATGCATTCCAAAGCCTCCTTCACCTGACCCACCTCCAAACGGATTTGACGGTTTTGTTGGGAGAGCAGATCGCTGGCTGAACCCTGTACCAAACATCGGCCACGGTTCATCACCACCAAATGCGTAGCCACCGCCTCCACCTCGGGTAAATGGTGGGATGAAAGCAAAATCGTTTTGCCTTGTTCCCTGTTCAATTTCAAAATCATTTCCCTCATGTCCACGATACCTTGTGGATCCAATCCTGTACCGGGTTCATCCAGAAGAATCAAATCAGGTTCGTGCATAAGGCACTGCGCCAGACCCAACCTTTGACGCATACCGTGCGAAAAGGAGGAAACTGCATCCTTATCACGACCACTCAAACCCACAAATTCCAGCATTTCCATCGCCTTGGTCCGGGGTTGCCGGATACCGGATGCCCTCCCCAGCAATTCGAGATTTTGCAAAGCCCCCAAATACTTGTAAAAATCAGGTTTCTCGATCAGGCAACCGATTCGGGACAAGATGCGCCCCCGATGGCGATGGTAATCCAACCCGAAAAGGCGCAGATTGCCGGAAACCGGTCGAATTAAATCAACGAGCATTCGCAGGGTGGTGCTTTTGCCTGCACCATTCGGTCCCAAAAACCCCATGACCGAGCCTGCCTTCAATTCAAAACTCAGGTCATCGACCGCTTTGAAGGAACCGTAGGCCTTCACCAGCCCTTGAGCCTCGATGATGGGATGCGCCATGGCGTATGCAGCCGATTAAGATATTTCCCGTGCATCCCGTCCCAAGGCTCCTGCATACAGGCCTTCGTAATGAGGCATAATTTGGGTGATGTTATACTGCGATGCCCTGCGCAGGGCAGCCCTCCGGAATTGATCCAAAATTTCAGAGTTATTCAAGAGGTCAACGGCCCTTTGGACGCCCCTTGCTTGTTCCTCATCGGAAACGAGGAATCCATTGACGCCATCTTGGATAAGTTCCGTCAGGCCTCCAGCCTGGGAGGCCATGACGGGCACCCCGCATGCCATGGCTTCCAAGGCAGCCAATCCAAAACTCTCCGTCTCGGAAGGCAAGAGCATCAAATCCGCCACCGAACATAATTCTTCTACGGGATCCTGCCTGCCCACAAAATGCACCTTGGACTGCATTCCCCATTCTTTGATGGTCTGTTCGGCTTTGGGCAATTCAGGGCCATCCCCCACCAACAACAAAGTGGCGGGAATGGAGGAAGCAATGGCCCTGTACCATTCCAGTACACGGTCAATGCGTTTGACCCTTCGAAAATTGGAAACGTGGACCAAGAGGCGGTGACCCGCTGGACAAAATCGTTCCCGCAAACCCGCCCTTGCGAAGGGCTTGAACCTGAGCAAGTCCACAAAATTGGGAATCACCATCACCTCTTTGCGGCAATCGAAATAGCGTAAAGTCTCTACACGCAGGAATTCGGAGACCGCCGTAACCACGTCAGACTTTTGGATCGCAAAACTCACCACCGGAGCGTAATTGGGATCCTTGCCCACCAGGGTAATATCGGTGCCATGCAAGGTGGTCACCACCCGAATTTGCTGCCCTTGACTTGCCAAAATTTCTTTGGCGAGATGAGCTGCTGTGGCGTGGGGAATGGCATAATGCACATGAAAAAGATCCAATTGCTGTTCACTAGCCACCTCCACCATCTTCCCCGTCAAGGCAAGCACGTAAGGGGAATGCTCAAAAAGCGGGTAATGCACCATGTTCACTTCGTGGAAATACAGGTTTTCGCGAAACACGTCCAATCGGGCCGGTTGGGTATTGGATATAAAGTGAACCGAATGCCCTTGCAACGCGAGGGCCTTGCCTAATTCGGTGGCCACCACCCCGCTACCACCGTAGGTGGGGTAGCAAACCATGCCTATGCGTAAGGGGCGTTCAAATTTCATGGTATGCATAGGACAATTAAGCCAACAGAATGTTCAATGGGACGTGGCCTTCATGTTTGCATGGAACAAATCCCATAAATCCGTTCGAAGGTTGGATTTGGCTAGCAGATTGGGCTCAGACCGAGGATGAATACGATTGGATACAAAAACCATAATCAATCCGGTTTCAGGGTCCACCCAACAATACGTCCCGGTGAATCCTGAATGACCGAAACTCCGAGTAGCCTTGGCCTGAGAAGAACCGGGGATAGGTCGATCCCATAGCAGTCCTCTACGGTTTCCGGGGAAATAACTTGAGGTGAACAGGGCCAGGGTAGCAGAATCCACTTTGGCAGAGCCCGGAAAATATCCGGTAACCAACGGCATCAAGATTCTGACCACATCCGTAGCGGTCCCGAATAATCCGGCATGGGGTGCAATGCCTCCCATGGCATAGGCCATCGGATCATGAACTTCCCCGTGCATTCCTTTTTGGCGCCAGATGGAATCCATCGCCGTTGGGGCAATGCGATTCAACGCAAATTTTTCCGTAGGCCTGTACCCCAAACGGTTCGCCCCGCAAGGTTCATACCAATTTTTCTGCAAATTTTGTCGATAATCGCGTATGCCCCTGGATTCTGCAAGGCGTTGCAAGCAACGATCCACCCACAGCAAGCCAAGATCACTGTACAGGTAGGTTCCCTCTGCTTGCAAGGGCATGGACAAAGTGATTTGTAACAATGAATCTACAACGACCTTAGGGTTGGACTTCATTTTTTCCCAACGCCTAGCCCTTTCTGGGTCTGCACCCAAGCGTTGATCCAAGGCCAAATGCGCAGGGAGACCGGATTGGTGGGTCATCAAGGCAGCCAACGTTCGTTGTCCCAACGGATGACCCTTCAATTCGGGCAGCAGCGTATAGAGTTTGGAACGCAGTGGAAGGGCTTTCCGACGATGCAATTCCATGGCGGCCAGCCCGGTGGACAAGACCTTGGTCAACGAGGCCAGGTCATAAAGCGAGCCCATATCCACAGGAACCGATTGGCTCGTGTCCATGGTCCCGTAAGCCTTGGCGTACAGGATGTTCTGTCCTTGGGCCACCAACAATTGAGCCCCGGGGAAAGCGCCCATGGCCCTTACGGCCTCCACCATGGAGTCGGCTTTTTGTTTCACAGCCTCCGATAAAAAATCACGGCCCTGCTCGTTCCATGCATTCAGGAGGGGTTGCCATTGCATGGGTGCCGAGGATGCGGTCAAGTCGACCTCCACGTTCTTGGTTGCTACGATGGGAATGGCCCCGAACAAGGCTTGAACAGCCGCATCCCAAGCCCCTGCTTGATCCTCGTGGGCACAGACGACCACGTCGCTGGCCAATCCCGGTTGAGGGGATTGCTCCATCTGTCGAATGCGGGCGGTAGCCATCGGATTGCCGTAAACCAAGTGCAACAAACGCCCCCCCGATTTCCGATAACGCTCAAGGGCTGGCACCCATTCGGCCAAGGCGGCGGAGTCCATCCCCAAACCCACGGCGTAGCGCTGGCTGGGAATATGCCATGCAATCACAGATTCCTTGTATTTTCCCAACAATGAATCCAGGGATGGTCCATGGAATTCAGGGCTGATCCTATCCTTTTTGGGCCATGGCCATGACACAAAATCTGCTTGGGCAAAAAGCCCAAAGCGATCGTAGGCCTTACGCGGTTGATCGCCACCCAAGGCCAAATAAAGACGAGGAGCATCAGGTACGATGCAAACCGGCAAGGAGTCCTTCTTCCACAAGACCACCGCCTTCCTGTAACATTGCGCAATCTGGCTGCCTACCGTTTGTGGTCCTGTTTCCCAAGGACGGTCAGGGAGGCCTCCGGGTTTGCCGTAGGTTTTTTTGGCATTCAAAATTCGGCGGACACGTTGGTTCAAGGCTTCTTCGGTCCATTCGCCTTGACGCAAGGCCTGTTCGATCCGTTCCATGGCCTTTTGAACATGGGTAACATACAGGAGCACATCGTTTCCCGCCTTCAGGGCCCTCCATTCCAATTCTCCAGGAGGATAACACAGGCTTGCTCCTTTCATGTTCAGGGCATCCGTGAACAAAATGCCTTGGTATCCCCATTGACGGCGTAGCACCCCTTCCAAGGCTGCAGGGTTCAAACTGACGGGCAAACCCAAACCGCTATCCATGGCGTGGACCATCAAATGCGCCGACATCATGGACGGTACCCCCAAAAGGGCCTGGAAGGCAGGCCACTCCAAGGCGGCCAATTCCTCTGAGGACTTGTTCACCTCAGGCAGGTCGTGATGGGAATCCAGCTTGGTGTCTCCATGACCCGGATAATGTTTAACGCAAGCCATGATTCCCGCTTGTTCCAGGCCCCTTGCATAGGCCCTTGCCATGGAGGCCACGTCCTCTACCCGATTACCAAAGGATCGGAAACCAATGACGGGGTTGAACGGATTGCTGTTCACATCCGCCACGGGACCAAAACTAATTTGCATCCCCATCGCCTTGAGCTCAAGGCCCATGGCTTTGGCGATCGCTTCGACCAACAGGGTATCCCCGCAGGCCCCCATGGTCGATGCGTACGGGAAACGCATACAATTCTCCATGCGCATGGCAGCTCCCCACTCTGCATCCATGGACGACCACAAGGGCAAGGCAGCCGCCTTTTGATACATTGGTAACAATTTACGCAAATGCTCCGTCCGTCCCTTCATCCAGATCAAGCCGCCAACCTCTTCCTCCTCAAGCCATCGGAGAACCTGGGCATCGGCGGTATCGGATTGGGCATAGACCGGCACCACCATCAATTGACCGATTTTCTGCTTCAGGGTCATCGCTTGCACGGCCTCCTCCACGGACCAATCGGCCCACCGACTCCCCTCCGGATCCCTAGTCGGTTCCTTGGTCTGAGCCTCAGCCTTTACAGCCCAAAGCATAAGCCCCAAGGCTAACCATGCCATCACGCGCATCCTCTTGTTTCGTTTATCATACGTTGTAAATTTAAGGGCATATGGAACTCCTCTTCCTACCCTTTTTTTTGGCCATTCTCTTTGGGGGCATCGGTCGCCTCATCCACCAAGGCAATGCAGCGACTTGGCTTAACGGGTACAATACCCTTACCCCCGAAGAGCAGGCCGCATTTGACTTGTCGGGTTACCTAAAATTGCAACGGCGATTCTTTGACGGACTGGCCCTGGGTCTTTTCCTGTGGGGCCTAATTGGTGGCTTGGTTTATAGCCGCTTGGCCCCCATCCCCGAGGCAATGGCCGATCTGTACCGGCTTTGGTCCGTCCCTGTGACCTTGTTCTGGACCTTGGGTGGATTGGCCTGGTTTACTTGGAGGTACCGTGACCGCTTACCCTTCCCCCCCGGCCTGCGTTGGTTGGCTCCTGGGGTGCTCCTTGGCGCCTTGATCTTGGTGGCGGTTTTGATGTGGGCGGGGGATCGTCCTTCGGAATTATCCATGCACCCCGACGGCCTGCGCATCAGCGGCATGTACAGCACCGATTTGCCCTGGAAAACCATTGCCTCCATTGACACCGTGGCCACCGTACCTCCCATTCGCTTCAAAATCAACGGCTTTGCCGATGGTTTTTCGGCCAAAGGGTATTTCAAAACCAAATCGGGAACCAAAGTCAAACTCTTTGTGCGGCACAACGAGAAACCCATCCTACGCATTCATCGAAAACCCGGTGCAGGGAGCAGCAACCAATCCTGCCCCATTTATTATTCCAACCGGGCTGCGTGGCACTTCGAACGTATTCTCCAGGAGAAGCCGGCCTTGGCTACACGACCCTAAACCACCAAGCGCCAAATCAATTTGCCCAATACGGTACCCCGGGTAGGGACCCATTTGCCAATGCTTGTGTTATAAAGTTGATTGACAATCAAGAAAAAATCTTTTCCAACAGCCGGAATAACCTGCAATCGGAAATTAAAATTGAGCTCTTCCTGGGCTGAATTCCATTGACCCAAAAGCGACCCAAAAACCTGAGGATTCAACGCGTAGGTAATACGGGTTCCGACTAAGTTGGTTTCCAAAGACCCCAACGGCAATTCGATACGGTTATGTTCAAAGCGTAGATTAAAACCCAGGTAGCGGCTGCTCCGCCACAACAGTTCGGTTTGGGTTTGGACCGAGGTTCCATTGTAAAACTGGCCCCAAGCCCATCGGCTATCCAAAGCCAATTTTCTACCTTTGAAGGTACGCAAACGGGCCGTGGACTGACGCCACCAATACAAGCCTTCAGGAATGACCAGGTTTGGGGATAACACAAAGGGAGCCCGCAGTCCTTCGCCAACAACCCCGTGGTTTAGGCTCAAGGATTCCCCGCTTTTGGTATCCAATCCCAAAAATTGCACCGAATATTGGAAAGACTGAATCGCGCCATTGTCGTCGTATTGGGTATGGGTCAACTGCACCGGTCGAAAATCGTATTGACGAACCCAATGCGTCGATTTCCTGGGACGGGGCCGGTAACCCAGATCCACGAATTGCTCTCGAAATCCTCGGCGTAACATCAAACCAACTTCGGGTTCAAAGGCTTCGGGACCCCGTTGCGCGGAGGCAAAAACCGACCAACGGTCGTTGGGGTAATGCACAAAAAAACGGTAGGCCGTCGCCTGCGCGTTCCATCCTTGGTCCGTAGCGTAGGTATTCAACAGGGCTCCACCCACTTCCAGATTTTTGTTCCCCCACAATTGAGAGGTGCTGTAGCGTCCGTTGATGCCGTTGGTGCTGTGCCATCGATCACCCGTAAGACGGTTGGTGGTCATGGCGCCGAGAACACTTTGACCACCAATATCTTGTCTCCAAGAGGCGGTGGTATAATTGGTGGATGTCTGGTTAGCGGTTGCCCTCGTTTGGATGCTCATCAAACCAAGGGTTCGATCATCTTCTTTGCCCAACAA
>Ga0194130_10009061_pt1 | contig 10379 bp, 1 predicted proteins | sample TA2KigsurfametaG_FD_160084 | JGI IMG/M metagenome (GOLD analysis project Ga0194130, IMG submission 160084) | Freshwater microbial communities from Lake Tanganyika, Tanzania - TA2015050 Kigoma 12 surface | ecosystem: Environmental > Aquatic > Freshwater > Lake | place: Tanzania: Lake Tanganyika... | reverse complement strand
GATTCCTCCACTACCGCCCATGCCCACCGGTGTTGAGGGAGCTCCGTATCAAATCTCCATTGATGCTCTACTCGCAAATCTCCAAGATGCAGACCTCGGTGACGAGCTCAGGATCGATGGGATCGAGAGCAACATCGGCAGCCTGACCCCGATCTCACCTGGCCTTTGGCTACTCACCACCCCCAGTAGCAACCAAATCAACCTTGGCTACGGCACCGAAGACACCCCCATCGTGCTGAGCTTTGAGCAACTCCTGGGTGGATCCACCGCCGCCAGAGAGGTGACCCTCAGCTATTCGGTGGTCGACAGCACCGGAGCAAGCCTGGCGGTTCAACGCCAGTTGTCTCTGCAGCGAGCCGTCAACCTCAATGGCGCCAGCATCGACACCCTCACGGTGGCGGACGGCCTTGGAACAGCATTCCGACAGAGCGATGGCAGCTGGAAGATCACACCACTAGCCAACACCAATGGTGTAATCAGGCTGAACTACGCCGTTGTTGCAGGTGCCATCAACCTGCCCTACAGCGCAACCCTCAGCCTGCAGCCAGTCAATGACCCGCCCGTTCGAACCTCAGCACCGATCCCGAGGTTCGACATTCCTGAAGATTCACCGGCCGTGAGCCTGGGGCTTGGCGGCCTCAGCTTCAGCCCAGGTGGGGGGAGCGATGAAGCCAGCCAAAGCCTCAGCTATCGGATTGTGGGACTACCCGCCGGCTCCCTGGGTGATGTGATCACCGCAGACGGTGCATCCCTGGTCAACAACCAGACCATCAGCCTTGACGTGCTTCGCCAGCTGCGCTTCCAGCCCATCGCCAATGCCAACGGCAGTGGAGCCCTGAGGGTGGAGGTTCGCGACAGCGCCGGAGCCAGCTTGATCGAGACCATTGACATCAACGTCAGACCGGTGAATGACCCGGCCGTGATCGGAGGCACCGAGACCCTTCCCGTCACCGAAGACAGCGCTGTTGCTGTCGTGAATGGCGTCAACCTCCTCAGACGCAGTGGCCAATTCACGGTTAGCGACGTCGACAGCCTCACCGAAGCCGCGTTTCAAACCACGGTGTTTCCGGTCAACACCCCCCTTGGCCAACTCGTCCTCGCCAGCACAGGTGCCTACACCTACAGCGTGGACAACAACCTGGATGCCGTACAGGCTCTCCGGCTTGGCGAACAGCGCGTTGACACCTTCGAGATCCGCAGTGTGGACGGCACCAGCCGCCAGGTGAGTTTCACGATCCTGGGAACAGCCGACAACACCCAGGCGCGACTGATCGACGGTTACATCGAAGGGGCACGCGTGTTCGTGGATCTCAACAACGACGGACAGCTCACCTGGACAGACACCAACAACAACCAACGCTGGGATGCCGGCGAGGGCGAAGCCTGGACGACCACCGATGGCCAAGGCCGTCTGAATTTTGACTTCGGTAGCCCGAACGGCCGCCTGCGCTCCATCGGTGGCAGCTATACCAGTACGGGACTGGCCTTCACAGGAAGCCTCAGCGCACCGGCCGGCAGCACGGTGATCACACCGCTGACATCCCTGATCCTGGAACTGGCTGACAGACTCAGTGGAGGAACGGCTCAAAGCCGCCTTTTAGAAGCTGAAAACTCCGTAAAGCAAGCGTTGGGCCTTGGAACCAGCCAGCGGCTCAATCAGTTGGATCCAATTGCTGCATTGGCTAATCCGCAGCTCACCGCCAGTGAGCGGGCACAAGCGCTTGCCGTTCAGCAACAGGCCTCTCAAATCGCCAACCTGATCAGCATTGCCGCTGCCACCGGCCAGGGGAGCGTGGGTGTTTTAAACACCCTGGCGAACCAACTTCAAAACAACCCTGGGAATGCCATCAACCTGGCCCATCCCACCACGCTTACAACCCTGCTCAGCAATGGGGGCACCGTTGCGGTGGATCCATTGATTGTCAATAACTTGGCCAGTGCCCATGCGCTGATCAAGCAAGCCACCAGCCTCGATGGGGTTGTGGCCGCTCAGCAAATGGCCCAAGGGGATCTGGCCAGCAGCCTGACGGCCCCGGCTCAGAATGGCGGCCGTTGGCTCGGAGTCCGCAGAGCCACCGTGGCGGAGAACAGCCCCTTGGGCACTGTCGTGGCCCAGCTGCGCTTTGAGCTGGTGAATAACATCTGGCCGACCACGATGCGCAATGGCGTCGAGTGGACGATCACCGGTTGGTGGGAACACGAATCCTCCTGGTCCAGCGTGACCAGCACCACAACACCTGGCCAATCCGCCAGCAATGGTGTCGGCAGCATCAGCCTGCTGGGCAATGGACAAATCAGCTACCAGGGCTCCTACACAGATCTCAACTCCACCCAACAGGCCGCGCTCACCCAGGGTGGATTCACCAAAGTGTTCGCAGGCGGCTATGGCAACTACGCCGCCCAACGTGCCGATGGCAGTTTGCTGGTGTTCGGCTACGGCGCCAACGATGCCAGCGAGGTGGCCAAGATCCAGTCGTTGCTCGCCGCCCGCGTTGAGGATGTGCGGTTCAACTACGGAGCCGGCGGTGCACGCCTGAGTGACGGATCGATCATCACCTGGGGGCATTCCGGCTACCAGGAGGAAGTGCGCCAACGCATCCTGCGCAGCACCATCCATTACGAACTCAGCAGCGGCACCGGGCTTACTCCGATGCCCTTTGAGATCGATGCCGGCGGCACCGTTCGCGTCAGCGCGCAGGCCAGCGCCGCGCAACTGAATTTCGAGCAGCAACCGCAGCCCTATGCCTTCACCCTCACCGCCCGGGATGGCAACAACAGCACCGTTGGCACCACAACGCTGACGATCCGCCTGCAGGACATCAACGAAGCCCCAACGGCCGTGCCCGATGCACTCGCCATCGACCTGCGCCAAGGATTGGAAGCGATTCGCCCCGCCAATCAAGGCCTGCTGCTCAACGACAGCGATCCAGATGCCGGCGATGCACCCATCGTGAATCTCAGCCAAGGCGCTGTGCTGATCAACAGCTACGGCGGTCTGGAGATCAGCAGCGACGGCAGCTATCGCTTCATCGCCGACGGCCCCGACAGCACGGCCCTCGCAGCGGGCGGCCTCGGCCAAACAAGCTTCACCTATCAGATCATCGACGGGCAGGGCCTGAGCAGCACCAACACCCTGACCATCAACCTGACCGGGCGGAATGAAGCTCCGGATGCGAGTGGTGCCCCAACAACTCTCAGTAGACGGGGGCAGGACGGCACGCCTTACACCGTCACCGCCGCTGACCTCCTGGCCGGCATACATGAACGAGACCGGGGCGATCAACTGGAGGTTGTTGGCCTGCAGGTGCTGGGCGGCACCCTGGTGGACAACGGCAACGGCAGCTGGACGATCACGCCAGCCTCAAACCGCGTCGACCTGGGCCGCAGCCCGGAAGACACCAGCTACACCGTTGGCGTGTTGGATCTGCTGGGTGGGTCACTCACGGCACGACGTCTCAGCCTCACGTACAGCGTCCGCGACCAATTCGGGGCTTCTGTGGAGCAGCGCCGTGATCTGGAGCTGCTGCGACCCAGTGTGTTGTCGGGCGTGAGCATCAGCAACGTCGCCGTTGTGCAAGGCCAGGCCACGGTGAACGACAACGGTGATGGAACCTGGACCATCACCCCAACCGCCAACAGCACTGGCCTCATTCAGCTGGGCTATCAACTATCCAGCGGCGGAGGTACCCCCACCAGCTACACCGCCAGCCTCGACGTGATCGCGGTGAATGATGCACCGCAACTGCTGCTGGCCAGCAGCAGCCAGCAGCTCAATGAAGACAGCAGTCTGAGCTTCAGGAGCATTGCCGGCAACGCCATCACGGTGAGCGATGTGGATGCGGCCGTGCTGGAACTGCGCCTGCACGTCAACCACGGCACCCTCAGGCTGGGCGGCACCAACGGGATCACCCTGCTGGAGGGGGCTGATGGATCCAGCAATCTGCTCCGCATCGAAGGCAGCGCAGCGGCCCTCAATGCCGCCCTCGAGGGGCTGATCTACACCCCAACCGCTCACTTCAATGGCATCGATGAACTCACCGTGCTGAGCCTCGATCGGGGGCAAAGCGGCCTTGGACGCGAGCAGGAAGCCTTTGGGCGTATCGCGATCACGGTAAATCCCGTGGCTGATCAACCGGTTGTTCAGGGTGACAGCACCGGCAGCGTTGTGGATGGAAGCGGAACCCTCCACGACGACGGCGTTCTGAAGTTCACGGATGTCGATCGGCTTGCTGAAAACCAAGTGAGCATGAGGTATGTCGGAATCTCAGGTGCCACCAATCGCGCCAGCTCCGCTCTCAACCAAGCCTTACCCACGGCTTTGACGATCCGGAGCAACGGCACCCGTGATGGGTTGATCCGTTGGAGCTTTGATCTGGATCCCCAACTGATCAAACAGTTGGGGAATGGAGAGAGCATCGCTGTGCGCTACGAACTCAGCGTCGGCGATGGCAATGCAGCCAACACCAGCAACCAGATCGTTGTTGTCACCCTGATCGGCACCAACGACGGCCCATCCATCTCCCTCAACCCCGGCGACACCAGCACCGCCTCCCTCGCAGAAACCAATACCGCCCTCTCCGCATCCGGTTCCCTCTCCCTCAACGATCCAGACCTCAACACCGCCCCTCTCACTGCCAACCTCCTCGCCGTCAACACATCCGGCATCACCAACGGTCTGCTCTCCTCCAACGCAGATCTCCGCAACATGCTCCAGCTCACGCCTGGACCCCTCACGGGCGGCAATGGTTCCCTCAACTGGCGCTTCTCCTCCGGCAACGAGGTCTTCAACTACCTCGCCGTCGGTGAGGCACTCACACTCACCTACACCCTGGTGGTGCGCGACAACGCTGGCTCCTCCTCCACTCCTCAGACCCTCACCATCACCGTCAACGGCTCCAACGACGGGCCCCTGCTCTCCGGCACACAGGCCGCTCTACCCAATACCCCAGAAGACACACCCATCACCCTCACCAGCGCTCAGCTGCTCCAGGGCTTCTCAGACCCCGACACCACCGATCAGCTCCGCGTCGCCAATCTCACCGCCACCGATGGCGACCTCATCCAAAACCCTGACGGCACCTGGTCCTACAAGCCGGACCCAGACGTCAACAGCATCGGCTCCACTCCGGTCAACCTCGCCTACACCATCGTCGATGCCAACGGCGGCTCCATCAGCGCCACCAACACCTTCTCCATCTCCGCCGTTAACGACCCGCCAAAACGGCTCGACACCACAGGGCCCAAGAGCCTCTTCCTGATCGAGGACGCACCCGCCACACCCCTCGGACTCAATGCCCTCGCCTGGGCCACAGGCGCACAGCCCGACCCCATCACCAATCAGCTCCAACAGATCCCAGGGGAAGAAGCCACACAAACCCTCTCCTTCTCCATCACCGCCCTACCCGATCCCGCCATCGGATCCCTCCTGCTTGCCTCAGGCGCAACCGTCACCAACAACCAGACCCTCACCCTCGCCCAGCTCCAGAGACTCCACTTCAGGCCCGCACCCAACGCCTATGGCGTCACCAACTTCTCCTATTCCGTCACCGACTCCGCTGGGCTCTCCACCTCCGATTCCTTCTCCTTCCACATCCTCCCTGTGAATGATCGGCCTGTGCGCCTCTCCGCAGCGCCTGAGGCTTTGGTGGTCACCAGCCGGGATCTGGAGTTCAACAGCGAGGCGGCCCGTCAAACCGCCAGCAACTACAAGCCCATCAGCCTGGGGCTGCAAACCCTGAACTACGGCGTTGGCGGTGGCAACCAAGAAACCAGCGCCCAGACACTGCGCTTCACCGTGACCCAAGTGCCGGAGCGCGACCTCGGGCAAATCATCCGATTGGCTGGCAACGCGGCGCTGTCGGTGGGTGACAGCTTGACCTTGAGCGAACTCCAAGGCCTGCAGCTCCTCACCGATGCCGATGCCCTCAGCCTGAGCGCATCCCAACGGCTTGGCGTGTTCAGCTTCAGCGTGACAGATCGAGGCCAGCCCGTGGCAGGCCCGGAGCAGAGCCTTGAGGAATCCCTCAGCATTTATGTGTCGGGTAATGCCGCCGCCTCGCAGGCCATGGAGGTGCTGCTGGCGCTGATGGGTGAAAACCCCGACCCCGCACTGCTGGCGAACTACATCGGCGAATTTGAAGAAGCCAGCAAGAACTTCATCAACAACGACGCCATCGAGCAGCTGGATACATCGGTGTACAGCAAGCTTGATCCCTCCAACCCGCTGTATATGAAACGGGCCGGTGGCACCAAGACCATCGCTGGCAACAACGTCAACTACATCGCTGGTGACAACCCCTTCAACTTCAGCTTTGAGATCGACGCCATCAACGGTGTTGGCATTGACCTAGACCCCAAACGCGCCGGGCGCCAGACCCTTTACAGCATTAATTACGACGACAAAGAAACTGAAGTAGTCAATGAGATTCAAGTCCGCCATTTTGTGGAAGCCAGCCCCCTTGGCTCGCAGTACGACCGCTACTTCAAATACATCTCGGAGCAAGTGCTCAAAGACTATGGCGCCAAACTCGACCTCACCCCCAGTGGTGGCGTTCAGTACAACGATGAAGGGGAATTGCTATTCACCTGGGACGGCGTGAATGCCCTCACTGCCGATGGCAAGCCCTTGACCACCCTCCACGGTGAAGTGATCACGGCTCCGGGGTACTACGACTTCACGCGCCTGGGCGACGAGGGGGATGGAGCGGTGTACCGCTACAGCGAACCCGACGCCGATGGCAACCGCCTGATTCTGGGCGTCGACATCCACTTCACCGACAACATGTTTGGTGACAACAGCGTGCGCGAGGGCACGGTTGTTGACCCTGCCGTTCCTGTGGAGATTCTCCCCACCCTCGGCAATGGCACCAGCACCAACTACGCCGGCACCGGCATCAACATGGTGATCCCCAATTTCTTCGGGACGCAGCTCCCGGAGATCGATCGCACCAACGTCAGCGGCACCGGCACCAGCTTGACCATCGGGCCAGGCGGCGGCAGGGAGCTCATCGGCAGCGGCGATGGTGCTGCGAGCGGCGTGGCCGCCATGGCCCTGATCGGAGGCAACGCCACCGGCCGGGGTGTTGGCGGAGAAGGCCAACCGCGCCCGCTCACCACTGGCCTCGGCCTCGAAGACAGCCAAGCCGATGGGGATGGCCTGGGGGCAGGCGGCAACGGCAAACAGGCCGGCCCTGGGGCAGGGGGGCTGCAGGCCATGGCGCTTGGCGACAACCAGCGACCCTCCACACCCCGAGCCCGTGGCATGGCCTTGCAACCGCTGCTGGAATCACTGGCCGCGCAGGCTGACGCGGGCAAACCCGGCTCCTTCGTGCTGTCGCGCATTCAGGAGGGCAGCTTGATGGGCAACCATCTCCTGGATGCCCTCGTGCTGGGGGTCGGGGTGGTGTACGGCCTGTACGCACCCGACGCGGCCACCCTGGGCGGCAAGGGGGTGAAGGGCTTGATGCAGCGCATCCATCGGGCCACCGGCCGTGGGCAATCGGGCGCAATCCTGAAGGACCAGCGGGTGATCTCCGTCTTCGCCATCAAGCTCGAAGGGGGCATTGAACGGTTGGTGGCGGCGCGCGTGAGCAGCGATGGCCTCACCGTGCTGGCCCAACAGGACCTCCCCACGGGCATGGGTGTGGACACACCTGGCGGTCAAGCCCAGGTGGACTTCAGCACGCGGCAACTGCTGGAGCGTGTTCAGAACAGCGGCCTCGGCCAGGCCGACCAGGTGTTAATCGATCCGCGGCTGCAGAACCAGGCCAGCCTGATGCAGGGCATGGGCAACAGCACCGATGTGCTGGTCACCGGCGCCTTCGAGCAGGGCCTGACGGGCTGCACCGCCGATCAACGCCGCGAGCTGGAGCAATGGATCCAGAACCCCTCCACCGCCTTGCCGGAGAGCAATCCCATGAACAGATTCCTGCGTGAACGGGCGGCAACCTATGCCAAAGCAATGCCTCCACAACAGGCATCCATTGCCACGATGGTGGAACTCGGCATTGCCCTGGCAGCTAGCGCGGCCAACGTGATGTAAGGAGGAGATGCCATGAACCCCCTTGATCAACGCCGCGACGATCTCCTCTCCCCACAGGAGAGCAGCACCCATGACGGTGGTGACCTCCAGGGCACTGATCGCAAGGAGTTGCAGGCCTGGCATGAAACGGGATCTGTCTCCGAGGCCGACCGGAGCCTGGAGCAGGTGCAGCGTCAGGAGGCATGGCTACAGTACCAAAACACAACCAACCTGCTGGACCCTCCATCGCGGCCGAATCCGGCCTTGGAGGGTCTCAGCCCTACAGCGACATCTCCCCTTGGGGCAGCCAAGCAGCTGCTTGTGGTGGACACCATTCGCCCGGACTGGCAACAGCTGGTGGCCCAGTTGCCGTCGGACGCCGACCTGCTGCTGTTGCAGCCCGGGGACCATGGCGTGGAATGCCTCAACCAAGCGCTGCAACGGAATGTCTACAGCTCCATCACCGTGCTGCCCGGCATCGATGCCCAGGGCAACAGGAGTCTGGGGGTGGATCCGCTTGCATCCCTTCAGGAGCACCTCAGCCAGGTCGAACGGCTCACGGTTTTCGACTCGCTAACCGCCACTGCGATACCAACAGCGATCCAAACCCAACTGGGTCGCCAGGCGGGAGAGCTCGTGGAGCTCGGCCAGACCCTGCTGTCGGAAGCCTTCCGCAATGGCCGTCTGGAAGGGGCCTTGCAGAGCACCTACGCCTCAGCCAATCAGTCGGTGGTCTTGAAGTCGGCCCTGGGCCTGATGCAAGGCGAGCTGACTTTCCCAGAGGTGTATTGGGCTGACTTCGAACAAGCCAGCGTTCAAGGCGCCTTTGTGAGGGATCGCGATTTGATCCTGATCAGTCAAAGCCTCCAGGGAGGGGGCACAGCGCTGGAGGCGGCGCTGCTCGAGGAATTGGGCCATTGGCTCGAGGCCTCCTGTGCTGTGGATAGTGCCGGCGATGAAGGCGAGCGCTTTTCGGCACGAATCAGGGGGACAACCCTTGAGCAGGAGCTAGGGCGCGACACGGCCTTGCTCAGCATCAATGGCGACTTTGTGAGCGCGGAGTTGCTGGAGCTGCAGACCAGCGACACAACCCCTCCAGCGCTGATCAGCGATCAGCAAACCCGGGCGACTCTCAACAGCTCCAACACCCTGGTCACCCTGCGCTTCACCGAGTCGCTGAACTCCAACGCGATTAACGCCTCACAATTCCGCTTCACCGACAACGGCGGCAGCAACCTCGCCGCAGCGCCCTCCATCGCCGCGATCACCGTCAACGGCAATACCCTTTCCCTCTCCCTCAACGGTTCCTTCACTGCACCACAGGTGCAGTCCGGCATCCGCGTGGTCTACATCCCCGAATCGGCCATACCAAATGGGGTTGTAGAAGACATCGCCGGCAATGATGCCGCATCTTTCGCAGCCAACATCTACCAAACTTCAAGCGTTGGTGGCTCGGTACCCACCTTCACAGATCCCGTCTTCTCCTCCTCCTCCAACACCCTCACCATCCCAACGGCATCTGGAAGCATCGACACCGCTTCCATCGGCGCACCAGGGGATCTCGCCGCACGCTTCACCATCTCGATGGCCGCCAGTGGCGCAGCACCCATCGTCAACGCCATTCAATCCGTTAACGCCACTGCCTCATCCGTCTCCCTCGTTCTCAACCCCTCTGCACTCGCCGCTGCGGGCCTGACCTCAGGCCAACAGCTCTATGTCAACTACAACGACAAAACAACCGGTGACGACAGCTCCGGTGTTCTTCAGGGTACGGGGGGAGCCGATGCAGGGTCCTTTTCACTCGGCTTCTTCTATGGCACGCAGAGCGATTCCATTGCACCCGTTCTGATCGCCGATACCCAATCGCGCGCCAGCATCAACAGCTCGGGCTCTCAGATCACACTCAATTTCAACGAAACACTCAAACCCGCAGCGATCAGCCCATCCCAGTTCTCATTCACGGATCTCATCGGTGGGTACTCTTTCCCATCAATCGCCGTCAGCTCGATCACCATCAATGGCTCCGCTGTTGTTCTCAACCTCAACGCACCCCTGAGCTCCACGCAGGCACAAAACCTCAAACTGCGTTACCAGCCATCCGCACTCTTCTCCGAACGCCTGGAAGATGCCGCCGGCAATGGTGTTGCATTGTTTGAGGTGGCGGTGAGTGTCTACTCATCGTCCGGAGGCACCGGCACACCAGTTAATGGCGGAGACATCACGCCACCAGCCCTGATCAGCGATCAGCAAACCCGGGCGACTCTCAACAGCTCCAACACCCTGGTCACCCTGCGCTTCACCGAGTCGCTGAACTCCAACGCGATTAACGCCTCACAATTCCGCTTCACCGACAACGGCG